>OJGU01000027.1_pt1 | contig 119867 bp, 91 predicted proteins | sample 1594741 | NCBI WGS metagenome assembly OJGU01 (sample SAMN05416841, study PRJEB24817) | seawater metagenome | isolation source: Sea water | place: Canada:Atlantic | collected 2013-07 | reverse complement strand
GAGATGTAGAGAGGTCTCGTGGGCTCGGAGATGTGTATAAGAGACAGCTATAAAAATTTAAAAAATGCTTCGATTTAATGCTTTAAATGATGTTTTGAAAAGAACACCTAAACATGTTGAATACCCATCAGATAAAATCTCAGAGTTTTATGCTACTAATGTGTTTACACAGGAAAAAATGAGAGAATTTCTTCCTAAAGAAGCTTATGAAAGTGTAATGGCTTCAATTAATGAAGGAACAAGAATAGATAGAAATATAGCCAGTCAGGTAGCTTCTTCAATGAAAGATTGGGCATTAACAAAAAAAGTAACTCATTATACACACTGGTTTCAGCCATTGACAGGAGCTACAGCAGAAAAGCACGATTCATTTTTTACACCAATTAGTGGAGGAAGAGGAATAGAAAGATTTGATGGTGATAATCTTATTCAACAAGAACCTGATGCGTCAAGCTTTCCCAATGGTGGAATAAGAAATACATTTGAGGCAAGAGGTTATACAGCTTGGGATCCAACATCTCCCGCTTTTATTATAGGGAGAACTTTGTGTATTCCAACTGTATTTATTGCTTATACAGGGGAGGCGTTAGATTATAAAATGCCTTTATTGAAAGCTTTGCACGCAGTTGATAAGGCAGCGACTGCTGTTTGTCAGTATTTTGATAAAGATGTAAATAAAGTAAATGCGAGTTTGGGTTGGGAGCAAGAGTATTTTTTAATAGACTCGTCTTTGTTTAATGCCCGTCCGGATATCATGATGGCAGGAAGGGCTTTGGTAGGGCATAATCCTGCTAAAGGACAGCAGTTGGATGATCATTATTTTGGTTCAATTAGTGAGCGTGTCGTAGCATTTATGAAAGAATTTGAGATAGAGTCTTTAAAATTAGGGATCCCTGTAACAACGAGACATAATGAGGTTGCACCAAATCAATTTGAGTGTGCTCCAATGTTTGAAGAAACCAACTTAGCAAACGATCATAATTTGTTGTTGATGGATATAATGGAGAAAATTGCAAGAAAGCACGATTTCAGAATTTTATTTCACGAAAAACCATTTAAATCTGTAAATGGTTCAGGAAAACATAATAACTGGTCATTAAGTACCAATACTGGTGTTAACTTACTTTCTCCCGGTAAAAATCCTAAAACTAATTTAAGATTTTTGACTTTTTTCGTGAATACGATTAAAGCAATTTATGATAATGCAGATATTTTACGAGCGAGCATCGCTACTGCAGGTAATGATCACAGGTTAGGAGCTAATGAAGCGCCTCCGGCAATCATGTCTGTATTTATTGGCTCTCAATTAACACAAATGTTAGATAATATTGAGAAAAACGTAAAAGCAGGAAAAATGACTCCTGAAGATAAGACCGAATTAAAGTTGAGTATTGGAAAAATCCCTCAAATATTACTAGATAATACGGATAGAAATAGAACTTCTCCATTTGCTTTTACAGGAAATAAATTTGAGTTTAGAGCTGTTGGTTCATCTGCAAACTGTGCAAGTGCAATGATCGCCCTTAATGCAATAATTGCAAAACAACTTAATGAATTTAAAAAATCTGTAGATATTGCTATTAATAAAGGAGTTAAGAAAGATGAAGCTATTATTAAGGAGTTACAGCGATTAATTAAAGAATCAAAAGCAATTCGTTTTGAAGGTAATGGTTATGGTGATGAATGGGTAAAAGAAGCTGAAAGAAGAGGGTTGTCTAATCTTAAAGATACGCCAAGAGCTATTAAAACTATGGTGGATAAAAACACTAAAAAATTGTTTGCTGAATTAGAGGTTTTTACTGAAAAAGAATTAGAGGCTAGGTATGAAATAGAATTGGAAAATTATATTTTAAAACTTCAAATAGAATCAAGAGTATTAGGCGATATTGCAAGAAATCACATCTTACCTACAGCATTTAAGTATCAAAATGTATTGTTGCAAAATATTAAAGGTATGGATGATGTTTTTGGTAAAGAAAATAAGGAAATGACTTCAACACAAAGAGATGTCCTAAAACAATTATCGTTGCATGTTAATACCATTAAGCAAAAAACGGATGAAATGTTGGAAGAAAGGAAACTAGCTAACAAAATAGAAAGTCCGGAAAAGAAAGCCTTGGCTTATTGCGATAAAGTAAAGCCTTATTTTGATGAAATTAAATATCATTCAGATAAGCTAGAATTAATGATAGATGATACTATGTGGCCTTTGCCTAAATTGAGAGAAATGTTGTTTACTAAGTAATTATTAGTAGCTTAACTATTTGTTATTTTTAAAAAAAATGACAGAAATGATATAAAAAATAAAAAATAATATATTTTTGTCGAACATATTTTGATTAATACTAATATATTTTATATTTTAGCGAATTCAAAGGAAACTAAAACTATCAACATGAAAAAGATTTTATTTACTCTATTAACTGTCGTTTTATTTAGTGCAGCAGCTAGTGCTCAAAAGGATTACAAGAAAGAAGCTGATGTTGCATTTAGTGGTTACAAATACTATCAAGCAATTGAGATGTATAAAAAAGCATACACTAAAGAAAGCAAAAATGATGTTAAGGCAGAGATTTTATTTCAAATTGCAGAATGTTACAGGTTAAAAGAAGATGGAAAACAAGCAGCTGTTTGGTATGAAAAATCTATTAAAGCTAAACACGATAATCCTTTAGCATATTTATATATAGCAAACATTTATAAATCTGAAGGTAGATATGAAGATGCTATAGTTGAATATGAAAAATATAAAGCAGCGGCACCTAACGACAAAAGAGCTGATGTAGGCATTAAATCAAGTGAAGAAGCTAAAAAATGGATGGATAATCCAACTAGAACTATAGTGAATCCAATGCCACAGATTAACTCTGAAGATTATGATTTTGCTCCAACTTACGCAGATAGAAAAAACGAAGAAATTTATTTCACATCAACAAGACAAGGTTCTGCAGGGGTAGAAGTCTCTCAAGTTACAGGGATGAATTTCTCTGATATTTACAGTACAAAAAGAGATAAAAATGGGAAATGGAGTGAACCTACACCGTTAAATGAAACAGTAAATTCTCCTGCAAGTGAAGGAGCATCTGTGTTAAATGAAAGAAGAAATACGATATATTTTACAAGATGTGGTGTAGAGAAAAATGGTATTATGGGATGTGGAATTTATTCTGCTAAAAAAGCAGGACAAAAATGGGGAGATGCAGAATTAATACCTATAGGTACAGATACTTTTGCTATTGGTCATCCAGCGATTTCTTTAGATGAAAACACCTTAGTTTTTGCTTCCGATATGCCAGGTGGACAAGGGGGAAGAGATTTATGGTATATTACTTACGATAAAAAAGCAAAAACTTGGTCTGAGCCAACTAATTTAGGTGGTGAAATTAATACTCAAGGGGATGAAATGTTTCCTTATTTAAAAGATAATGGAGACTTGTATTTTTCTTCAACAGGACATCCTGGAATGGGAGGCTTGGATATGTTTAAAGCTGAAAATAAAGGTGTAAACCAATGGGGAAATATTGAAAATTTAAAATACCCTATGAACTCGTCAGCTCACGATTTTGGGATTACTTTTGATGGAGATAAAGAAAGAGGTTTCTTCACTTCAAGTAGAGAAGGTGGAAAAGGCGGAGATGATATTTGGGAATTCTATTTGCCACCATTAGTATTTGCTATAGAAGGAACTGTAAAAGATTTAGAAACTTCAGAAGTTTTGGCTAATGCAACTATTAAATTAGTAGGAACTGATGGAAGTAGTGCTGAAGTTACTACTGATGCTGCCGGATTCTTTACTTTTGCTGAAAATGGTGCTGATAGATATATCAATCCAAATACATCATATTCTTTAGTAGTAACTAAAAAAGATTATTTAATTGCTAAAGGTAAAGAAACAACTGTAGGTTTAAATGACTCTAGAACTTTTGTTCATGAGTATTTATTACAGCCTGTTAAAAATACAGTTATTAAACTTCCTTTAATCGAGTACGAGTACAACAAAGCTGATTTAAAACCTAACTCAAAAGATTCTTTAAATTACTTATATGATATTATGGTTGAGAACCCAAATATTGTAATTCAATTACGTTCTCATACGGATTTTAGAGGTAGTGCAAAATACAATCAAGCACTTTCTCAAAGAAGAGCTCAATCTTGTGTGGATTACTTAGTGAAAGAAAAAGGAATTGATCCAGACAGAATTAAGGCTAAGGGTATGGGTGAGGATGAACCATTAAAAATGCCTGATGGAACTTTGTTAGATGAGAAGTACATTAATGGGTTGAAAACTAACGAAGAGAAAGAAGAAGCACATCAAAGAAACAGAAGAACTGACTTTAAAGTAATAAGCACAGACTTTGTTCCTAAAAATGCTACTCCTAAAGAAAACTAGTTTTCTTACATAATACTTAAAGCATCCGCCTTAATTGGTGGATGCTTTTTTTATATATAAAATTTTGAAAATGATAGAAGACAATAAATCAGAAAGATATATGGAAAGGGGTGTTTCAGCCTCTAAAGAAGATGTACATAATGCTATTAAAAATATTGATAAAGGATTGTTTCCTAAAGCGTTTTGTAAAATTGTAGCTGACACATTAACTGGGAGTGAAAATCATTGTGTGGTAATGCATGCAGATGGTGCTGGAACTAAATCGTCTTTAGCTTATGCATATTGGAAAGAAACGGGTGATTTATCTGTTTGGAAGGGAATAGCTCAAGATGCTTTAATAATGAATATTGATGACTTGTTGTGTGTGGGTGCAATTGATAATATTTTACTTTCATCTACTATTGGTAGAAATAAAAATTTAATTCCTGGTGAAGTACTTTCCGAAATTATTAATAGTACTGAAGAATTGCTGGAAGGATTAAGGAGTAACGGTATTGGAATTTACTCTACGGGTGGAGAAACAGCTGATGTTGGTGATTTGGTAAGGACAATTATTGTCGATTCAACAGTAGTTTGTAGAATGAAAAAAGAAGACGTTATTGATAATGCGAATATTCAAGTTGGAGATGTAATTGTCGGCTTGGCTTCGTACGGACAAGCGAGTTATGAAAAAGAATATAATGGAGGAATGGGAAGTAATGGACTAACTTCGGCCAGACATGATGTTTTTAACAAGTCTGTTGCAGAAAAATTTCCTGAAACCTATGATAATAAAGTGCCTGAAAAGTTGGTTTATTCGGGTTCAAAAAAATTAACCGACAAAGTAGAAGGTGTTGATATTGATGCAGGAAAATTAGTGCTTTCTCCAACCAGAACGTATGCTCCTATTATTAAAAAGGTGTTAGAAAAACACAGAAAACAAATTCATGGAATGGTGCATTGTAGTGGAGGTGCACAAACTAAAATTTTACATTTTGTAGATGACTTACATATAGTGAAAGATAATTTGTTTGAAACACCGCCATTATTTAAGTTAATTAAAGAACAATCGGGAACTAGTTGGGAAGAAATGTATAAAGTTTTTAATATGGGACACAGAATGGAATTGTATGTTTCGCAAGCAATAGCCGATGAAATTATTGCGATATCTCAATCATTTAATGTTGACGCCCAAATTATTGGTAAAGTAGTTGAAAAAGGAGAGAAAAAATTGACCATAAAGAGTACTTATGGAGAATTTGTTTATCATTAAATTATAGAAATGAGTACGTTATTAAAAAAATTAGAGGCCATTAATATCCGTTTTATGGAAATAGGGGAACAAATTGTTGATCCAGAGGTTATTTCCGACATGAAGCGATATGTCAAATTAAATAAAGAGTACAAAGATTTAGAAGAAATTGTAAAAACCTACAAGAAATATAAATCGGTAATAGATAACATTGCGTCATCTAAAGAATTGCTTAAAACTGAAAAAGACAGGGACTTTATAGAGATGGCTAAGGCAGAAATTGAAGAGCTGAATGATGAGAAAGAAAAGTTAGAGGAAGAAATAAAACTAATGCTTGTTCCAAAAGATGAAGAAGATAGCAAAAACTCTATTGTAGAGATAAGAGCTGGAACAGGAGGGGATGAAGCATCTATTTTTGTTGGCGATTTATTTAGAATGTATTCTAAATATATTGAAAGAAAAGGTTGGAAAATGGAGATCTTGTCTATGAGTGAAGGTACATCTGGAGGATTTAAGGAAGTATCTTTTTCTGTTGAAGGGGATGATGTTTATGGGATATTGAAATTTGAATCGGGTGTACATCGTGTACAACGTGTGCCTCAAACAGAAACACAAGGAAGAGTTCATACATCGGCAGTTACTGTTGCTGTTTTACCTGAAGCAGAAGAGGTGGATATAGAAATTAGAAAAGACGACATTAAAAGAGATACTTATCGTTCGGGAGGTGCCGGAGGACAAAACGTAAATAAAGTAGAAACAGCTGTTAGGTTAACACATATACCAACGGGAATTGTTATTGAAAGGCAAGTAGCTCGTTCACAGTTAAAGAATTACGAAATGGCAATGACTGCTTTGCGTACCAAATTATATGAAGCAGAGGTTATAAAGCGAGAACAAGCAAGAGCAGCAGAGAGAAAATCTCAGGTCTCTACAGGAGACAGATCTGCAAAAATAAGAACCTATAACTATTCACAAGGTAGAGTAACAGATCATAGAATAGGATTGACTTTATATAATTTAGACGCTATAATTGCTGGAGATATTGATGAAATAACCCAAGCATTAAAATTAGCAGAAAATGCAGAAAAACTACAAGCAGGAATTGAATAAAAAAAGATAAAACAATAAACAATAAAAAGAAGCTAATGTGGAATAAAAGACTTTATACTTCTCTTTTTTTGTTATTGCTTGTATTAAGTAGCCTAGCTCAATCTGATACTCCCTCGTTAGTTAATTTAACAGGAACCCTTCTTGATGAACACGCCCAAAGCCCATTACCTTATGCTAATATTGTAGTGGAAGGTAAAAATAAAGTAATTACCACCAACGAAAAAGGTTACTTTCTCATAAGAAACTTAGAGAAATCTGATACACTTAATTTTCATTATATTGGGTATGAGCAGAAAAAAATATGTGTTTGCGATTTGCAACAAGGCTCATTGGTGTATTTAAAAGAAGCAATAATCAGTTTAAATGAGTTTTTTGTTTTCTCAAAAGATTATGATGTCAAAGAGATTGTGAAAAATGTATTAAAAAATAAAGACAAAAATTATCAATCCACTTTATCAAAAAAACAATTATTTGTCCGACATCGTTACATTTCTAATGTAGATAAAATTAGTATTAAATTTAAAAAAAGTTCATTTAATCATCTCGATGAAAAAATAACCAAAGTGTTAGAGCAAAAAATTCCAAAACAATCCATTTCTTATACTGATTTTTTAGGAGATGTTTATACTTCCAATTATGATAATGACACGTTAAAAATCAACCCTATAAAAATTGTGCGTCTCAAAGATAAAAATGTGGCGGATTTAGACCAACTTGAAAAAGTGTTTACTAACCTTTTTGCCAACACCAAAAAAAATGAATACTGGAAGTTAAAAAGTGGAATTATTGGAGGTAAAATTGATACTGAAATAACAGATCCAGATGCTGATTTGGATTCCTTAAGTGAGTTTCATAAAAACAATTTTACAATAAAAACTTATGCAGAAAGGTTGCATAAACGTTTCGATAATATTTTAGAAGATAAAAAAAAGTGGGATTTTTTACATAACACTGGAAATTATGAATACACCCTTGTTGGAGGTACAAAAGTAAATGGAGAGGATGTTTATATAGTTGATTTTAAACCAAAAAAAAGTGGAGAATTAATAGGTAAAGTTTTTATTGCCACAGAAACCTATGCCTTGGTAAAAGCAGATTTTAAATACGATGTTGGCAAAACAGGTACCAATATTCGGTTGTTTGGTGTAGGCTATACTTTAAATCAATTAGAAATTTCTATATATTTTGAAAAAATAGAAGGCAATTATGAATTGAAATATTATGCTCAAAAATCAGGAAATAGGGTTAGTTTTGACAGAAATGTTTCATTGATAAAAAAAAAGGAAAGATTTTTAATTGATAAAAAATTGAATGAAATTAAAGTTGGTTTAAATATGATTTCTCGAGAAGAAAGTTCTTTTGAAGCAGTTGTTATTAATCAAACAAAAATCAATAATGCAACCTATACTAACTTTAGGCAAAAGGATGTTTTTAAAATTATATACGTTGATCAATTTAATGACAATATCTGGAAAGATTACAATATTATTGAGCCTACACAACAAATGCGTGATTATAAAAAATTAGAATAAATATAAATAGTGAATTAATGAAATAACCATGAGTAGAAAGTATACAATTAGTGATGAAGGTTACATGGTGTATTCCATATGACCGATTTAATACAATAAATAGCTACATATGAAAAAACAAGAACTGATTAATCAAATCAAAATAAAACAATCTTTTTTGTGTATTGGGTTAGATACAGACATCACCAAAATACCTGCCCATTTATTAAAAGAAAAAGACCCAGTATTTGAATTTAATAAGCAAATAATAGAAGCTACTCAAGATTTGTGTGTTTCTTATAAATTAAATACTGCGTTTTATGAAAGCATGGGGTTGAAAGGTTGGGAATCTATGCAAAAGACGTTGGAGTATATTCCTAAAGAACAATTTACCATTGCAGATGCTAAAAGAGGAGACATAGGCAATACATCTGCCATGTATGCTAAGGCGTTTTTCGATGCTATGGACTTTGATTCAGTAACAGTTGCTCCATACATGGGAGAAGATTCAGTAAAACCATTTTTAACTTTTGAAAATAAATGGGTGATATTATTGGCATTAACTTCAAATAAAGGTGCGGATGATTTTCAGTTTTTTAAACAAGATGAAGAATATTTGTTTGAAAAAGTTTTAAAAATATCAAAAGAATGGGGAAATGATGAGCAGTTAATGTATGTTGTCGGTGCTACACGCCCACAAATGTTTGAAGCCATCAGAAAAATAGTGCCATCGAGTTTTTTACTTGTTCCAGGTGTGGGAGCTCAAGGAGGTTCTTTGGTAGAGGTTTGTAAATATGGGATGAATGAAGATGTAGGGTTATTAATCAACTCTTCAAGAGCAATAATTTATGCTGGAAACGATAAAGATTTTGTTCAAAAGTCGAGAAATGAAGCAGCAAAAATTCAAAAAGAAATGAGTATCTTGCTATCGAATAAATAATTAATCTAAACTATTTATATTATGAATATAGAAGCATTTTCAGTTACTCCAATAATTTATATTGTATTGGGAATTCTATTTATTTCGGGTTCGTTTTTTATTGTAAAACAAAAAACAGCTACTATTATTGAAAGATTTGGAAAATTCCAAAGAGTAGCAACAGCAGGGTTTAACTTAAAAATTCCTATAATAGATAAAAAAGCAGGCAGTGTAAATCTAAAAGTAATGGAATTACCTGTTGATGTGGAAACTAAAACACAAGATGATGTTTTTGTACGATTAATTGTTTCGGTTCAATATTATGTGGTTGAAACCAAAGAAGGTATCCAAACCTCTTTTTATAAATTTGACGATCCTGCACGTCAAATTCAATCTTATGTTTTTGATTCTATTCGTTCGGAAGTACCTAACATGTTGTTAGATGATGTTTTTAGTGAAAAAGACAAGATTGCTAAAGCGGTTCAGTTAGAATTAGCAGATGTAATGGAAGAATACGGTTTTAGAATCATTAAAGCGTTGATTACAGATATTGACCCTGACTCTAAAGTCAAACACGCTATGAATGAAATTAATGCAGCTAAACGCTTAAAAGAGGCTGCAAAAGAATATGCAGAAGCAGAAAAAATTAAAGTAGTAAAAGCGGCAGAAGCAGAAGCAGAGAGTAAAAAACTTCAAGGAAAGGGTATAGCAGACCAAAGAATTGCGATTGCTAACGGAATGAAACAGTCTGTTGAAGAGGTTAGGGGAGCAATGGAAGATGGCGTAACCGGACAGCAAGTTATGAATATGTTGTTTATGACACAACACTACGATACCGTTGGAAAACTTTCAGAGCAAGGTGTTAATACTATTTTTATGCCTTATTCGCCAACTACAGTTGGAGATTTACAAACCCAAATTCAAGCAAGTTTATTAGCAGCCGATACGATTACAAGAAAAGCTCCAGCTAAAAATATTAAGTCTTCTAAAACAGATAGAAATCAGGGGTTTAATGCTGATGATTTTGATGAGGCTTAAATTTTATGTAATAAAAACATGATTTAATCGATGTTTTATATAATTTTGTCGGTGGAGGGTATATTAATTTAATTGTTTTTATCATGAAAAATTTATTTAAAACATTAATTGTTGTTTTAGCTTTGACAACAACAATAGACTCTTTTTCTCAAATTAGAATTACAGGAGTAGATCCTAATCAAAACTTAGTATTTATTAGAAATTATGGTGCAACAACTGTAGATATTACAGGGTATATTTTATCTTCTAAATTAACTAATTTTACTGTTGGTTCGATGACAGTTATTGCAGGAACACCTGCATCTCTTGGTTCTATGCAGACTGCATGGGTACAAGGTGGTTCTCTTGATGCGGCTGGTGCTGATTTAGCATTATATGCTCCGAACACAACAGACTTTAATAACACTAGTAATTTATTGGATTTTGTTCAGTGGAAATCTGGTGGACATGGTAGAGAGTCTGTTGCGGTTAGTAAAGGAATATGGACAGCTGGAGACTTTGTTTGTGGAAATCCAACTTATACGTACAATGGTAATGGAGGAACAGTAGATTACGGTGTTAATCATTGGAATGGAACAGGGTGTACAACTTCTATTGATGAAGTTAATGGAGGTGAAAAATTAACCATCTATCCAAATCCTGCCAAAGATGTGTTAAATGTAACCATAGCTTCTAATGTAACCGTACTATCTTATAGATTGGTAAATATATTAGGAGAAGTTGTTCTTGAATCTATCCAGAATTATTCTAATGAGAAATTATTGTTAGATATTTCAGGTTTTCCTAAAGGACAGTACGCATTGGTTGTTAATACAGCCACAGAAGTAATTACAAAGAAAGTGCTTATTACACAATAAAATAAATCACTTAGAGAAAAAGAATTTAAAGCTAAAAAAGTCCGATAGAAATTTCCTATCGGACTTTTTTATGCATTTCATTTCATTTATTGTTTAAACACCTTAGTTGAAAAATGATTTTTCTCTCCTACAATGTTAAGCATATAAATACTATTACTTAAGTTTAGGTTGTTTAGGTTGATTTGGTTTGAGCCTTTAGTTACTAATTTAATTTCATTTGTAATCAATCTGCCTCTATAATCGTATAAGTAAATGTTTAATTTTTCATTTTCGGTTGTTATTACATTGAATTGAAAAACATTGTCACTTAAGATAATTTGATTTACATTAAAATTATTGTCAGAAGTACAAGTTGAAGCTACAATATCAAAGTATTCAAATTTACCATCAAAGTCAACTTGTTTTAAACGATAATAAGTAGTAGAAAAATTAGGGTTTTGTTCGGTGTAGCTATAGCTGATAAGTGTATTGCTATTTCCATTGCCTTGTATAGTGGCAATTGGCAAGAAATTGATAGCATCTGTACTTTTTTCAATAACAAAATAGTCATTATTGATTTCAGATGCAGTTGACCAATTAAGTACTACAAGTCCATTTTCGCAATCAGTATCAAAATTGAGTAAAGATACAGGTAACGGAGATGAATTGTCCACTAAAATCCAATCTTTAAAAAAATCTGCTGAGCTAATTACAGCATTGTTAACTCTATCTGTAGCTGTATTTACTGTTCCAAATAATAAACCTTCCCAATGACCTCCAGGTCCGGGTGGTGGAGCAGGGAATGGACAAGTGTTAACGCCTGAACCTGTTGTTGGATTAAATCGTTGAGCTTGTAAATTGGCTTCGTTAATAGTGTTTGCACCACCTGATTCATTCCCAAAATCATAACCAAAGCTTAATGTAACTGCAGGTTTGGTAGCATAAGAATTACCGTCAATTCTCCAAAAACGATCTACAACAAATAGTGAAGCATCTGCTTGAATTACCGGAGAACACATATTAGTAACAGCCGGAGCTACAGATGGCCATGGAGTGTTCATATTATTTGTTCTATAGGTTGATAGTAATAAACTTCCTCCAGCACTTCCGGCAGTAGTAATATTGATTTCTACAGGTACTTTTACACCATTGGTATTGGTAAAAGGTACAATGTGGTTTCCAATAGCGTTACCTACATTCCATTTTACTAAATCGGTTTCGTTTTCAGACAAGATATTGCCCCCTGTTCCTGTAAGTGTAATGGCATTTGCTGCTCCATTATCAATTACTAAATAGGCATTATTTTCTATATTTATATAGCCATTGTTATTTAATACCAAGCGTGCTTGGGAAAAGGTTATGCTTGGTAATATTAGTAACAATATGAAATTTAGTTTTTTCATGGGGAGGTATGTATTTTAGTTTTCTAATTTTATTTCTTTCTTTTTAATTAAGATAGAGTCATTATGATTGTTAATAATGTTTATTTTGCTTAGTGTAGGTTCATCATTTTCTTGATTTTGTTTAGCAACTGTTGATGTACTATCTTGCAATGATAAAACAGATTTTTGGTTATTGATGGATGTGGAACTAATACTATCTGCATATAACAATTTAGGAGCATTATTTGATTGGGCTTTTATTATAAAACCTGTGTGGAGTACTATTACTATCACTATTACTGATATATTTTTCATTTTTATTGTTAATTAAATTATGGGAAAACGGTTAAAGTCATATGTTGACTATCTGGATCAGATGAAGCATTAATAACTGCATTTAGGGTTCCCCATATTCCACCTCTTTGACCTTGAACAATCACAGTATATGTTGCTCCTGGAGTTAATCCAGTCATGTTTTTTGAAAATGAGCAACTCCAAGGAGTAGTTGTTCCTCTAGTATCATCATAAGATTGCATGTGTGTCATAGTTCCACCAACAGAACTTGCAAGAGTAGAATTAAAGATTCTAAATTGGACATATGCCATAGAGTTGGTATAGGCTAAGCCTGAACATGTAAATTGAACGAGAGCTGTTGTTTTAGTCGCTGTAAAAGTAACAGTCATTGGAGCAATATTTGACCATCCGGCAGAACTAACAGTATAATCAGCAGCAAGAGAGGTACTAACAGGGTTGTTTGCAGAACTTAGAAGTTCTGTCCAAGGTTGGGCTGGATTATTATTTGTTTTCCTAAAATACAATTTTTGGTCAAAAAAACTTCCGGATAATTGTAAAGCATAATTATTAGCATTATTGCTGTGTCTAACATCTATTAGATGCCACCAACTTGAAGCACCTGAAGGGTAGTTGGTTGGGGTAGATGTTTCAAAAAAACCGCTTTGTGCACCTGCATTTCCTTGTAGCCCAGCATTACTTCTCGTTTCTGTTCTAACATTACCATTTCCAAAAGCAAACGTTCCTGTATTTAAATCTAATCGGTAACCTGGAGTTGTTGTGCCAATACCAACATTTCCAGTGTTCAATATTCTCATTCTTTCAATGTTATTAGTTCTAAAAGCAAGTGAATTATTATCAGTAGTTCCTAGAAAATTTGTGGCAATGTTAGTACCGGCATTGCCTGTTAGTTCCCAAGCATCGCCTGTAAAAAATCTTACCCATGTTGTTCCGTCCCAATAATGATAACCTGTGCCCGTGGTTGTATTAGTATTATAAACCAACATACTAACAGTACTACTGCCCACTATAGGGGCAATTGTAGCTAAATTAGCAATACTAACTCTAGGGATTAATAATCCTTTATTAGTTGAAGAAATGTCTAACATGGCACCTGCATCTGGAGCAGCTCCTGTACCATTAATTCCAATGTTTTGAGCTACTAAAGTAGACGAAATTCCTAGTGTAATGATAAAGGAAAAAATGGATAGGTTTTTTTTCATATTTTGTTATTTGTTTTTTATAGTTTTTTGTAATTCTAAAATCATTTGTTCTAATGCATCAATTTTAGCATTTTGAGTTTCTATTATAGCTTGTTGTTCCTTGATTCCCTGAATTGCTATAGGTATAAGTCTTGTATAATCCATTGTAAGAAATAATTCTTTTTTATTTTCTTTAGGAGTATTTGGATTAACTTTTTCAGTTCCGTTGGTAGGTAAGTATTTTTCTCTAACAATTTCAGGTAAAATTTCTTGAATTTCTTGGGCAATAAATCCAAATTCTTTTCCAGTATTTAGTCCCATCGAAGGATATTTTTCTAAATCATAGTTGTATGACACAGGAGTTAATTTATTAATAATAGAGATTGCTCCTTTTATTGATGTTACATTCGTTTTTAGTCGCTTATCTGAAGCATTAAAAACACCTCCTGTATAACCTAAGTCATTTAAAAATAAACCACCCCAACCGGTATTTGCTCCTCCACTATTAAAACGAGTCCCTACAACACCTATACTTTGCCAATCGTTAGTTGATCCAAGAACACCATCTCCACCTGCTCCTTGTGTTATTCCTAATCCCATCACACCAGAATAAGTACCAGCTGTAACTCCTTCAATACCATTATAACCATTAGCAGTAGATTGGTTATAACCACTCAATGCGACTCCATCTGCACCAAGGTTGTCGTATGAAGCCATTGCATTAGCTCCAACATTAACACCTCCATTTGTCATATGAAGCATGCTGGTCGGTGCATTTGTTCTTATTCCTATTTCATCGGAAGCTCCGTCAACAAAAAATATATTTGCTTGATTGTTACTTTCAATTCTAAAATCGTAATCATAACTCAATTCATTAAATACAGTACTTGTTGTTGATAATCTGAATCTTTCTAGACCTACAGATGAAAACCCTAGAATATCTGTGCCAATTCTGTACATTCCCATATTAGGATCTGCTACCCATGAATAAAAAGGTGCTGCTGCAGAACCATTTCCATTGGCTTGTAGTTGATAACCATTGGCTAATCGTAACCTTAAAATATTTCCGGTTCTAAAATCTAAAGCTTGTGCGTTGGTTGTACCCAAAAAGTTAGTTCCTGAAACGGTATTTGCATTTCCCGTAATTTGCCAAGCATCTCCAGAGGAAAGCCTCACCCATGTCGTTCCGTCCCAATAATGATAACCTAAACCGGTAGTCGCATTAGTATTATATACCAACATACTAACAGTAGCACTTCCTGTAATTGGAGCTATTGTAGCTAAGCTGGCAATATTTACTCGGGGGATTAATAAACCTTTATTGGTGGATGAGATGTCTAACATAGCACCTGCATCTGGAGCTGCACCTGTAGCATTGATTCCAATATTTTGAGCCTTAGTAGTATTAGTAACTGAGAAAAATGCTAAAGATAGCATTAGTGCAGATGAAAGAATGTAATTTTTTTTCATGTGTTTATTTTTTTATTTTATTAAATCGGTCATATGCAACTCGCCAGTGATTATTCTCATTTGAATAAAAAGACTTTCTTATAGCTTGTTCCATTTTTATAGAGTTTTAAGTATTTATACTTAATGTTAAGTCTCAGATTTAAAGACAAATATAAACTTAATTTTTAGTATAAAATGTTAATTGTAAGTATTTTTTTACTTGACGAAAATATAACTACTTAGGTTGCTTGATTAGGGGTGTTTCAAGCTTCAAGTTTCAGTTTTAAAATCAGGAAACCTAAATTTGAAATTAACGACTAACTATTTTATCTAAGTCTATCAGCAGAACGAACTAATTCATCGTCTTTTTTAATAAAACGAATAGTTAAGTAAGCGAAAACTATTGAGATGATAGGGATGACAACACCAATTTTATAACTAATAGAAGTTTGATCTTTTGGAGTTGCACTTAAAAATGATTTGGCAGCATCACTATAGAAAAATAAAGCAGCAAGCTCAAGTGCTAAAAGCAAGATTAAAAATTTTGAAAGTTTTATTTGCAATGGTCTGTTTTTGTATAAAAAAATAATAATTCCTGAAAGTAATGTTATGATGATACTCATAATGGCTAAACCGATATTGCTTTTTAATGGTTTTTTTGCATTATTTTCCATTTCAAACATATTAAATGCATCCATGGTGTAAAAACTTTCATAGTTAATAATTTCTAAAATTGGTGTGAATAGAAAAATAACTCCTGATAAGGCTATAACTAATAAAAATAAAGATTGAATCCGCTGTATCATAATTTTTTAGTTTTGACAAAACTACATATTTTTTAAAAATAAATGTTTTTTGAGAAGCTTGAAAGAAAAATTTGCAAAGTTCTTGAACTAACATTAGCTTTGTTTATCTAAAAAATTCCCATGAAACAAAAAATTGTGGTTTTTACAGGTGCTGGAATTAGTGCCGAAAGTGGTATTCAAACCTTTAGGGATGGTGATGGGTTATGGGAAAATCATGACATACAACAAGTAGCAACTCCAGAAGCTTGGAATGAAAACCCGAGATTGGTATTGGATTTTTACAATGAACGGAGAAAACAGGTTTTAAAAGCAAAACCAAACGAAGCTCATCAATCACTTGTGTTACTCGAAGAAAATTTTGATGTTCAAATTATTACTCAAAATATTGATGATTTGCATGAAAGAGCCGGCTCTAAAAAAGTCTTGCATCTCCATGGAGAAATTTTAAAAGCTCGTAGCACTTTTGATGGTGAGCTTTATGATTGGAAAAAACCTACAATAAAATTAGGAGATAAATGTCCGAAAGGGTTTCAACTTCGTCCGCATGTGGTTTGGTTTGGAGAACCTGTACCTAATATGTTAGAGGCTGCTAATTGGTGTGATGATGCAAAATTCTTAATTGTAATTGGTACTTCATTAAATGTTTACCCAGCGGCTAATATTTTAAACTTTGTATCAACTAATTGTGTTAAATATTTAATCGATCCCCAAATACCGAAGTCTTTTTTAGAAAATAATATTAAAATTATACAAAAGAAAGCAGGAGAAGGTGTTACTGAACTGGTTAATCAGCTATTATCTTTAAAAGAACAAGTTTAAACTATTTCATTTTTTGCAACAGCTTCTATATTTCTTTTTAATCCGCTGAATTTGGTTCTTTTTACGGCAGATTTTTTAAAAATTTCATTAAAAATATCTTGAGTAATTTCTTTCCATTCTTTTTTGCTGTAGTTTAATAATCTACTGTCGGGAGCAAAAAGTGGTTCTTGGTGCGGAGTAGAAAACCTGTTCCACGGACAAACATCCTGGCAAATGTCGCAACCAAAAATCCAATCGTTAAAATTTTTAGTGTATTCTTTTGGCAATAACTCATCTTTCAATTCTATGGTGAAGTAAGAGATACATTTGCTTCCGTCAATAATATTAGTAGGTAAAATGGCATTGGTCGGACAAGCATCAATACAAGCGGTACAAGAACCACAATAATCCTTTATAGGAGAATCATATTGTAATTCAACATCTAAAATAATTTCTGCCAAAAAGAAAAAAGAGCCTCGATTTTTATTGATGAGCATGGTGTTTTTTCCTACCCAACCTAATCCGCTTTTTTTTGCCCAAGCTCTTTCTAAAATTGGGGCTGAGTCGGTAAAAATACGAGCGCTAATTTCTCCAATTTCATTAATTAATAGTTGTAAAAAAGTTTTAAGTTTATCTTTTATAATAAAATGATAATCTTGTCCGTAAGCGTATTTACTAATTTGAAAACTGTCTTTTCGTTGTTCTTTTTCAGGGAAGTAGTTGTACATTAGTGAGATAACTGATTTGCTGCCTTCAACTAGTTTGGTGGGATCTAAACGTTTTTCATAATGGTTTTCCATGTATTGCATGCTGCCGTGCATGTTGTTGGAAAGCCATTTTTCAAGTCGAGGAGCTTCTTCTTCTAAAAATTCAGCTTTAGCAATACCACAAAAAGAAAAACCTAGTTCAGTGGCTTTTTGTTTGATAAATTTTGTATTCTTTTTAGTAGAATTTTTAATCAAAATTTTAGCTGTTTTGGTTCATTAAAAATGTGCGTTCTCCTGAATCATTAAAAGGTCCTGGAATTAAATTTCCTGCTTTATCAATTAATTCTATTCGGATGGTATTTTTGTTTTCGGATAAACCATCAATTTGGTACGAAGCCCATTTATTAACAACAATGGAAGTAGTTCCGTTAAAGGTTACTTTTACTTTGTTGCCGTTTTCGCTTAACGAAGTATTTACCAAGCAAAAGTCTAAAATAGCAATGTTGTTTTGAGGGAGATAATAAAACAGATGAGGTTGTTTTTCATCAAAAAGTACTTCATCATTTAAAACAATATTTTTAAGTAAGGTTGCATTGTTGGTCTTAATGCCTAAGTTGTTTTCGTTAGTTAAAAAGGCCAAGAAAACATTGTTACCCGATAAAAATTCTTGTTCTACTTTAGTGTTAGAGTGGGTGGCAATGGTGTAATTGTTTTGAATGGTAGTGATGTTATAATTTTGGTTGTTTTCAATGTTAAATTGAAGCAAGTTGATACCTTCTTTAAATGAAGTATTGGTCAATGTTAAAGCACTTTCTTTATTGTTTTTGGTTGGTTTTATTTCGGTAAGCGTAATCCCATCAGCAGAAAATGTGGCAATATCATTATCTGCTTTTTGTTCAATAATTAAAGATGTTTCGTTATTTTTTATAGAGGAAGATGCTTCATCAGAACTTTCTTCTTTATTGCTATTATTAGTGTTACAAGCAAAAAAGAATAATAAAATAATAAGAGAAAACGTTTTAAATCGCATTATATAAAATTATTCAAAATTGAGTAATAGTTGATTTTTTTCTACTGCCTGACTAGTTTTAACGGCAATACTTTTTATAACACCATCGGTTGGTGATTTAATAACATTTTCCATTTTCATGGCTTCTAAAATAAGTAGCGCATCACCTTTTTTTACTTCTTTTCCAACTTCTACATCAATAGAAAGCACTAATCCCGGCATAGGAGCTTTTAAATCGCTCACTTTGGTAACCAATAAATTATCCATTCCTAAGCTGTGTAATAGGTCGTCAAATTTATCTTTCAACTGAAACTTGTATTTTAATCCATTAATCTTTACGAAAACAGTTTTTTCTTCGGGGTTAAGTTTTAGAAGCTCGAGATTGTATGATTTATTGTCTTTTATAACATGAAAAAGGTTGTTTTTTATCTTTTTCACATCCCAGTTAAAAGGGTTTCCATCAATTGTTCCTGATGATGCGTTTTTATCAAACTCAACATTAAATTCTCTTTTGTTTTCGCTTATTACCTTCATTTAAACTCCTAATTTAGCAGATTAATAATTTTTAGAACACAAAAATAACAATAATAATTACTTATAAAATGACATTAAATTTTAAAAAAGAAGGAAATGCTGCGGAGTCGCTTATAATACTGCATGGTTTGTTTGGGTCATTAGATAATTGGATGACTTTTGCCAAGCAAATGAGTCAGTATTTTACAGTTTATTTGTTAGATGCCAGAAATCATGGGCAATCATTTCATAGCGATGAATTTACTTATGAATGTATGGCCAAAGATGTAAAAGATTTTATGGGTCAACAGCAAATTGAAGAAGCAATAATATTGGGTCATTCGATGGGGGGTAAAACAGCTATGCAGTTTGCATTTAATTATCCTCATTTAGTAAAAAAAATAATAGTAGCAGATATTGCTCCAAAAGCTTATCCTGTGCATCATGATGAAATTATTAAAGGATTACAATCATTAGACTTTAGTGTGATAAAAACTAGAGGAGAAGCAGATGAGAAATTAGCTGAAAGCATACCCAATTTAGCAGTTCGTCAGTTTTTACTGAAAAACATGTATTGGAAAGAAAAAAATCAGTTGGCATGGAGATTTAATTTGGATGTGATTGCAGCACAAATTTTAAATGTTGGAGTGGAGATAAAGGCACCTTTTCCATTTAGTGAGCCTACTTTGTTTGTTAGGGGAGAGCTTTCTAACTATGTGTTAGATGAGGATATAAGTGATATTAAAAATATTTTTCCGAATATGAAATTGGAAACGATTAGCGGTTCTGGGCATTGGGTTCACGCTGAAAAACCTAAGGAATTTATAAAGGTTATCGAAGCCTTTCTTTTGTAAATAGTGTTTTTAAAGAATCAGCTATTGCAACGTTTGAATTAAGATTTGCGTCTCAATCAAACAGATAGAGAAAAAATAATTTAATAGGATAGTGCAACAAATATTGCATTTCGTAACATTTTTTGTATTATTGTCGTAACAAATCGTTTAATAAAAAAAACTGAATGAAATTTATTAAGATATGTATGGTTGTCTTTACTTTAGTAATTTCAACCATATCCTTTAACTTATTTGCTGCTGATTTTTATTGGGTAGGCAATTCAGGTAGTTGGAATAACCCATCTCATTGGTCATTAAGCAGTGGTGGGCAGGGAGGAGTAGGAGTTCCTTCAATAAGTGATAATGTTATTTTTGATAATTTATCAATCACACAACCTTCAGAAATAGTTATTAATCAAAAAGCCAATTGCGCTTCGTTTCAGGTGCAAACTTCGCATAAAATTATTTTTTCATCTAATGATGTTGCTGAATTAAAGATAAATGGAGATTTTCAGGTTAATGAAAATTATGAAAATCAATTTTATGGAAAAACTATTTTTATATCTAATCAATCCGAAACACAAATAAATATTAATAGAGCTACATTTTTGGGAGATGTTGAATTTAATGCTTCTTCTAAATTTAATTTAGCCAGTGATTTAATTTTAACAGATTCTAATTTTATTTATCTGAAAAAAGGAGAATTAGCAATTGAAAATGTTACAGTTTACTCTGGAGGTATTGATGTTAGAAGTAATAGTACAAAAAAAATTACAACTAAAAACGCAGTAATTTATAATCATCAAAAAGTTAGGTTTGATGCCAATAGTTTTTCTTTAAGTAATGATAATTCTGATATTATTGTTTATAGAGAAGCTCAAGATGTAAATACAGGAAACCTTGATAAAGATAAAATTACATTTAGTAATGGATCTAGGTTGACTAATACTTGTGGAGCTGTTCCTTTTACAATAACTACCTCAGTAATATCTAATTATAATGGTTTTGGAGTAAGTTGTGCCGGAGTTTGTGATGCTGTAGTTTATGTGTCAATAACAGGAGGTGTAGGACCGTTTACTATTTTGTGGTTAGGACCAGGAACACCTGTAAATGATACATTATTTAATTCTTGTCAAGGAAATGTTGGTGTTCAGGTTACAGATATGGGACAAAACCCTCCATTTGGAACTCAGTGTACCGATCAGGTTTTTGTTACCAACCCTATTGCTTTAGCTATAAATTTGATTGGAATTATACAGCCAACTTGTAATGGAGATTGTGATGGAGCGATAGGAACTAATGTCGCTTTTGGAGTAGCTCCATATTCTATATCATGGGTTCAAGTGCCTGATACGACATCAACTATAACCAATATTTGTGCTGGGGGGTATGATATTAATGTTGTTGATGCTAATGGATGTACAGCAACTCAAAACTTTGTATTAACTGAGCCAGCTCCTTTAACTTTTCAGTTAGATAGTACAAATATTAACTGCTTTGGAACATGCACAGGAACTGCAACAGTGTCTAATGAGGCAGGAGCAAACGGACCTCCATACTCTTATTCTTGGTTGCCTAATGGAGAAATAACTTCAGGGATTACTAATTTATGTCCTGGAGTATATACTGTTACTGTTTCTGATGGAGATGGATGTTCTACTACAGATAGCGTAAATATTACTATCCCCAATCAAATGCAATGGGATACTACTGCTCAAAATGTTAGTTGTGGTGGAGTTTGCGATGGCTCAATTACGGTAAATATTTTAAGTGGAGGAACTGCTCCTTTTACGCATAATTGGAGTACCGGAGCAACTAATAATGGGGTGTCTTCAACAATTTCAGGCTTGTGTGCCGGAACTTATACAGACTCTATAGTTGACGGAAATGGTTGTGATACAGTTATCACCATAATTATTACAGAACCGGATACCTTATTAACTTCAACTATTTCTTCAAATGTTACATGTTTTAGTGATTGTGACGGTTATGCAGTAACTACAACTACAGGAGGAACTCCTGTTTATACTTATACATGGTCATCAATTCCTGCGGGGTTGCCATTTAGCGGACAAGGAACAGATTCTATTTTTAACTTATGTCCAGGGCAATATGTTGTGAGCATAGTTGATGCTAATAATTGTTCAACATCAGATACTATAACTATAACAGAACCTGCATTGTTGGTAGCTAATCCCAGTGCTACTGATATGTCTTGTTCTGGTGTTTGTGATGGCAGTGTAACTGCTAACCCAACAGGAGGAACTACGCCTTATTCTTATGTTTGGACTGGTCCGGGAGGTCCTTATAATACACAATCTGTTAATAGTTTGTGTGCAGGAACTTATGTGGTAACTGTTACAGATTCTAATAATTGTGTAGCGATAGATAGTGTGACAGTAACTTCTCCACAACCGTTAGCTATCACTACTAATAAAACAGATATGTCTTGTAATGGAGTTTGTGATGGAACAGCTACAGCAACAATTACAGGAGGAACTACTCCTTTTACTATAGTTTGGACAAGTGTTCCTGCAGGTCAGGTTGCTGCAGGTCAGGGAACAACCTCTATTTCTGCTCTTTGTGCGGGAACTTATACTATAAATGTTACCGATTCTAATGGATGTACGGCAAATACTTCTGTTGTAATAAATGAACCAGCAAGCATAAATGCTAATTTAACACAAACAGAAGTTACTTGTAATGGAGGCTGTGATGCATCTGCAACTGTAACTCCATCAGGTGGTATTGCACCATACTCTGTTTCATGGAATGGATTTGCTTTTGTTCCAGTAGTAGGCGGGTTTAATACTATAAATGGATTATGTGCAGGTAATCATACAGTTATTGTTAGAGATGCAAATAATTGTACTACAACAATTAATTTTACTATTACTGAACCAGCTGCATTAATAACAACCACAACAGGAACTGACTTAGCTTGTAATGGAATTTGTAATGGTACTGCCACAACCACTCCTTCAGGAGGAAGTGGAACATATACTTTTACTTGGACAACAATACCTGCGGGACTTACTTTTACTGGTCAGGGAACAAATGCTATAACTAATCTTTGTGCAGGAACTTATATTGTTAATATTACAGACACATCAAGTTGTTCAGTTAATGATACTATTGTGATAAATGAACCTCCAGCTATTAATCCAAATACTCAGTTTTCTAATATGAGTTGTAATGGAATAAATGATGGTTCTGCAGTAGCAGTACCTACAGGTGGGAATCCGGCTTATAACATAAGTTGGGTATTATTACCAGGAACTCCAATTGCCGGAAACCCCATAAATGGTTTAGGAGCAGGACAGTATGAAGTAACTATTGTTGATGCTAATGGTTGTGAAGTTAGAGATACTATTACCATTACTAATCCTCCGGTTTTAAGCCTTAACGTTACAGCTACAAATGCAAGTTGCCAAGCAATTTGTGATGGTTCTGCTGTAGCAGTAGCTTCAGGAGGAACTCCAGGATATTCTTATCAATGGGATGCCAACGCAGGAAGTCAAACTACAGATTCGGCAACAAATCTTTGTGCAGGAACTTATAATGTTACTGTAACTGATACTAACGGTTGTACAGCTTCTGGTAATGTAACTATTGCCCCATCAATTACTATTAATATTACAACCACAGCAATCACTATTAGTTGTAATGGTGTGTGTGATGGAAGTGCAACAGCTAATCCATCAGGCGGAACATTACCTTATTCTTATAGTTGGTCTAATGGAGATACTACTCAAACTGCTACAGGTCTTTGTCCGGGGATGGTTTTCATTACAGTGACTGATGCAAATGGTTGTACTGCAGTTGATTCGGTAAACATGCCTGTTGATCCATCTGTTTTAGTACCAAATGGAGTTATTAATCAGCAAATTACTTGTGCAGGAAATTGTGATGGAATGGTGTCATCAGCTCCAACAGGAGGGACTCCACCTTATTCAATTTCATGGTCAGTACCTGATACGAACAATGTATGTCCTGGTATTGCCGTTGTAACAGTTACAGATAATAATGGTTGTATTCAATCAGATACCTTAACGTTAGTAGCACCTGATACTATAACCCCTAACCCTACCATTACTAATGTCTTATGTAGTGGTAATAATACAGGAAGTATTTGTGTTGCTCCAACTGGAGGGACACCTGGATACACTTTTGTTTGGTCGGGAGGATTAGGTACAAATGCATGTATTAATAATGTGCCAGCTGGAACATATTCTGTCACTATTACAGATTCAAGTGGATGTTCAAGGGTTGATACATTTACTATAACATCACCTTCAGCATTAACATCTAACCCAATACAAACTAATGTAAGTTGTTTTGGAGCTAATGATGGTTCGGCAGGTGTAACTGTTTCTGGAGGTGTTTCTCCATATACTTATACTTGGTCAACAACTGATACTACATCATCCATAACCAACTTAGCGCCTGGAAATTACTCGGTAACAGTTATGGATTCAAATGGATGTACAACGGTTCAGAATTTTACTATAACTGAACCGAATCAATTATTAGCTAATGCTACAGGAACTAATGTGGCTTGCGGTGGAGCTCCTTGTACAGGAAGTGTTACTGCTAGTCCATCTGGTGGTGTTCCCGGATTTACTTATTTATGGTCAACTAACTCCAATCCAAACCTTGGTACTACTCCATCATTAACTAATTTATGTCCTGATACATATATAGTAACTGTAACAGATACTAATGGTTGTACAGCTGTGGATTCATTTACGGTTACAGCACCAACAACACTTACTGTTGCCTTAACTTCTACTGATCCAACCTGTAATGGTCTTTCTAACGGAAGTGCTACTGCTACACCAAGTGGAGGAACTGCTCCTTATACTTATTCATGGGTAGGAACATGTGCTCCTTCTCCAAATAATACAGCTACAGTTACTGGTTTATGTGCAGGTACTTATACAGTAACAGTTACCGATAGCTTAGGATGTAGTTTTGTAGGAAACGTAACCTTAACCGATCCAGATCCAATTGCAGCAAACCCTGTTGTTACCAATGCTAATTGTGGTGTTTGTGATGGAGTTATTGCTACTTTCCCTTCAGGTGGAGATGGTGTTTATTCTCATTCATGGTCAACAGGAGCTACAAGCTCTACGATAACTAATCTTTGTGCAGGATTTTACACAGATACTATTACAGATAATAGTGGATGTGTTGCCGTAATTACTATAGCTGTAAGTAATCCAACAGGTCCAACAGGAATTACTTCAACAGTTAATAATGCCACTTGTTTTGGTGCTTGTGATGGCTCTTTGAATGCTTTGCCAATTGGTGGAACTGCACCATTTTCTTACGCTTGGACATCAGTTCCACCGGGAGGACCTTATGCTAATGACAGTACATTAACAGGTTTATGTGCAGGTACATATAATTTAACATTAACAGATGCCAGTAATTGTGTGTTGGCAGCAAGTGTTGTTGTTGGTCAGGCAGATAGTATTACTGAAAACTTAAATATATCAGATGCAACTTGTTTAGGGACTTGTGATGGAATTGCTTCTGTAGCACCATCAGGAGGAATTGCACCATACACTTATTTATGGAGTAATGGAGCAACCACATCATCTACTTCAGGTTTGTGCGTTGGAGCAGTAAGTGTAACTATTACTGATGCAAATGGTTGTAATAAAACAATAAACTTTAATATAACTAGCCCTTCTCAATTAACAGCAACTACTTCTACTACTGATGCTACTTGTAATGGAAATTGTGATGGAACCGCAACAGCAACACCAAATGGTGGAACAGCGCCCTATACTTATCAATGGAATGATGCTTTAAATCAAACTACACAAACAGCAACAGGATTGTGTGCCGGTTCTTATAATGTAGAGGTTACTGATGTGAATGGATGTACTACGGTAGAGCCAGTTATCATTAATGAACCAGCTGTTATTACACCAAACTTAACAACAACCAATGCAACTTGTGGAAATGCCGATGGAACCGCAGGAGTTGCTCCAACAGGAGGAACGCCAGGATATACTTATCTTTGGGATTTTGGACCTATTGTACCGAATGTTACAGGGTTATTGGCAGGTACTTATTCTGTTACCATTACTGATAATAATGGATGTAGTGTGGTTGTTCCCGTAACAATTAGCAATGCAAATGGACCAAGTATTTCTTTAAATACAACGAATGCAACTTGTAGTGGTGTTTGTGATGGTTCAGCTTCGGTTGCTGTAACTTCAGGAGTGCCACCTTATACTTATTTATGGAGTAATAGTGCAACCACAACAAGTATTAACGGATTATGTGCAGGAAACTATACTGTGCAAGTAACCGATGGTAATGGATGTATAACTGCTCAAGCTTTTACCATTTCAGATAACTCTCCTATTAGTGTAAGCGTTTCTGCCATAGACGCCACTTGTAATGGTGTTTGTGATGGTTCTGCAATTGCAACTCCAAGTGGGGGAACAGCACCTTATACATACAGTTGGAGTACAGGACACACTATTAATGCTGTAGCAGGATTGTGTGCCGGAAACTATACAGTAACAGTAACTGATGCGTTGGGTTGTAGTGTAGTTCAGAATGTAAGTATTAATTCACCAAGTAATTTAACAGTTAATGTTTCAGGAAGCAATGCTAGTTGTAACGGAGGAAGCAATGGAACAGCAACAGCTACACCAAACGGAGGAACAGCTCCATATACGTATTCGTGGAATACCGGAGCTACAACAGCTTCTATTTCAGGATTAACAGCAGGAACTTATACGGTAACAGTTACAGATGCTAATGGTTGCTCAACTACTGGTAACGTAACTATTGGAGAAGGTTCTAACATTACAGCAACTATCAATACAACCGATGCTACTTGTGGTGTTTGTGATGGAACAGCTACAGTAACTGCTCCGGCAGGTGGTGCTGGAGGACCATACACTTATTCGTGGTTGCCTGGTGGTCAAACAACGGCCTCAATTAATGGATTATGCCCTGGTGCTTACACTGTTGAGGTTACAGATAATAACGGATGTTCAAATACATTTAATGTATTAATTAGCAATCCAAATGGACCTTCTTTAAGCATGAGTGCTGATAGTGTTACTTGTTTTGGCAGTTGTGATGGAATTGCTAATGTTACAGTAACTTCAGGAGCGGCACCATTCATTTATCAATGGGATGATCCAAGTTTATCTAATTTAGATAGTGCAGTAAACTTATGTGCAGGATTATATAATGTTGTAGTGCAAGATGCAAATGGATGTATAAGTGTAGATAGTATAACTGTTGGAACGCCACAACAAATTTTAGCAAATATTACATCAACCAATCCAACATGTAATGGTGTGTGTGATGGTACAGCTACAGCGAACCCAACCGGAGGAATAGGAACATATTCTTATGCATGGAGTAATGGGCAGCTTACACCAACAGCTACTAACTTATGTGCAGGAACACATACAGTTGTTATAACAGATCAAAATGGATGTTCAATAACTGATAGTGTAACATTAACCGAACCAACAAGTATATTAATTACTGCAAGTTCGACTAATCCAACATGTAATGGTGATTGCGATGCAACAGCTTTAGCAACCGCTTCAGGAGGAACTGCTCCATATTCTTACTCATGGAATACATCGCCTGTACAAAACAACTCATTAGCTACTGCTTTATGTGCAGGGACTTATACTGTTACAGTTACGGATGCAAATGGATGTATAGATTCAGCTGTGGTTAATGTGGTAGATAATCCAATTTTAACTACTTCAACAAATACGACACCACCAACATGTAATGGAAATTGTGATGGAACTGCTACTACAACTCCAAGCGGAGGGGCAGCCCCATATAGTTATTCTTGGAGTAACGGACAAACTTCAGCGACAGCTATTAATTTATGTGCAGGAACATATACGGTAACTATCACAGATGGAAATAATTGTACAACCACAGATACGGTTGTTATTAATAATGCACCTGTTGTTAATGATAGTACTGTTGTTACTAACCCTACTTGTGGAGTATGTAATGGAGCAGTAACTTCAACACCTGTAGGCGGAGTTGGTCCTTATGATTTTGTATGGACAGCTGTTACAGGACCAAATCCATCATTACCTGTTACAACCACTAATGCGACAAGTTCTACCGTTAATGGATTATGTGCTGGAACTATTCAACTACAATTAACGGACTTAGGAACTGGTTGTGTTTCTACTCATACAATAATTATAAATAGTGATGTAACGGCTACAGTTAATATGACTTCTAATGATGAAACATGTGCAAATGCTTGTAATGGGACTGCTTTAGCATCAGTTAGTGGAGGTACTACACCTTATACATTTAGTTGGTCACCTTCGGGAGGTAATGATTCTTTAGCAACTAACCTTTGTGCAGGATTTTATACAGTAACTATTACTGATGCTAATGGTTGTATTTTAACAGATACAGTTACCATTAATACTAATAATTTGAATTTAAGTATTAGCAATATTGTTCCTGAATCTTGTTTTGGAGCTTGTGATGGAATGGCTACTGTGGCAGTAGGAGCTGGAACTTCCCCATTTACTTATCAATGGAATGTTACTAACCCTTTACAAACAACACCAACTGCTACTAATTTATGTGCAGGGATTTATACTGCAGTAGTAACTGATAGTTTAAATTGTGTAGATTCTATTTCTGCTACGATAAATAGCCCAACTCAATTAGTCCCTTCAACTGCTGTAACAACACCAATTAGTTGTAATGGAATTTGTGATGGAGCAATAACAGCAAATCCAAGTGGAGGTTCTGCTCCATATACCTACTTATGGGATGATCCTTTAGCTCAAACTACTCAAACAGCGACAGGGTTATGTGCAGGAACATATGTAGTGGTTGTTATTGATGCTAACGGTTGTTCTGGAAACGACACCATTACACTTAATGAACCTTCTGCGGTGTTAGCTAATGAAGTAATAGTTACTCCGGCTTGTAATGTTTGTGATGGTTCTATCACCTTAAATCCAACTGGTGGAATTGGACCATTTACCTACTTATGGACAACTCCAACAAGCCCTCCTAATCCAACAACAGCAATGATTATCAATCTTTGTGCTGGAGCTTATTCGGTTGATATAACTGATCAAGGAACAGGTTGTGTAACTACTTTTAATTATGCGTTAAGTAATACTACTGCTCCGGATCCTAATACAACTGTTACAGATATTTCTTGTAATGGTGTTTGTGATGGACAAATTCTTGCTAATCCAACTGGCGGAACTGCTCCTTATAGTATTTCATTTAATCCGGGTGGAACTGCTAATCCTCAAACTAATCTTTGTAGTGGAGTTTACACCGTAACGGTTACCGATTCCGTTGGATGTATTGGTGTAGTGATTGATACTGTTGATGCTCCTGATGCTATGCTTACAAATATTAATTCAACTAATGTTACTTGTAATGGTGCAAATGATGGTACAGCAACTGTAAATGTTATTGGTGGAGTTCCAACTTATACTTTTTCTTGGTCACCATCATCTCAAACTACTCAAACAGCAACTGGTTTAAGTGCAGGGACACATATTGTTACAATTACTGATGATAATGGATGTAGTGTGGTTGATAGTGTTGTTATTACTGAATCTTCAGCTATTTCTATTATAACATCAACAACAGATGTTACTTGTTCTTCGGTTTGTGATGGTGCTGCTACAGTTACTGTAAGCGGTGGAGCAGGAGGATACACTTTCCAATGGAATGGAGATTTAACTCCCGGACAAACAAATACAGCATCAAATTTATGTTTTGGAGCTAATGGTCTTGTTGTAACTGACCAAAATGGATGTACAGATTCTTTTACCGTAAATATTGGAGCTATTGATACCGTATTGGCTTTTGCCGGAAATGATACTAATGTTTGTTTTGGTTCTCCAATAACATTAATAGGAAATGGCATTGGAAATATAGCTTCAGTAGAATGGTTTGAGTTGCCTAGCATGACTTCAATAGTCACTACTGATACCATAACTGTTACTCCAACATCAGCAGGGCAAGTTTGTTATGTCTATACAGTATATGGGACAAATGCAGGCTGTTTTGATATGGATACGGTTTGTGTAACCATAGATCCATTACCTGTTGCAAATGCAGGTCCTGATGTTACTATTTTTGAAGAAGGTTCTACTCAACTAAATGGTAGTGGAGGTGTGACATATACTTGGACACCTAGTTATGGTTTAAGTGATACAACTATCGCTAATCCGGTTGCTAATCCAATGCAAACTACTACTTATTATTTAACCGTAACATCTCCTGCAGGGTGTGTTTCTACTGATAGTGTAATTGTAACTGTTTTACCTAAAATTGTTTTCCCTGATGGTATTACACCGAATGGTGATGGAGTAAATGATGTTTGGATAATCGATTTTATAGAAGAATTCCCAAATAATGTTGTTGAAATTTACAACCGTTGGGGAGAATTATTATTTCATGCAGATGGGTATAAACAAGATTGGGATGGAAGCTATAATGGTAAACCATTACCAATAGGAACTTATTATTTTGTAATAGAGTTAAACGATGGAAAAACTAAACCTTATACAGGTCCGATAACCATTTTAAGGTAAGTTATAAGATGAAATTGTATATGAAGAATTATATAGTAATATTGGTTTTGATATTGTCAGGAAGTGCGGTATCTGCTCAGCAATTACCACATTTTAGTCAATATTATTTGAATGATTTTTTGATTAATCCTGCTGTAGCAGGTACTAGAGATTATTTTGAAGGGAAATCAAGTCATCGTTATCAATGGGAAGGAATTACCGATGCTCCTCGTACATATACGTTAAGTGTAAACGGACCAATGAAAAATGAAAAGATGGGGTTGGGAGGATATTTATTTACCGATATGGTAGGACCAACAAGAAGAACAGGTTTTAATTTGGCTTACTCTTATCATGTTAGATTAAATGAAACCTTAAAATTATCATTTGGACTTTCTGCCGGATTATTACAATTTATGATAGACGGTTCTAAAGTTACGTTAAGAGATGAGGGAGATGTTATTTTAACCAATGGAGTACAAAAGGTATTGGTGCCCGATGCAGGTTTTGGAACTTACTTATATCATGAGAAATATTATGTGGGATTTTCTGCTCCACAATTATTAAACAGTAGAGTAAAGTTTTTTAATGAAGGAGATAATCCAAATGGAACCTTACCGGCTCATTTCTTTTTAACAGGGGGGTATAAGTTTGATATAACGGATGATTTTATGTTAGAGCCTTCTTTTTTTGTAAAGTATATCTCTCCTGCTCCTGTAATGTATGATGGTAGTTTAAGAATAATGTACAAACAGAAAGTTTGGTTGGCAGGTACCTATCGTCATCGTGATGCGGTTGCTGTTTCGGTGGGTTATTTGATTTACGATTATTTTACTGTAGCTTATGCGTATGATTTTACCACCACTAATTTAAAAAATTACAATAATGGCTCACATGAGTTGATGATAGGTGTTAGGTTTCATAAAAATGAACCCAAAACAACTTCAGCTCCTTCAATAAATTAAGAAACTAATAAAAGCATATAAAAAAACCACTTTGGAACTCCAAAGTGGTTTTTTTTGTTTTAGATGAAAATAAGTTTTAGTTACAATTTTTATCTAAAGATGCTTCAATGTTTAATTCAACAACCGACCATAATTTACTAACACCATCTTCTCCTTTGTGTAAGTCTTCACAAACTTTGTTTAATGAAGCAATAGCGTCATCACCATTCCAGTTGGCTAAATCAATCTCTCCAATTAAGCTTATTTTGTTATCATTAACCTTGTAGTCTAGTGTAACTTCTTTTTCAATGTTGTTTAGGGTTAAGTAAAATGTACAAGTTCCGCTTTCATTGTTTCCTTTAGCTGATTTTACCTGACCAATAATTAAATCGGTAGCGTCCATTGCACCAAAGAAAGATTCGATAATTTTTTTATCTCTGCCTTCATCTTTAGTAAAAGTACTTTCGGTCATTATAGTAAAGTTAATTCCATTAAGTACATCGGTTATTTTAGTAGATTTTTCTCCACCTTTAACCATTACCTGATTAAAAGTTCCTCCAACACCCACTTTATTAGTTGTTTTAAAGGCTGTCCAACTCACAGTTGCAGAAGAGCTTTTAGTGTATTCATAAAAACAGATGGGTTCACTATCGTCAACTGTATTATTTTTGTCTTTGTTGCTCTCTCCACAAGAGATTAGAAACAAAGAAGTAATAATTACTGTAGGAAAAATAATTTTTTTCATAATATAAATATTTAGTTAGATTTTGTTTTTGCTAAGTTATCATTTTTTGAAAGGATAATGAAATTAAGTGTTTGGATTAACATTTTTTCACTTTTAAGAAATAAAAAAATCACTTCACACTATCAATCATCACTTCCAAAATAGCTTGTGCTGCTTTACTTATTTTTGTGCCTGGACCAAATATTCCAACGGCTCCGGCATTAAATAAAAACTCATAATCTTGTTGAGGAATAACTCCTCCAACAATTACCAAAATATCTTCTCTACCAATATTTTTTAGCTCTTCAATTACTTGTGGAACTAAGGTTTTATGTCCGGCAGCTAAAGAAGAAACCCCTAAAATATGCACATCATTTTCAGCAGCTTGTTTAGCAGCTTCGGCAGGTGTTTGGAATAATGGTCCAATATCTACATCAAAACCTAAATCGGCAAAGGAAGTAGCAATCACTTTAGCTCCTCTATCATGTCCATCTTGCCCCATTTTGGCCACCATAATTCGTGGACGTCTGCCATCTAATTGAGCAAATTCGTCTGCCAGTGCTTTGGCTTTTAAAAAGTCTTTATCATCCATAACTTCTGAACTATAAACACCGCTAATAGAGCGGATTTGTGCTTGATATCGTCCGAAAACTTCTTCTAGTGCATCTGATACTTCACCTAAAGTAGCTCTTTCTCTTGCTGCTAAAACAGCTGCATCTAAAAGGTTTCCGTTTCCTGAACGTGCAATTTCGGTAATATTTTTTAAAGCTGTTTGTACTTTTTCGTTATTTCTATTGGCTTTTATTTTAGTTAGTCGCTCAATCTGACTACTTCTAACTTTAGTATTATCTACTTCTCTTACTTCAAACTCTTCATCAGCATCAACAATATATTCGTTTACGCCTACAATAATTTCTTTGCCACTGTCAATACGAGCTTGTTTTTTTGCGGCAGCTTCTTCAATTCGTAATTTAGGAATACCTTTTTCTATGGCTTTTGCCATTCCACCATGTTTTTCAACTTCCTCAATCAACTCCCAAGCTTTTTCAGCTAATTGATGAGTAAGTGTTTCTATATAATAAGAACCACCCCAAGGGTCAACAGTTTTACAAATTTCGGTTTCATTTTGGATAAAAAGTTGGGTATTTCTAGCTATACGAGCAGAATAATCTGTTGGTAAAGCAATAGCTTCATCCAACGCATTGGTGTGCAATGATTGTGTACCCCCCAATGCAGCAGCCAATGCTTCTACACAAGTTCGTGCAATATTGTTATAAGGATCTTGTTCTGTTAGACTCCAACCACTGGTTTGGCAATGTGTTCTTAATGCTAATGATTTTTCATTTTTTGGGTTAAATTGCTTGACAATTTTTGCCCATAACAACCTGCCTGCACGCATTTTGGCAATTTCCATAAAATGATTCATGCCTATTCCCCAAAAGAAAGAAAGGCGAGGAGCAAAATCATCAATGTCCATTCCCGAAGCAATTCCTGTACGCAAATATTCTAAACCATCGGCTAAGGTGTAAGCCAATTCAATTTCATTAGTTCCCCCAGCTTCCTGTATATGATAACCTGAAATACTGATAGAATTGAATTTCGGCATTTTTTGCGAAGTATATTTAAAAATATCTGCAATAATTTTCATGGAAGGTAATGGTGGATAGATGTAAGTGTTTCGAACCATAAACTCCTTTAAGATGTCATTTTGTATGGTTCCTGTAAGTTGTTCGGGTTTTACCCCTTGTTCTTCGGCAGCCACAATATAAAAAGCTAAAATCGGAATTACCGCTCCGTTCATGGTCATAGAAACCGACATTTTATCCAATGGAATTTGGTCGAATAATAATTTCATGTCTTCCACAGAGTCTATGGCAACTCCAGCTTTACCCACATCACCAACCACTCTGGGATGGTCGGAATCATAACCTCTGTGTGTGGCTAAATCAAAAGCTACTGACAGCCCTTTTTGTCCGGCAGCTAAATTTTTTCTATAAAAAGCATTAGATTCTTCGGCAGTACTAAAACCTGCGTACTGTCTAATAGTCCATGGACGCATAACATACATGGTAGAATAAGGACCTCTTAAATTTGGAGCAATACCAGCACCGTAATTCAAGTGCTTTAGCGGAGCAATATCTTCTTTAGTATAGTTTGTTTTAACTTCAATAGACTCGGCAGTTTGCCAAGTGGCTTTATTAGAAATAGTTGTTTTTTTACCTGGAGATTGGTAGGTTAAAGGTGGAAAATTGGATGTCTTTTCCTTAAAACTTTTTAATGCTTTTTTTACCAATTCATCGGTAAGTGTTTCCACGTAGTAAGCACCTTTGGTAGGATCAATTACTTTGTCTAAAAAGGATTCTTCTTTAAGAATCAGTTGAATATTTCGGGCAATTCGCTTAGAAAATGTAGTGGCTTTTTCATCTAAAGTATTAAATGGTAAAACAGTTAAACAATTTACACCACCAATAATTGCAGACATAGCTTGTGTTGTGGCTGCTAAGGTGTTGTTGTGTACATCAATTTCGGGTTGAGGAGTTAGTGTAGTTTGTGCTGTAATATACATTTCTGCACTAGTAAGTTGATATTGATTGGTAATCAATTCAAAACAAATACGTGCAGCTCTCAATTTAGCAATTTCAAAAAAGTAATTGTTCTGAACAGGAAACTGAAACATTATTTTGTTCCACGCTTCTTTTGTAGAAATGCCGTTTTTGGTTAATATATCAACTGCTTCAACCGCTTTTGTAAAACTATCGGCTAGTTGCTCACTCATTTTAGCGGTAGCACTTGCTGATATCATTACACACTTATCGGTATGTTGATTTTTACTCAATGCAATAATATCGTTAGTAATACCATTACTGTAAAAATTGGCTTTTACATTTTTGTAAGAAGATTTTTCAATTAACTGAGTAAATAATTCGGCTGTTTGTAATGGTTGTTGATTCTTAAAATTTAACTGAATAATATCTAGCTGAATATCTTTTAGTAAGATGTCAAGCTTTTCTAAGTTAGCTATTTTTCCTACAAATTCCAAACTGTTACAACCACCTGTTAGAGCAGTTAGTGCTTGTTGATTGGCATCATTATCAGTAACATCTATTTGTTCATTTATGTTCCAGCTAGTAGTATTTTCCGGGATAATATTGAGTGTGGAAGACAAGTTGTTTTCTAAGGCATTTTGCATATAAAATGGCTGAACATTGATGTCTTCCTCAGAATTCCAAACCAACGTTGCTTCAAAATCTTTACCTTTCAAATCAGCAATAATTTGCTCTTTCCATTGCTGATAGCTTATTTCTTTAAAATCGTTCATAGGTTCAAATCTCTAATTTTTATTCTCTATTCTTCTTTTTTCGCTTCAAAAACAAAAATTTCTTCATCATCTTTTTTCATTAAATATTTTTCTCGGGCAAATTTTTCTAATGCTTTTTGGTGGGTGGTAAGTTCTTTTAGTTCTTTTTTGGTTTGTTCTATTTCTTTAATATAAAAAGTTTGGTCTTGTTTTAATTGTTTTAGCTGAGTTCTGTAAGAAAATTGGGTAATCAAATTATTTTGATCGAAAAACATTAACCATATAAGAAATAACACTAATGTTAGTGCATATTTGTTTTTAAGCCACTTTGGTATTTTCTGCCACATAAATACAAAAATACATATCAATTCTTAAAGATAAATGTAAAATAGCAGCGAACTATTAAACAAAGCGTTGTTAATGGTATGCGAATAAAAAAAAGGCTGTAAAAAAGTTCAAAAAACAATTCTTTCAATTTACCGAGCAACGAAAATATTACTACTTTTACGAGTTCATTTTTTAAACACCAAAATAAATGGCAAAGACAAGAAAAGAACAGGATGCATTAGAATATCATGCACAAGGAAAGCCCGGAAAGATTGAAGTAGTACCAACAAAACCATATAGTACTCAACGAGATTTATCATTAGCATACTCACCTGGCGTAGCAGTGCCATGTATAGAAATTGCAGCCAACAAAGAAGATGTTTATAAATATACTGCTAAAGGCAACTTAGTAGCTGTGATTTCTAACGGAACAGCAGTTTTAGGATTGGGAGATATTGGTCCGGAAGCTTCAAAACCTGTGATGGAAGGAAAAGGATTGCTATTTAAGATTTTTGCAGATATAGACGTTTTTGATATCGAAATTGATGCTACTGATGTAGATAAATTTGTTGAAACGGTAAAAGCAATTTCACCCACTTTTGGTGGAATAAACCTAGAAGATATTAAAGCTCCTGAATGTTTTGAAATTGAAGAGAGATTAAAAAATGAGTTGAACATTCCGGTAATGCACGATGATCAACATGGAACAGCTATAATTACTGCTGCAGCCTTACTTAATGCTATAGAATTAGCGGACAAAAAAATTGATAAAATAAAATTGGTTGTTAATGGTGCAGGTGCTTCTGCCATGTCGTGCACCAAATTATATGTAACCTTAGGAGTTAATCCTAAAAATATTGTCATGTTGGATAGTAAGGGAGTAATACGTAAGGATAGAGAAGATTTATCAGAATCTAAAAAACAATATGCTACAGACAGAAAAATTGATACACTTGAAGAAGCATTAGATGGTGCTGATATGTTTCTGGGATTATCAAAAGGCAATATTGTTTCTAAAGCAATGATTAAAAAAATGGCTAAAAATCCTATTGTTTTTGCTTTGGCGAATCCCGATCCTGAAATTCCTTATAAAGACGCTATTGCGACTAGAAAAGACATTATTATGGCAACAGGAAGGTCTGACCATCCTAATCAAGTGAATAATGTATTGGGTTTTCCATACATCTTTAGAGGTGCTTTAGATGTTAGAGCAACTTCTATTAATGAAGAAATGAAACTGGCTGCAGTAAAAGCGGTAGCTCAGTTAGCTAAAGAACCTGTTCCGGAAGAAGTAAATGAAGCTTATAATCAAAAAAACATCACTTTTGGTAGAAACTTTATTATTCCAAAACCATTAGATACAAGGTTGATAACCACTATTGCTCCGGCAGTTGCTAAAGCAGCTATGGATTCTGGTGTAGCACTTCAGCCTATTACGGATTGGGAAGAGTACAAAGAAAGTTTAGCCAAACGTTTAGGGTTGAACAATAAATTACTTAAAAGTATAACCGAAAAAGCTAAAGGTAATCCTAAAAAAGTGGTTTTTGCTGAAGCGGATAACTATAAAATATTAAAAGCTGCTCAAGTAGTTTATGAAGAAGGCATTGCTCATCCAATATTGTTAGGAAAAGTAGCTAAGATTGAAGAAGTTGCTAAAGAATACAATTTAGAGTTAGGCGATATTCCAATTATTGACCCAAGAAGCTCTAAGCACAGAGATAAAAAGAATTTTTATGCAGCAATGCTCTATGAAAAACGCAAAAGAAAAGGGGTTACTTTGGCTGAAGCACAAGAAATGATGCGTAGTCGTAATTATTTTGGCTCTGCTATGGTAGAAATGGGTGATGCTGACGCCTTAATTTCTGGATTAACAAGGAATTATAAAAATACCATTAGACCTGCTTTACATGTTATTGGAACAGATGATGACGTTAAAAAAATTGCAGGGATGTACATCATTTTCACTAAAAAAGGACCAATTTTCTTTGCAGATACTACTGTAAACTTAAATCCTACGGCAAGAGACATTGCAGATATTACGGCATTAACGGCTAAAATTGTAGATAGATTTAAAATTGTACCGAAAATAGCGTTGTTGTCTTATTCTAATTTTGGTTCGGCAGATGGAGAAGATGCTATAAAAATGCGTGAAGCTAAGAAAATTCTAGAAAGAGAATATCCTGATTTGATAGTTGATGGAGAAATTCAGGCCAATTTTGCGTTGAATAAAGAGTTGAGAAACGAAATATTTCCATTTTCCGAATTAGCAAGAAAAAACACCAATACACTTATTTTTCCAAACTTAGCAGCAGGAAATATTGCGTATAAGCTAATGTTGGAAATGGGCGAGTTTGAATCAATCGGACCAATTTTATTAGGAATGAAAAAGCCAGTTCATATTTTACAGTTAGGTAGTTCAGTTAGAGAGATTGTGAATATGGTAACGATTGCTGTAACCGATGCACAAACTAGGAAATGATTTAATGTGTAAATGTGAGAATGATTAATGACTGTAACTGGAACTAAACTTATAAACTCTTAAACTTCTAAACTAATTATGATAGCTCAAATAAAAGGTAGATTGATAGAAAAAACACCAACCTATGTAATTATAGATTGCAATGGGGTGGGATATCAAATTAACATTTCGCTAAATACTTACTCAAAAATAGATGCAGATGAATTCTGTTTGTTGCATACGCATATGATAGTGAGAGAAGATGCTCAGTTGCTTTATGGTTTTAAAGACAAAAGTGAAAGAGAATTGTTTAGGTTATTAATTTCTGTTTCGGGAGTTGGTTCTGCTACGGCAATGATGATTTTATCTTCATTAACCGCTACAGAAATTAAAGGAGCAATAAGCACAGGAGATGTGAATACACTTAAGGGAGTGAAAGGAATTGGAGCAAAATCTGCCCAAAGAATTATTATTGATTTGAGAGATAAAATAGGAAAAGTTGGAGAAAGTGATATAAATTTTGCTGTTTCAAACAATACTATTAAAGATGAAGCGTTAAGTGCACTAATTATGCTAGGTTTTGCAAAAAAACCGGCAGAAGTTGCACTAAATAAAATACTTACTGTTTCAGAGGATATGAGTGTGGAACAGCTTATTAAACAAACATTGAAAAGCCTTTAAGGGGCTTTATTAATTTGGTAGTAAACAAGGTAACATATAAAAAAATATTTTTTATTGTTGGGCTTTCCTTTGTAATAACCCTTACAAATTGGATAGCTCATCCAACGAATTCTATAGCTCGTCCTAATACAAATGAGTTAGTATTACCTATTGATAGTCCTGAAATAGATTTAATCTACCCTTTTGATGATGAAGGTACTAATCCCAGTAGTACTAATACCGGAGGATTGTATTTAGATAATCCGAGTAATGTTAAGTCGGGTTTTGAATACGATCCTGAAACAGGTACTTACAACTATTATCAGAGAATAGGCGATAAAAATTTTAGGGATCCTACCTATATGACTTTTGATGAGTATTTAGAATACGACTCAAAAAAATCATTACAAGATTATTGGAAACAAAAAGCAGATGCAGATGCCATGGAGCAAACAAAAGGCTTTAGACCAACATTAAATGTTAAAGGTAAAGCGTTTGATAGAATTTTTGGAGGAAATACTATTGATATTCGTCCGCAAGGTTCGGCAGAATTGTCTTTTGGGATAAATCGTTCTACCAGAGATAACCCCGTGTTACCTGTGCATCAAAGAAGTTTAACTACTTTCGATTTTAATCAGCAAATACAGTTAAATGTTATAGGAAATATCGGTACAAAAATGAAGTTGTCTTTTAATTACAATACAGAAGCAACGTTCGATTTTGAAAATAGAATGAAAATAGAATATTCAATTGATGAAGGTTCTGAAGATGAGATTATTCAAAACATTGAAGCAGGTAATGTTGCTTTACCACTAAAAGGTTCATTAATTACAGGTAGTCAAACTTTATTTGGATTAAAAACTGAGTTGAAGTTTGGCAGAATGTATGTGACTAGTGTTATTTCTCAGGAAAAAGGAGAGCGTAAAGAAATCAATGTACAAGGAGGAGCTCAAATTCAAAAATTTGAAAAAGAAGCTTCAGATTATGAAGAAAATCGTCACTTCTTTTTATCTCAATATTTTAGAAATACTTACGAGCAATCGCTTTCAAGTTTACCTGTAATTTCTTCTAGAGCAACTATAACAAGAGTAGAGGTTTGGGTTTCAAATAGAAATAATGCGGTAGAAAACACCAAAAATATTATCGGTTTTATGGATTTAGGTGAGGGTGTTCAAGGAGATATTCATAATTCAACTCTGGTAATGGATGCTAACATTTCTCCTTTAGCTAACTTTCCTGATAATGAAGCCAACACGCTTTATCCTAACTTAACGGGAGCATCAACTTATGATACGGCAGCCATAAGAGGTTTTGTAAATTCGGCTCAAGAATTAGAAAGAATTGGTTATGAGAATGGGATAGATTTTGAAAAATATGAAAATGCCAAATTATTAAGACCTGAAGAATATACTTTAAATGCACAATTGGGTTATATTTCATTAAATTCAGCATTGAATCAAGATGATATCTTGGGAGTAGCTTTTCAATATACATTAGACGGACAAGTATATCAAGTTGGAGAGTTTTCAACAGATGGTGTGCCCGGACAAAGTTCACTGTATGTTAAATTATTGAGAGGAACCACTATTGATACAGAGATTCCTATGTGGGATTTGATGATGAAAAATGTTTATTCTTTGGGAGCATTTAATATTTCTCAGGAAGATTTTTTCTTTAATGTTTTCTACTTAAATCCTGCAACGGGAGTAGAAATACCATTTTTACCGGAGGGTGAACCTAACGGAATTCCTTTAGTACAGGTTTTAAATTTAGACAAGCTAAATAATATTAACCAAGCATCTCCTGATGGAGTTTTTGATTTTATTGAGGGAGTTACCGTTAATTCTCGTACAGGTAGGGTTTATTTCCCTGTTTTAGAACCTTTTGGTTCACATATTAGGAGTAAGTTTAGTAATCCTCAATTAGGAGCAAAGTTTGCTTTTGATACGCTTTATTCAACAACACAAATGCTTGCTAAACAGGATGCTGTTAAAAACAGGTATAAAATTAGAGGACAATATTCTTCTTCTGTAAGTTCAGACATCTCTTTAAATGCTATGAATGTTCCTCAAGGATCGGTAGTAGTAACTGCCGGAGGAGCTACTTTGGTAGAGAATGTGCAATATACCGTTGATTATAATTTGGGGAGGGTAAAAATTATTGATGAAGGAATCTTACAATCAGGGACTCCAATTAAAATCTCATTAGAAAGTCAATCGCTTTTTAATATTAGAACAAAAACATTAATGGGGTCTCGTTTCGATTATAAAATTAATGATGATTTTAATATCGGGGGTACCATTATTAGGCTTTCGGAAAGACCATTAACTAGAAAAGTAAATATTGGTGAAGAACCTATTAATAATACCATTTGGGGGTTAGATGTGAATTATACCAAAGAAACGCCTTTTATAACAAGAGCTTTAGATAAACTTCCACTTTATAGTACCAAAGAAAAATCGAGTATTACTTTTGAAGGAGAGTTTGCTCATCTTATTCCTGGAAATCCTGGGGCTATTGGAAAAGATGGTACAGCTTATTTGGATGATTTTGAAGGTAGTCAATCAAGAATTGATATGAAAAGTTTCCAAATGTGGACATTGGCAAGTACCCCTCAAGGGCAACCGGCTCTTTTTCCTGAAGGAGAATTGCCATTGTCAGATTCATTAAATTTTAGATATAATGCGGCTAAAACAGCTTGGTATGTTATCGATCCGCTTTTTTGGAGAAATAATTCTGAAACGCCTACCCATATTCAAAACGACCCGGTAATGCAGTCGAACCATTACATGAGAGAAGTACTAGAAACAGAAGTTTTTCCATTTAAGAGTCCTGACAATGGTGTTGTAACCAACTTACCTGTTTTTGATGTCGCTTTTTATCCGGAAGAAAGAGGGCAGTATAATTATAATCCGCAAGCAGCTAATAATATTTTACCCAATCCAACAAATAGTTGGGGAGGAATTATGAGACAGGTTAATACTACAGATTTTGAATCTTCGAACGTAGAATTTATTCAGTTTTGGGTAATGGATCCTTTTCATGATGAGGATGGAAACCCCAACCATTCAGGGGGTAAATTATATTTTAACTTAGGTAATATATCGGAAGATATTTTGCGTGATGGAAGAAAATCTTTTGAAAATGGATTGCCAACTTCTGCTATTGATTATAATACAGGAGCTAATATTGAATTAATTGACACTACTATTTGGGGACGTGTACCAAAAGTACAAGTGTTAGTAAATGCTTTTGATAATAATGATAATGCAAGAATTTTTCAGGATATTGGGTTAGATGGATTAAACGATGCTGATGAGTTAGTTTTTTTTGGAACAACTTGGGGAGCAGACGCTTCGGCAGATAATTACCATCATTATAGAGGTACAGATTATGATCAAGCTCAGTTGTCAATAATAGACAGGTATAAAAATTATAATGGGATGGAAGGGAATTCTCCTACTGCAGCTCAATATACTGAAAGTTATTCCACATCTGGATCTACCAGACCAGATATTGAAGACATCAACCAAAATAATAATTTAGATTTTAGAGAGGATTATTTTCAGTATGAAATTAACTTAAACCCTACTGAAGTAAATCCATCAAACATTGGAAATAACTATATTACTGATGTGTTAGAAGCTAATGTTACCACAAAAGATGGAAGTAGTAGAACCGTTCGCTGGTATCAGTTTAAAATTCCAATTAGAGAACCGGATAAAGTGGTTGGTAACTTAAGAGATTTTAAATCCATTCGTTTTATGCGTATGTTTATGAAAGGATTTAACGAGAAAGTGGTGTTGCGTTTTGCTCGATTAGATTTAATAAGAGGAGAGTGGAGGCAGTACACTAAAACTCTATTAAATCCGGGAGATTATATCGGAAATGATGATGATGAGACAACTTTTATTGTAGGAGCAGTAAATGTAGAAGAAAATAGTGAGAAAACTCCCGTAAATTATATTATACCACCTGGAATTGATAGAGAGTTAAATCCAAATCCATCAACAGGAGCAACCTTACGTCAGTTAAATGAACAATCATTATCCTTAAATGTATGTAATCTAAAAGATGGAGATGCTAGAGCAGCTTTTAAAGTGATGGATCAGGATTTAAGAAGGTATAAAAGATTAAAAATGTTTGTTCATGCTCAAGAAAGTAATCCAACTATTCCTTTGAATGATGGTGATTTATCTGTATTTATCCGTATGGGAACAGACTTTAATGATAATTATTATGAATATGAAGTACCTTTAAAAGTTACTCCTCCGGGAAGATATGATACTGAAAATACTTCAAACCAGTCTGATAGAGAAATTGTTTGGCCTAATGAAAATGAAATTGATTTGAAATTTTCATTACTAACTGATATGAAAATGTTGAGAAATAGTTTGTTGGGAGATCCAAATTCAGGAGTGCTTATTATAAGACCTTATGAGCAAGAAGATGGGAATAATAAAATGAGGATTAAAGGTAATCCGAATTTGGCTAATGTAAAAGTGTTTATGATAGGGATTAGAAATAGTAAGCAATCTAATTCTACTGCAGTAGATGATGATGGCTTGGCTAAATGTGCAGAAGTATGGGTAAACGAATTAAGAATGACAGAGTTTGATAATGAAGGCGGTTGGGCAACAAGGGGTCGTTTAACAGCTCAGTTAGCAGATTTGGGCACAATGACTTTAGCTGGAGCTTATAGCACACCAGGTTTTGGTAGTGTTGATCAAAAATTAAATGAAAGACAACTAGAAACTATTAAATCTTATGATGTTTCTACCAGTGTGGAAATGGGTAAATTTATTCCTGAAAAAATTGGAATAAGTTTGCCAGTATATTATAGTAACTCTAAAGAAATTGTCACACCAAAATACAATCCATTAGACCCCGACATTGAATTAAAAGACCAATTGAGCAGCGATCTTTTTAGTCAGCAAGAAAGAGACTCTTTGGCGGAAAGGACACAAACGGTTACAAGTAGGAAGAGTATTAATTTTACTAATGTGCGTAAATTACCGGCAAAAGGTAAAGAGAAAAATCGTTTTTATGATATTTCCAATATATCGCTTAATTATGGTTATTCCGAATATCAATTTAGAGATATAGATACAGAGTTTGATACTAGAAAAACATACAAAGGCGGAATTGCTTATTCATTTACTAATAATCCTAAAAATTATAAGCCTTTTGAAAACCTTAAAATGGCAGACGGTAAACAGGCTAAGTTGCTTAAAGATTTTAATTTTTATTTAATGCCTAAACAGCTTTCTTTTCAGACAGATATAGATAGACAATATTCACAAAGAAGAGCAAGAAATAATACGGGTTTCGATTTTGATTTACCAACGTATTATCAAAAACATTTTAATTGGAATAGAATTTATGGCTATCGTCAAGATATTACCAAAGCCTTAACATTTGATTTTACAGCTACTAATAATGCTGTTATTAATGAGCCTATAGACTTTCAAGGAAGGCCAACAGGAGGTAGGGTGGATAAAAATTACCCGGATGAATATAGTGCATGGAAAGATACTGTGATGCAGAGTATAAAAGAGTTTGGAACTAATATGCATTATCATCATACATTTAATTTGAATTATACCGTACCAATTGATAAATTACCTTTTATGGATTTTGCTACACTAACGGCTAAATATGGTGGTGATTACGATTGGCAAAGAGCACCAATAGGAGCTGATACTTTAGGTAATACTATTCAGAATTCTAATACCGTTACCTTAAATAGTCAGTTAAATATGACTAAATTTTATAACCAAATTAACTTTTTAAAAGAAGTAGAAAAAAGACAACGAGATAGAGCTAGAAAAAAAGCACAAAGAAATAGAAAGCCCGACCCTAATAAAACAGATGCAGAAAATGCTAAATTAAAAGGATGGAAGCCCGGATTGCCACCCGTAGAAATTAAGCGTTTTGATACTAAAGAGTTTAAAGATTCAGATACTACAAAAGTAGAATTGTGGAGAGAGAAGGATAAAATTTATCCGTTAGATCCTTTATGGATAACCTTGATGAGTCCGAAAAATATTTCAGGGACATATACCAGAACTAGAGGGACATTGCTACCGGGCTATAATCAGCAAACAGAAATTATGGGGTATAATAATGGGTTTACTGCTCCAGGGTTTAATTTTATTTCCGGTATGCAAGAAGATGATTTTGCTATGAGTGCTGCAGAAAGAGAATGGTTGCAGTCGAATTCATTAATGTATAATTATAATACTACTTATGCGGAAAATTATAATTTAAGAGCAACACTTCGTCCTATTAATACGTTGCGAATTCAATTAAATGCAACAAGAAATTATTCTACCAATTTATCTCAGCAATTTTTTGAAGTACAACCGGGTTTTGTAACAGATTCATTAAGAGGTGAACGAAGAGACGATTTCTTTTTTGTAACTCCAGTAGAAACAGGTAATTTAAGTATGTCTTTTGTGTCTATTAGAACTGCTTTTGCCTCTAACAATAGTGAAGATCGTTCATCATCAGTTTTTGATAAATTTTTAGAAGAAAGAGCCATTATATCGCAAAGATTAGGAGCTCAAGATGCTAATTCAAATGGGTTGGTTAATGATGTTTATGCCGATGGATATGGAGCTACATCTCAAGAGGTTTTAATTCCTGCTTTTATTGCCGGATATTCAGGAAAATCGGGAGATAAGGTTTCGCTTAAGTCTTTTGAAAAATATCTTCCTATGCCTAACTGGAGAATTACTTTTGATGGATTAAGTAAAATACCACTGTTAGCCACTATTTTTAAACAATTTACATTAACACATTCTTATCGTTCTACTTTTAATGTTAGCTCGTTTACTACCAATTTAAATTTTGAAGATGGAAGAGCCAATAGAGATATTAATAGCAACTTTATTTCTAAGTATCAAATTTCGGGAGTTTCTATTTCAGAGCAGTTTAGTCCGTTATTGGGTGCAGATATGACCTTAGAAAACAGTATGCTTATTCGTATTGAATATGCAAAAGATAGAAATGCCGCATTGAGTGTAAATAACAATCAAATTACAGAAGTTCAAGGTAGTGAATGGACGGTTGGTACAGGATATAAATTTAAGCAAGTTCGTTTTCCATTCTCTAAAAATAGAGTAATAAGAAGCGACATTGATGCCCGAGTTGATGTGTCTTTAAGAAGTAATGAAACCATTATCAGAAAAATTGTAGAAGAAGTAAATCAATTGACTAGTGGACAAAAAGTATTGTCTATTCGTTTTACTGCCGATTACAGAATTAGTCAGTTTTTAAACCTAAGAGCTTTTTATGATTATGTATCTACTACGCCATTTATATCTACCACATTCCCAACCTCTAACACCAATGCAGGAATTAGCTTGAGGTTTACTTTGTCGCAATAATTCCTTATTAACTTATATTTCGAGTTAAATATTTTTGGAGGTTATGCAAAAAGTCATAAATTAGCCGAATGAATTATCAATCAATTATAATTTTTTAATAAGTAAAGTAAAATGAATGTACCTGCAAATTTAAAGTACACTAAAGATCATGAGTGGTGTAAAATAGAAGGAAATGTAGCAACAATAGGAATTACTGATTTTGCTCAAGGAGAGTTGGGTGATATTGTGTATGTAGAAATTGAAACAGAAGGAGATGACCTTGAAAAAGAAGCTATTTTTGGAACTGTTGAAGCTGTTAAAACTGTTTCTGATTTGTTTATGCCACTTTCAGGTAAAGTAATTGAAGTAAATGGAGATTTAGAATCTGCTCCTGAATCAGTAAACCAAAATCCTTATGAAGCTGGCTGGATGATTAAAGTTGAAATGTCTAATCCTGATGAAGTAAATGATTTACTTTCAGCAGAAGATTACAAAGCAATTATAGGATAAATATATCGTATTTATATAAAAAAACAACCAAGTAAGCCAAACAGCTATTCTTGGTTGTTTTTTTATATGCCTATCTAAGTAATGAAACTAAAACCTTTTATACCTGCATTAATTTGGCTCATCATTATTGTTGTGCTTAGCGGCTATCCGGGAAGAGGCTTGCCTGAAGCTCCTTTTGATGAGTTTGATAAGTTGGTACACTTAGCCATTTATGCTTTACTTAGCTTTTTGAGTATTTTAGGTTTTTCAAAACAATCCCATTCATTTTTGTTGAACAGTAAGCTACAAATTTTTTTTAGTATAAGTTTTAGTATAGTGATAGGAGGTTTAATAGAGTTATTGCAAGAATATGTTTTTATAAACCGTTATGGTGATTGGTATGATTTTATTGCCAACTCTTTAGGTGCATTTTTAGGAGTTATTGGGTTTTATTCAATGAAAAAAATATTGAATTAAATATCCACATAATTAAAAGAGCATTTTATTACAATTTAACGACTTCTGCATGTTCCAAAAATAAATCTTGCAGTTTTTCTATTCTAGAACCAAAATGATTGCTAAAAACAACAAACTGACATTTATTTAAGCTCTCTGCAATTCTGTGTATTTCTGTATGAAAGCTGGTTCCTTCCAAAAAATCAGCATCTTCAATTAATAAGAGTTGTAAACCCGTAAGGTTAATCCCGTTTTGGAAATAAATTTTATTTAATCTTTTTGGAGTACCAATAACAATGTCTACTCCTGTATAAATGGTGTCTTTTTGAAATTGAATAGTGCTTTCTTCATAAGCACAAAAAATTCTTAAATCGGTATATTTGGTAAACTTATTAAATTCTTCTTCTAGGGTTAAAGCTGCTTCTTTGTCTTTTACAAAAATTAAAGCTCTAGGTACATCTTCAAAAGCTTCTCCTTTTAATTTTTGAATAGTGTTAATAATTAAAGTAGTTGTTTTTCCGGCACCTTCTTCAGCAATAGCAATAACATCAATACCGCTTTTTATTTTAGGGATGAGTTGTTTTTGAAAAGAAGTTGGTGTATCGACCTTTAAATGTTGTAAGGCATTTTTTATAGGAGGAAGTAGTTTTTTGAATGACATAATTGATTTTTTCTTCTTTAAAACATGATCAAAATTAAGTAAATCAAATTAGAAAAAAAGAAGCCCTTGATTTTCAAGGGCTTCTTTCGTTAGTGTGGCGGAGAAAGAGGGATTCGAACCCCCGGTACCTTGCGGTACAACAGTTTTCAAGACTGCCGCATTCGACCGCTCTGCCATTTCTCCGCTGCAAAAGTAGCAATAGATTTTAAATATGAAATGTTTTTTTAATTTTTTTGAAAAAATAAATATTCATCCCCTCTTAACAGATAAATAGTTATTTTTGTATTCTTGTTGGCTTTTTGGGTATGTTTTTTGATATTGAAGCACTTATAAAACCAATAATTAAAAACTTTAAAATCTAATTTCAAATTGGTGGTATTAAAAAATTATAAAATAAAATTAATTGTTCTTTTTTCAATTGTATTTTTATTCGTTAGTGCCAATAAATTAACGGCACAAAACCTAAAAGCCTATTTTACTTACTGTACTTTCTATTCTCCTGAAAACGGTCCTTATATAGAAACTTACCTTTCGGTAGAAGGTAGCTCTATCAATTATCTTAAAAATGAAAATGATAAATTTCAAGGAACAATAGAAATAACTTACCTGTTTAAACAAGGAGAAGAAATTAAAAAATTCAAAAAATATAATTTACTCAGTCCGGAAAATGAAGACACCGTGATACTCGCCAACTTTATAGATCAACAAAGAATTTCTATTCCTAATGGAAGCTACGAGTTTGAAATAAACATTAGAGATGTCAATAGTACGTTAACACCTTTTAAATCTACACAAGTATTGAATGTGAATTATAACGATAAGAAAATGAATATCTCAGATGTTGAATTTATTGAATCCTTATCAAAAACTACCACTAAATCCATTATTTCTAAAAGTGGATATGATATTTTGCCTTATACCTCAGATTTTTTTCCTGAAGATATTGAAAAAATAGCTTTTTATGCAGAGATATATAATGCAGATAAATTGTTGGGCACAGATGAAAGTTATTTGGTAACGTATGCCATAGAATCATACGAAACAAATACGGTAGTGGGCAATCTTAAAGGATTCGTAAGAGAATCGGCTAAGCCTGTTAATATTATCCTAAAATCTTTCAATATTGTTAATTTGGCTTCGGGTAATTATAATTTGGTAATTGAAGCCAGAGATAAATCCAATGAATTAATGTTGCAGAAAAAAGTCTTTTTTCAAAGAAGTAATCCGGCATTAGTGCCTGATATCGCTAATGTTGATTTTGAAAGTACTTTTGTTATAGATATGGATGTTGAACAACTTATAGAGTACATCAGAAGTATAGAGCCAATTTCTACAGCGATAGAGTTAAACTATGCTAGAAACCAGCTAAAAGGTAAGGATAAAGAGTTGATGCAAAAATATTTTTATAATTTTTGGTTTACTCGTGATGCGGAAAATCCAAAAGAAGCTTGGGAAGAATATAAAAAAGAAGTTGAGGTTGTAAATAAAGAATACAGTACTGCCATTAAAAAAGGATATGAAACTGATAGAGGAAGAGTGTATTTAAAGCATGGTAAGCCAAATACTATTGTAGAACAGAAAAATGAACCGAGTGCTTATCCTTATGAAATATGGCATTATTACAAAGTTCAAAATTTTAGTAATATTCGTTTTGTGTTTTATAACCCTGATTTAGTAAGCAATGATTTTCCAATATTACACTCCAATTTACCGGGAGAATTAAACAATCCTCAATGGAAAGTTCAGTTACATAAAAGAACCAACCAGCCTGTAGATATGGAAGAGCAAAACAATAGCCAACATTGGGGTGGAAGAGCTGATGATTTTTATAATAACCCACGATAATAAATGTCTTTGAATTCAGTAGCTGTTGTAATTTTAAATTGGAATGGAAAACATTTTTTAGAAAAGTTTCTGCCAAACTTAATAGAACACACTTCTTTTGTAGAACTTATTGTGGCTGATAATTGCTCCACAGATGACTCACTGTCTTTTTTAAAGGAAAATTTCTCTCAAATACGCATAATAACGCTTGCTGAAAATTATGGTTTTGCTAAAGGGTATAATGAAGCTCTGAAGCAAGTTAATTCAGATGTTTACGTGTTGCTTAATTCGGATGTTGAGGTAACGGAAAATTGGCTTCAACCCTGTTTAGAGGTATTGAAAAAAGATAATGATATGGCTGCTTGTCAGCCAAAAATAAAAGCTTTCCACCAAAAAACACATTTTGAATATGCCGGAGCAGCAGGAGGTTTTATGGATAAATATGGTTATCCTTTTTGTAGAGGAAGAATTTTTGAAACTTTAGAAGAGGATAAAGGACAATATAACGATGAAATAGAAATCTTTTGGGCAACTGGAGCTTGTTTAGTTGTTAGAGCAGATGTTTATCATCAACTAAACGGATTAGATCCTTTTTTCTTTGCACACATGGAGGAAATTGATTTGTGCTGGAGAATTCAAAATATAGGAAAGAAAATTAAATATGTGCCTCAATCTACTGTTTTCCACGTTGGAGGAGGAACGCTACATAAGTCAAAGCCACAAAAAACCTTTTTAAATTTTAGGAATAATCTAATAATGTTGTATAAAAACTTACCACAAGGTAAAAAGATTGGAGTATTATTTGGCAGACTTTTTTTGGATGGGGTGGCAGGCATTAAATTTCTTACAGAAGGCAAAATAAGCCATTTTGTTGCCATTATTAAGGCTCACTTTGCTTTTTACGTTTATGTGTTTAAAAATACCGAGAAACCGATTAAAACGAACACAATTCCCGATACAATTTATCCTAAAAGTATTCTCTATCATTACTTTGTAAAGAAAGAAAAAAAATATTCCGACCTAAGTTAATTATTGTTAAATAAAATCGTTATTATTAGGAATTTCCAAAAAAAAGTGTAATTTAGATTATAATAATTTTTTAGACACAACTTTTTAATATATATACGATGGGAAGACCAGCAACAAAACCTACTAAACTTAAAGACGGATTTTATTTAGAAATTAGAAATAAAGGTGCTAAATCCGGAATCAAAATTAGAAGAGATTCAAAAGAAGCGATGTTATCTGCAATTAAAGAATACGAGAGAGTTAAAGATGTAGTTGTTTTAGGAGAATCTAAAAACGGTAAACTAAAGGCAGTTTAATAATTAAACTATTCGTTTACTAAACTTACCATAATTTTTTCTAACATTTTTTTCATTTCATAAGCGGAACAATTGTAATTATTCACGATTATGGCAAATGCTATTTTTTTATTGCTATTTGTTATAACATAACCTGAGTAGCTCCTTACATTTGTCATGTATCCACTTTTACCGTAAATATTACCTTCGGCAGCAGTTCCCTTGGCAATATTTGATAGTGTGCCGGATTTTCCTGCTATAGATAAAGAATTGTAAAATACTTCTTTATGTTGGCTTTTATCCATTTCAGATAGAATAGAAACTAGCTGTTTTGTAGTTATAGTGTTAAATCTAGAAAGTCCACTGCCATCATAAAGATACATGCCATCGGTATCAATTCCTTTTTCTTTCCAAAAGCTAACTAAAGCTTCAGTTCCTGCAGTTGTAGAGCCTTCTTTTTTAAGGGTTAAACCAATATGTTTGAGTAAGTGTTCAGCATACAGATTGATACTGTACAAATTGGTTTGTTGAATTAGTGAAGCAAGTGTTGGTGATTGAGTTAAAGTAACTTCTATAGTAGTATCTTCAATAAAACTATCACCTAATAGCCTTTTAGTTGTTGGTTGATAAGCTATTTTAATTCCTGATGTTTTTAACACACTATCCAATTCGTAAGCACATAAGTATGCCGGATCAGGAATTGAGCCTTTAACTTTAAACTCACTTCTGTTTTTGGGTATTTCTCCGGAAATATACCTGTTGTATTGAAAAGGTCCTCCATAAATAAAAGACAAATCTTTATTGGTGGAAGTTCCAAAAACATTATTGTCAATACTTAAAAATGGAATGTGTGGATTAATCTGGCTAATAGTTATTTTTTGAGTTTCATTTTTTGATGAAAGTGCTAAGGTGTAGAAATTTTCATAAATGCTTAATCCGTTTGCTCCTGCACCAAAATAGTTACCTAAATCTTGCCAAATCCATGTAGGAGGGACTTCGTTATCAAAAATACTAGCATCAGCAATAATTTTCCCATTAATAGAATCTATTCCTAAAGCTTTAATGGAAGTACTCCAATTACTTAAAAACGCTCCGTAATATGAACGATATCTGTGAGAACCAAGTGCAGGGTCTCCACCACCTTTGATGATAAGGTTACCATTTAAAACACCATTTTCTATTTTTCCTGAATAGTTAATGGTGGTAGTAAACCTGTGAGCTTCGCCTAAAATTTCAAGAGCTGTAGCTGTAGTAATCAATTTTAATGAGGAGGCTGGAACTAAAGCCAAGTTCACATTATGGTCAATAATAGTTTGGTTGTCATTTAAATTGTAAACATAAAAGCTAACTGATGCATTTTTTAAAGCCTTATGTTGCAAAAACTCAGTAAAGGCTTTGTTGGTAGGAGATTGTCCGCTTAAAAACAAAAAACTAAGAAGAGTAACTGAGGTTAAAAAGCTTTTCATTTTTAAAGTTAGTTTATGGGGTCACATTTAATAATCAAATCTCTAATCTAATTCTGTCTTGGTTTGGTAGAGTATTCATAAGCAAGTCTTAACTGTCCATATCTTTTTTCATCAATTATACCGCATCCTGAGTTGAGCATCTCAAAAATGGTAGTTTCTCTTTCTTTTTCATATTTTTTTGAAGTCATAAAAATGGAAAGTGGAGTGGTAGAAAGTTCATCTGGAGTTAAACTTAAAAAATTAATACCTGTTTGTTGTGTACTTATGCCAATTAGTTCAATTTCATCGTCTTTACAATGGTAAGCGTTAATTCCTTCAGAAGTAGCAATTTCCAAATATTGAATTCTTTTTAGCGATTTTTCTATTACTAAGTTGCTGAACATAATTATTAATTCATCAACTTTTTTACTTTTTTCAGCATTCAATTTCCTCCATTCTTCATCATAAATTTCATTTACAATTAAAAATTGCTTGAACTCATGTTCTAGTTCTTTAAGTTCATCGTCTGTTAGTAATCGGTACTTTAACATTTGTTATACAAAAATAAAAAAGCTGTCTTGATGTATAGTTCAGGACAGCTTAAAAAATTCTTAATTTATTTTTAATTATTGTTACTATCTGCTGGATCTAACTCTTTAACTTCAATCAATGTCTTTTAAATCTTTTTCAGTAATCGTTTCATCTAAAAACTGATTGTTTGGATAGGTGTTGTTAAGTTCGTCTATAAGTTCTCCATCAGGAATACCATTTCCGAAAAGTGCTTGCTCTTCCATGGTGTAATCCCATTTTTCGTGATCATAGTTTTTGTTTAATCGTAAAGATCTAAAAGCTAACGTTCTTGCCATACGGCTATGGTGAATAGCTCTAAAATTTTTATTTTCACTCATTAATTTTTTAGCTATTTTTTGATGGTGAACAGCTTTAGATAAATCACCAGAATACACTTTTTTCTCATTAACAGTAGAAAAAGCAGCTGTTATTGCTTGGTTGGTTTTGCTTAACACTTTTGAAGCATTGACATTGCTTATATTGGTATTTTGCTTTTCAACCATTTTTTCTTTAACTACCTCTTTTTTTACTGTTGGCTTAATTCTTTGTTGAGCAAAGCTATTAGCTGCTCCTAAAAGTAAAATGGAGAAAAATAATGTTCCAAATATTTTTGTTGTTTTCATATGTAGATATTTATTGTTTTTTATATGTCATATGGAATAAGCCAGATTATCTTTTTTTCTTTTTGTGTGCTTCAGCACGTGGCTATTTCATAGTTGATTGTTTTGTTTATGGTTGTTTTTCAATTTTTATACCACGATATAAAGTTAAATAATTGTTGTAAATATAGCAAACTTATTTTACAGTTTATCGCTAATAGATTGCTTTGATATAGTTAATTTTACTTCCTACAAAAATGCTTTTTTATAGATGCAACATACAATAAATATATTTCTTCTTTTTATAACATTTTCTTTAATGGCTTGTAGAGAAAATGCTCAGGTAGATTTAATTGTTAGAAACGGTACTATTTATACGGTAAATGATATGTTTGAAATTACTCAGGCCATGGCAATTAAAGATGGTAAAATTGTAGCGATAGGACCTGAAAATGAAATCCTAAATAAATATTATGCAACAGAAGTTATTGATGCAGAAAGAAAAGCCATTTACCCTGGATTTATTGATGCTCATTGTCATTTTGTTGGATATGCTAAAAATTTATTAGAAGTAAATTTAATAGGTTCTAATTCTTTTGATGAAGTGATAGAAAGACTTCAGCAGTTTGTAGTCAAAAATGAAACACCCAAAGGTAGTTGGATAATAGGAAGAGGTTGGAATGAGAATTTTTGGCAAGATAAAAAAATGCCTACTAAAGAAAAATTAGATGAATTTTTTCCTGATAATCCTGTTTTTCTGTCAAGAGTGGACGGACATGCAGCTTTGGTTAATCAAAAAGCAATGGATTTAACAGGAATAAAAGCAAATATAAAAATTGAAGGAGGTAGAATTGATTTAGTAAATGGAAAGCTTACCGGAATTTTAATTGATAATGCAAAAATGCATGTACAAAATCAGTTACCGGAATATACTCATGCTCAGATAGAAAAAGCTTTAATTGAAGCAGAAAAATATCTTTTTGAAGTTGGATTAACAACTGTTGATGATGCTGGTCTAGAAAAAGCTGATATTGAGTTGATTGACGAATTGCAACAAGCCAATAAGCTTCATATTAAAGTGTATGCCATGGTAAGTGCAACACCTGAGTTACTGGATTATTATCTAGAAAAAGGTACCTACAAAACATCTAAATTAAATGTTGCTTCTTTTAAGTTTTATGCTGACGGCTCTTTGGGTTCAGAAAGTGCTTGTTTGTTAGAGGATTACCATACCACTAAGCATAATAAAGGATTGATTTTACATGAACTTGAGTTTTATGAAAAATATGCACCATTAATAGCTGAAAAAGGTTTTCAGATGAATACACATGCCATAGGTGATTCTGCTACTCGGATGATGTTGAAAGTTTATGAGCAAGTATTAACAACAACCAATGATAAAAGATGGAGAATAGAACATGCTCAAGTGGTTCACCCGGAAGATTTAGAGAAATTCAGAAAACTAACCATTATTCCTTCTGTTCAACCTACACATGCGATGTCTGATATGGAGTGGGCAGCAGAAAAATTAGGTGATGATAGAATGAAAACAGCTTATGCTTATAAAGATTTATTAAATCAATTAGGTATGATAGCGTTGGGAACTGATTTTCCTGTGGAAGATATTAATCCTTTATATACTTTTTATAGTGCTACTATTCGAAAAAACCTAGAAGGAAAACCTGAACAAGGCTTAATGATGGAAAATGCATTGAGTAGAGAAGAAGCATTAAAAGGGATGACTATTTGGGCTGCCATAGCTAATTTTGAAGAAGAAGAAAAAGGTAGCTTAGAAGTGGGCAAAAGTGCTGATTTTATTATCACCAACAGAGATATTATGAAGGTAGATGAACAAGAACTTCTTAAAACTAAAGTAGAAAAAACTTTTATAGACGGAAAAATGGTTTTTGAGAATTGATTTGGAGTTAGCTTTCTTTTTGTAAAGCCGCTAACACCATTTTAATATCACTATAAGAAATACTATTGTCTAATTGAGATTTAAGTTCATTTAGTCCGGAAATTTCCTTGTTTTTTTTATACACCTTAGTAATAGCATCAATGGTTTTTTTAGGAAGTAAGGTGGCGATGTCAATTTCTCCCACCCCAACATAATGAGCTAAATGTCCGATAATGGTGCTTTCTACAAAACCTCTTTCTTTGGCAATTTCTTTTACATTTTTACCTGCTTTGTATAAATCAAAACTTATTTTTTTGGTATCAACTTTTGGAGCTTTCTTTTCTACTTTTTTCAGTTTTTCGGTGCGGGTTTCAATTTCCTCCTTAGAGCTTAGTTTACTCTTATCAAACTCCTGATTGTTAAGTGCTGACTCTACTAGTGTTTTCGCTTTTGTTAGTTGCTGAATTTGTTTAAAAAAATAGCTTTCTAACTCTTTAAGCTCAGTAATGTATTTTTTTACTTTGGTTTTGGTTTTTAAGTTCTCAATATGTTCAAAAATAGCTTCAGATTGGGTTTTTAATAATGGAGTAAAATAATTGTTGGCAGCAGTTATTCTTTCAAATAAATGTTGTTGGTCATTGTTTTCGGAAATTATTTTTTTAAGCTGTCTTTTAAAATTTTCCGCTGGAGAAACTAATTCCTCTACTTTGCTTTGAAGTGTTTTTGCCCACTCCAAATAAGCTTGTTTTGCAGAAAGGTTTTCTGCTTTGGTATAACTTTCAGCATGAGCTTTTACCTGATAAAGCAAATCTGATAGGTCGTAGCTATTTACTAAATAATTTAAGAAAAAATATTTTTCTTCAGTTTTTAAAATGTTTTCTATGGCTTCAATATCTGGTTTCGATTGGCAAAACTGGGCAATATGTTGATCAATAGATAAACTATTAGTGTTGAGGTTACTGGTCATTACCAAGCCATCTAAACTTCTCAACCTCGAAAGAGCAACATAGACTTGTCCTTGAGCAAATGCATTCCCAATATCTATAATAGCTTTATCAAAAGTTAATCCCTGACTTTTATGAACGGTTATCGCCCAAGCAAGTTTTAAGGGATATTGAATAAACTTTCCCACTATATTGTATTCAATTTCATTAGTTGCCGGGTTGAGTTGATATTTTACATTTTCCCAAGTATATTTCTCGACTATAATTAAGTCGCCATCACTTGTTTTTACTTCAATATTATCATCACTTAAATCGGTTATCACACCAATTTTACCATTAAAAAACTGTTGTTTTCCGCTAGGGTCATTTTTAATAAACATTACCTGAGCACCTTTCTTTAGCTCTAAACTTTCATCGAGAGGGTAGTTGTATGGACTAAAATCACCTTCTATATCTGCCTGAAAATAATAAGATGTTGATTTTATTTTATCTAATTCTTCTCTGTTATAGCTGTCCGCTTGTTTGTTATGAGTGGTTAATCGTATAAATCCTTCATCAGGTGTTGGTTTAAAATTGGGTTGAAAATGAGCTTTTAGTGTTGTAATATCTTCTGGAGAAACCTTGTTGTCTCTTAAATTATTAAGTAAGCCAATAAATTTAGTATCTGCCTGGCGATAAATTTTGTCTAATTCAATTTGGATAGGAGGAGAGTTGTTAAATGCTTGAGCATTAAAAAAATAAATTGACGAATAGTAGTTTTTCAACACATTCCATTCAAAATCTTTTACCACAGGTGGAAGTTGCAATAAATCCCCAATTAGTAGTAATTGAACTCCTCCAAAAGGAATGTTTTTTCTTCTTTTCACACTTCTGAGCATGGTATCAATAGCGTCCAATAAATCTGCTCTAAGCATACTTACTTCGTCAATTATTAGTAATTCCAGCTCTCTTAAAAGTTTTATTTTATTTCTATTGAGTTTGGCATTTTTTAATAAAGAGGCAGGTGTATTTATTTGCTGATTTTCATTAAAATAATTTGCACTATTATCTTCGGGGATAAAATAACCAAAAGGCAATTGAAACAAAGAGTGTAGCGTTACACCACCTGCATTTATGGCTGCAATTCCAGTAGGAGCAGCAACAATTACTTTTTTGTGAGTATGTTGTACAACGTGTTTTAGGAAGGTAGTTTTTCCTGTTCCTGCTTTTCCTGTAAGGAAAATATGGCGGTTGGTATGGTTGATAAATTTTGAAGCAAATGCCGTTAAGCTTGATTGGTTATAAGTCATTATTTAAAAAGCATTTATTCGTTTCCGTAAGTGGCTAAAATCATGGTAACATCAAAACCCAACCAAGGAGCAGATAGGTTGGCTCGTTTTCTACTCAACCGTTTTTGATATACCATTCCAATTTTCGTTGCAAATTTTTCTTCATAAAGTTGTTGACTGATAAGGTTGACATCGTTTTGTTGAATTACTGTTGCAACTGAATCTAACGAATGACCTCCAATGTTTTCAGCTTGATGAACAGACGTATATTCGTACATCATTTGCCCCTCATTATTAAAATTATTACCATCCCAAGTTTTGTTGGCACGAACAGGAAAAATTAATTTTACATAGCGGATGTTTTCTTCTACTTTTTGGTAGTTAGTGGTTGAGATTTTACTGCTCCAAACATCAACTAATTCCCAGTGAGTACTGTCATTATGTTTTTTATAACGTTCTATCCTATAAGCAGGGTCTCCTTGTAAATCGGTGATTTGAGATTCTAATTTTTCTTTAATTTGATATTGAAAAGTATCAATACTATTGGTGAAATCATCATAAAAAATAGAATCTACATTATAAATAATATAGTTGCTAATTGAAAGTCCTGCGTAATTATAGTTTAAATTAGGACGCACCACATTATCCTTATCAGATTTGCAGCCAATAAGCGTTGCAAAACACAATATCAGACAATATGTAAATAATCGTAACATTTTCTAATAGGCTAATTTACAATTTTTTTACTTATTTCTTTTTAGCAATTTCGTAAATATCCAATCTTCTATCTTTTAAATTTCTTACACTTCCGAAATTATGTAGTTCAGTAAGCAAGTCCATATCTACATCTGCAATTAAAATCATTTCTGTATTTGGAGTTGCTTCGGCTTTTATTCCGTTTGATGGAAATTGAAAATCGCAAGGTGTAAAAACTCCTGATTGAGCAAATTGAATATCCATATTGTGTACATTAGGTAAATTACCAACGCTACCGCCAATAGCAACATAGCATTCGTTTTCTATGGCTCTAGATTGTGCACAAAGTTTAATTCTAGAAAATCCATTTTGAGTGTCGGTAAGGAAAGGAACAAATAAAATTCCAACACCATCATCTGCCAACATTCTTGGTAGTTCAGGGAATTCAACATCATAACAAATTAAAATACCAATTTTGCCGCAGTCAGTATCAAAAGATTTTAGTTGACTTCCGCCTTGCATTGCCCAAACTTTTTTCTCATCCGGAGTAGGATGTAGTTTTTCGTATTCTTCAATTTCTCCGTTTCTTTTTAGCAAATAACCCACATTGTAAAGTTGATTGTCAACCAATTTTGGCATACTACCGCCAATAATATTGATGTTGTAAGAAATGGCTAGTTTAGAAAAACGTTCAACAATTTCTGGAGTGTATTCAGCCAATTTTCTAATGGCATCAGACTCGTTAAGGTGGTTGTATTTTGCCATTAAAGGAGCATTAAAAAACTCTGGGAAAAGAGCAAAATCGCATCGGTAGCCACTTAGTGTATCAATAAAGTATTCTGCCTGACGCATTAAGTTATCTAAATCTTCATAAGGACGCATTTGCCATTGTACAATTCCTATTCGAACAATTTTTTTAATGGTTTTGGCTTTTTTCGTAGGTTTTTCATAATAAATATTATCCCAACGTAATAAAACTGCATATTCTCCAGAAGCTTCATCGCCTTCTAAATACCCTTTAATAATTCTTACGGGATGGAAATCATTAGAAATTTGATAGTTTAAAACAGGGTCATGAATTTCATGTGTTCTTACTTTTTGAATATATTCTTTAGGTGTCATTTCACTGGCGTGTAAATGGTAGTTCGGAATTCTTCCACCCATAAAAATAGCTCTTAAATCCAGATTTTCGCAAAGTTCTTTACGGTATTCATAAAGTCTTCTACCTAAGCGTAATCCACGATATTCTGGTTTGATAAAAATATCAATTCCATACAACACGTCACCATCTTCAGTATGGGTATTAAAAGTGTAGTTACCTGTAATTTCTTTGTAGGTATGTTGGTCGTCAAATTTTTGAGAATCAACAATAATAGACAAAGCGCAACCGGCAATTTTACCGTTTACTTTAATAACCACCTGTCCTTTGGGGAATTTTTTTAGTAAATTGTTAATTTGTCTTTCTTTCCAGTAAGAATCGGGCATATTTTTATAAGAAGCAATCATCGCTTCTTTTAACTCTTCATAATCGGAAAGAGAAAGGAACTCTAATGTGATTTTTTGTTGCTTTTCGTTCATAATAAAATAAGTTCTATTTTTGTTTTAGAATCTAAACAAAATTACTTCTTTTTAATCAAGAAAATGGAATATCAAGATATACAAATATGGGAAGTTTTAGCAGGGCTAGGGTTGTTTCTTTTTGGTATGTTTATGATGGAGGAGTCGTTGAAAAATCTTGCAGGAAGAACATTTAAAAAGTTTCTAAGAAAGCATACTAACAACTCTGTTAAGGCGGTTTTTTCGGGTACTTTAATTACAGGGGCATTACAAAGTAGCTCAATGGTTGCGTTGTTAGTAATGTCTTTTGCCGGAGCAGGCATTATTGGTTTAAAAAATGGCATAGGTATTATTTTAGGAGCCAATTTAGGAACGACTATGACGGGATGGATTGTCTCTTGGTTAGGATTTAAGTTAGATTTAGGAGCTATTATTCTGCCATTTATAGCCATTGGGGGATTGGGAATAATTTTTTTAAAATCAGAAAAACTTTCTAATCTAAGTAAGTTATTAATGGGGTTTAGTTTTATTTTTTTAGGGTTAAACTACATGAAAAATGGTTTCGCTGAATTTGCTGAACACATTGATTTTTCATTTATAACAGATAAACACCCATTGTTATTTGTTGCTTTTGGAATATTGCTTTCAGCAAGTATCCAATCTAGTTCTGCAGCCATGATGATTTTCTTATCCTCGTTGGCGGCAGGAGTAATTACATTGAACCAGGGTTTTTATTTGGTAATAGGTAGTGATTTGGGGACAACCATTACAGCTATTATAGGAACTATAAATGCGAATTCGATTAAGAAAAAAGTGGGGTGGTCGCAAGTTTTTTTTAATGTGTTTAATACGATATTAGCATTATCCTTTATTAAAGGATACAGTTATGTTATAAAAGATGTTTTTACAATACGGGAAGATTTATTTGCATTGGTTGTTTTTCATAGTATGATGAATTTGGTGGGAATTATTTTATTGTTACCATTTTTAAAGCAGTTTGCCCAGTTGTTAGATAAAGTAATTAGTCCTAAAGAGAAGAGAATGGCTAAAAAGCTTGAGTTGGCAAGTTCTAAGGAAACCCATGCTGGCATTGCTGCTTTAGAACAAGAGTGTGTGGTTTTTATTCAAAAAGCGATAGCTTTGAATCAGCAGTTTTTACAACTAATTAAACAAAATAAAACGGTTGATGAGGTGTACTTTAACTTAAAACAATATGAAACTGAAATTGTGAGGTTTTATGTAGAGTTACAGCAAAATGAACTTTCTGAGGAGGAAGCTAACAGAATAAATCAGTTGGTAGCAAGTTTTAGAAATGCAACTCTTTCTTCAAAAGATTTAAAAGATATTAAACATAATTTAGATGATTTGAATAAAGCAGCTGTAGATAAGTTTTTCAGTCTGTATAAAAAAGTCAAAAAAAACCAACAGCAGTTTTATAATGAATTAATGGCGTTAACAGAACATTTTAGCGTTTCTTCTTATGCCGATATTGAACAACTCAATCAGATTCAGTCTGGTTATTATCAGAATGAAGTTGCTATGATTTATGAACTTATTAAAGAAAGTAAAGAGTCGGAAACAGATATTCCTTCTTTATTGAATATGGTAAGAGAAATAAATAATTCTAATGAATCGATGTTGAGAGCAATGAATAATTTAATTGCGAAGTAAAAGAAGTTCTTGAATTTCTTATTTCGTATAACGAGGAGTTTTTGGTGAATCCGCCACAAGTTCATTCAATTGGTTCATTTCTTCAGCAGTAAGTTTTCTCCATTTTCCAACTGGCATATCCAGATGGATATTCATAATTCTGATACGTCTTAGCTTTCTTACTTCATAACCTAAATGTTCACACATTCTTCTTATTTGTCGGTTTAACCCTTGAGTAAGAATAATGTTGAAACTAAACTTGTCAATAGCTTTTACCTTACATTTTTTAGTAACAGTATCTAAAATAGGAATACCATTGCTCATTTTTTGAATAAAATCAGTAGTTATAGGTCTATTTACGGTAACGATGTACTCTTTTTCGTGGTTATTTCCGGAACGTAGGATTTTATTTACAATGTCACCATCGCTGGTAAGTAAAATCAATCCTTCGCTAGGTTTATCCAATCTACCAATAGGGAAAATTCTTTTTGGATAGTTGATGTAGTCTATGATATTATCTTTTTCAACGCGAGTATCTGTTGTACAAACAATACCAATAGGTTTGTTAAACGCAATATAGTCAAAGTTTTCGTTGGTGTTTTTTATAGGTTTCCCATCAACCATTACTACATCATCAGGAGTAATTTTAGTTCCCATTTCAGGAACTTTTCCGTTTATCGTTACTCTTCTTTGCTCAATAAGTTTATCGGCAGCCCTTCTAGAGCAGAAACCCATTTCACTGAGGTATTTGTTTATTCTAATTTCGTTTTCCATAATTGAGTTAGCAAAATTAAGGATAGCTTTGGTTATAAAGTTAAAAAAGCCGAACTCAATATTGAATTCGGCTTTTTTAGTGGCGGAGAGAGGGGGATTCGAACCCCCGGTACGATTTCTCGCACGCATGTTTAGCAAACATGTGGTTTCAGCCACTCACCCATCTCTCCAAATGGGAGCTGCAAATGTAATAATCCATTTGTTATAGAAGAAATATTACTCCTATTTTTTTTTATTAAATTAGTGCTTGATTTTTACCACTTTAGAAAAATATCTCCAATTACAAAAACAGCAAATACAACGCTAGCTATTCCATTTGTAGTAAAAAAAGCTAAATTTACTTTACTTAGGTTGGTTGGAGAAACAATTAAATGCTGGTAAATTAATAATCCGATAAAAATAGTAGCACCTATCCAGTATAACCAATTAAAATCTGACTGAATTCCTGCCCAAATCACAAAAAAAGCGGTAATAAAATGTAAAAAAGATGAAAAATGTAATGCGTTTTTTTTTCCCATCCATACCGGAATGGAGTGTAATTGTTGTTGTTTGTCAAAACTTTCATCTTGCAAGGCATAAATAATATCGAAACCGCTCACCCAAAATAATACAGCAAAAGAGAAATATAATGGAAGCCAGTCAAAAGCTCCCGTAACAGCCAAGTAAGCGCCAATAGGAGCTAATCCCAATCCTATACCCAATACCAAATGACATAAAGCTGTGAATCTTTTGGTGTAACTGTAGCCTAAAACAACTAATAATGCAATAGGAGAGAGGTAAAAGCATAAAGGGTTTATAAAGTAGGTAGTAGCAATAAATAACACACAATTTATAATTACAAAAACCAAAGCTGAGGTAGGTTTTATTGTTCCGTTAGGGATTTCTCGTACATTAGCAGTACGTTCGTTGGCTTTGTCAATTTTTCGGTCAACATAACGGTTGAAAGCCATAGCAGCACTACGGGCAAAAACCATACATAGAATTACATAGATAAAAGTTGTCCATTTAAAATCGTATCCATGTACACCAATGGCAATAAAAAAACCAATTAACGCAAAGGGTAATGCAAAAATAGTGTGCGAAAATTTTACTAAGGATAAGTAGTTTTTCATTAATTGAATATGAAATAATTTATGGCGAAATTAAGAAAAGAGGCTCTATAAATAGTTTTTGATAATATTCAAAATTCAAATATAAGGTTTAAAAAAGTGCTATTTTAAATTTACAACTGAGTATGAGGGATTTTCGTTTTTTTTTATATCTTAGCTGAAAATTAAAAATAATACCTATGAAAAAAATATTTTTCACATTATTATCGAGTAGCTTTTTATGGGTTGCTTGTGAATCTAATAATGAAAAAGTAACAACAGAAGAAGATGTTGTTGAAGAAGTGAAAACGGTTACAGAAGAAGAATCTATGAGTTATTTATTGCCTTCTCCACTTCAAATTGCAGAAATATTTAAAAACTCAGGATTAACCTATATTGGCGATTTAACTAATTCAACAGAATCAGCTGCTTCTTATAATACAAAATATAGCCAGAAATTAAACTTTGGTGTTTATTCGGCAGATATGGCTTATTGCATTATTAATAATCAAACTCAATCAGCTATTAATTATTTGTCAACACTAAGGGAGTTGTCAGAAAAAATGTGGATGACCGATGTTTTTAATACGATGGGGTTATCTAAAAGATTAGAAAATAACGTTGGTGAACAAGATTCATTAACAACTATAATGGCTGATTTGCAAATTAGGTTAGATAATTATTTAGATGAAAATGGAATGGGATATACCGGACCTGTAATTTTTACCGGAGCATGGATAGAAACCATGTATTTAGGAGCAAAAGTAAATCAAGCAAATAGCAATGAAAAACTTATTTATAGACTTACTGAGCAATCGGTAGTATTAGAGAATTTGCTAAAAGCGTTAGAACAAATAAATGAGGATAATGATTTTGATGAGTTAATTGCCGATTTAAAAGTTATAAATGAAAATTTTGATGTGTTGGAAGAAAGTGAAGAGGCTAAACTTAGTGATGAACAAGTTGAGAAATTAAGTGTGCAAATTATTGAGTTAAGAAATAAGATTATTAAAAATTAAATAACAGATGAAAAAGGTAATATTTTACAGTACAATTTTAGTGTTATTATTAACTACTACAGCATTAAAGTTAGAAGAAGTGCAGTGTGTGGCAGCAGATTTAAAAAATGAATTGATGCCAGTACTTAAACCGGAGTATAAGTATGACTCATCAAAAATTACAAGGGTTTTATACAAAAAAGAAGCTTTTCAGTCGGGGGTAGAAGTACCTTTATTTATGGGTGAAAAATATCGTTTTGTGTTTAATACAGCAGGTTTGCCTAAAGATATTGAAATTAATATCTTTGATAAAAAACCTTCCAATAAGATGAAGAATGCTTTATTTACATTAAGTAGTGTAAGAGAAATGGGAAAAAATATCTATACCTATGAACCGGAAAAATCTAAAAAGATGTATGTTGTTTATACTATTCCCGCCACTGAAGAGGAAAATTTAAAAGGCTGTGTGGTCTTTTTGTTGGGTTACAAATTGTAATTATCAATAGCTTTTCTAACGCTTCCATATTTTGCTAGTAATTCATTGGCTGTTTTATAGTCTATCGATAATGCTTTCATTATCATTTGTGTTCCTCTGTCCACCAATTTGTCGTTAGAAAGTTGCATGTCCACCATTTTGTTGCCTTTAACTTTCCCCAATTTTATCATTACAGAAGTAGAGATCATATTCAGTACTAATTTTTGAGCGGTTCCTGATTTCATGCGTGTGCTTCCTGTTACAAATTCAGGACCTACGATTACTTCAATGGGGTAGTTGGCTACTTCAGCAATTTTCGATTGTGAATTGCAAACAATACATCCGGTTACTATTCCATTTTTATTACAAGCAGATAAACCTCCTACAACATAAGGGGTAGAGCCAGAAGCAGCTATGCCAATAACTACATCATTGGAGTTAATGTTGTATTCTTGCAAATCTTTCCATGCTTGTTCGGTGTCGTCTTCAGCAAATTCTACGGCTTTTCTTATAGCGACATCTCCACCGGCAATTAAACCTATCACTAAGTTAAAATCTACACCAAAAGTTGGCGGGCACTCAGAAGCATCAATAATACCCAACCTCCCGCTTGTTCCCGCACCAATATAAAATAACCTTCCACCAAGTTGCATTTTTTCTACAATAACATCAATTAATGGGATGATGTTGGCGATGCATTTTTCTACAGCAAATGCTACTTTTTTATCTTCATCATTAATGCTGGTTAATAATTCTTTGGTTGACATTTTTTCAAGTTCATCGTAATGAGAATCTGATTCAGTAGTTTTTTGCATGATAAAAAAGCATTTTAATTTTTGATGTAAAGATAAAAAAAGAACCGTAACAACTATTGCTACGGTTCTTAATAATTAGTTATGTTAAAACAGAAAATTAATATCTGTAGTATTCAGGTTTGTATGGACCTTCTACTTTAACACCTATGTATTCTGCTTGCTCCGGAGTTAATTCATCTAACTCAACACCAATTTTTGCTAAGTGTAAACGAGCTACTTTTTCATCTAAGTGTTTAGGTAACATATATACTTCATTTTTGTAATTAGCAGAGTTTTTCCATAATTCTAACTGAGCCAAAACTTGGTTAGTAAAAGAGTTACTCATTACAAAAGAAGGATGTCCTGTTGCACAACCTAAGTTTACTAATCTACCTTCTGCTAATAAAATGATTTGATTACCATTTTTCATATTATACATATCAACCTGAGGTTTAATAGTATCTTTTGTAGCATTTGTATTTAACCAGTTAACATCAATTTCGTTATCGAAGTGACCAATGTTACAAACGATAGCTTTGTCTTTCATCTTTTCGAAATGACGACCTTGAATAATGTCTTTGTTTCCTGTTGTAGTAACAATAATGTCGCCTTGGCTAACAACATCATCCATTTTTTTAACAGCAAAACCATCCATTGCAGCTTGTAAAGCACAAATTGGATCAATTTCAGTAACAATAACCCTTGCTCCAGCGCCTCTTAATGAAGCAGCAGAACCTTTACCAACATCACCATATCCGGCAACAACAGCAACCTTTCCAGCCATCATTACATCTGTAGCTCTTCTAATGGCATCAACTAAAGATTCTTTACATCCGTATTTGTTGTCAAATTTAGATTTAGTAACAGAATCATTAATGTTAATAGCAGGCATTACTAAAGTACCTTTTTTCATTCTTTCGTAAAGACGGTGAACACCTGTAGTAGTTTCTTCAGATAAACCTTTAATGTCTTTAGCTAATTCCGGGTAATTGTCAAAAACCATATTAGTTAAATCACCACCATCATCTAAAATCATGTTTAGCGGCTTTCCGCCTTCAAAAGCAAATAATGTTTGTTCTATACACCAGTTGAATTCATCTTCGGTTAAACCTTTCCAAGCAAAAACAGGAACTCCTGTAGCAGCAATAGCAGCAGCAGCCTGATCTTGAGTAGAGAAAATGTTACATGATGACCAACTTACTTCAGCACCTAAGTGCACTAATGTTTCAATAAGAACAGCAGTTTGAATAGTCATGTGAAGACATCCGGCAATTCTTGCACCAGCAAGAGGTTTAGAGTTTCCAAATTCTTCTCTGATAGCCATTAATCCTGGCATCTCAGCTTCTGCTAATTTAATTTCTTTTCTCCCCCAATCTGCAAGAGAAATGTCTTTAACTTTGTAGGGTAATTTTTCCACGTTTGTAGTATTCATTATGGTTAAGTTTAATAATTTTGATTATACGATGCGAAGTTACTAAATAACCATGAACCAATAAATAAAATGCCACTATTTCTCATAAAAAAACCTAATAATCACGTTCATATTGCTGTATGGAAAATCAATGAATCTCAAGATGAATTGCTGGAAATGCTGAAAGATAAAGTAGCTGAGCTTGATGAAGCTATGACTTCTTCCAATCAATCAAAGTTTAATCAGAGAATTGCGGTTAGATTACTTTTAGCCCATTTTTTTGATTCTTTTATATTGGTTTATGATGATAAAGGAAAACCTCATTTAGCGGATAAAAATAATGTTCATATTTCTATTTCTCATGCCAATGAATTTGTAGCAATAGCTGTAAATTACGAAGAACCTTGTGGGATAGATATTGAAAAAATTTCAGCAAAAGCATTACGAGTAAAAAGTAAGTTTATGAATGAAAAAGAACTCGGTTTGGCAGCAGAAAATGAAGAATTGGCAACCACTATATGGAGTGCAAAAGAAGCGTTGTACAAATATTATGGAAGAAAAGAAGTGATTTTTGACACAGATTTATCCTTAACTAACCTTTCCTTAAGTGAGTGTGATTTTATTGGTAGCATAAAGCTTAATGGTTTTGAAAAACAACTGAATTTGAAAAAAGAAAAGGTAGAAAATTTTATGTTGGTTTATACTTGCTGAAATCTTTCTTTTGTTTTTTGAAAAATATTAAATAGGTTTGGTAAATATTTTATTACGTTTGTAAGTAATATGGAAATTAATCAACTTTACTCAGAAATAAGTGCTAAAATGGCAAGTAATAAAAAGATGCTTGCCGTACTGATAGACCCCGATAAGCAAAATTATTCTGAGCTTTTAAAAACTATTAACTTATGTAATGATAGTGAAGTTGATTTTATTTTTGTTGGAGGAAGTTTACTTACTAATGGGGATATAGAAAAAACGGCACGTTTTATAAAAGAAAATACTTCCATTCCATTAATTATTTTTCCGGGAAGTACGAACCAAATTACTCATTATGCGGATGGAATTTTAATGTTGTCTTTAATTTCTGGTAGAAATGCAGAGTTTTTAATTGGCAATCATGTAGTAGCAGCTCCTTATATTAAAAAAGCTAACCTAGAAGCACTTTCAACAGGTTATATTTTGGTCGATGGTGGAGCAGCAACAACCGTAAGTTATATTAGTAACACCTTGCCAATTCCGCACAATAAACCTGAAATTGCAACGGTTACAGCATTGGCAGGCGAATATTTGGGCATGAAAATGATTTATTTAGATGCAGGAAGCGGAGCAAAGCAGCATGTCACCCAAGAAATGATTCAGCAAGTAAAAGCAACTATTTCTATTCCGCTAATTGTTGGAGGAGGAATAACTAATGCTGCTACAGCTCAACAAATTTATATATCTGGAGCGGATATGATTGTTATCGGAAACGGAACAGAAAGCAATAGAAATCTTATCACTGAAATTTCAAAAGAAAAATTTAAAATAGCAACCTAAAAACGATTACACCTTATGGCTAAGAAAAAAGTTAAGAAAATCTACGTGTTAGATACCTCAGTAATATTATATGATTACAATGCAATTAACAATTTTGAAGATAACGATATAGCCATACCAATTACCGTTTTAGAAGAGTTAGATAATTTTAAAAAAGGTAATGACACCAAAAATTACGCTGCAAGAGAGTTTATCAGGTTTATTGATAAAATAAGTGGAAATCATACCCTTCAAAAATGGATCCCTATTAAAGAGAAAGGTAGTGGCTTGTTTAAAATTGTGATGCACTATAATTCTACTAAAATAGATGCATCCATGGTTTTTAGCGATGATAAAAATGATCATAAAATTCTTAATGCCGCTATTTCTTTAAAAGAGGAGTTTCCTGCAAAAACTGTTGTATTGGTTACAAAAGACATTAACCTCAGGTTAAAAGCCAAAGCACTTGATGTACAATCGGAGGATTATTTGACAGGTAAGGTGAAGGATGTTAAGAAATTAGTAGAAACCGGCAAGCAAATTATTGAAGATGTTGATAGTGAAATTACCAAAAGAGTTTATGCGGGAGATAAGGTTTATGAGACAGAAATAAATGGTGTGAAGCTTAAAAATAATACTTACTACGTTTTTAGAAATGAGAAATCATCAGCGTTAGCTTATTTTAATCCCTTAGAGCAAGCCATAGAAAGAGTGGAGAAAGAATATGTTTACGGAATAAAACCTAAAAATGCTGAGCAAACTTTTGCAGTTCATGCCTTGTTGAACGATAATATTAAATTGGTAGCCTTACAAGGTGTTGCCGGAACAGGAAAAACCTTACTAGCATTAGCAAGTTCATTAGAACAAAAAAATAAATACAACCAAATTATTTTAGCTCGACCAATAGTGCCATTGAGTAATAGAGATATTGGATACTTACCAGGAGATGCAAATGAGAAGATTGGTCCCTATATGGAACCGTTATGGGATAATTTGAAATTTATTAAAAATCAATTTGGGTTAAAGGAAAAACGCCACAAAAACATTGATGAAATGCAGGAGCAAGGAAAAATTGTAATTACTCCGTTGGCATATATAAGAGGAAGAAGTTTGAGCGATGTTTATTTTATTGTGGATGAAGCACAAAACCTAACACCACACGAGGTAAAAACCATTATTACCCGAGCAGGAGAAAATACCAAAATTGTATTTACAGGTGATGTGAACCAAATTGATTCTCCTTATTTAGATGAGCAAAGTAATGGACTTTCTTACCTAATAGATAAACTAAAAGGACATCACTTATTTGCTCACATAAAACTAGAAAAAGGCGAACGCTCTGAATTAGCCAACTTGGCAAATGAAATGCTGTAGAGTTAGTTTAGATAGTTTATAAGGTTAAGAGTTTTGGGGGTGAAGTTTTGGGATTTATGTTATGTTTTCAAAATATCATACAATTGTTCCAACTCTTGTTTTTTATCCAAATAACCCAAATTATCATAGGTAAATACTAGATGTTGGATTAAGCGTTGTATAATGGTAAGATTGTCACATGGTATATAGTAACTCGCTTTTGGACTTAATTTTAGTTGAGCTAAGAAGTTATCAATGTCATATTTGCTAAAAATAGTTCCTTTATTAAATAGGTTGATATAAAACAAAATATCATTAGGCTTTTCGGAATAAGCTAAGACAAAATGTGCCGGAACATTTACACCATAAATAGGAATATTTAGCAATTTACAGACAGAAATGTACAGAATTCCCAATGTAATGGGATTTCCTGATTTGGACTCTACTACATTATTAATAAAGGAATTTTTGGGAGAATTAATATTTTTTGTGTTTCCATGAAAGCCATGAATTTCAAAAAAAATTCTGTTTAGCACGTTTACTTGTTCTAAAGCAGTAAGATTTTCATTTAATTCTAACCAAGTATCTTGTTTTAATTGATTAATGGTTTTATGAATTAATTCCTCATCAATATCAGGATATTGGTATTTGGCAACAATAATAGCACCTTGAATTAAATCTTGCTCTGGAGAATTTTTCCAATCGGATAGTGCTTTTTTAACATCTTCAAATTGTAAATGATGGATAATGTTTTCAATTCTTTCTTGGCGAAGCACATCTAATGAACTTTCCCAAGCATCTTCCAGATGTGGAATTACATCATTCCCTATAGAAATAATTTTATTTTTGATTTCATCAAAAACAGCATTATCCGGGTCGTCCAATAACTCTATTAGTGCTTTTAACTCTTTGTCTGACATGTTTCAAATTTACGTCAGCACTTAAAGTTTGTGAGTTAATTAAACAATAACTTATTAACTCAATTCTGTTAATTTGGATAAAGTAAGCTCTATTAGCTTTTTAAGAGGAGGCTTGTAATCCTTGCTAAACTCTTTTGCAAATCTGTTGGCAACAGCCACGCAAACTGTGCAGGCATTATGTCCCATTGCTCTGGAAAGTCCGTAAAGTGCAGAGGTTTCCATTTCAAAATTTACAATTTGGTGGTTATTGTAGTTAAATTGATTTAGTTTTTCATTTAATTGTTTTTCTTTAAGTGGAATTCTAAGCATTCTGCCTTGTGGACCGTAAAAACCAGGAGCGGTAGCTGTAATTCCAATATGACAATCATTCTTAAACAAATCTAACAATTGGTTGGAAGCTTTTACAAAATAAGGTTGAGCAAAAGTTCTTGCATAGTTGGTTTGTTCGTAAAAAGCGGTTAGTAATTGGTTTTCTTCGTCCGTTTGTTCAAATTCATAAAAGTTCATTAATCCATCTAACCCCAAACCAAAAGAAGAAGCAACAAAACTATTTACAGGAATTTCTTTTTGCATGGCTCCACAAGTTCCTATTCTTATAATGTTCAATGATTTTTTTTCAGCTTTAATGGTTCGGTTCTCTAAATCTATATTGACTAGAGCATCTAATTCATTTAAAACAATATCAATATTGTCGGTTCCCATTCCTGTTGACATTACTGTAATTGGTGTGTTATTTAAAATACCGGTATGTGTGACAATTTCTCTATTGCTTACTTTGTGATCTATTCTATCAAAATAATTGGAAATAACTTTAACTCTTCCGGGGTCGCCAACAACAATTACATTTTTGGCCAATTGCTCTGGATGAAGTTTTAGATGGTAAATACTATTGTCCGGTTGTAAAACTAATTCTGAAGGTTCAATTTTATGCATATCGGTAAGCTTTAGAAAACAAAAAAAGACATTAATTTTCAAAATTAATGTCTTTTAAAGTTAAATTATAGTTGGTTGACAGTTATTATTTTTTGTCAGCAGCTTTTTTGGTTGTAGTTTTTTTAGCAGCAGTGCTTGTTGAAGCTTTTTTTGCTGTATTAGTCTTCTTTGTAGTAGTTTTGGTAGTCGCTTTTTTCTCGGTTGCTTTTTTAGCGACAGCTTTTTTAGGCTTTTCTTCCTTAGTTGTTTCCTCCGCTTTTACCGCTTTTTTAGTAGCAGCCTTTTTAGCAGCAGCTATAGCTGCAAAAGGGTTATTAGATTTTTTTCTTTTTCGAGTATTTCCGTAGCTACCTGCAAAAATTTTTCCTTTTTTTGTTTTAAGATCACCTTTTCCCATACCTTGTAATTTTATTTCGTTAGTACTAAATTAAGAATCAAGCAAATCTAAAAAAAATAATCCATAATTCATAATCAAAATATACCAAATTATAATCATTATGAGTTTTCTAAAGAAATTTTTTAAGGTTAAAATGTTAAGCTTACAAAGGGCTTTAAAGATAATTATAGCTACTTTTGTTTAAAAGAATTTTTTATGAAGAATTATGAAGATTATGTAAATCATTTGGCAAAAATAGCTGATGTGGGAAATAGTATTGCTGTTTTAAGTTGGGATCAGGAAGTGATGATGCCACCAAAAGGAGCAGAAAAAAGAGCTCAACAAATTTCTACTTTAGCGGGAATCCACCATGAATTAAGTGCACAAGAAGACTTTGGGAAGCTCTTACAGCAGTTGCTTAAAGATAATTCTCTCAGTGATGAACAAAAAAGAAACGTTTCAGAATCATTAACAGAATTTGATAAGAACAATAAATATACAACTGCTTTTGTTCAGGAAATGAGTAAAACTGTTTCGCAAGCTTTTCAGGCATGGAACAAAGCCAAAAAAGAAGATGATTTTAAACTTTTTGAACCTTATTTAGAAAAGTTAGTAAAGTTGAAAAGAGAAGAGTGTGAGTTGTTGGGGTATGAAAATCATCCTTACGATGCATTAATTGATTTATATGAGCCGAAAACTACTGTTGCGGAGTTAGATGTTTTATTTGCTGACGTAAAAAATCAACTGGTAGATTTTGTAAAACAAATTGCTGATGCTCCTCAGAATGAAGATGCTTTAATGCGACAACATTATCCAAAAGAAAAACAGTTGGCATTTACGGAGCTTGTTTTAGAAAAAATGGGTTACGATTTTGAAGCGGGCAGACAAGATATTTCGTCACATCCGTTTTCAACAAGTTTTAGTCCCGAAGATTCTAGAGTAACCACTAGAGTTAGTGAGGAAGATTTGAGTGAGATTTTATGGAGTAGTATTCATGAAGGCGGACATGCTTTGTATGAGCAGGGATTGAAAGTAGAAAACTACGGGCTTCCTGCGGGAACTTATTTATCGTTGGGAATGCATGAGTCTCAATCTCGTTTGTGGGAAAATAATGTAGGTAGAAGTCTTTCTTTTTGGAAATATTTTTATCCGAAATTACAAGAAACTTTTCCGGATAATTTAAAGAATTATACAGTTGGAGATTTTTACAAAGCCATGAACATTGTTAAGCCTTCGTTTATAAGAACAAATGCCGATGAGTTGACGTACCATTTCCATGTGTTAATTCGTTACGAGATTGAAAAAGAATTGATTTTAGGAAATATTGAAGTAAGTGATTTGCCTCGTGTGTGGAATGAAAAATATAAAGCCTATCTAAATATAGATGTGCCATCAGATGCTAAGGGAGTATTGCAAGATATTCATTGGTCGCATGGTAGTTTTGGCTATTTTCCGACTTATTCATTAGGAAGTTTTTATGCGGCACAATTTTTTCATAAAGCCCAAGGGCAAATTGAAAATTTAGAAGAAAAGATTGAGCAAGGAAATTATACGGAATTGTTAGATTGGTTAAGAACTAATATTCATCAATACGGAAGATTATATTCAGCAAGCGAATTGTGCGAAAGAGTTACCGGAGAAAAGCTTAACTTTACTTACTTTATGCAATATGCTAAAGCTAAATATGAAAAGTTATATGCTTTACAAGCAACAGAAAAATTAATCACCAATTAAAACAATCAATTATGAGAACAGTATTAATAATAGTAGCATCAATTCTTTTATTTTCTTGTAAAAACTCATCACAAGCTATGGATTCAACTAAACCAGTACCTGATACAGCCAAACCAACCAACCTTACTAAAGGAGATGTAAATCAGGAAAAAGTAATTTATGATATGATTGTAAGCTTTATTAGTAAAGGAGAAGGAATTGATCATGAGTTAAAAGATAAAGTGGATGCTAGAATTGTATTATTTAATAAAGAGAACAAAACTGATATTCAACCAGAAATAGTGGGTTGGGGAAGAGAAGGCGAGAAAGATTATAATTTTGTGTTGAAAAACTTATCAACAGAGGTGCATAAGAAATTCGTTGCTGCAATGGAAGAGGAAGTAAAATCTACTGATATGGCTAATATTACATTTAATCAACCATCTGTTCATAAAAGATAAGTTTTTTATTTGATAATTCAGTAACTTATCAGACCTTTGTTCTATTGTTTTAATTAAAAAAATAGAATCTAAAACACATCAAAGAAAGTCTAACAAAATCACACTTTATGAATGAATTTGGAATAAAAGCAGAAAATGCTTCATTAAAATCATTAGGATTAGGAAATGTAGCGTCTGCTCTATGGAATTTAGAACCATCTCAATTGGTTGAAGAAACAATTATTAGAGGAGAAGGAGAATTGGCAAACTCTGGAGCTTTGGCTGTTGATACAGGCGAATTTACAGGTCGATCTCCAAAAGACAGATTTATTGTTTATGATGACATTACTAAAGATGCTGTATGGTGGGAAAACTTTAATATTAAATTCGATGCTGATAAGTTTGATACACTTTACAACAGAGTAACAGCTTACCTTTCAGGTAAAGATGTTTATGTTAGAGATGCTTATGCTTGTGCAGACCCAAAATACAGAATGAATATTAGAGCTGTTACTGAAACTCCTTGGGCAAACATGTTTATTTATAATATGTTTTTAAGACCAACTAACGAGGAAGTATTAAGCTTTACTCCGGAATGGACAATTATTGCAGCTCCTGGCTTTATGGCAGACCCTGAAATTGACGGAACTAGACAACATAATTTTGCGGTAATGAATTTTACCAAAAAAATTATTTTGATTGGTGGAACAGGTTATACAGGAGAAATGAAAAAAGGAATTTTTTCTGCGTTAAATTTTATTTTACCTCACCAAAAAAATGTACTTTCAATGCACTGTTCGGCTAATATTGGCGAAGCTGGAGATACTTCAGTTTTCTTTGGTTTATCAGGAACAGGAAAAACTACTTTATCATCAGATCCTAACAGAAGATTAATTGGAGATGATGAACATGGTTGGACTGACGAAGGTGTATTTAATTTTGAAGGTGGGTGCTATGCAAAATGTATCAACCTTTCTGCTGAAAATGAACCGGATATTTTTAACGCAATTAAATTTGGTGCATTATTAGAAAACATTAATTTTTACGAAGGAACTACAGAAGTAGATTTTGAAGACAAATCAAAAACTGAAAATACACGTGTTAGTTACCCAATTCATCATATTAATAACATCGCTGTTCCATCGGTAGGAACAACTCCAAATAACATTTTCTTCTTAACAGCAGATGCGTTTGGTGTGTTGCCTCCAATCTCAAAATTAACTCCGGGACAAGCAATGTACCAATTTATTTCAGGTTATACCGCTAAAGTTGCCGGTACTGAAGCAGGAGTTACAGAGCCACAAACTACTTTCTCATCTTGCTTTGGAGCTCCATTTTTACCTTTGCATCCAACAAAATATGCTGAAATGCTTGGTGAAAAAATGAGAAAACATAATGTAAATGTTTGGTTAATTAATACAGGATGGTCTGGTGGAGCTTATGGAACAGGAGAGCGTATTAAATTAAGATACACAAGAGCGATGATTACAGCTGCCCTTACAGGTAAGTTGAATGAAGTTACTTATGAAAATCATCCAGTTTTTGGATTGGCAATGCCAACATCTTGTGAAAATGTTCCTACAGAAATTCTTAATCCAAGAAATACTTGGCAAGACAAAGCAGCTTACGACCAAAAAGCAAATGAATTGGCAGGAGCTTTCGTTAAAAACTTTGAAAAATTTGCTGATTATGCTAATGATGAAATTATGGCTGCATCGCCAAAAGTTAGCGTGAATGCTTAAAATTTTAAGAAAAATAAAAAAATGAGTTTGTAAAGTGTAAATATTAAAAATAATATTATATTTGCAGCCTCAAAAAAATTAACAAATAACAAAAAGAATATTATGGCTAATCATAAGTCGGCATTAAAAAGAATAAGACAGACGGCAACGAGAACATTACGTAATAAGTATCAACATAAGACTACTCGTAATGCAGTTAGAGATTTAAGAAACTCAACAAGCAAAAAAGAAGCATCAGAATTGCTTCCAAAAGTAGCTTCTATGTTAGATAAGTTAGCTAAGAAAAACATTATTCATAAAAACAAAGCATCAAACCTTAAGTCTAAATTGACTAAGCATGTTGCTAAACTAAAATAATTTTTATTTATTCATTGAATAAATAGTAAAGGTTAAAAAAAGAGGCTGAATTTTAATTCAGCCTCTTTTTTTTTGCTTAAATTTTTTTTAGATTTCTTCTAAATATAATCAGTTAACGCAATGCTTAAATGTCTAATTTTGTTAATGAATAAAAAGTATACATATGAAACGAGCCATGAAGAATTTCTTTAACATATAAGGAAATGATTATAGTGAGTTCCATGTGACAGATTTAATAAAATAATAGATATACACATGAAACGAATTGCCATTAATGGTTTTGGAAGAATAGGAAAAGTTCTTACCCGATTAGTTCAAACTAACAACCAAATAGAATTGGTTGCAATAAATGATTTGGCTGATAGCAAAACATTAGCACATCTTTTAAAATATGACTCTGTTCATAGGCATTTTGAAGGAACGGTTGATTATACTGATGATGCGTTAATTATTAATGGTAAAAAAGTACTTGTTTTTAGTGAGAAATCTCCTGAAAATTTGCCATGGAAATCGCTTGACATTGATATGGTAATTGAATGTACAGGAATTTTCTTGACAAGAGAATTAGTCAACAAGCATATTATCGCAGGAGCTAAGAAAGTAATCTTGTCTGCTCCCGCAAAAAGTGATGACATTAAAACCATCGTTATAGGAATTAATGATGATTTAATTGACCCTACGGATACGATTATTTCTAATGCATCGTGTACTACCAATGCAGTAGCACCTATGATTAAAATACTAAAAGATAATTTTGGTATTGAACAAGTACAAATAGCAACCGTTCATTCGTATACCAATGATCAACGTCTGCATGATGCTCCTCATAGAGATTTAAGAAGAGCAAGAGCAGGGGCTTTGTCAATTATTCCAACATCAACAGGAGCGGCAAAAGCTATCGTTAAAATATTCCCAGATTTAAAAGGAAAAACTGCCGGATATGCAGTAAGAGTTCCAGTTCCGGATGGCTCTTTAATAGATGTTTGTGCACAACTTTCAACAGATGTAGATGTAACGACAGTAAATAAAGCTTTTCTTGAGGCAGCTCAAAATGGTATGAAAAATATTTTGGAGTACACTACTGATGAGTTGGTTTCTTCAGATATTATAGGAAATAGTCACTCCTGTATATTTGATGCTGACTTGACATCTATTACCGGAAACTTAGTACGTGTAGTAGGTTGGTACGATAATGAAGCAGGTTACTCAAATAGATTAGTTGATTTAATTAATAGAGTATAACTATAACTTATTAATTATTTATTTTCCCCAAACGTGTCTGTTTCTGTGCTTTCTGTTGCCTACATGTCCTGACGAATTTACTTTTGCTCCACCATTACGAGGTTTTTGGTATTTTGGACCAGAATTGCAAGATTGAAAAGACATAGGCAAAGAAAACATGCTAGCCATAAAGATAAGCGCTAATACTTTGCTATATAATGATTTTTTCATTCTTTTTAGAAATTAGTTCTAAGGCATAAAATTAATCAAATTTATTACATATAAAAATCTTGACTAATAAATGTTGCCTATTTTACTTGTTTTTTTACGAACAGTTACAATAAAATGCCATTTTACTTACCTTTTTTTCTGAATAATTTTTTAGTACTATGTTTTTTATCATGTTGATTTCATTAGTTCTAAGTAAATTTGCAGGCAAAAGACCTATATTTGTTGTAATCAAATTTTACTTTTGAAACGACTATAAGTGAAAACTCTTATACATAGTGGAATGATTATTAAAGAGGAGTTACATGTGTCTAATAAAAAAACAATAAAAATAAACACATGAAAACAGATTTTTTAATAATTGGTTCGGGTATAGCGGGTTTAAGTTATGCATATAAACTTGCTGATTATTTTTATCAAAAAAATCAAGTTGTTTCCATTACCATCATTACCAAAGTTGACGAAGACGAAAGCAATACCAAGTATGCTCAAGGGGGAATTGCATCGGTAACCAAATCATCAGATAGTTTTGAAAACCATATTAAAGATACCTTAATTGCCGGAGATGGTTTGTGTGATGAAGCTGTTGTTAAAATGGTAGTGGAACAAGCTCCAGAAAGAATTAAGGAATTAATAGATTGGGGTACTAATTTTGACAAAACTATTCAAGGGGATTATGATTTAGCCAAAGAAGGTGGACATTCTGACAATAGAATTTTACATTTTAAAGACTTTACAGGTAACGAAATAGAGAGAGCTTTACTTAATAAAGTTTTCAACCACCCTTATATTACGGTTTTAAACCATCATTTTGCCATAGATTTAATTACACAGCATCATTTGGGTGAAAAAGTTACACGAGCAACATCCAACAAAAAGTGTTTTGGAGTGTATGTTCTAAATCGCAGAACGGGAGAAATAAAAGTATTGAAATCTAAAATTACCTTGTTAGCAGCGGGAGGAATTGGTCAGGCTTATTTAAACACTACCAACCCAAAAGTGGCAACGGGAGACGGAATCGCTATGGCATATCGAGCAAAAGCTATTATTAAAAACATGGAGTTTGTTCAGTTTCATCCTACAGCATTGTATCAACCTAATGTGTCGCCTTCATTTTTAATTTCTGAAGCAGTGCGTGGAGCAGGAGGGATATTGAGAAATCATAACAACGAAGCCTTTATGGAGCAGTATGATAAAAGAAAAGACTTAGCTCCAAGAGATGTTGTTGCTCGAGCCATAGATGCGGAAATGAAAAAACACGGAACTACCAACATGTTGTTGGATGTTTCTCATATTGATAAAACTTCTTTCATTGCTCATTTTCCTACCATTTACAATAAATGTGTAGAAATTGGTTTAGACATCTCAAAAGACTATATTCCTGTTGTTCCGGCAGCTCATTATTTGTGTGGAGGAATTGAAGTGGATACTAACGCAAGGACTTCTATTACTAACCTATATGCTTCAGGAGAATGTGCTTTTACGGGGTTACACGGGGCAAATCGTTTGGCTTCTAATTCGTTAATTGAAGCATTAGTTTATTCTCATAATGCTTTTTTAGATAGTGTTGAACAAGTTGAAAATGTTGAATTTCAGGAAAGTATTCCCGAATGGAATGATGAAGGAACCACCATATTTAATGAACATTTTTTAGTAGAACAAACCAAAAAAGAACTACAAACCATATTGAGTAATTATGTCGGTATTGTTCGTTCTGATGAGCGTTTGCAAAGAGCTTTAAATAGATTGAAATTGATATATGATGAATCAGAAAAGTTGTATGAGAGCTCTAAATTAAGTGTTGCTATTTGCGAATTGAGAAACTTAAGAAGCATTGCTTATTTGGTTACTAAAGCAGCTTCAGAGAGAAAAAATAACGTAGGCTTGCATTACAATGTGGATAATGTGTAAAATTTAACTATAAAAAGCCCTTATAATTTCCGAAAGAGCGTCTATATCAACTTTCTCTATGGGGTGTTTGGAATTGGGTAATAACTCAAAAGTAGCATGAGGTAATAGTTGAGCAACATGATTAGTTTCTTCATAAGTTACCATTTCATCGTTATCTGCTAATAGCAATTTTATGGTGTGTTGAATAAGTTTAAAGTCCTCATCTTTAAGCACATTTTTATTGCCCATTGTTATCATCATGTTGGCAGTTTTTTCCAAAACTGTCTTCCAATCGTTGGGATAATGACGGTCTTTTAATATTGCTGCAAAAGTTGGAATTTTATCTTCCATTTTTTCAGCATCTAACATTTTTGTTTCTTTAGCAGCAATGTCGGGAGTCCAGCTTAATTTAGTTCCCAAAGTAATAATTTTACCTACTTTTTCCGGATGGTTTTTTGCTAAATATAAAGCTACATAGCCTCCCATACTGTAACCAAAAATATCAATGGATTCAATTTTGTTTTGCTTTAAATAAGCTAATACATCATCAGCAAATTGAGGAATATTAAAATTTTCTTTAAACGCTTCTCCTCCATGTCCTGAAAAATTTAATAAATGGATATTAAATTGATTGTTTAACAAAGACGCTAAGGAATTAAATTGCGATTTACTACCGATAGCACCATGAAGAATTAATAAATTTTTCATTTAAAGTTTAGTAATTCAGCAATTGTTTTAATGCTGCTGCAACTTTATCTCCATTAGGCAATAAAGTGGCTTCTAAAATAGAGTTTAACGGAATAGCAGGAGTATCTATTGAGCCTACAATTTCTATTGGAGCATCTAAATCTCTAAAACAGTTTTTCTGAATACGTGCTGCTAAGCCAAGTGTAAATGAGGATTCAATAGATTCTTCAGTAACCAATAGCACTTTGTTGTGCTTTTTGGTGGCTGCATACATGGCTTCTTCATCCAAAGGGTTAAGCGTTCTCAAATCAATAATTTCTACCTGACCTTTAAACTGTTTGGCAGCTTCTAAACTCCAATAAACACCTCTTCCATAAGTGATAATAGCAGCACTTTCACCATTATTAACCTTGTCATCATCAGCTTCAATAACGGTTCTGGCTTTTCCGAAAGGAATAACATAATCTTCATCCGGTTCTACGGTTTTAGCACCTTCAGTTCCTTTTATTTTACTCCAATATAATCCTTTATGTTCAAAAATTACTACCGGATTAGGGTCATAATAAGCTGATTTTAGCAAGCCTTTTAAATCTGCACCTGTTGATGGATAAGCTACTTTTACGCCTCTGATGTTAGTAACCACAGATTCTACACTTGAAGAATGGTAAGGACCACCCGAGCCATAAGCTCCGATAGGTACTCTTAAAATCATGCTGGCAGGCCATTTTCCATTAGAAAGGTAATATGAACGTCCAACTTCTGTAAACAATTGGTTAAGTCCCGGCCAAATGTAATCGGCAAACTGTACTTCAACAATAGGTTTTAAGCCCACCGCAGCCATTCCAACCGTACTTCCTACAATAAAAGCTTCTTGAATAGGCGTATTAAATACCCTGTTCTCGCCAAACTGTTGAGCCAAAGTAGCCGCCTCACGGAAAACACCGCCTAATCTACCACCAACGTCTTGTCCGTACAACAGACATTCTTTGTGTTTGCTCATTAATTCTCTAACGGCAAACAAAGCAGAATCAACCATTACGGTTTTTTCTTTTCCTGCTGGTTCTCTCACTCCTTTTTCTTCTGTTATTGGAGTAGGAGCAAAACAATGTGTGGTTAAGTCTTCCGGAGAAGGATCTTCTTCTTTCAGGGCAGCTTGGTAATCTTTTTCCACCAATTCTTTGGCTTTGCCTTCAATGGCTAGCAATTCAAATTTTTGAATGCCCGATTTTTCGGCTAAAGCTTTTAATTTTGGGAATGGATCTCTTTTGGCAGCTTCTTCTAAATCATCTCTGTACCACTCTTTTCTAACTCCCGATGTGTGGTGATTTAACAAAGGTACTTTAGCATGTATAATAAAAGGTCGTCTTTCTTTTCTAACAATTTCTATTACTTCAGCAACCGTTTCGTAGGCAGTATCGAATTCAGTACCATCTATGGTTCTTACATCCATACCTTTAAAACCTTTGGCAAAATGGGTAATATCTTGAGCTCTGGTTTCCTCTGCACTGGCAGAAATATCCCAGTCATTATCTTGTACCAAGTAAATAATGGGTAATTTTTTTAGTACTGCCATCTGAAAAGCTTCAGAAACTTCGCCTTCAGTACAAGAAGCATCACCTAAGCTACAAACAACAACAGGATTTTCGCCTTTGTAATCTTCGGCTAAACCTTCTTTTTCTTTGTATTGAAGTCCCATAGCAACGCCTGTGGCAGGAATAGCTTGCATCCCTGTTGCAGAAGATTGATGAGGTATTTTTGGTTTATCATCATCTCGTAAACTTGGGTGAGAATAATAGGTTCTACCACCTGAAAAAGGGTCGTTTTTTTTGGCTAATAATTGTAACATAAGTTGGAAGGGAGTCATACCAATTCCTAACAAAATACTATCATCACGGTAATAAGGGAAAACAAAATCTTGAGGTTTTAGCTGCATACCCATTGCTAACTGTATGGCTTCATGACCACGAGAAGTAGCATGAACATATTTAGCAGTTATTTCTTTATTGGCTTCGTACAACTCTGTGAGTGCTTTAGCGGTACTCATTAACTGAAAAGCTTGTTGTACAATATCTTTAGATAAATCTGTTTTACTTTTTTCTTTTTCTTCTTTTGCTATCGCCATTACTTAAACCTTTTTTTACGAATGGTAAAGTTAAGTAAATAGATTAAAAATTTAACCCTCTATAAAATATTAACCGTTTTGAGATTTTATTTTAAAAAATATTGACTAAGTAGAAAGTGGAAAGTTAAATTTATTTTCGTGTCATTCTGAAAGAACCCTATTGAGTAGTAAATAAGCTTATTTGAGAACTTATTTTTTCTCCTTAATCACCATTTGCAACAACGCAGCCAATCCAATAACCAGCCCGCAACCAATAACATTGTACCACAAGTAGCCAACTTCTTTAACAGGTGTTTGAAGGAGGTAGGAGAAAATATCTTGTCCGAAAAAGTGCAAAATAATTACAGCAGATTGGGCAATTATAGCGGCAATAAATGTGGCTTTTCCTTTAATTTTATGAATAAAAAAAGCGACCAAGAAAATGCCTAAAATAGTTCCATAAAAAATAGAACCTAAAATATTTACGGCTTCAATAAGGTTTTCGAGCAGTTGGGCAAATAAAGCAAAACCAATGGCTATAACTCCCCAAAAGGCGGTAAATAACTTAGAAATGATAACCATTTTTTTGTCGCTGGCTTGTGCCGAAGTGCTTGATAAGCGTTTATAAAAATCTATGGTACTGGTAGAAGCCAAGGCATTTAGTTCTCCGGCAGTGCTCGACATAGCAGCAGAAAATATTACCGCCAACAACAATCCTATTAATCCAATAGGCATATAGTTCATAATAAACGATAGAAAAATATAATCGGAGTCTTTTGATTTGCTTTCGGGTACGGCTTTTAAAATAATGGCTTTGGCTTGGTTTTTCAGTTCAATTTCTTGCTGGTCTTTTTGTTGAGCTAACTTAATGGCTTGGTCAATTTCTGTTGGATTGGTGGAAGTACTTATTTGTTCTAAGTATTGTTTTTTCTCACTAAATACTACTTGGTAATCCTCTTCAATGGTTTTCAGTTCCGGTGCATATTCCGTTTGGTAAGCTTGGTCTAAACTTGTTTGGTTAAATAAAATTCGGTGTTCTTGAAATTGAAAAAATACAAAAACCATGATTCCTACAAACAGAATAAAAAACTGCATAGGAATTTTCAGTAAGGCATTAAACATTAACCCCATTCTGCTTTCATAAACCGATTTTCCGCTTAAATAGCGTTGTACTTGCGATTGGTCGGTACCAAAATAGGAGAGGGCAAGGAAAGTTCCTCCTGTAATGCCTGTCCAAAAAGTATAGCGTTTATCAATGTCTAATGAAAAATCAATTACATTCATTTTGTCCATCATTCCGGCAATAGAAACAGCCTCACCAAAAGAAACATTTTCGGGCAAATTGAAAATAATAATGAAAAAAGCGATGAACATTCCGCCCATAATTACTGCCATTTGCCATTTTTGGGTAAGACTAACTGCTTTTGTTCCTCCGGAAACGGTATAAACAATTACCAATGCACCAATTAATAAAATGGTAATATCGAGTTGCCAACCTAAAGCGGTAGCAATAATAATGGCAGGAGCATAAATGGTTATTCCGGCTGCTAATCCACGCTGAATAAGAAATAGAGAAGCAGCAAGCAACCTACTTTCAACTCCAAAACGGGTTTCTAAATATTCGTAGGCAGTATATACTTTTAGTTTGTAGTAAATAGGAATAAAAACTGCTGACACAATAATAAGAGCAATAGGTAAGCCCAAATAATTTTGGACAAAACCCATTCCCGACTCATAAGCTTGTCCGGGAGTAGAAATAAAAGTGATGGCACTGGCTTGGGTAGCCATTACAGAAAGTCCGATGGTAGCCCATTTCATATCGCTATCTCCTTTAAGATAGCCTTCAATGTTTTGGCTTTTACGGGTTTTCCACGCACCATAAATGGCAATGAAACCGAGTGTTCCGAGTAATACTATCCAATCTATACTACTCATGGTTTATAGTAGGTAGTTATCAGTTGAAAAACAACGATTAAAAAAATTAAGAAACCCACTACAAATAAGTAGAAGCCTTTCCATGATTTAAAAAATGGAGGAAGTTGATTACTCATTTAGTTTATAGTTTATGAGTTTAGAAGTTTAAATGGTAATTGGTTCATGATAAGCAGATTGCTTCACTACACGTTGTTTCGTTCGCAATGACGGAAACCTCAAATTTCAAACATGAAACCTTACAACGCTGCAAGCTTGTCTAAATCCATGTTTTTAGCGATGCTTTTTACATTGTCACAGTTTTCTTGATTATCTGCTTCTATGGTTAGCATAAATCTATTAGAAATTCCTACAACGACAGAAGCTTTTCCGGTCTTCTTTTTGAATGTTTCCCATCCTGAAATTTCATCATTAATGGTATAACTTTGAGCCAATTCATCTTTTGTATCGATTTTTAAACCGCTATTCCACATTGCTGTAGCCATGCTATACATAGATAAAGCGGCATTATAATCTAATAGTGAGATTTTAATTCTTTCTCCTGCTTCATTTTTAAAAGTGATGTCAGCATTAGAGTAGGAAGTTCCTTGCATTTCAACTGTGCCACCATCTGGTTCTTCGGCAGTATAACCATCAATTTCGGCAGGTAAAAATTTGATTAACTCTTCGTAGTGCATGGCTTTGGCATCTTTACGCTTTTCCATGTCTTTTTCCATTTTTTCAGCCTGTTCTTGCATGTTTTGAGCCATCTTCATAGCTGCACCGAGTGGGTTTTTCTCCACGTCAATATTGTCGTCTTGACTTTTGTCTTTTCCTCCACAAGCAACTAAAATTGCTGATAAAGAAATTAGTAAAAATTTGTTGAATTTTTGCATAGCTTATGTTTTTTAGTGTTTAGATTTCAAATTTACAATATTTTAAATAATAATCGAACTTGGATTTAAAGTGCTTTTATCATTTTACTTAACTCCATCATTTCATCTCTTAGTCTGGCAGCTTCTAAGAAATCTTCTTGTTTAGCAGCATCTTTCATTCTTTTTTGTGTTTCTTCCAATAATTTTTCCAGTTGAGGTTTGCTCATGTATTGAACTACTGGGTCTGCAGCTACGCTAGGTTGTTGACTAATATTATCTAATAAATAGAAATTATCCGGTGAAGCTGATTTGCCAAACATAGTTTTATCTCCACTGGTTTTGCTTTTGTTTAAAGCTGTAGGTACAATGTTGTGTTCTGCATTGTATTGTAGTTGTTTCGTTCGTTTTCTGTCAGTTTCGTCTATCGTTTTCTGCATGGAACCGGTAATTTTATCAGCATACATAATCACTAGTCCATTCATGTTTCTTGCGGCTCTTCCTGCTGTTTGTATGAGAGAACGTTCCGAGCGTAAAAAACCTTCTTTATCAGCATCTAAAATAGCAACCAACGAAACTTCGGGCAAATCCAGCCCTTCTCTTAATAAGTTCACACCTATCAATACATCAAAAATTCCGTTTCTAAGGTCTCTTAAAATTTCAACACGTTCAATGGTATCCACATCAGAATGAATGTATCGGCATCTCAATCCATTGTTATCAAAATAAGTGGTTAATTCCTCAGCCATTCGTTTGGTTAATGTTGTTACTAACACACGCTCGTCTTTTTCTGCACGTAGTTGAATCTCGTGCATTAAATCATCAATCTGGTTTAAACTCGGACGAATTTCTATAACCGGCTCTAATAATCCTGTCGGACGAATAATTTGTTCTACCACCACACCTTCAGATTCTTTTAGCTCAAAATCAGCAGGCGTAGCACTTACATAAATGGTTTGGTTGATAAGTTGATAAAACTCTTCAAATTTTAGTGGCCGGTTATCCATGGCAGAAGGCAATCTAAAACCGTATTCTACTAAATTTTCTTTACGGGAACGATCGCCACCATACATGGCTCCAATTTGAGAAACCGTTACATGGCTTTCATCAATCACCATCAAAAAATCTTTAGGAAAATAGTCTAATAAGCAGAAAGGACGGGATCCAGGAGCTCTTCTGTCAAAATAGCGAGAGTAATTTTCAATTCCTGAACAATAACCTAATTCACGCATCATTTCCATATCGTACGTTACTCTGTCTTCCAAACGTTTGGCTTCAGCATGTTTGCCAATCTCTTTTAAGTAAATTAAGTGATTAAATAAATCGTCTTGAATTTCTTTTATAGCTTGATGTAGTGTGTTTTGAGTGGTGTTGAAAATGGTTGCCGGGTAAATGTTTAAGTAGGTAAAACTTTCCAATGAACCACCATTTATAGGGTCGAAAGATTCTATTTCTTCAATTTCATCTCCAAAAAAGTAGATGCGATAAGCAATTTCTGCATAAGCAGGATAAACGTCTATAGTATCACCTTTTACTCTAAAATTTCCTCTCTGAAAGTCTGCTTCTGTTCGGGAATACATGGCTTGCACCAATTGCAGTAAAAATTTATTTCGGCTGATAACATCACCTACTTTTAGTTTAATAATGTTTTCTTGAAAATCTGTTGGATTTCCAATACCGTAAATACACGAAACTGAAGCTACTACAATAACATCTTGTCTTCCAGAAAGTAAGGCTGTAGTTGCACTTAAACGCAGCTTCTCAATTTCATCATTAATGGACATATCTTTTTCGATATATACATCTGTTACTGGCAAATAGGCTTCAGGTTGGTAATAATCGTAGTACGAAACAAAATATTCTACAGCATTGTGTGGGAAAAATTGCTTGAACTCACTGTATAATTGAGCGGCAAGTGTTTTGTTATGACTTAAAATTAACGTGGGACGTTGAACTTGTTGAATAACATTGGCGATGGTAAATGTTTTTCCGGAGCCTGTAACACCAAGTAATGTTTGTGCTTTAGCCCCTTTTTGTAAACCTTCTACCAATTGTTTGATGGCTTCGGGTTGGTCACCTGTTGGTTGAAAATCGGATATTAATTCAAATGCCATAAGGCAAAATTAAGGATTTGTTTGGTGAATTTTTTGAATTTAAAACTCCATTACTCTTTCCACCAACAATAAATTATTGTTGAGATGAGGATTACTTTTTAAGGTTTGCAATACACTATTTAATTTTTTCTCATATTGATTTTTCGGTGCAATTTTTAGTTGGGCGATGTAGTAAATGGCTTTTATTACCAAATCGTTTTCTTCCATGGAAACAAAGTTTTTAGTGAGTTTTTTGTAGCGACTATAGTTTTCAACCACTTCATCAAAATTTTTAGCTTGGAAATGGGCCATCAATAACACGACAAATAACCCATCGTACATTTTTTTAAATGTTTTTTGTTGGTATTCATGTAACACTTTTTCAATGAGCTTGATGCTTGTTTTTTTCTGATTATCTAAAATAAGAAACATGGCATAAACATTATAAAAATTGATGTATTTAAGGTAGCTTACTTTTTTCCAATCGAGTTTCTTGCTCAATTCTTCAAACAGGCTGATAATTTCCTTTATTTCATTTTGGAGTTTGTCGTTTAGTGGTTTGCAGAAATAGTCGGTAATAAAAAAACTACCTTTAATACTAAGTGCCAGCATCAATCCCGAATCGAGCTGATTATTGGCATGATAAAATTTTTGCCATTTGTTAATGATAGAAGAACAGGTTTTATTTATTTCTTTTTCGCTTAATGTTAGTCGTGTGTGTTTAACCAACATATAATCTAAACTCATCAATTTTTCTCTATGCTGAGCTATCATTAAATAAGCATGTTTTTCAGCTAATTTTTTGGTGTATTCAATTAATTCAAGGGTGTTTTTATCGTAAAAAGACTTGTGATTATAGCTGCTAAGTAAATTTAAATAGGATTGTCGGGCAATAATTTGAATAGAAAGGGAATTGGAATTAAAATGATTTTTGAAAAGAGCTAACTCTTTTGGGTTTACAACCTTTTGTTCTTCAATAAGTGTGGTAGATGTAAGTTCATCTTGTTTTTGTAGTAAATTTTTTAAATCGCTAAAAAGCATTAAATACTCTTTATTACTTTCTAGATTTAATTGTTTACCAAGTGTTGTTGAAAGCAGTTTATTTTGTTGTGTAATTTCAAATAAGAGGATTAATAATCCATAATCTTCAAACTTTTTGGCTACTTCAACCAATAACTTTAGTTTTTCTGTGGCTTTGCTGTGTTCTTCATGGTAAATGAGCCATTCTATTTTACTCACATTTTGGTTAAGAAAGGAGGGAAAATGTTGACTGATAAAAGAAAAATAGTTGAGGGTGTGATGGTTAAGTTGATTCAATTTTTTTAAAGTATCCTTGGATGCATTTCCATAAACAGCTTCGCAATAATAATCTAAAGTTTGATTAGGGGTATTTTTAATATGATGAATTAATTTTTGAGAAAGCAGTTGGTTTTTCGCAGCTAAATATGTTTCAAACAAATTTAATTGCTGAGAAGAACAACAGGCACTTATTTTTTGAATTAGAAATTCCATTTTTTAGAGGGGTTATCAAAACTCATCTGATTTTGATAAAAATACGGGAATTTTTTTAAACAATAACACAGATTAATTTTACATCACTAACTTAAATTAAATGTTATGGAAAAATTACAAACTATCCTGAAAAACACCACGAAGAAAGATGTTTTTATTTTTATCTTATTATTTGTATTACTGTTTTCATCAACTGCTTTATTTTCGCAACATCAAATAGGGCATACCACTATTACTTTTCAGGATGCCAATAGAAATAACCGCAGTATAGAAACTGAAATTTATTATCCGGCAGCAACAGCTGGGACAAATGTGGCTATGTCTTCGGGGCAATATCCTGTAATTGTGTTCGGACATGGTTTTGTAATGGCTTGGAGTGCTTATGAAAATTTATGGACAGAATTTGTTCCAAGGGGTTATATTATGGTTTTTCCCAGAACAGAGGGAAATATGTTTAGTACCGATCACCAACAATTTGGTTGGGATTTACAATTTTTAGTTCATCAGATGCAAATAGAAGGAGCAACAGCAAGTTCTATTTTTTATAATGGTGTGGCTCCAAAAACAGCTTTAATGGGACATTCTATGGGTGGTGGAGCTGCATTTCTAGCAGCAGATTCGTTAGTACAATCCAATACACCATATTTTAATACTTTAATTGGTTTAGCCCCTGCTGAATCTACAAGCAATGGAGTTTCATCTATCAACTCTGCAAAAACAGTTACGGTTCCTAGTTTAATTTTATCGGGAGCTCAAGATGGCGTTACTCCTCCTGTAGATCATCATATACCAATGTATGATTCATTGGCTGCTGCTTGTAAAACATTTATTTCCATAATAGGCGGAGCTCATTGTTATTTTGCTGAGCCTAATTTTAATTGCGATTTTGGTGAAGGAACTGCTTCATCAGGAATTTCTATTACTCGTGGCGACCAACATGCTGTTACCTTCGATTTTGTAAATCCTTGGTTAGATTATACCTTAAAAGGAGATTGTAATGCTTTTGTTGAGTTTAATGATTCGTTGCAAAATTCATCAAGAATAAATCATAACCAAGTTTGTACGCCTAATCCTATTCCTAGTATTAATGCCAATGGAAATATATTAACATCTTCCATAATAGGAGTAAGTTATCAGTGGTATTTAGATGGCAATCCAATTCCAAATAGCAATATGGTTTCTATTACAGCAACAGCATCTGGAAATTATGAAGTAGAAGTGTTTTATACTGATGGTTGTAGTGAAATTTCAGCTCCTTACACGGTAGTAATTTCAGGATTAAATGACTTAGAAGAAGGTAATATCAAGATTTACCCTAATCCTGTTTCATCATTTATAAATTTAGACTTACCTGACAATCAGAAATGGATGGCAATCATACTAGATTTTACAGGAAAAGATGTCTTAATGCAGTTGGTGGATAATAAAAGAATAGATATTTCTTCACTTCCAAGTGGAATGTACATGTTGCAATTTCAATCTGAAAAGTTGGTTTATACTACAAAATTGGTGAAGAGGTAATGTTTTGGAGTTTAGTCTTTCAAAAAATTAGCAATAATTTCTTTACCATGTTGCGTAAGAATAGATTCAGGGTGAAACTGAACGCCATATAAGTTATATGTGGTATGTCTTAATGCCATAATTTGGTTGTTTTCTTCTACAGCGGTAATAATTAAATCTGTTGGAAATTGTTTTTGAGAAACCACCCAACTATGATACCTGCCAATTTCAAATTGTTGAGGTAAACTTTCAAAAAGTTTGTCTGATTTATCTAATACGCTAAGCTGACTAGCTACACCGTGAAAAACATGAGATAAATTCTCCAATTTTCCGCTGAAAACTTCACCGATGGCTTGCATTCCTAAACAAACACCTAATATTTTTTTTGTTGGAGCGTAAGTTCTTATTACATCTAATAATATTCCTGCATCTTTTGGTAAACCCGGTCCGGGAGAGAGAATAATTGTGTTGTAAGCATCAATAGCTTCAATGGAAATTTCATCATTTCTAAAAACATCTACTTCATAATTAAGAGCTTCAATATAATGCACTAAATTATAGGTAAAAGAATCGTAATTGTCTAGTACTAAAACTTTTTCCATCATTTATTCAGAAACATTCAATTGAATACGTTCATTTCTGTTAGCTAAATCCCAAGCAGTATGAAAAACTAATCGGGTAATTTTTTCCATTTTAGAAAAAATAATTTTATCAACGGTGTCTGTTTCTTTATGGTAATCTTCGTGTACTCCGTTAAAATAAAATATTACGGGAATGTTGTTTTTAGCAAAGTTGTAATGGTCAGAACGATAATAATATCGATTAGGATCTTTTGTGGTGTTAAATTCATAATCCAATTCTAATTGAGTGTATGTAGCATTTGCTTTTTCATTGATTTCATGTAAATCAGTACTAAGCATATCGGAACCAATAATGTAGATGTAATTTTCGTTATCTGCGTGTTTTTTATCTAATCTTCCTATCATATCAATATTAAGATTGGCAACCGTATTTTCTAAAGGGAAAACAGGATAATTGGTATAGTATTTAGAACCTAGTAAACCTTTTTCTTCTCCGGAAACATTAAGTATCAGAATACTCCTTCTAGGTCCATGACCATCTTTTTTGGCTTTTATAAACGCTTCGGCAATTTCCATTATCGCTACTGTTCCAGATCCATCATCATCAGCACCATTAAAAATTTTACCATCATGTTCTCCAATATGGTCGTAATGAGCACTTAAAATTATCAATTCATCTTTTAAATCACTTCCTTCAATATATGCTAATACATTGTGGGCGTCAGAAATGGTTGTTTTTTTGTTGATGTCTAAACTTAGCTTGTTTTTAACAACAAAGCTTTCTGGAACACCTTTGTTATTTATTTTTTCTTTAATTTTTTGTGATGATTTTGCGATAATTTCATCAGCCATTTCGGAAGAAATGTAAAAACTAGGAAAATCGAAATCTATCTCACGTTTATCCAACACTTTTAGTTTTTCACTTTCAATAAAATGGGTGTAGGTTTTTATCATTTCAGGCGTATTTTCATTAATGATAAGCAATGCTAAAGCCCCTTTTTCTTTTGTCGTAGCAACTTTAGGATTATTTCTTCTATTACTCCATTTAGAAGGGGTATCAGTATTAGAAACCCAGTAGCGTTCACTTTTATTTTTAGGTTCACCATTTAGAATAATTACTATTTTACCTTTCACATCAAGGTTGGAGTAATCAGAGTAAAGAGAGTCGTCAATACCATAGCCTGCAAAAATTACTTCAGCATCAATTTGTTCGTTTTTTAAATATGCCGGAAAGTTGAAAAAATGGTTGTTCTGAATGAAATTTTTATTGTTGTGAGTGATAGAAACTCCTGTTGCCTCTTGTACCCCCACTTTATAAGTTTGATAATAAGCAATGTCTTTTATAGGAGGAATACCAATTTGCTTGTAAAAATCGCTAATGTATGTGGCAGCTTTGGTAAGGCTTTCTTTACCTGTTTCTCTACCTCCATATTCATCAGATGCAATAATGTGTAAGTGTTTACTTATATCTGCTTGGGTAATAGTTGTTGCATATTTTAGGGCAATAGAGTCTTGTTGTGCAAAGCTGATGGATAAGCCGAAAACCAATAATAGAAATACAGCTGTGAGTTGTTTTTTCATGTTTGTAAAATAGTTTAAGGTAAAATTACTGAATCACTTTGTAAAATTTATTTAAAAAGATTAAGGGTTTGCTAATTTAACTGATATATGTCATTAACAATTAGAAATTAAGCTATTAACTTTGGAAAATATTCTTAAACATTATGGATAAATTAAAAATAATAACAGGATTAATAGTTATTGCATTATTTTATGCCTGTGCACCTGTTTATTTCCCAAATAAAGTAAATGCTCCCATGATTAATAAAGCTGGAGATTATAATGTGGAAGCTACAATGGGAGTAACTGGTTTTGATGTTCAAACAGCTTATTCTCCTATTGAAAAGTTAGGTGTTATGGTTAATTTTTCAACTTATGATGGATCAGATCATTTTCATTCTTTTTTTGAAGGTGGTTTAGGCTATTACGAACCTTTGGGTTCAAAAGGTTTGTTTGAGATTTATGGAGGCTATGGTTATGGAAATTCAAAAACAACAACTGAAGGTATTTTTGGCACTACCAATAAAGGAAATTATTCACGGTATTTTTTGCAGCCATCCATTGGGTTAATTACTCTTGCTGATGAAGAAAGTGGTGTTACAGGTAGTTCATATTTTGCTCCCAGGTTTTGTTATGTGGATTTTGGGAGTGAAAATAGAGGGTATTTTGCAGAACCTGTAGTTGGTACAAGAATAGGTTGGAGAAGAATTCAAGCTAATTTACAAATGGGCTTTTCTGTACCTACTTCCGAATTAAGAATAGACCATGCTCCATTTATATTTAACTTTGGTTTAAGTTATGTATTTAAAAAGTAAATTAGATAGGTTTTTTAGCCAATTTTTCTAATCCGAAAATTAAGCCAAAACCAACAAGAGCAAGTATGATAACGGTCATTATTTGTGGCTCTTCATGGAATTGGTTAGGTAAAACATTGGTTTCTATGAATGGAACAATTTCACCTTTAGAATTCTCTCTGGTAGATAACACTTCTTTCCATGGCCAAACTTTATTTAAAGAACCAATTAGAAAGCCTGTTAATGCAGCAACAGTAACATCATGGTATCTTTTAAATAGCCAATTTAAAAATTTAGAGAAAGAAAGTAATCCAACCACACAACCAACACCAAAAGTAAGTATGGTGGTAATTTTAAAATCTTTAATAGAAGAAAGAATTAGTTCATAAGAACCCAGCAATAGTAAAATAAAACTTCCTGAAATTCCTGGTAAAATCATCGCACAAATAGCAATTGCTCCTGAAACAAATACAAACCAAAGTGTATCAGGGTTTTCCATAGGATTTAAAATGGTTATAGTAAACGCAATTACTGTTCCTACAATTACAGCTAAGACACGCGACAACTGCCACTCAGCTACTTTTTTACCTACTAAAAATATGCTGGCAATTATTAATCCGAAAAAGAAACCCCAGAGCAATACAGCATGAGCATGAAGCAAATAAGTAATCAGTTTTGCCAAAGAAATTATGCTGATGGCAATTCCAAGTAATAGTGTAGTGATAAAACTTCCGTTGATGTGTTTCCAGAAAGGTTTAACACCTTCTTTGGTTAATACTTTTAATGCTTGTAAATTAAAATTGCTAATGGTTTCAAGTAATTCTTCATAAATTCCTGAAATAAAAGCAATAGTACCACCAGAAACTCCAGGAACAACATCTGCTGCTCCCATGGCTATGCCTTTCAATGCAATAGAAATGTAATCTTTAAGATTTCTTGTTGCCATTTTTTAGGTTATAAGCATTGTTCAACATAAGCTTCAATACCACCTTTTAGGGAGTAAATATTTGGAAGTTGGTGTTTTACTGTTAAAGTACGCACAATGGCAGAAGATCTTTTCCCTGAATTACAGATAAAAACAGTTTTTTTATCATTTTCAAACTGAGCTTTATTATTGATTACATTTTCTAACGGAATGTTTGTTCCCCCTAGATTAAAATCTTCAAAAACATAATCATCTCTAATATCAATAATTTGAATATTAGCATTTTCCTCTATCATTTTTTTTAGTTCTGAAGGAGCTATTTCATTCATAATGTAAAAAATCTAAAATTAAGTAGTAGGTTATTAATGAAATGCTGAAGTAATTTCTTCCGGAAGGTTTTCGAAGAAGGTATCTCCTCTTAATCCTAGTCTAAGACATTCTAAAGCAATTACTTCGTTGGGAGAAATATTTCCTAAGTTTACATTTGCTCCAAATTGCTTAATAAACCAAACTTGCTGATTTTTAAGTGGAGCTTCCCAAAGGATATTTTCTAATTTTACTTTAGCAATAATTTTGTTTACCAAAGCAACATGAGCCGTTCCATTTGGGCGGTAAATTCCAACAGTACCACTTTCTCTAGCTTCAGCAATAACTTTCCATGCTCCGGCATCTAATTCATCTTTCATCATAGAAATCCATTTAGCAGGACTAATAAAAATTCCTGCCTCTTTAGAACCTACTTCAGATAAAACTCTATAATCTTTTGCCAATGTAGTAATGTATTCACATTTTTTTTCGTTGGGTAATACTATAGAACCATCAGAAACTTCGCAAGTATCAATCTTGAACTTATCTAACAATCTTCGGTAATCATCAAACATGCCTCTTACTATAAAAGCTTCGAAAAGTGTACCACCCAAGTAAACATTCAAATTTCCGGCTTTATAAATATCAATTTTTCTTTGAAAATCTTTGGTTACATAGGAAGTCCCAAAGCCTAATTTTACTAAATCTGTAAGATGAGCATTGGCATCTACAAAATTTTCTGCTTGTCGCCAGCTAAGACCTTTGTCCATCATCATGGTTAGCCCATTATTTCTTGGTTTTTGGTCTCTTTCCGGTATGTTTGGTAAGTCAAAATTCATTATCGTTATAATTTTCTATGATTTCTAATAAGCTTGGATAATCCAATACTGCTGGATAAAAAGTAATTAACGCTTTTGCTAATTGCTTATCCATATTTAATAATTCTATAAGTTGATTGGTTGCTTCTGAAAGGTTATCAATTTCTAGGTAGAAAGCTACCAGACGAACCTTAAGTAATCCACTATCGGGATGCGCTTCTATGCCTTTAATAATAGTTTTTAGGGCTTCATCAATTTGTCCGAGTTCAAAATAAGCATCAGCTAAATCAACCCAAGAAGTATTGTTTTCAGGGTCTATTTTAATAATTTTCTGGTAAAGCTCTATTGCTTCTTCGTAAGCTTCAATATCTTTTAAGATATCAGCATAAATAAGTAAAAAATCGGGATGTTCTGGTTCAATTTCAATTGCTTTTTGAATAAAGAATATGGCTGAATCTGTTTTTCCTTGTTCATTAAAAACATAAGCCATTCCAGCCCAGGCATCAGAGTGCATGGCGTCCAACTGAGTTGCTTTTTTAAAATATTCTAATGCTTCATCATATTGAAGGTTGTTTTCATAACATTCGCCAATAAAATAAAACATGTCGGCATTGGGTTCTTCAAAAGCAAAAGTTTCTTTATAAGTTGCTATGGCTTCATCATATCTTTCTAACGAAGAAAGTGAATCGGCTTTGTTTAAATAAGCAGAAATAAAGTCTTCTTTTATGGCAATTACATAATCTTGAGCATCAATAGCTTTTTCGTATAATTCTGCTGAGTGATAGCAAATACCTAAGTTATACCAACCTACATAGCTGTAAGGATTATCATCTAAAAAAGAGGTTAAAAATTCAATGCTGCTTGCTGCTCTGTCGTTCATGTTATAGCAGAAAGTAATATCGTACAAAACAGTTTCGTTAGCAGGGTTTTCTTTTAGCACTTCCTTAAATATAGCAATGGCTTTATCCAATTGTAATAAGTTCTCATATTCAAATGCAATTTGCATTTTTATTGAAATTTGGTCGGCTTTATCGCTGGTAAGTTTTAGTGCTTTATTGTAAGCATCAATGGCTTTGTTGTGTTGTCTTATCTGGCTGTAAATGCTTCCTTTAATAATTTGGTTTTCAGGATTGAAAGGTTCCAAAATTTCAATAGCATTTAGAATTTCTAAAGCTTTATTAGGTTTATGTATGGAGGCTAAATATTCAGCATATTTTATTTTAAGTGATGAAGAACCGGGATGTTGTTCTAAGGAGATATCAATAGCTTTTTTAGCTTTTTCATTTTCATTCATTTCCATATAATAGCTTATCAAATCTTCAAACTCTTCCACATCAAAAAAGTAGTGATGGTTTTCGTTCAGCATTTGCTCAAACCTATTAATAGATGCTGCATAATCTGCATCATCATTATATGAATCAAAGTTGTCTTCCATACAAGATGTAAAATTAATTTTTTCAACGCAGGAAAGTAGTTTTTTGGAAGTTATTTTTCACAAAATAGTTAACAGTTAATTTTAGATTGTTAGTTCAATAGAATTACGCTAAATTTGTCCAAAATTTTCTATATGACATTAATAAAATCAATTTCAGGAATTAGAGGAACCATAGGTGGTATGCCTGATGAGGGGTTAACACCTTTAGACATCGTAAAATTTACTTCGGCTTTCGGAGCTTGGATAAAAAAAAGAGCAAACAAAAAAGAGGTAAGTATAGTAATTGGTAGAGATGCTCGTATTTCGGGAGAAATGGTGCAGCATTTAGTTATTGGAACTTTGCAAGGATTAGGAATAAACGTGATAGATTTAGGGTTAAGTACTACACCAACAGTAGAAGTTGCGGTAGTCATGGAAAATGCTTCGGGAGGAATTATTCTTACTGCCAGCCACAATCCTAAACAATGGAATGCGTTAAAACTACTTAATGAGAAAGGAGAATTTATTTCCGCTACCGATGGAGAAGAAGTGTTGAGAATGGCAGCAGTTAATGAATTTGAATATGCTAATGTTGATGAATTAGGAACATATTCTTTTGATACTACTTATTTAGATAAACATATACAAGCAGTGTTAGATTTACCGTTGGTAGATGTAGCTGTTATAAAAGCTAAAAACTTTACCGTAGCAATAGACTGTGTGAACTCAACTGGTGGAATTTTCTTACCACCATTATTAAAAGCGTTGGGTGTTAAAGAGGTAATAGAATTGTTTTGCGATCCAAATGGTATTTTTCCTCATAATCCGGAACCATTACCGGAAAACCTTACAGAAATAGCTTCAGTAATGAAAAAACAAAAAGCCGATGTTGGTTTTGTAGTTGACCCAGATGTTGATAGATTAGCAATCGTTTCAGAAGATGGAGAAATGTTTGGAGAAGAATATACTTTGGTTGCAGTTGCGGACTATGTGTTGCAAAATCAAAAAGGAAATACCGTTTCTAATCTATCTTCAACAAAAGCATTGCGAGATGTTACTGAAAAACAAGGAGGTGTTTATTTTGCTTCGGCAGTAGGAGAGGTGAATGTAGTTGAAATGATGAAGAAAGAAAATGCCATTATAGGTGGTGAAGGTAATGGAGGAATTATTTATCCTGAATTACATTATGGTAGAGATGCATTGGTAGGCATCGCTTTATTTTTAACACATTTAGCTAAAAGTAATGTAACTTGTTCGGAGTTAAGAAACAGTTATCCGAATTATGTAATGTCGAAAAATAAAATTGAGTTAACTCCTGATATTAATGTGGATGAGCTGCTGGTTCAGTTGCAACAAAAATACACGGATAAAGAAATTAATACCATTGATGGCGTTAAAATTCATTTCGATAATGGTTGGGTGCATTTAAGAAAATCGAATACTGAACCTATTATTAGAATTTATGCTGAAAATACAACTAAAGAAAAAGCAGATGAATTAGCTCAGCAGATTATTAAAGATGTGGAAGGAATGGTTAGGTTGGTTTAAAAGTTTATGAGGTTATAAGGTTAAAAGTTTGAGGTTTGAAGGCTGAAAACTGAAAACCGAAGTTCAGTGGGAAAATATTAGAGATTAATAAGTAACAATAAAATAAATGAAAGTATATTTAGATAATGCAGCAACAACCCCTTTAGATGAAGAAGTGATAGCAGCGATGATTCCCGTAATGAAAGAAAATTATGGAAATCCCTCTTCTGTTCATGCTTTAGGACGACAATCTAGAGCTATAATTGAAAAAGCTAGAAAGCAAGTTGCAGGGTATATTAATGCTGCTCCGTCAGAAATTTTCTTTACTTCGGGAGGAACAGAAGCAGATAATATGGTGCTGAGAAGTTGCACTGAAGATCTAGGTGTAAATCATATTATTACTTCTACTATTGAACACCATGCGGTTATAGATACTGCTCTGTGTGTAGAAAAGCATAACAACATTAAATTAAGTTTAGTCAACATTGATGACAAAGGCTATATAGATTTGAATCATTTAGAGCAACTGCTTGAAGAAAATAAAGATAAAAAAACTTTAGTTTCTTTGATGCATGCTAACAATGAAATTGGCAATTTATTACCGCTTAAAAAAGTTGCTGATATCTGTAAAAAATACCAAGCTTATTTTCATTCTGATACTGTGCAAACAGTAGGGCATTACCCTTTTGATGTTAGAGAATTAAAAATAGATTTTATGACTTGCTCTGCTCATAAATTTCACGGACCAAAAGGAACAGGTTTTTTGTTTGTTAACTCAGATTTGCAGTTAAAACCAATTATTACCGGAGGAGCCCAAGAAAGAAATATGCGTGCTGGAACCGAAAATATTTATGGTATTGTTGGATTGACTAAAGCCATGGAAATTGCCCATAGAGATATGGAAAATCATGAAAAACACATTAAAGGATTAAAGCATTACATGGCAGAAGAGTTAAAAAAAGTGTTGCCCACTGTTGAGTTTAATGGAGATCCTTTGGGAGATAGCTTATACACCGTTTTAAACGTTCATTTTCCTCATTCAGATATGGATGAAATGTTAATTTATAACTTAGATATTGAAGGGATTTGTGTTTCTGGAGGTAGTGCGTGTTCATCAGGAAGTTCAGTGGGATCACATGTTTTAAGTGGGTTGGGAATTAATCAGGAGCAACCTTCATTACGTTTTTCGTTTAGTAAATATAATACCAAAGAAGAAATAGATTATACCATTAACGTAATTAAAGAACTATTTGGAAAATAATTAAAAAGTAAAAAAATACAAACCATAAATACAGACACATGAAATTTTTTATAGACACAGCAAACTTAGACCAGATTAAAGAAGCACAAGATTTAGGTGTTTTGGATGGCGTAACTACGAACCCGTCATTAATGGCAAAAGAAGGAATAACAGGTTATGATAATATTATGAAACATTACAAAGCCATTTGTGATATTGTAGATGGCGATGTTAGTGCTGAGGTAATTGCTACAGATTTTGAAGGGATAATTAAAGAAGGAGAATTTTTAGCATCATTACACCCTCAAATAGTGGTAAAAGTACCTATGATTAAAGAGGGAATTAAAGCCATTAAATATTTTTCTTCTAAAGGAATAAGAACCAACTGTACGCTTATTTTTTCGGCAGGACAAGCGTTATTAGCTGCTAAAGCCGGAGCAACCTATGTGTCTCCATTTATTGGTAGGTTAGATGATGTTTCTACTAATGGAATTCATTTAATTGCTGAAATAAGAATGATTTATGACAATTACGGTTACGAAACTCAAATTTTAGCTGCTTCAGTTCGTCATTCTATGCACATTATACAGTGTGCTCAAATCGGTGCCGATGTAGTAACTAGTCCGCTAAGTGCGATAACTGGTTTGTTAAAACACCCATTAACAGATAGCGGTTTAGCACAGTTTTTAGCCGATCATGCTAAGGGGAATAAATAATTTCAATTAGTAATTAGTAAATAGAGAATTGAAGCTAGATATTAGAGGTTTGAAGTTGTAAATTAAAATAAATAGCTGTGAACTGATAAACTGTAAACTAATAACAATTAACGAATAACAATTAACGAATAACAATTAACGAATAACTCCAAAACATGCTAATAAAGATTTACCCAGAAAATCCTGATGAACGTAGAATACAACAAGTAATTGATGTGTTGAAAAAAGGTGGTGTAATTGTTTATCCAACAGATTCTGTTTACAGTATGGGGTGCGATATGGCCAATAAAAGGGCAGTAGAGAAGATGGCTCAACTAAAAGGGGTTAAGTTAGAAGAAGCTAATTTTTCGTTGATATGTTATGATTTGAGCAACATTTCAGAATATACTGTTCAGTTTGGTACAGATATTTATAAAATGATGAAAAGAGCCCTTCCTGGACCTTATACGTTTATTTTAAATGCCAATAAAAACATTCCAAAATTGTTTCAATCTAAAAAACAAACCATTGGTATTCGTGTGCCAGATAATAATATTGCCCGAACAATTGTCAACCAATTAGGAAATCCTATGTTGTCAACTTCTGTACATGATGATGATGAAATTTTGGAATATACTACCGACCCAGAGTTAATTCACGAGCGTTATGATGGACAAGTAGATTTAGTTATAGATGGAGGTTTTGGAAACAACGAAGCATCAACAGTAATAGACTGCACAGGGGAAATACCGGAAATTGTTCGACAAGGAATTGGGGTAGTAGATTTTTAAGTGAAACTTCATTGCTTGTAATTTAAATTTTCCGATTTTAATACATTAATTTTACCAATCAATTTAAAACATAAAAAATGAGTTTATTAGTTATAGGAACGGTGGCTTTTGATGCTATTGAAACCCCTTTTGGAAAAACAGATAAAATTGTTGGTGGTGCTGCTACCTTTATTAGTTTATCTGCTTCAAATTTTGTTAAAAAAACCAATATCGTTTCTGTTGTTGGTGGCGATTTCCCTAAAGAAGCAATGGAAATGTTACAAAAACATAATGTTGATTTGGAAGGATTAGAAATCAGAGAAAATGAAAAAACCTTCTTTTGGTCAGGTAAATATCATAATGATATGAATACAAGAGATACATTGGCTACAGAGTTAAATGTATTAGAAACATTCGATCCTAAAATTCCTGCAAATTACCAAGATTGTGAATTTTTAATGCTAGGAAATTTAGCTCCGGCTATTCAAAAGAAAGTAATTAATGGTCTACACAAACGTCCGAAATTAATTGTAATGGATACTATGAATTTTTGGATGGATATTGCTTTAGATGAATTAAAAAGCACTATTTCCATGGTAGATGTGTTGTCTATTAATGATGAAGAAGCTCGTCAACTTTCAGGAGAATACTCTTTGGTAAAAGCTGCTCAAAAGATTTTGGCTTTAGGTCCTCAGTATTTAATTATTAAGAAAGGAGAGCATGGAGCTTTACTATTTGATAAAGAAAGTGTGTTTTTTGCTCCGGCATTACCATTAGAAGATGTCTTTGACCCAACAGGTGCGGGAGATACTTTTGCAGGAGGATTTATTGGTTATTTAGCAGAAACAGGCGATATTTCTTTTAATAATATGAAGCGTGCTGTAATTTATGGTTCAGCAATGGCTTCTTTTTGTGTAGAGAAATTTGGAACAGAAAGATTAGAATATTTAACACCAACTGAATTGGAAGATAGAGTTCATCAGTTCATCAATTTAGTTCAGTTTGATATTAGTTTGGTAGATGGAATGAATGTTTAAAAGTTTGATGTTTGTGGAGTTAAACCTCGAATTTTAAACTTCAAACATTAAATTTAGTGACAACTCTCACAATACATTTTTTTCACGCTTAAGTCTTTAAGCAATTGAAAACTCATATTAGGATACCCGAATAGATTGCAAAATCTTTTCGGGTTTAATTTTTTAGCTTTTTCCATAAACATCAGGTATTCATTCTCAGGAACAAGCTTTTTGTTGTAAATAGCAGCAGTTAAAAAAGTAAATAAAAATTCTTCGTCAATATGAGGTTTTTCAGCCCACGGTTTCATTAGTTCAATGGTCCAATTTAGTCGCATTTGGAAAATAAAATACTGAGCTACTTTAAAGGTTTGGTCTCTGTTTAATTGAGATTGAAGCAACATTTTCTTTACTTCATTAAGTGCTTTGTCTCGCTGCGGAAATTGCATAGATTCATAATAAAAATCAGCAGAAATAATATGGAAATTAAGCAACAGCTGACTGATTTTCCAGTTTTCTATGCCCAAATTATAAAGAGCTTTAATGTCTCTCAATAAAAATTTAGGATCTTTTACCCTATCGTAATTTTCTGTCCATAAAAGCAATTCTAAAGTTACTTTATTATAAAGTAAATAAGGGTTTGTAGGGTCAACTATTAATTGGGTTTTAATATCTCTAAGTAAATAATTGTTCAAGCTGTCTCTATTTTCACTCTTACTGTAAAGCCATTTAGCAGCAATAATATTATTGTTGAGATTTATGGCTTCTTTTACAAAAGGAATTTTTGTATTAAAGAGTAAATTAACATCAATTTTACCATTTTCAATATTGTCTATAGCTACAGATTGATAAAGTTTAGCTCCTTTATAATCTTTCTTTTTTATAGATAGTTTATAACGTTCAGGAACTACTTTTATTAATTCTTCATCCATGTATACCTTTTCCACATAAAGTACAACTTTAGCATTTCGTTGGTCTGCTAAATAAGGTTCTAGGTTATAATTTAATTCATTACCATTTACAATTTTTAGAATTTCTTCTTTGCTGAGTTTTGCAAAATCACTTTCGTAGGGAGAACCTTTTAGTGATTCATAAAATCCTTCCCAATTTTCTTCGGTAGAGATGGAGGTTTCGACATTTTTTACATTGTATTTTTGGATGGCGTTTACAATACTTTTAGCTCTTTTTATTTGTAAGGTTTTATTTTCTTTTTGTCGCCCTTCAATAGAAGAGTAAGCATAAACTTCAATTTTTTTGAGATCGTATTTTTTTAGGTTTAATGAATCTAAAAATACTTTTACATCTTCGGGATTATATACCGATTTGTTTTTATCAAAAGGAATAATAAATTGCAACTTACTGTTTACAGAGTCTGCTTTATCGGAGACGGAAAGTGTATCGAAAAGTAGAGATAATCCTAACGATTTAAGATTTTCTCCACCCAAACTGTTGTAAATAATAGTGTTGCACAAACAATTATCTTGAATAATTAATAAATTAAACTCCGTAGTGTTGGTATCAACAAAATCAGGAATTGGACCAAGAGAGACTTCCATTTGTCCTTCACTTTCCAATAAGTTTTTATTAAAAAGATGAGATTTGTAAACAGGAGGAAGCATAATGCCCGAGTGAATTTTAGAAGGATAAATTCTATTTCCGGCATCGCAAGCAAATTGATCTTTGGTAATAATGTCGAGAGCAATACCGTCTTTATTATTTTTAAGAATGTTTTTTAAGAGATTTAAATCATGGAAATAAAAAAAAATTTCTCCATTTTTAAAGAAAATATTATCAGACATTAATTCCGGTAAGTAGGAATAGTTTCGTTCAATTTCAGTGCATTTACTTTTATTATAAGGTTCAATTTTATAATCATCTTTGATAAATGGAACACCTGCTGGTAAAATAAATGGTTCGCTTCCGTAAACCTGATTTACATAAATAGATTTGGTTTTTTTATCGGAAGTTATGGCTGTTGCAAAAGTGTAAAAAGATTTTTCAAGAATCGCTTTAGACATATTTCTGTCTTTCATCCATGAGTTTACGATAAAATTAGCAACTTCTTCATAGCTTTTAAGGTTTCTTCTGCGCGTTTCCCCTTGCACTTTTACCTTCATTTCCATGTCGATTTTTATCACATTTTCAGAAAAAATGCCATGTGTACTTTCGTAAAAAATAATTCTGTCTAATAAAGTAGCTTTTTTTTTGTTGGATTGAGTAACTTCTGGTTTGCTCGATTTAAGGTTGTATTCAGCTTGATCTGATGCAACCAGTTGAAGTTTATCATCAGTTTTAAGCGTGTGTAAATCGTTTTCTTTACGGATGGTATTGATTTTTTCTTCAATAAGTGCTGAAAGAAAATTAGGTTTTAATTTTTTAACTTTTAAGGCATCATCGGCTTGCTGAGCAAATAATAAATTGCTAAAAAGAAAACTAAGTATGATGATGATGTATTTCAATGAAAGTAAAAAATTTGTTATAAAATTAACCAATCAAAAATAGATATTCAATAATAAAACCAAAAAATCAAATAGATTGTAGTAAGAAGAATACGTAGAGCAAATAGGAGAGGAATAATAAAACGCCTTTCCAACGAGAAATGTTATAATTTAACATTAATGGAAGCAAGATAAATGAAGTTCCTAATACCCAAAAAATATCATTAGAAATTACCGTTTCGCTAATAGGAATTTCTTTAAAAATAGCAGTAATTCCTAAAACAGCTAAGATGTTAAAGATGTTGGAACCAATTAAGTTGCCTACAGAGATATCCATTTGCTTTTTTACAGCAGCAACTACAGAGGTCACTAATTCGGGGACACTAGTTCCAAAAGCAACTATGGTTACAGCAATAATGTGTTCGCTAACACCAAAGTTTTTAGCAATGGTAACCGCACCTTGTACTAACCAATCTGCACCGAAAGCTAAACCAATTACTCCTACGGTAATAAATAAAATACTTACAAAAATGTGCTGTTTTATAACTTCTGTTTTTTCTTCATCACTCTTTTTTGATGATTTTAATTGATAAATGATGTAGCTTAATAAAAGTCCCACAAAAATAAATCCTTCCCAATTATCAAGCATTCCGTTAAGAATGAAAACAAAAAAGAGTAAAGAAATGAACATCATTATAGGCCAATCTCTTTTAAGAGTAGCTACAGCGACCGGAATAGGAAGGATTATGGCTGTTAATCCCAATACTAATGAAATGTTGGCAATATTAGAGCCAACAACATTCCCTATGGCAATTTCAGGTGAACCTTCTAAAGCAGCTTTTAAGCTTACAATCAGTTCGGGAGCTGAAGTTCCAAAAGAAACAATGGTCATACCTATAACTAACGGAGAAAGCTTAAATTTTGCAGCAATACCAACAGCACCTCTAACCAATACTTCGCCACCGCCAATTAAAACTGCTAATCCGCCAATTAATAATAAGTATTCCATAAAAATTAACTTCTTGAAATTGAGTTGGGAGGAGTAGGAGTGTTGTCTTCTTCAGGAGCTGAAGTGTCATTAACATCTTTATCCTCTATGGGTTTGGTAATTTCTTTTTTGATAAAGCTTTTTACCTGATGTTCTACGTTTACAGAGTTTTTTAAATTGCTAACTTCTGAGGGAACTGACTTTTTAATTTCTTGCTGAATATCTGAAGTAGCATTTTTTAATTCACTAATTCCTTTGCCCAAGGTACGAGCAATTTCAGGTATTTTTTTTGAGCCAAAAAACATAACGATAACCAACACAATGATTACCAGCTCTCCACCACCGATATTAAAAAATGCTAACATAAAGCTAATTTATTAGACAAAACTACAAAAAAATAAGCTGCTCATTTTCATAAGCAGCTTATTCTTTTAGATTATTAAAAAGAAATTATTTGTTCTTTTTTTCTTTTTCTTTTTGTTTTTGTTTGTTCATAAAATCATAAACAATAGGAGAAGCTATAAAAGCAGAAGAGTATGTACCTACAATTACACCAACAAGTAATGCAAAAGTAAATCCTCTAATTACTTCACCACCAAAAATAAATATCATTAATAATACAAAGATGGTACTTAAAGAGGTGTTGACTGTTCTACTCAACGTACTGTTAATAGCACTATTTACAACATCGTTAATTTCTCTTTTCTTGTAAGAACCTAAGTATTCTCTAATTCTATCAAAAACAACCACAGTATCATTAATAGAGTAACCCACAACTGTTAGGATAGCTGCAATAAATGCTTGATCTATTTCTAAAGAGAATGGTAAAATACCATAGAAAATAGAGAATAAAGACAATACTATTAATACATCATGGAAAAGAGCGATAAGTGCACCGGCACCATATTGCCATTTTTTAAACCTGAATACAATGTATAAGAAAATGATGATTAATGAGAATACAATAGACAAAATAGATGAACGAATCATATCATTGGCAATGGTTGGTCCAACTTTTTGAGAGCTCATTAAGTAATTGTCCATAAATTGCTGTTTAGTAACTTCGCTACCAAAGATAGACGATAACCCTTCATATAATTTATCTTCAACAATGTCATCCGCTTTTTCATCCTGGCTATTAATCATAAACGTAGTGGTAATCTTTACTTGATTATCATCACCAAAAGTTTTTGCCTCAGGAGCAGATTCAAATAATGTTGCCAATTGCTGACTAACGGTTTGCGTTTCTACTTTTTCAGCATTTTCAAAACGAACTACATAAGTTCTTCCTCCTTGAAAATCTACTCCTTTTTGAAGTCCTTTCGTAGCTAAAGAGCCAATACCAATTAAAATAATAACACCTGAAAGAATGTAAAATTTCTTTCTGTTTTTTAAGAACTGAATGTTAGTGTTTTGGAATAAGCCATCAGTAAGATTAGTAGCAAATTTTAATACTTTACCTTTATTTAATTGGTATTCAAAGATTAATCTGGTAATAAATATTGCAGTAAATAATGATGTTAAAATACCAATTACTAAGGTTTTCGCAAAACCTTCAACAGGACCTGTTCCAAAGAACCATAATACAAAACCGGTTAATAAGGTAGTAATGTTCGCGTCAATAATAGAGGAGTAAGCAAATTTATAACCATCAGAAACAGCCAATCTCATGCCTTTACCAGCAGCAATTTCTTCACGAATACGCTCAAATATAAGTACGTTGGCATCTACCGACATACCAATAGTTAATATAATACCTGCAATACCCGGTAATGTTAATGCGATTAATTGCGGCATAGAAGCTAATATTCCAAAAATAAAGAACATGTTAGCAAGCAACGCAATTACAGAAGCAACACCGGCTTTAGAATAATAAAACACCATGTAAGCCAATACTATCATTAATGCAATAATGAATGAGAACATTCCTTTGCTGATAGATTCTTGTCCTAATGTTGGTCCAACAACAGCTTCTTCAACAATTCTTGCAGGAGCAGGAAGTTTACCTGCTTTAAGAATATTAGCAATTAATTTAGCTTCTTCAATAGTAAAATTACCTGTAATACTAGAACGACCACCTGCAATTTCTTCAGAAGGAGCAGGAGCAGAATAAACTAATCCATCTAATACAATGGCAATAGCTTTACCAACATTTTGTCCGGTAAGGTGTTTCCATTTCTGAGCACCATCACCATTCATAATCATTTCAATTTCAGGAGCACCATTGTACATGCCAAATTGTTGTGATGCATCAACAATAACATCTCCTTCTAATTCAGCTTTTCCGTCTCTGTTTTCAACTTTTATAGCATAAAGCTGAATAAATTGCTGATTATCATCAAAAGGTTTGTAAGCCCAAAGTAACTTGTATTTTCTTGGGTTAATAATTTCTTTAATCTCAGGTTTAGCTAAATAGCTGTTTACCTTAGCAGTATCTTTTACAGCAACAATACCTACAACAGGCCCTTCAGCAAACATTTGTTGACCTTCCTCGTTGGTGTAAGTAGGAATAGTCATAATAGCAAACAGCGGATTTTCTTTTACACTTTTTTGGAATAAAGCTAATGAATCTTCACCTGTAGCATCATCTAACTGAGATAATAAATCGTTAGAAGAAGTATCAGTTTTTGTTGAATCATCTCCTAATTGAGATAATAAGTCATTTTCTTCTTCAGCAGGAGTTTCAATAGCAGGAGTTTCTTCAGCTTTTACATCAGTCAATGCAGTATCTTGGGTTTTCTCAGTACTAGTTGAATCGTTAGCTTCTTCAGTTTTTTCATCTTTGTTTAGCAATTTAGCTAATGTAGAATTGGCTTCAGCTAATAAAGGATAAAATTCATTGTTTTGGTAAGTAGTCCAGAATTCTAATTTAGCCGTTCCTTGTAATAACTGACGAACTCTTTCTTTGTTTTTAACTCCCGGTAATTCAACCAAAATTCTATCTGAACCTGTTAAACGTTGAATGCTAGGTTGAGCAGCTCCAAATAAACCAATTCTTGTTCTAATTACTTCAAAAGATTGTTCAATAGCAGCATTAGCAATATCACTAATAAATTCTATTACTTCTTGGTTGGAGGCATTTGGAGATAATTTTTCTTTATTATCTCTAGTGTAGAACACAGAAATTAATTTTCCTCCAGGGTTAACTTCATTATAAGCTTGTTCAAAATAAGTAACAAAGTTGCCACCATTTTGCACTTGTAATTCATTTGCTTTTTTAATAGCATTATTAAAAGCAGGGTCATCACTGTAAGAAGCTAGTGCTCTAACTACTTCATCAACTTGTACTTCTAAGGTTACATTCATACCACCTTTTAAGTCCAACCCTAAGTTAAGCATTTTAGCTCTTAGCTCACCGTAAGTATAGCCGATTACCGGATAAACTTCTTCTGAAGCCATAGAATCTAAATAAGCAAATTCAGCATCTGAACTTCCATTATGATACGTTTCTGCGTATTCTTTCGCATCGTTTTCTACATTTACGGCAAACCATGTAAGCGATAATGAGTATAAACTCGCTATTGCAAAAAGTATGGTAAACGTTGTTAATAGTCCTTTGTTTTGCATTTCTTTTCGTGTGTATTTTTGTTAAAAAATTATAAGCCTGCAAATATAGAATTTCAAAAACGTTTTACAAACATAAAATTCATTTCATTTAACTTTTTTTTATTTCACCAAATAAGCTTAAATTTGGCAAGGAGTTTAAAGGGGTTAGAAAGCATGAGTTTAGTCATTTTTTAATAAAACTAATGGGATTAACTTTGTCTTTGAACAACAGATTTATCATCATGAACATCGAATTATGAAAAAAATTACCACTTTTTTAGCACTTTTTATCTTTTTAGTGTTGTCGCTAACTTCAAAAGCACAACTAGTTGTTAATAGATATGATTCTATTACTGTTTTAAATTATAATAGCGATACACTTTATCATGCTTGGGCAGGCGGTTTCGATTCTCCACAGTTTTCAGAAATAGATTTGAATTTGGATGGAATTATGGATTTATTTGTTTTTGATAGAAGCATTAATAGAATGACTACTTTTATAAATCACGGCACACCAAATAAAGTAGATTATCACTTAGCACCTGAATTTACACAATATTTTCCTCAAAATATAAGAGATTGGGCATTGCTTAGAGATTTTAATTGTGATGGTAAAATGGATATTTTTACTTCCGGAGCGGGAGGGATTGTGGTTTACAGAAACGTTTCTACTGCTACCCAACTTTTATTTGCCATAGAAACTTCTAGCACGCCTTCTAATATTTTGTATTCTAATTACCAACCTGATTCACCAACACCAAGTATGGTAAATTTATATGTTTCATCTATTGATATTCCTGCAATAGAAGATGTAGATGGGGATGGTGATTTAGATATCATTACCTTTAGTATTTTAGGTTCCCAAGTGGAATATCATAAAAATTTAAGTATGGAAAGATATGGAGATTGCGATAGTTTAGATTATGAGTTGAGAAACAAATGTTGGGGGTTTTTTAGTGAGGGAGCTCAAAGTAATAGTGTTGTTTTGGATGATTCTTGTGGTTTTAACATTAACAATCCCGAAAGGATTACTGGTGGAAATAAACATAGTGGCTCTTCAGTTATGATGATGGATGTTGATTCAAATGGATCTAAAGATTTAATTTTAGGAGATGTGTCTAGCAATAATTTTGTGTTGTTGTATAATTCAGACTCATCTCCCAACTTTATTTCATCTCATATAACTGCGGTAGATACAGCTTTTCCTATGAATACTGCCAATACTGTTCCTGTTGATTTATATCTATTTCCTGCCGGGTATTACTTAGATGTAAATAATGATGGAGTTAAAGATTTTTTGGCTAGTCCGAATTGTTTTAATGGCTGCGAAAATCTAGAAAGTGTTTGGTATTATGAAAATCAACGTTCAACTAATCTACCGGAATTTGATTTTAAAACAACAGCTTTCTTACAAGAAGATATGATAGAAGTTGGTACAGGAGCTTTTCCGGTATTTTTCGATCATAATGCAGATGGGTTAATGGATATTGTTATAGGAAATGCAGGTTATACTGCTTTGCAAACCAATCAAGGATTAATTTCTTCGTTGTGGTTGTACGAAAATATTGGGACAGCTAGCAATCCGGCTTATCAATTAATTGATTCTAATTATGCTGATTTAGCCAATATCAATTTAAATGTTGCTACCAATCAGCCAATGTTGAGGTTAGCACCAACTTTTGGAGATATTGATGGAGATGGTGATAAAGACATGATTGTAGGGGGAGATAATGGTAAGATTCATTATTTTGAAAACATTGCCGGGGCAGGAAATACGGCCAACTTTGTACTAAACAAAGCAGAATATGAAGGAATAGATGTAGGGTTATATTCAGTGCCTCAGTTAATAGATTTAAATAGAGATGGATTATTGGATTTAATTATAGGAGACCGATTAGGTTTTGTATCTTATTATGAAAATACTGGAACAGCAACTATACCTTCTTATAGTTGGGTAACCTCTCAGTTAGGAGATGTTAAAACAAGAAGGTACGATGAATACAACGGAAATAGTACTCCTTTTATTTATGACGATAATGGCGATTACAAATTAATTGCAGGAGCTACTAATGGCTACATTTATTATTACGATAGTATTGATGGAAATCTTGGAGGAACTTTTAACTTGATAGATTCTATGTATTTAGGCATAAAACAAGGTGGATGGTCTTTTGTTAATGTTGCTGATATAAATAATGATACCGCTTTTGATTTAATTGTAGGGAATGTTGCCGGAGGAGTTAATTTCTATAAAGGAGATCCGGGAACAATTATAAGTGTTGATGATAAAGAAAGCATTTCGGATAAAATTAATGTTTACCCTAACCCAACTAACAACCAAATTACCTTAGATGTTGGTAATAATAGTTTAGAAAATGCCTCTGTAGAAGTAATAGATTTAATGGGAAGAACCATTTATCAAAGTAATTTAAATGCCTCTAAAGTAGTGATTAACCTTGATGGACAAAGTCAGGGGATTTATTTTGTGAAATTTGTGAACCAAACTGGCAGTGAAGTGATTAGGGTAATTAAAAAATAAAAAACTAAATGCGTAAAATTTGTATACTTGTTGTTTTTGTATTTGCAATTGTTTTTACAACCAATTTATTTGCAGCTAAAAATATAGAAATTCTTTCAAAAGTAGAAAATGTCGTAGTTTACCATTCTGGAGCTCTTGTGTCAAGGGTTTCTGATAATAAAATGGGGGTAGGACTCTACGAATTAGAGTTTAAAGACATCTCTTCTAAATTAGTTTTAAATTCTTTTGTTATTAAAAATAAAGAGGTAACTATATTGAATAAAAATCTTATTAAAAAATTAAGTAAAGAAGAGTTTTTTCAATTAGAAGACAGAAAAACTGCTGTAATTAATCAAATAAAATTATTGGAGCAAAAATATGCTGAAGCTAACTTTATTAAAGAAGTAGATGAATTGGAAAAAATGTTAAGTTTCTATTCTGATAAAATGTTAAGTTTAAATAAAGAACTTAGAAATATTGATAATGCTATAATTGAAGCGAAAAAATTAGACAGTGTTAAATTAAATAATGAAGATGCTGCTATATTAAAGGTACTTGTCTCAATAGAGCAACAATTGGCAAAGCCTCTATTTTTTGAATATGTTGTTGGAGGAATAGGTTGGAGTCCGTTTTACGAAATTGAAGTTGAAAACTCATCTAGTAAAGATATTTCTATAAAATATATTGCAAAAATCATGAGCCAAACTGGTGAAAACTGGGAAAACATAACACTTCAATTATCATCAGCATTTCCTTTAGAAAACCCAACAAAGCTCCCAAAACCTCAAGAACCATGGGTATTAAATTATCAAACATATCAAAATAATATTAAACAAACAGATAATTTGATGCAAAATAATCAGCAAATAGCTAAATTAGAAGGTGTTGATTATCAGGATATTTTTGTGCCATCATTTTTGAAATTAAGAACGTTGAAAGGAAAGTTTGCTATAAAATCTAATAGCACGGTTTTTTCTTTTCCAATCATGAATATTTCATTGCCTGCCGAATATTCATTTTATGCTTATCCTAGCTTAGATAATGAAGTTTATCTTGTTGCAAAAGTTGCTGAATGGGATACGCTTGGTTTAGTAGATGGTGTTGCAAATGTTACGTATAATAAAAATTCTGTAGGTAAAACTATATTAAAGTTTAGCGATTTTTCTGATACGTTGTTGCTTTCTGTAGGTAAAGACAATAGCATTTATTTTAAAAGAGCAGAAATTGAAAATAAGAAATATGCTAAAGAAGTAACGTTTGGCAAAAAGAAAAAAATAACTTTTGCTTACGAATTTCAATTAAAAAACAACAATCAACATGATGTTGTTATTGAGTTTTTTGAACAAGTACCTATATCTCAAACAAAAACAACTAATGTTATTTTAGAGCAATTGTCAGAAGGTATTTATAATGATGAACAAGGAGAAGTTAGTTGGAAAATTAACCTGTCTCCTGGCAAAATTGTAAAAAAACAATTGATTTATACTGTTGAATACGAGGGTGGTAGTTTTAGTTTCTCAAAACGTAAAACTCAAAGATTCAAAACAATCAGTTCTCCAAGTTTTTAATATTATGCTGCTAAAAATAATTATCTTTTTAGTTATCAATTTTGCTGCATTGGGTTTAGGGAGTTACTTTACAAGTGCTGCGGTTACTGCCGAGTGGTATCAAAACCTAAACAAAGCACCTTGGACACCTCCGGGTTGGGTTTTTGGTGCAGCATGGACAAGTATAATGATTTGTTTTACCGTTTTCATGGTGTACGCATGGCAACTCACCGAAAACCGAAACCTACTGATAGCTTTATTTGTGATACAATGGATATTGAATGTATCTTGGAATCCAGTCTTTTTTAAATACCATCAAGTTTTATTCGGATTATTAATTATTGTGTTACTTATGGTGTTGATGGGCTATTTCTTTTTTGCGTATCTTCCTCATTTAAAAGCTAAAACTTTGTTGGTGTTGCCTTATTTTATTTGGTTGCTCGTAGCCACTACGCTTAATGCTTATATTTTGATTAAGAATTAATCTTTTTCTTTACCTGTTATCTTTCCTAATTTTGCCACATGGTAAAAGCAAAATTTTTAATTTCATTAGTAGTTATTCTTTCATTTTCTCAGGTTGTTGATGGTCAGGTGCTTAATATTGAGCGATTACGTTTGGAAAGAGACACTTCAACTTCCTTTAAAAGTAAAATTACTGCAGGCATGAATATCTATAACAGAAGTTCGGCAGCCAGCGAGCCTGTAAACCTTTTTGGTTATAATGTAGATGTAAATACCTTGTATTATCCGGGTAAGCATGCTTTTATGGGCTTGGCAAAATTCGATTATTTAAAAGTTAATGATGATGATTTTTTGAACTTTGGTTTTGTGCATTTTAGGGTAAATTATTTTAGAAAGAAAACCATTAACTTCGAAAACTTTGTTCAATATTCTTATGATAACTTTAGAGGTTTACATCCACGTCTGTTAGGCGGAGGTGGAATTAGATGGAATACGTTTAAAAGTAAATCATTAAGTTTGGTAATTGGAGTTGGAGCCTTGTACGAATATGAAAATTGGACACATCCAGAAACCAATCAAACTATTGAAATAGCCCTAGTAAAATCTTCCAATTATATTTCTTTTCGTTGGACAGCCAATGAAAATGTAGATATTAATTTTGTAGGCTATTACCAAACGGGCTACGATAGCGATATGTCGGCTTTTAGAAATAGAACAAATGCCTCCTTAATTTTAAATACAAAGATTGCCAAAAGAATATCCTTTGCTAATTCCTTTGATATTTCTTATGAACATAAACCCATAGTACCGATAATCAGAACTATTTACACTTTTAAAACAGGAGTATCTATAGACTTGTAAGTTAAAAAAAAAGCACTAATGCATGAATAAAAAAGAAATAATATTCGTGTATTCGTGGCTTTTACATAAATCAAAAAATTAAGTAGTTTTGGCATTGTAAAAGCAACATTACATAACTAAATGAAAATATCAGGATCTATCTATTCAGATAATAAAAGACCTTTAAAAGAAACCATTGCAGATTTAGAAGCTCATCAGGTAGATTTGTTGCATGTAGATTGTAATGACAATCCAAGTGTTTTTGAGGATATTGCTGACATTAGAACATGGTGTAAACTCCCCATAGACTTACATATTATTACCAAAACCCCCGAAAAGTATTTTGGGTTATTAAGAAAATACCCTGTAGAATACGTTACTTTTCAGTACGAAGAGTTGCCTGTAGATTTTAAAATGCCTGCCGATATTAAAGGACAAAAAGGCTTAGCTATTATTACGCCTACTGATGTTGATGCTTTTGATAAGTTTAGCGATTTTGATTTCATCCTGATAATGGCAACTATTCCCGGACAAAGTGGAGGTGTTTTTGATCCTGTCAACTTTAAAAAAATCAGAAAATTTAAACAAAAATACCCTAATAAAAATGTGCATGTTGATGGTGGTGTAAATGGAGAAGTTTCTTTCATTTTAAGAAATATGGGGGTGCATACTTCTGTTTCCGGGAGTTTTTTGTTTAAAGCTGCAAGTGTCGGACAAGCATTAATGGATTTAACTAAGCGAGAAATTGTTTCTCTTTTTAAGATAAAGGATTTTATGATCCCTCGCGAAGAATGTCCGGTGATAGATTTCTCTCAACTTAATCTTAAAAATATTTTAGAACAAATAACTTTCGGAAAGCTAGGAGTAACTTTAGTAGAAAACAATAAAAAATTTGAAGGAATAATTTCCAATGCAGATTTAAGAAGAACCTTGTTGCAGAATTTAGACAATATTGAAGGGATGGATACTAAGGAAATGATTAACAGAACGCCTGTAACCATTTTAGATACAGCAACAGTAGATAACATGTTGAATTTAGTAAGAGAGCAATCTTTTCCGGTAATGTATCTTCCTGTGCTAAATGCAGAGGGAAATGCTGTTGGAATTATTACTTTTGTAAACTTGATAAAAGGAGAAATATGATAATTCATTTAAATAAAGATATTACTGCCTCAACTGCCAGTCAGTTAGCTGAAAAAATTAAAGCTTTTCACATTCATTCTCAAGATAGAGAAGTATTAATTACTTCATCTTCTATAAAGGAAGTGCCTAGTGAAGTTACTTCTTTTACCGAAAAGCACTGGGTATTTGAAAATGATATGCAACTTGCATCAAGAGCTTATAGAAATGAAACTCGTGAAGTAAAAATTGGTAACCTTACCATTGGTGGAAACACTAAAAACACCTTATTGATTGGCGGACCTTGTTCGGTAGAATCTGAAGAGCAAATTCAACAAAGTGCTGCATTGTTAAAGTCACTTAATTTAACCACCTTAAGAGGCGGTTGCTACAAACCTCGTACAAGCCCTTACAGTTTCCAAGGGTTGGGATTGGAAGGATTAAAACTATTAGTTAAAATGCGTGAGCAACATGGTTTGGCAGTTATTACCGAAGTTAGAGATGCCACGCATGTTGATGAAGTTATAGAACACAGCGATGTGATTCAAATTGGTGCCAAAGCCATGTATGACCAGGGTATTTTGCGTGCCTGTGCTAAAACGCGTAAGCCTGTTTTATTAAAAAGAGGTTTTGGAACAACATTACAAGAATTTGTTCAGGCAGCAGAGTTTATGCTTTCCGGAGGAAATGAAAACGTTATTTTGTGTGAAAGGGGCATACGTACTTTTGAAACAAAAACACGTTTTACTTTAGATTTATGTGGAGTAGCCTATTTACAAGAATACACTAACCTGCCTATTATTTTAGATCCAAGCCATGCTTTAGGTTACCGATACGGAGTAGAACGCTTATCTAAAGCTTGTGTAGCAATGGGAATTGATGGCTTGTTGATAGAAGCTCATCCAAATCCTGCTGTTGCTAAGTCGGATGCTTCACAGCAATTAACACACGAATCTTTTGCAGCGTTAAAATCAGCCATAGAACCTGTAGCTAATAGTGTTGGCTATAAAATTATATAATGAAAATCCTTACTCAAAATATCACCTCATTTTTAGCTCGAGAAAAAAAATCGTTGAATGATTTTTGTGCTGAATATGCTATTGCCAACATCAATGAATTGTCTTTGGGCAATTTACAATTGTTTTGCACCAACAATCAGTTAGATTTTGAAAATATGCTTACCAGACCAATGTTTGTTGACAGGTCTAAAATGAAAGATATTAAATTATTGATTTTAGATGTAGACGGTGTTATGACTGATGCAGGAATGTTTTTTACAGAAAATGGCGACCAGTTTAAAAAATATAATGCTAAAGATGGAATGGCAATAATGGCGTTGCCTAAAGTTGGAATTGAAGCGGGTATAATTTCATCGGGATACAAGTTGGAGGTGGTAAAAGCTCGTGCCGAATTATTAAATATTAAACACCTTTATGTTGGTCAAGAACCTAAGCTGGAAATTCTTAACCAATGGTGCGAAAAACTAAACATTACGCTTGCTGAAGTAGCCATTATTGGTGATGATATTAATGATTTATCAGTGATGAGAGCTATTGGTTTTAGTGCTTGTCCTGCCGATGCAGTATTAAAAGTAAAAGAAACCGTTGATTTAGTCTTACAAACTAAAGGAGGCGATGGTTGTGTTAGAGAATTTGTAGATTTTTATTTGTTGGATGAACCATTAACTAAGTAAATTTAATGCAAACTAACGAAGGCAATCCGGAATTACTTATAGAATTGGTTAGAATGAAAATGCCTTTTGGAAAATACAAAGGACGACTCATTTGCGATTTACCTTCATTTTATTTAGAGTGGTTTCAACGAGAAGGATTTCCCAAAGGTAAATTAGGCGTTTTATTAGAAACTATGCATGAAATAAGATTAAATGGCTTAGAACATTTGTTAGTTCCTTTAAGGAGAAGGTAATCCCTAATCTCCTATTTCTAATTCATCCCCCAACAAGCATTACACACACCTTTTTCAATTTCATTTTCAATACTGTCAGGGAGTTGATAAAAAAAATCGATACCTGTCATTTGCTCAACACTATCAATGCTTACGATAAAATTGTTTAATGAAAAGGATGATTTTTTATTAGGCAAAATAAAGCCTATCGCTTTTGTAGCATTGTTTTTATACTCCAAAATAACTTTGTAATAATATTTCGGAATGCTCACCTTGTTTTCTCCAATGGTAGGCAAACTATCTTCCAGAACAGGACCTGTAACCACATAAATGGTATCGTATAGTTTAGCCCAATCTCTAACTTGTTCTTCTAATTTTTTCCAAATACCTCTGTTAAAACTAGGCGTTTGTGGACTCATATTGCTATAAAAAAATGAACAACTCATAGCCTCTGTCGACCAAGATAAATCTCCAGCCGGAGCTAAATGTCCTCTGTCAAATCCTGAACCTTTGTAGTCGGTTGATGTTGCTGAACCAGTAAGTACTTTTGTATCAGGTCTGAAATCGTCTGTTCTATCCGCTTTTTTTAACGTTTCGGCTTTTGTAAATGCATAAGCCACCCATTTGGCTTGTTCGTGCGTTTCGCTATATACCAAATGAAAGCCTGTATGTTCAATAATTACTTCATCATTTGCTAAACTAGGAAGCTCCAATAAATCTATTTTAATAAAACTACTTGATGTAGCAATAATAGTATCTTTTGTAGTTGCTAATGTATCATTTGCAGATAAAGCACTTGAAGTATTTTGATTTGGAACTTCTATTGTTGTATTATCTGTATGATTATAAAAAGCAGACCAAACAAATGAAAGCAAGATAACAACCAATATAATGGATAAGATGACTATTGTCTTTTTCATGGGTTGTTAATTTATCCCACTTTTACCACAAAATAATTTTTTTTCCCTCTTTGTAAGAGCAAGTAGTTGTTATTGATTAAAAAAGAAGTATCAACAATAGTGTTTTCATCTACTTTGCTTTTGTTTACACTAATAGAATTTTCTTTTAATGCTCTTCTGGCTTCACCATTAGAAGCTAAAAAGTTGGTTTGAGCTGCTAATAATTCAATAATAGGAATACCACTATTAAATTGGCTTTTAGAAATTTCTGCTTGAGGAACGCCTTCAAAAACGGCATTAAATAAATCTTCAGGCAATTTTTTTAATCCCTCAACCGCTTCATCACCAGTTTTAAATAAAATTTCAGAAGCATTTACAGCTGCATCATAATCTTCTTGAGAGTGGACTCTAACGGTAATATCTTCAGCCAACGCTTTTTGTAAAATACGCAAGTGTGGTGCTTCCTCATGTTGTTTGATAAGGTTATCTATTTCCTCTTTTGGTTTTAGCGTAAAAATTTTAATGTAATTTTTAGCATCATCATCAGAAGCATTTATCCAATATTGGTAAAAAGCATAAGGCGAAGTTTTCTCAGGGTCTAACCAAACACTTCCTCCTGCTGTTTTTCCAAACTTAGTTCCATCAGCTTTTTTTATTAATGGGGTAGTTACAGCAAAAGCTTCGTTACCCGACATTCTTCTAATCAATTCTGTTCCGGTAACAATATTTCCCCATTGATCCGAGCCACCTAATTGTACTTTGCAATTTTTATTCGTGTTTAACCAGTAAAAATCATAGCCCTGCACCAGTTGGTAAGAAAATTCAGTAAACGACATGCCCGATTCTAACCTGGTTTTCACAGAATCTTTACTCATCATGTAATTAATAGTAATATGTTTACCTACATCTCTAATAAAGTCTAAAAAATTCATATTTTTAAACCAATCGTAGTTGTTTACCATTTCTGCAGAGTTTGCCCCACAATCAAAATCTAAAAATTTTGACAATTGTACCTTTATGGCTTCTAAATTTTGTTGCACTTCATCAGGAGTCAATAAATTTCTTTCTGCAGACTTACCTGAAGGATCGCCTACCATTCCTGTAGCTCCACCAATTAAAGCAAAAGGTTTATGTCCTGATTTTTGCAAATGAACTAAAGTCATAATCTGAACTAAATGCCCAATATGCAACGAATCAGCTGTTGGATCAAACCCAATATAAGCTGAGGTTACTTCTTTCTTAAATTGTTCTTCAGTTCCCGGCATCATGTCTGTCTCTTATACACATCTGACGCTGCCGACGAGCGATCTAGTGT
>OJGU01000025.1_pt1 | contig 128385 bp, 125 predicted proteins | sample 1594741 | NCBI WGS metagenome assembly OJGU01 (sample SAMN05416841, study PRJEB24817) | seawater metagenome | isolation source: Sea water | place: Canada:Atlantic | collected 2013-07 | reverse complement strand
CACTAGATCGCTCGTCGGCAGCGTCAGATGTGTATAAGAGACAGGGATATTCTCAGTCGTAATTTTAACCAGGAGCTAGTTAATGGCAACAGTTAACCAGTTAGTCCGCAAGCCGCGCAAAAAGCCCGTTGAAAAAAGCAACGTAGCTGCATTGCAAGCTTGTCCTCAAAGACGCGGTGTATGTACTCGTGTATATACTACTACGCCTAAGAAACCAAACTCTGCACTACGTAAAGTATGTCGTGTACGTCTAACTAACGGTTTTGAAGTTTCTTCATACATCGGTGGTGAAGGTCACAACCTACAAGAGCACAGTGTAGTACTTATCCGTGGTGGTCGTGTTAAAGATCTACCAGGTGTTCGTTATCACACAGTTCGCGGTACATTAGACTGCGCAGGTGTAAACGATCGTAAGCAAGCCCGTTCTAAGTACGGTGCGAAGAAGCCTAAGTCTTAACGGTTCTCCGTTAGTAAGGCCAAACTGAAGTTTAAGAGTTTTGGGTAATTCCTGAATTCATACGGAGAATAGAAATGCCAAGAAGAAGAGTCGTAGGTCAACGTAAAATCCTACCAGAGCCAAAATTTAGCTCACAACTGCTTGCAAAATTCATGAATGTCGTAATGCTTGACGGCAAGAAGTCAGTCGCTGAAAAAATCGTTTACGGTGCGCTAGAAGTAGTTAAGAGTCAGGCGAGTGCCGATCCTCTTGAAACGTTCGAAAAAGCCCTCGATGCAATCGCTCCAATGGTAGAGGTTAAATCTCGCCGTGTGGGTGGTGCTACTTATCAAGTTCCCGTCGAAGTACGAGCTGAGCGCCGTTCAGCGCTTGCTATGCGTTGGTTGGTTGAGCATTCGCGCAAGCGTGGTGAGAAGTCTATGGCATTGCGTTTGGCGGGCGAAATTAACGACGCAGCTAATGGGCGTGGTAGTGCTGTTAAGAAGCGCGAAGATGTACACCGTATGGCAGAAGCCAACCGTGCATTCTCTCATTATCGATTCTGATAACCAGAATTTTATTCACTTAAATTATTGAAGGTGCGACTGTGGCCAGAAAAACCCCTTTGAGCCGATATAGAAATCTCGGAATCGTTGCTCACGTGGATGCCGGTAAGACGACTACGAGTGAGCGAGTACTGTTTTATACAGGTCTATCTCACAAGATTGGTGAAGTGCACGATGGCGCTGCGACCATGGACTGGATGGAGCAAGAGCAAGAGCGAGGTATTACTATTACCTCGGCTGCTGTGACTTGTTTCTGGTCTGGTATGTATCAGCAGTTCGACGAGCATCGCATCAACATCATCGACACTCCAGGACACGTTGACTTCACTATTGAAGTTGAGCGTTCACTGCGTGTGCTTGACGGCGCTGTAGTTGTGCTTTGTGGTTCTTCTGGTGTTCAGCCGCAAACTGAAACAGTTTGGCGCCAAGCTGACCGTTATGAAGTGCCGCGTCTAATCTTCGTAAACAAGATGGACCGCACTGGTGCTGACTTCCTGCGTGTTGTTAGCCAAGTTAAAAACCGCCTAGGTGCTTTGCCTGTGCCTATGCAGTTACCAATTGGTTCTGAAGATACCTTCCGTGGTGTTGTTGACTTGATCAAGATGAAAAGCATCATCTGGAATGAAGCTGACCAGGGTCTTACGTTTGATTACGAAGAGATTCCAGCGGACATGATGGCTGAGTGCGAGAAATGGCGCGAGCATTTGGTAGAAGCAGCAGCTGAAGCTAATGACGAGTACATGGAAAAGTATCTTGGTGGTGAAGAGCTAACTGAAGAAGAAGTGATTGCGGGTATGCGTTCACGTACTTTGGCCGGCGAGATCGTTCCAACATTCTGCGGTTCAGCCTTTAAGAACAAAGGCGTGCAGGCTGTTCTGGATGCGGTTATTCAGTACCTGCCATCGCCAACAGAAGTTAAGGCGATTGAAGGTGAGCTTGAAGACGGCACTGTCGCGACTCGCGAAGCCGACGATAAAGCTCCTTTTGCGGCATTGGCATTTAAAATTGCGACTGACCCGTATGTGGGTACGCTGACATTCTTCCGTGTGTATTCAGGTGTATTGAATTCAGGCGATGGGGTTTACAACCCTGTAAAAGCTAAAAAAGAACGCGTTGGTCGTATGGTGCAAATGCGCTCGAACAACCGTGATGAGATCAAAGAAGTATACGCTGGCGACATTGCCGCGGCGATTGGTCTTAAAGATGTGACGACTGGTGAAACGCTATGCGACCCAGACCATATCATTACGCTTGAGAAGATGGACTTCCCGGATCCTGTTATCTCTGTAGCGGTAGAGCCTAAAACAAAGGCTGACCAAGAGAAGATGGGTATCGCTTTGGGCAAGTTGGCGCAAGAAGATCCTTCTTTCCGTGTAGAGACCGACGAAGAGTCTGGCCAAACAATCATCGCTGGTATGGGTGAATTGCACTTGGACGTTCTTGTTGACCGTATGCGTCGTGAATTTAACGTGGAAGCGAACATCGGTAAGCCACAAGTGGCCTATCGTGAAACGATCAAGAAAACTGTGGAAGTGGAAGGTAAGCACGTTAAGCAGTCTGGTGGTCGTGGTCAGTTCGGTCACGTTTGGTTGCGTCTTGAGCCGCTTCCTGCTGATGAAGAGTATCAATTCGTTAACGAAATCGTTGGCGGCGCGGTACCAAGAGAATTCATCGGCGCGGTAGACAAAGGTGTTCAAGAGCAGATGAAGAATGGTGTGCTCGCGGGCTACCCATTGTTGGCGATGAAGGTCACGCTATACGACGGTTCATATCATGATGTCGACTCTAGCGAAATGGCGTTCAAAATTGCTGGCTCTATAGCAATGAAGAAAGGTGCCTTGATGGCGGATGCGGCTCTGCTCGAACCGATCATGAAGGTTGAGGTGGTAACACCTGAAGAGAACATGGGCGACGTGATGGGCGATTTGAACCGTCGACGTGGCACTGTGCAAGGCATGGAAGACAGCCCAAGTGGTCGCGTCATTAATGCCGAGGTACCTCTGTCAGAAATGTTTGGTTATGCAACCGACTTGCGTTCAGCGACGCAGGGTCGTGCAACATACACCATGGAATTTTTGAAATATGCAGAAGTCCCTAACAACATAAAAGAGAGCATTATAGCCAACGGGCAATAATGCTAGCGGGCGCCTCGGCGCCCGTGTTTTAACTCCTTTTAATTGACGCTTTAATGAGGTGATATTGTGGCGAAGAGTAAGTTCGAAAGAAATAAGACGCACGTTAACGTAGGGACGATTGGCCACGTTGACCACGGTAAGACAACGCTCACAGCAGCGCTGACACGTGTATGTGCAGAGGTTTTTGGTGGTGAAGCGCGCGACTTCGCGCAGATCGACAACGCTCCAGAAGAAAGAGAGCGCGGTATTACGATCAACACTTCACACGTTGAGTATGATTCAGACAAGCGCCACTACGCGCACGTTGACTGTCCAGGTCACGCCGACTACGTGAAAAACATGATCACGGGTGCGGCACAGATGGACGGCGCGATCCTAGTTGTATCCGCAGCGGACGGCCCAATGCCACAAACGCGTGAGCACATCCTGCTTTCTCGTCAGGTTGGCGTTCCTTACATCGTCGTGTTCATGAACAAAGCGGACATGGTAGACGATGCAGAGCTTCTCGAATTGGTAGAGATGGAAGTGCGTGAGTTGTTGGATGCGTATGACTTCCCAGGCGACGACACGCCGATCATCATCGGTTCAGCGCTAAAAGCGTTGGAAGGTGATACGTCAGACGTTGGTATGCCTTCAGTTGCGAAACTGGTTGAGACTCTAGATTCTTATATTCCAGATCCAGTACGTGATATCGATCAGGCGTTCCTATTGCCAATCGAGGACGTATTCTCAATCTCAGGTCGCGGTACTGTGGTAACAGGCCGAGTTGAGCGCGGAATTGTAAACGTTGGTGACGAGATCGAGATTGTTGGTCTTAAGGCAACGACTAAGACAACTTGTACGGGTGTTGAGATGTTCCGTAAGCTGCTAGACGAAGGTCGTGCAGGCGAGAACGTTGGTGTTCTATTGCGTGGTACTAAGCGCGAAGACGTAGAGCGTGGTCAAGTACTGGCTAAGCCTGGTTCAATCACTCCGCACACGAAGTTTGAAGCAGAAGTGTACATCCTTAGCAAAGACGAAGGTGGTCGTCACACGCCATTCTTTAAAGGCTATCGTCCACAGTTCTACTTCCGTACAACAGACGTGACTGGTGCTTGTGAGCTACCAGAAGGCGTTGAGATGGTTATGCCTGGCGATAACGTCAAGATGGTAGTAACGCTGATCAACCCAATCGCGATGGATGACGGCCTACGTTTTGCAATCCGTGAGGGTGGCCGAACTGTTGGTGCCGGTGTTGTAGCGAAGATTTTTGAGTAATTAAATGAAAGGGTGGTGCCTCTGGGCACCGCCCTTTTCATTGCCTGTAAGAAAAGCAAGTGTAAAGAGCGAAAAGATCCATGTAGTTTCGCTTGACATGTGGGTGGCGTGAACTTAGAATCTCGCTTCCATTTTTTCGGTATTGAAGCCGAACAAATAACAACGATCAGTAACTGTTTCATTTAAAAAGTTTTTTGGAGATTTGAGTAGATGCAAAATCAGCGTATCAGAATTCGGCTAAAAGCCTTTGATCATCGGCTGATTGATCAGTCTACGCAAGAGATAGTCGATACGGCGAAGCGAACTGGTGCGCAAGTGCGAGGGCCTATTCCGCTGCCGACGAATACTGAGCGTTATACCATCTTGATTTCACCACACGTGAACAAAGATGCTCGTGATCAATACGAAATCCGTACGCACAAGCGTTTGTTGGATATTGTAGAGCCCACTGAAAAGACAGTAGATGCTTTAATGAAGTTGGATCTAGCGGCTGGTGTAGAGGTGCAGATCAGCCTGGGTTAATACCATAAGGTATTAGGTCAGAGTTGAGCCTAGTTTGCAGCAGTGCAGCGAGCAGATCGGGTCTCCCGATTCTTAACATGCTCAAGGGCACGTTGAATTGCCCTGTAGCGAACATGGTGTAATGCGTAAGCAGCCATAGCGGGTTTTAGCCCCGTACACGATGAGGTTTATAAAATGTCGATTGGTTTAGTCGGTCGAAAAAGCGGTATGACCCGCGTTTTCACTGAGGCAGGTTTGTCTATTCCGGTAACGGTCGTAGAGGTTAGCCCTAACAGGGTAACCCAGATCAAAACCGCAGAAGTTGATGGTTACAGTGCTGTGCAAGTAACCACTGGCGCGCGCAAAGCATCACGCGTTTCTAAGTCTATGGCGGGTCACTTCGCAAAGGCAGGTACCGAGGCGGGTACTGGTCTATGGGAATTCCGTGCTGACGCAGAAGAGCTTGGTGAATTGGCTGCAGGTAACGAGCTTACTGTAGAGCGCTTCACTCCAGGTCAAAAAGTCGATGTTACTGGCACCTCTAAAGGTAAAGGTTTCCAAGGCACTATCAAACGCCATAATTTCAGCATGCAAGATGCCACTCACGGTAACTCGCTATCGCACCGAGCACCTGGTTCTATCGGCCAGTGTCAGACTCCGGGTCGCGTATGGAAAGGCAAAAAGATGTCAGGGCACATGGGTGACGCACGCGTTACTACTCAAAGCCTTGAAGTCGTTCAAATTGATGTTGAGAACAACTTGATTCTCGTTAAAGGCGCATTGCCTGGAGCTACTGGCTCAAACGTCATCATTCGTCCCACTGTTAAAACTAAAACGTCTAAGGGGTAAGCAATGGAATTAGTTATTGCAAAGCCCGGCAACAAGGCGGGCAAAGAAAAAGTTTCTATTTCAGATGCAGCGTTCGCACGCGAATTCAACGAAACGTTGGTGCATCAGTCAGTTACGACCTTCCTTGCAGGAGCGCGTCAGGGTTCTGTTCAGCAGAAAACTCGCTCTGAAGTAAGCGGTGGTGGTCGTAAGCCTTGGCGTCAAAAAGGTACGGGCCGCGCTCGTGCGGGTACTATTCGTAGCCCTATCTGGCGTACTGGTGGCGTGACATTTGCTGCGCGTCCTCAAGACCACAGCAAAAAATTGAACAAAAAGATGTATCGCGGTGCGATGGCGTGCATTTTGTCTGAATTGATTCGCCAAGAGCGTCTATTGGTTGTTGATGAGTTCGTAGTGAGCTCGCACAAGACTAAAGACTTGGTGAGCAAGCTCAGCGAGTACTCATTAGATAACGTTCTTATTGTTGCAGAAGACATTGCGGAAGAGCTGTTTTTAGCAGCGCGCAACCTGCACAAAGTTGACGTTCTAGATGCGGCTGGTTTGGATCCTGTCAGTTTGATCGGTTTCGACAAAGTGTTAATGACAGTGCCTGCGCTGAAAAAAGTTGAGGAGATGCTGTCGTGAATCAAGCCAGACTATATTCCGTAATTTTGGGTCCGCACATTTCTGAGAAAGCGACAATTATGGCTGAAGCCCATAATCAAGTAGCGTTCAAAGTATTGAATGACGCGAGCAAAGCCGAGATCAAAGAAGCCATTGAGACTATTTTCAAGGTGAGCGTGACAGGTCTGCAGGTATTAAACGTGAAGGGTAAGACCAAGCGCACTGCGCGTGGCGGCATCCGTCAAAAATCAAACTGGAAAAAAGCTTACGTTCAACTCGAGCAGGGTCAAGAAATCGACTTTGCAGAACTGAGCTAAGAAGGGGTTAAGGGTCATGGCAGTTGTAAAGTGTAAACCAACCTCTCCAGGTCGCAGATTCGTTGTTAAAGTAGTTAACCCTGATCTGCACAAAGGCGAGCCGTATGCTCCCCTTCTGGCGAGCAAGTCAAAGTCAGGTGGTCGTAACAATTTAGGTCGTATTACTACTCGTCACATGGGTGGTGGTCACAAGCAGAAGTACCGTGTAATCGATTTTCTGCGTAACAAAGATGGTATTCCTGCGAAAGTAGAGCGTCTTGAATACGATCCAAACCGTACTGCTAACATTGCACTAATGTTGTATGCGGATGGTGAGCGTCGCTACATCATCGCTCCGGCAAAAGTTGCAGCAGGCGATGAGCTTGTTTCTGGCGAAACTGCGCCAATCAAGCCAGGTAACTGCTTGCCATTACGTAACATCCCGCTAGGTAGCACGGTGCATTGCATCGAGATGAAGCCTGGTAAGGGTGCACAGATTGCGCGTAGTGCTGGTTGCTCCGCTCAGTTAGTAGCTCGTGAAGGAACTTACGCCACATTGCGTTTACGTTCTGGCGAGATGAGAAAGATTTTGGCTGAGTGTCGTGCAACGCTAGGAGAGGTTTCTAACTCCGAGCACAGCTTGCGCTCACTTGGTAAAGCTGGTGCAGTGCGCTGGCGCGGTATTAGACCAACCGTTCGCGGTGTAGCAATGAACCCGGTCGATCACCCACACGGTGGTGGTGAAGGTCGTTCATCAGGTGGTCGTCACCCAGTTTCACCATGGGGTCAACCAACTAAGGGCTACAAAACTAGAACTAACAAGCGTACCAGCAAGATGATCGTACGCCGCAGAAATGCTAGCCGATAACGGCTCATACTAGAGGAAATAAAAGTGCCACGTTCACTGAAAAAAGGTCCCTTCATAGACCTTCATTTGATGAAGAAAGTGCAGACAGCATTGGAGAACAATGATAAGCGTCCTATTAAGACTTGGTCGCGTCGCTCAATGGTTTCTCCAGACATGATTGGTTTGACCATTGCGGTTCATAACGGTCATCAGCATGTACCTGTTTTTGTTTCCGAAGATATGGTCGGCCACAAGCTAGGTGAATTTTCGCTGACTCGTACCTATCGCGGTCACGTGGCTGATAAGAAAGCCAAGCGCTAATTAACGGGGATAAAGAGATGGAAGTGGTAGCTAAACTAAAAGGCGCTCGGCTCTCCGCACAAAAGGCGAGACTAGTAGCTGATCAGATTCGCGGCAAGGGCGTTGAAGAAGCTCTTCTGATTCTGACTTACAGCCCTAAGAAAGGCGCAGAGATCATAAAGAAAGTGCTCGATTCAGCAATTGCGAATGCTGAGCACAACGAAGGTGCCGATGTTGATGAGTTGAAAGTTTCAACAATCTACGTCGACGAAGGGTTAACAATGAAGCGGATTAGTCCACGAGCGAAAGGAAGAGCGGATCGCATCTTCAAACGTTCGTGCCACATCACCGTCAAAGTAGCCGATAAGTAGGAGATTAGGATGGGTCAGAAAGTACATCCAACCGGAATTCGGCTTGGTATCGTCAAAAAACATACTTCAACGTGGTTCGCTGAAGGTAAAAGTTACGCTGAGAATCTATTAGTAGATTTGCAAGTACGCGCATTCTTAAGAAAGCGTCTATCTGCAGCTTCAGTTTCTCGCATCGATATCGAGCGTCCAGCGCAAACGGCAAGGATTACGATTCATACCGCGCGTCCTGGTATCGTTATCGGAAAGAAAGGCGAAGATGTGGAAGCATTGCGCGCAATTCTTAGCAAGAAGATGGGTGTGCCTGTGCACATCAACATCGAAGAAATTCGTAAACCTGATCTTGATGCCCAGTTAGTGGCTGACAGTGTGGCACAACAGCTAGAGCGTCGTGTGATGTTCCGTCGTGCCATGAAGCGGGTAGTGCAGAACGCGATGCGTCAAGGCGCAGAGGGTATCAAAGTGCAGGTTGGTGGTCGTTTGGGTGGTGCTGAGATTGCACGTTCCGAATGGTACCGTGAGGGTCGAGTACCTTTGCACACACTGCGTGCGGATATCGATTACGCCACTGCCGAAGCAAGCACCACTTATGGCTTGATTGGCGTCAAAGTGTGGATTTTCAAAGGTGAAGTATTGAATCTTCACGAAGCTGTTCCGGCGCCACAGAAAGCGACTAAGTAGAGGTAGGCTCGATGTTACAACCTAAGCGTACAAAATTTCGCAAGATGATGAAGGGCCGCAATCGCGGACTATCACATCGCGGCAGCAACGTGGATTTTGGTGATTTCGGTCTTAAGGCTGTCTCTCGTGGCCGCCTGACTGCGCGCCAGATCGAATCTGCTCGACGTGCAATGACTCGTCACGTAAAACGTGGCGGTAAAATTTGGATTCGTGTGTTTCCTGACAAGCCAATTACTCAGAAGCCTCTTGAAGTGCGTCAGGGTAAAGGTAAGGGTAGCGTGGAATACTGGGTAGCCCAGATCCAGCCAGGTCGAATCATGTTTGAAATTGAAGGTGTTGACGAATCGCTAGCTAGAGAAGCATTTGCTCTAGCATCAGCAAAGCTGCCGTTCGATACCACATTCGTTAAACGGACGGTGATGTAATGAAAGCCAGTGAATTGCGTGAAAAAAGCGTTGCAGAGCTGAATGAGCAACTGAATACGCTGTATCGTGATCAGTTCAATATCAGGATGCAAAAGAGTACCGGACAACTAGCCCAGACACATCTAACAGGCAACATCAAAAGAGATATCGCCCGGGTTAAGACCATTATTACGGAAAAACAGAAAGTTGGGTCATAAATATGTCGCTTAGTGAAACTGCAGTAGAAAAGAGTGGACGCATAGTGTCCGGCAGAGTCGTCAGTAACAAGATGGACAAGTCTATCGTTGTGCTGATAGAGCGCCGCGTGAAGCATCCAGTGTACGGCAAGTACATTACTCGTTCTTCAAAAGTGCACGCACACGATGCGAGCAATGAGTGTAAAGAAGGCGATACGGTTACGATCAAGGAAGTGCGTCCCATTTCCAAGACTAAAACTTGGGCTCTTGTGTCAGTAGACGAAAGAGCTATCGAAGTTTAATTAGTATTTAAATACAGAGTTTGTTGGGCCCTTGGGTCCATAATCGCTGATGCGATAACCAGATAAGGGTTCGGAGAGAATCGATGATTCAAGTACAGTCATACCTTGACGTGGCAGATAACAGTGGTGCAAAGCGAGTAATGTGCATCAAGGTTTTGGGCGGATCGCACCGTCGTTACGCTCGCATTGGTGATGTCATCAAAGTGACAGTAAAGGAAGCGATTCCACGAGGCAAGGTCAAAAAAGGCCAGGTATTAACAGCGCTTGTTGTTCGTACTAAGAAAGGGGTTCGTCGAGGCGATGGTTCACTCATCAAGTTCGATGATAACGCTGCTATTCTTCTGAACAATCAGTCCGCTCCAATCGGCACTCGTGTGTTTGGACCAGTCACGCGTGAACTGCGTTCAGAGAAGTTTATGCGTATCATTTCACTGGCACCCGAAGTGCTATAAGACAAAGTTTGAGGCCGCGGATTATGCGTAAGATTAAATGCAATGACGAAGTGATTGTTATCGCCGGAAAAGACAAGGGAAAACGCGGTACTGTTTCTCGTCTAGTCGGAAAGGACAAAGTAGTAATAGGTGGCGTCAATATTGTTAAGCGTCACACTAAGCCAAACCCAAACGCGGGCCAGGCAGGCGGTATTGTTGAGAAAGAAGCAGCGATTGATATTTCGAACATCGCCATTTTCAACCCTGAAAGCAACAAAGCTGACAGAGTAGGAATTCAGGTAGAAGACGGAAAGAAGACGCGGATTTTCAAGTCCACAAATAAAGCAATAGATTAACGTATATTCAGGTTGCCCAAATGGCTCAGTTGAGAGAGTTTTACAAGAAAGAAGTGATACCAGCCCTGACTAAAGAGTTCGGGTATGACAATCCAATGCGCGTCCCAAAAATCACGAAAGTGGTTTTGAACATGGGCGTAGGTGAAGCGGTTAACGATAAGAAGATTCTTGAGAACGCCGCTAACGAATTGGAAATGATCTCTGGTCAAAAAGTCGTGATCACTAAGGCGCGTCGTTCAATCGCCGGCTTTAAGATTCGTGCTGGTTGGCCGATCGGTTGCAAGGTCACTTTGCGCGGTGAGCGCATGTACGAATTCCTAGAACGTCTTATCGGTGTCGCTATTCCGCGTATCCGTGACTTCCGAGGATTGAGCCCGAAGGCATTTGACGGTCGTGGCAACTACGCGATGGGCGTTACTGAACAGATTATTTTCCCAGAGATCGACTACGACAAAATCGACAGTCTCCGCGGGATGGATATCACAATTACGACTACTGCTCAGACAGACGATGAAGGTCGCGCGCTTCTAACAGCGTTACGCTTCCCTTTCAAAGGTACTGTTGCTAAAGCAGAGACTAAGGAGTCTTAAGATGGCGAAGCGATCAATGATAGCTCGTGAAAAGAAACGCGCAGATACAGTAGCGAAGTTCGCGGCTAAGCGTGCGGCCATTAAAGCGATATTGAACGACGTGAACGCGTCTGACGATGAAAAGTGGGATGCACAGGTCAAGCTGCAAAAGATGCCGCGCGATGCCAGCCCTGTTCGCCAACAGAATCGTTGCCAGATCACTGGACGTCCTCATGGTGTATACCGCAAGTTTGGTATGTGCCGACACAAGCTGCGTGAAGCGGCGATGCGCGGTGACGTGCCAGGACTGACAAAGGCAAGCTGGTAAGCTGGAGTAAAAATTATGAGTATGTCCGACCCAATAGCAGATCTACTGACTCGTGTCAGAAATGCACAAATGGCTAAACTGCCGTCTGTAGAGCTACCGTCTTCAAAAAGCAAAGTGGCTATTTGCCAAGTGCTTAAAGACGAAGGTTATATCAATGGTTTTTCAGTTACTGAAGGTGATAAAAAGCCTTCGCTAACGATCGACCTTAAGTATTTTGAAGGTCGTGCTGTAATCGAAGAGATTAAGCGCGAGAGCAAACCAAGCCTTCGAATTTATCGAGGCAAGGATGAGCTACCGACTAACCGCGGTGGTTTAGGAATTGCGATTGTATCGACACACAAAGGCCTAATGACCGACAAGCAGGCACGTGCTGCTGGTTTGGGTGGCGAGATTTTGTGTACGGTATTCTAAAATAGTCTGTCATTCAGTTAATAGAGCACGAATATGTCCAGAGTAGCAAACAACCCGGTTCAATTGCCGAAAGGAGTAGAGGCCAATTTTTCGGCAACTCAGATCTCCGTAAAAGGCAGCAAAGGCAATCTAGAGATGGCATTGCATGAAGCCGTTGAAGTGAGCAAAGAGGGTGATACCTTGCGCGTTTCCGCCAAGAATGGTTCTAGACAAGCCGTTGCGCTGTCAGGAACATTCCGCGCGCTCATCAATAATATGGTGACAGGTGTCAGCGAAGGTTTTCAGAAAAAGTTGCAACTCCAGGGCGTTGGTTATCGCGCCAAGGCACAGGGCAATATACTGAATATATTGGTTGGGTATTCACACCCAATCGATTTTGTAGTGCCTAAAGGTGTTACTGCAGAAACTCCATCTCCTACTGAGATCGTGCTTTCTGGTGCAGATAAGCAGTTAGTAGGCGAAGTTGCAGCAAAAATACGCGAGTTCCGACCACCTGAGCCCTACAAAGGCAAAGGCATTCGTTATCTCGATGAGCATGTTTACAGGAAAGAAGCTAAGAAGAAATAAGGCTTGAGACTATGAACGTTAAGAAACAAGCGCGCCTTCGTCGCGCGCGAAGAACTAGAGCAAAGATCAGTCAGCTGAAAGTGAATCGTTTGTGCGTATACCGCACTCCGCGTCACATTTATGCGCAAATTATTTCTCCAAGTGGTGCCGAGATTTTGGCTAGCGCTTCTACCCTGGACAAATCCCTACGCGGGACAGCTACAGGTAATGTTGCAGCGGCTACTAAAATTGGTGCCATGATCGCGGAACGTGCGAAAGCAGCTGGCATCAGCTCTGTCGCTTTCGATCGCGCTGGATATAACTACCATGGCCGAGTTAAGGCTCTGGCCGAAGCCGCACGAGAAGGCGGTCTGGAATTTTAAGGGTTGAATGAGATATGGCATTTAAAGAAGACACTCGAAAGAATGAAGAAGGTTTGCAGGAGAAGTTGATCCAGGTAAACCGTGTTGCCAAAGTAGTAAAAGGCGGCCGTATCTTCAGTTTCACAGCATTGACTGCTGTAGGCGATGGCAATGGCCGTGTTGGGTTTGGTCGTGGTAAAGCTCGTGAAGTGCCTTTGGCTATTCAAAAGGCTATGGAAGCTGCGCGTCGCAATATGATCTCAGTGTCTCTCGATGGCCATACTCTCGAGTATCCAATCAAGGCGCGCCACGGCGCTTCTAAGATCTATATGCAACCAGCCTCTGAAGGTACTGGTGTTATTGCCGGTGGTGCGATGCGCGCCATTATGGAACTTGCTGGGGTACAAAACGTACTGGCAAAGTGCTACGGCTCTACAAATCCAGTAAACGTTGTTAACGCGACGTTTAAAGGACTGAAAAATATGCGCGCGCCGGAAAGCGTTGCTGCGAAGCGCGGTAAAACTCTCGAAGATATATTGGGTTAGCAGATATGGCTACAAAACAAGTAAAGATCACTCTGGTTCGCAGCCCGATTGGAACGATGGAAAGACATCGTCAGTGCCTGAAAGGGCTCGGTCTACGTCGTATGCATCAGAGCGTTGAAGTATTGGATACCCCGGCTAACCGTGGTCTGATCACTAAGATACGCTATATGTTGTCTGTTGAAGGCGAGGAGTAAGTCATGCATTTGAATACATTGAGCCCAGCGCCAGGCAGCACTAAGCCGCGTCGTCGTGTAGGCCGTGGTATTGGTAGTGGTTTAGGTAAAACTTGTGGTACTGGTCATAAAGGTCAGAAATCACGTAGTGGCGGTACTGTTCGCCCAGGTTTCGAAGGCGGTCAAATGCCTTTGCAGCGTCGTTTGCCAAAGTATGGTTTCTCTTCACGTATTGGTCGTGTGACTGCTGAGGTTCGTACTAGCGAGCTCGCATCAGTGACGGCCGAGGTGATTGATCTAGCGGCACTTCGTGAAGCGGGTCTCGTCACTAGCGTTATTCGCCGTGTAAAAGTCATGCTTTCAGGTGAAGTGACTAAGCCTTTGACTGTTAAAGGTCTACGAGTGAGCAGCGGTGCTCGCGCCGCGATTGAGGCAGCTGGTGGCAAAGTGATTGAGGATGATGTCGTTCACAATGTTGGTAAGAATGGCAAGAAACTCCCTAAGCAAGCTGCTAAAAAGGACTAATTAGACCGCGATGGCGACTAAACCAAATATTAATCCCGAGAAGATCGGTGCCGGTCTGGGCGAGCTCAAGGCTCGCCTGTTGTTTTTATTGGTGGCACTTATCGTTTATCGCATAGGGACGCATATTCCGGTTCCAGGCATCGATCCTAATCAGTTAACGAATTTGTTCCAGCAAAATGAAGGAACGTTCTTAGGCTTATTTAATATGTTCTCGGGCGGTGCCTTAGAGCGTATGAGTATCGTAGCCCTAGGCATCATGCCTTATATTTCGTCATCGATTATCATGCAGTTGCTTTCAGCGGTAAGCCCGCAGTTGGAACAGCTTAAGAAAGAAGGCGAATCTGGTCGACGTAAGATTACCCAATACACGCGCTACGGTGCTTTAGTATTGGCGACTGTACAAGGTACAGGGATGACAGTGGGCCTTTTAGCGCCCATGGCTTACAACCCAGGTGTGGCGTTCACGACGACAGCGGTGATCTCGTTAGTCACTGGTGCGATGTTCATGATGTGGCTCGGTGAGCAGATCACTGAACGCGGTGTTGGTAACGGTATTTCGATGTTGATTTTCGCTGGTATCGTTGCGGGCTTGCCTGGCGCGATTGGCAACTCTCTTACGCAAGCGTATGAGGGGCAAATCAGTGGTTTGTTGTTGTTTGTAGTCGCGATTATCGCAGTAGCCGTGATCGCAGCCATCGTGTTTATTGAGCGTGGGCAACGACGCATTACAGTGAATTACGCGAAACGTCAGCAAGGGCGCAAGATGTATGCAGCGCAATCTAGTCACTTACCTTTGAAGGTAAACATGGCTGGTGTAATTCCTGCGATCTTTGCCAGTAGTATTTTGCTGTTCCCTGCCTCTTTAGGGCAGTGGTTTGGTCAATCTGACGGGGCTGAGTGGTTACAAGACCTCGCCTTGATGATCGGTCCAGGTCAACCGTTATATATTATTATATTTAGTGCCATGATCGTGTTTTTCTGTTTCTTCTACACGGCCTTGGTGTTTAACCCGAAAGATGTAGCAGAGAACCTCAAACGTTCTGGTGCTTTTATTCCAGGGATTCGTCCTGGTGAGCAGACTGCTAAGTATATAGATCTCGTGTTGACGCGATTGACGATGTTTGGAGCGGTGTACATCACTTTGGTATGCCTACTCCCTAACTTCTTCCAGATGATGGCTAACGTGCCGTTTAATCTAGGCGGAACAGCGCTTTTGATCGTTGTAGTGGTAAGCATGGATTTTATGTCTCAGGTGCAATCTCATTTGATGTCTCATCAGTATGACTCGCTGATGAAGAAGTCAAACCTGGGTAGTTTCGGCCGAGGCGGCCAGTAATTTAGAACTGCCCACGGGGGAAGTGTCCCTGGGAGAATCTAGACCTTGCGAATGTTGGGAGAGAGAAAGTGAAAGTTAGAGCATCAGTAAAGAAAGTCTGTCGTAAGTGCAAAGTGATCAAGCGCAATGGCGTCGTCAGAGTGATTTGTTCGGCTGAGCCACGACATAAGCAACGCCAAGGTTAAGCACTTGGTTGATTTTTTAGAGGTCAGAGTATATCCTTTGCCCCCCGTAATTTTGGCTCAGGTTTTTTCTGGGTCCGTACGTAATATTTAAAGTGGAGTAAAAATATGGCACGTATTGCAGGTGTCAACATACCGGATAATAAGCATATTGTGATTTCCCTTGGCTACGTCTTCGGAATCGGTGCAACTAGGGCGAAGGCGATATGCGCGAATTCTGGTATTGCTCCGCATACCAAGACTAGTGCTCTGAGCAACGAAGAACTAGACACCATTCGTGCTGAAGTTGCCAAGTTCACAGTAGAAGGTGATCTTCGTCGTGAATTGTCTATGGCAATTAAGCGCTTGATGGATTTGGGTTGCTTCCGCGGGATTCGTCACCGTCGTTCGCTACCTGTGCGTGGCCAACGTACTAAGACTAATGCGCGTACGCGTAAAGGTCCTCGCAAGCCTATTCGCAAGTAATGTTTGAATAAATGAGGCCTAGGCCTTTTGGACCCCAATTATTAGGTGGTCAGTTTTAGTGTAATGCTTAAGACGCAGTCAAATTGAATCAGGAATAATTTATGGCAAAGCCAGCAGCAGCGAAAACAACGAAGAAGAAGGCCCGTAAAGCGGTCGTGGACGGCATTGCGTTCATTCATGCTTCGTTTAATAACACAATCATTACGATTACGGATCGTCAGGGCAACGCGCTCAGTTGGGCGACTTCCGGTGGCTCTGGTTTCCGTGGTTCACGTAAAAGTACACCTTTCGCGGCGCAAGTTGCGGCAGAGCGTGCTGGTAAGGCGGCTATCGAGTTGTACGGCCTTAAGAATTTGGACGTTAAAGTCAATGGTCCAGGGCCAGGCCGCGAGTCTGCAGTCAGAGCCTTGAACGGTTGTGGTCTAAAAGTTAGCAATATTACTGACGTAACGCCTATGCCCCATAACGGCTGTCGTCCACCCAAGAAGCGTCGTGTATAAGCACTGCCGTTTCGAATCACTTTGTTAGGACTCATGAAATTTAGTGGCTTATCTCCAATAGATAAGAACATAGGAGACAGTATATGGCCCGTTATTTAGGCCCGAAATGTAAACTGGCACGACGCGAAGGGACGGATCTGTTCCTGAAGAGCGGCGTTCGTCCTTTAGACAGCAAGTGTAAGACTGAGAACGCGCCAGGACAGCATGGTCTGCGACGCGGTCGTTTGTCCGACTACGGCGTACAGCTGCGCGAAAAGCAAAAAGTGCGCAGAATGTATGGTGTACTGGAGAAGCAATTCAGTGGCTACTACAAAGAAGCTGCTCGCCTTAAAGGCGCAACTGGTGAAAACCTATTGCAATTGCTTGAGTCTCGTCTCGATAACGTGGTTTACCGTATAGGCTTCGGCTCTACACGTGCAGAATCCCGTCAGCTCGTAACTCACAAGTCTATTCTTGTGAACGGAGACGTTGTTAACGTCCCTTCTTACCAGGTATCACCCGGTGATGTCATCTCTGTACGCTCGAAAGCGAAAGAGCAACTACGCATTAAGTCAGCTCTTGAGCTAGCGGCACAGCGTAGCCCTGTAGAGTGGATCAGCGTAAACAGTGAGAAATTGGAAGGCTCCTTCAGTCGTAAGCCTGATCGTGCTGACTTGTCTCCTGACATTAACGAAAACTTGATAGTTGAGCTTTACTCTAAGTAGTAAACTGGCTAAGTGTGAAGGGTGATTCCATGCAGATTTCATTGTCGGATTTTTTGACACCGCAACTGATTAAGGTTGAAGAGTATGACAAGTGCCATTCAAAAGTGGTTCTTGAGCCGCTTGAAAGAGGCTTCGGTCATACTTTAGGAAATGCGCTAAGAAGAATATTACTTTCCTCCATGCCAGGCGCAGCGATCGAAGAAGTTGAGATCGACGGCGTTGTGCATGAATACAGCACTATCGAAGGCGTGCAGGAAGACGTAATCGAGATCCTTCTTAATCTAAAAGGAGTTGCGATCTTACTGAACGGTCAAGACGAAGCAGTTCTGACGCTAAACGCAAAAGGCAAAGGCGTTGTAACAGCCGCAGATATCACTGTTGGGCACGATGTTGAAATCGTTAACCCAGAGCACGTGATTGCAAGCTTGAACGATTCTGGTGAGTTGAATATGCGTCTGACAGTGCGTAAAGGCCGCGGTTATTCTCCGGCTGATACACGTGCTGCAAACGACGACGAAACTCGTGCGGTTGGCAGACTGTTCCTAGACGCTTCTTATACTCCTGTAACGACTGTGTCGTACTCAGTTGAGAGCACGCGTGTTGAGCAGCGTACTGACCTTGATAAATTGATTATTGATCTTCGAACTAACGGTACGATTGATCCTGAAGAAGCTATTCGTCGCGCTGCGACAATTCTTCAACATCAACTAGCGGTGTTCGTTGACTTGCAGAGCCAAGTGGCTAGCGAGCCAGAAGAGCCAGAAGACGAAATAGATCCAATCCTATTGCGTCCAGTAGACGATCTAGAGCTAACAGTACGTTCTGCGAACTGTTTGAAAGCTGAAGATATCTACTATATTGGCGACCTGATTCAGCGTACAGAGGTTGAGCTACTCAAGACTCCAAACTTGGGTAAGAAATCTCTAACAGAAATCAAAGACGTACTCGCAACTCGCGGCTTGTCTTTAGGACTTCGTTTAGAAAACTGGCCACCATCTAGCCTTCGCACAGATGAGCGTGCGTAAGTAAGCCCGATTTAGTGACTGGTTTGTGGTTCGACTTAATGTCAGCCCAGAAGATTATTAACATAGAGTGACCACGTGCCATCAGGTGCTAGGTAAGTATAGGAATTAGAAGATATGCGTCATCGTAAAAGTGGACGTCAACTCAGCCGAAATAGCTCACACCGCAAGGCATTGCTGCGCAGTTTGACAGTTGCTTTGGTTGAGCACGAAATTATCAAGACTACCCTAATCAAGGCAAAAGAGCTGCGTATGGTTGCTGAGCCTATGGTTACCTTAGCAAAAAACGATAGCGTTGCTAATCGTCGTCTTGCCTTCAACCGTTTGCGTGATAAGGCTGCTGTTGGTAAGCTTTTTACGGATCTTGGTCCACGCTACAACGAGCGTCCAGGTGGCTATATTCGCATTCTTAAGTGCGGTATGCGTCCAGGCGACAATGCGCCAATGGCGTATGTAGAGTTTGTCGATCGTCCAAATTCAGGACTAGAAGACGCAGAGTAACTCAGCGTTTGAAATATCGAAAAAAAGCCGAGTTTGACTCGGCTTTTTTGTTTCTGGGAGTTAGACATGAGCAATTCTTTTCATCCACCGGTTAGAACATTGATGGGGCCAGGCCCTTCCGATGTAAATCCTCGTATTCTAGAAGCTTTGTCGCGGCCTACTATAGGACATCTTGATCCAGAATTTATTCGTTTGATGGACGAGATTAAAGCTCTTTTGCAATATGCATTCAAAACCAAGAACGAGTTAACGCTTCCAATTTCAGCACCAGGGTCGGCTGGGATGGAAGCAGTATTTGTGAACCTGCTCGAGCGTGGTGACAAAGCCATTATCTGCAGTAACGGCGCGTTTGGTGGTCGAATGCAGGAAAATGTCGAGCGTGCTGGATGCACCGCCGTCATGGTAAATGATGAATGGGGACAAGCGGTTAATCTAGAGAAAGTAGAAACAGCATTGAAGCAACATACTGATGCCAAGCTGCTAGCTTTCGTTCATGCAGAGACGTCTACCGGTGTAGGTAACGATGCTAAAGCCCTTGCAGCGCTCGGGCAACAGTACGATTGCCTCGTGGTTGTAGACGCAGTCACCTCCTTAGGGGGGATTCCGCTCGAGGTTGATGCATGGGGTATTGATGCGATTTACTCCGGTTCGCAAAAATGCCTTTCTTGTATCCCAGGTTTATCACCCGTCAGCTTTAGCCCCAAGGCCGTTGAGGTAATCAAATCTCGCAAAACTAAAGTGCAGAGTTGGTTTCTTGATATGAATCTAGTCATGGGGTATTGGGGGCAGAGCACGAAGCGAAGTTACCACCACACGGCTCCTATTAACCCACTATACGCGCTTCATGAAGCCTTGCTGTGTTTGCAGGAGGAGGGGCTAGTTAGTGCATGGGAGAGACATAACTTACATCACAGAGCGTTTGTAAGCGGCTTAGAGGCCATGGGGCTCTCTATACTTGTCGATCAGGCATCGCGTTTGCCACAGCTTAATGCTGTTCGCGTTCCCGATGGCGTCGATGAAGCGCTGCTTAGACGCACTCTACTCAATCAGTATGATTTAGAGATCGGTGCGGGCCTAGGGGCGCTAGCAGGGAAGATTTGGCGTGTAGGTTTGATGGGGTTTGCCAGTTCGCAGAAGAACGTTTTGCATTGTTTGTCGGCATTCGAGTCAGCACTAGTTGCTCAAAACCTGCCAATAAGTACAGGCCGTGCAATCAATGCAGCGCTTAAGGTTTATTCTTAGGCGCTAGGCGTTGCTACTTTGCTCTGGGGAGAAGATGCTCCAAAAGAGCATTGGCCAGAGCCCGACATGCACCATGACATCGGCGGTGTTAAAAATATAATGCCAGTAAGGGATCCCTTGCACATTGATAAAATCGATGACGCTGCCATAGATGAGGCGGTCGAGAATATTGCTCGCCCCACCGCCGGCAATAAAGCCGAAGCAGATATATTCGTACAAACGCACTTGTTGGCTGCGCAGTAAATAGACTATTAAGCCTGTGACTAAGACCAAGCTAAAAAGCGCAAATACCCAACCACGCCCTTGAAACATCCCGAACACACCACCCATATTACGGATATGGGTAAGATGTACTAAGGGACTCCATTCAACTGTGCTGCCTATCGGAATAGTGGTATTAACCCAATAACTGCCCAATTGAGAAACGGACAACACGACTAGCGCGATGGCGCTAAATAGAAACATTCTTTGTGTTCGTTGCACGAAATACCCTACATCAACTTGACGAAATCAGGGCAAGCATAGCACACCGTAGCAAGACCAAGCACCGACTAAGAGGCGGTGCAATCATGACAAAACAGAGCAATCGTCAGAACTCACAAAACAAGCGCCGGCTTGTCGTCATGTCTTATCGTTTCTTACGAAAAGGCGAGCGCTTTCTGCCTCCATTAATACGTGGCTTAATGGGCGTGCTATTAATTTTGGGAGGGATTTTGGGGTTTTTGCCTGTTTTAGGGTTCTGGATGATTCCCCTTGGTTTGGCATTACTGGCAACGGATATTCCGCCTTTGCGTCATTGGCTTATAAAACGTTTGAACGCAAGTAGGCGGAATAATTCGCAATAAGCGCTAGACTTTATAGTCGCGTGAAGAACTCACGTAGACGAGCTGCATTTTTGCCAACATCACTTGTCCCAACGCGAGATAGCGAGCGAGCATTCAGCACAGAGCCTTGTGCTGTTTCGCTCACAACGATCACAACGTCATCTTTAAATCGGAACCAGAACGTTGTGTCTGTCGCTTCAATGCGCCCGGTTGTCGCGTTTTGATCGACGATCTCCCAACCCAATGCTTGCGCAGCGTTTAAAGCGCGCTCGAATATCACCTCTTTAGATTCGCTAAACTCTTGAGGCACGATATCGGGATAGGCTTCATTTTGTGCAGCAGCCATGCGTGCTTTGTCCCAGTTTGGCTGGTCGCCGTAAATCATATTGTTAGGTGCGTCTGCACGCAGTGGAGCAATGGCGATAAACTCGGGCGGGTTGTTCGTATCGGTTGTGATGTCATGAATAGGAGGCGTGCCTTCAGCTGGCCGATAAGTCTCTGGCACAATATAGGCTAGTGTCGCGGTGATCGTCCCTACAGCCGCAAAAGCGGTGAGTTTTTTAGCGTTGGCAAGGCCGAGCTTACTCGCAGCGACGAAGACCCCAATGGTCACGGCTAAACTAATCCATGCAGTCCAATCGGCACTTTCATTGACGGTGCGCAACATATTGAATCCTGTGCGGAAATCCCACATGCCAAACCAGACTCCAAGTGCCGCAAATAAGGCATAGGCGCCAAGAGCGATGCCGCCTATTAGCGAGAGTATCGCGATAACAGTGACGATTTTACGTGCAAGAGGGTTGGAGGCGGTTCCAGTATCTGTGGAGGTGGTCATTTTTTTTTCCTTTTATGGTTTTTCAGTAATTAGACTTTAGACCTGTTGCGGCTTTGCATTATTGCGCTATGCCAGCAAATTGCGTAATGCGCGGTGCTACTTCGTGAGAGTCCTTAACAATGATGCTATGTGCGCAATTGTGCATGATTGGTGGTTCCCATAATTGCGCGATCGGGCGATTGTCTAAATGACATAGAATAGCCTTGATGATGACACCATGACTGACGATTGCCACCTCTTCATACGGGTTGGATAATATCTGCTTCAAGATAGTAAGGCCACGTTGTTGTACATCTTCGAAGGATTCGGCGTCGTCTTGTGCAAATCGATGCGGTGCATTCCAAAAGTTTTCAAACTGCTCAGGAAACAGATTGCGAATTTCAGACTGTAGCTTTCCCTCCCATGGGCCTAGAAATATTTCACGTAGTTCATCATGGTAATGGGTTTGCACTGGGCGCTGCTCAAATAGTAACTCGCTAGTTTGGCGCGTGCGAATGCTGCTACTGCAAAACACGTTGCTAATGGGGTATTGCTGTAAGGTGATCGCCAAGTCTCGCGCTTGCTGCTGGCCTTGTTCTGTAAGTGTGGACTCACTATGCCCCTGCACTCGTTTTTCTTTGTTCCAATTGGTTTGTCCGTGGCGGATCAAATGAATTCTCATGAAGCTCCTACAGTAGTGGCCAATGTTTGCTTATAGTTTACTGCGCGTGCGCCGTACGGCATCTTGCCAAAGAGCGTATCGTGCGTCTCTCCAGGGTTTGTCTTTTTGCGGCAAAAAGGATCGCTCCAGCTGCCAATGCGATGCAATGTGTGTAAGTGAGTCATAGAGACCGCATTGCAAACCTGCCAGCCATGCGACACCCAGTGCTGTGGTCTCTGTCACTTGTGGCCTGTCGACTCTCGAACCAAGCAGGTCTGCAAGGTTCTGTAGTACAAAATCGTTGCGTGACATCCCACCATCGACCCGCAGCGTGTCCGGTCTTTCGCCATCGGCTTCCATGGCTTTCTGCAAATCGCGGGTTTGATAGCATACTGATAATAACGCTGCTGTGACTAACTCTTTGATGCCGGTGTCTCGAGTCAGCCCAAAAATGGCGCCACGGGCGTCGGCATCCCAATAGGGAGCCCCTAATCCTGTAAATGCTGGCACAAACAAGACATGCATATTCTTATCAGTCTGTTCTGCCATGCTCTCGGTTTCAGAGGCGTCCTTAAACAACTTTAAACCATCACGTAGCCACTGCATTGTCGCTCCGGCCATGAAAATACTGCCTTCTAATGCGTAAGTTGCTTTGCCATTTAGGCGATAAGCGACAGTGGTTAGTAGGCGGTTTTCTGACCTGAGTGCCTTATCCCCGGTATTGAGCAGTAGAAAACAACCCGTGCCATAGGTGCTTTTAGCCATGCCAGGTTCGAAACAACATTGGCCGAAGGCGGCGGCTTGTTGATCTCCTGCTATGCCAAGCACCGGTATCTGCGCCCCTAGGATATCGGCATCGATCATCCCAAAGTCGGCAGCACTGTCCTTTACTTCCGGCAAAAGTCTGGCGGGGATGTTGAACAGCGATAGCAGTTCTTCGTCCCAGCATTGTTCATGAATATTAAAGAGCAGAGTGCGAGAGGCATTGGTGGCATCGGTGTAGTGACTTTTACCACCGGTAAGACGCCAGAGTAAGAAAGTATCTACCGTTCCAAATGCCAGTTCGCCGCGCTCTGCGGCCTCCTGAGCCCCGTCATGTTTGTCGAGAATCCAGCGGATCTTACTAGCGGAAAAGTAAGGGTCGAGCAATAAACCAGTCTTTTCGGTGATCAGCTCGCTACGCCCACTTTTTTCCAGTGTGTCACTAAGTGCTTTGCAGTAGTCGCTCGTGCGACGGTCCTGCCATACAATGGCTCGATAGAGTGGGACGCCGGTAATACGATTCCATATCAGCGTCGTTTCGCGTTGATTGGTAATGCCAATTGCGCGAACGGCATCAGCGGTGATCTTTGCGTCCTCCAATGCGCGCTTTGCGCTGCGCACAGAGCTGTCCCAAAGCTCCTCTGGGTCATGCTCAACCCAACCATCCTCGGGAAAGTGTTGGTTAAACTCTTCCTGCCCAATGCCAAGGCGCTCCCCCTTTTGGTTGAACACGATTGCACGGCTGCTCGTAGTGCCTTGGTCAAATGCCAAAATATAGTCAGTCATTGCAGTTTTCCAAAAACTTGTGAACGATCTCGTTGTTTTATTCGTATAGTGCCTATAGTTTCTGTATGGCTTGCATCCTGCTAGCATGTTCGATCAATTTAATGACCCTATAGTAACCTCTATGACTCAAAATTCTACAGTACATGATCTGCTAATTATCGGTGGCGGGATTAATGGAGTGGGCATTGCGGCCGATGCCGCCGGACGTGGTCTAGATGTTGTCCTTTGTGAGACCAACGATCTTGCATCTGCAACTTCATCGGCAAGTACAAAGCTAATTCATGGAGGCTTGAGATATCTAGAAAATTACGAGTTTAGTTTAGTACGAAAAGCCCTCGCTGAGCGCGAAGTGTTGCTGCGTAATGCTCCGCATATCATTACGCCGATGCGCTTTCAGCTTCCTCATATGCCCCATCTTCGTCCGCGTTGGATGATTAGGCTTGGTCTGTATTTGTATGACTTTTTGAGTAAAAGGGTCACCTTGCCCGCATCAAAAAGTTTGAAATTCAGCGCCGACAGCCCCTTAAAGAACTCTTTAAGTCACGGTTTTCAATATTACGATGCCTGGGTTGATGATGCGCGCCTTGTAGTGTTGGTAGCGATGCAGGCGCGAGCACATGGCGCACAGATTTATGTGCAAAAAAAATGTATCAAGGCGCAAGAGCGTGATGGTTTGTGGCATGTTACATTGCAAGATAGCTTAAGTGGCGAAACGCAGAGCGTACAAGCGCGTGCAGTCGTAAATGCCGCTGGCCCCTGGGTTGACATTGTCGCAAGCACAGTATTGCCCTCTAAGCCCCATGAGCCTATCAGGCTTGTAAAAGGCTGTCATATTGTCGTGCCACGTTTATATGTGGGGGACCAGGCCTTCCTATTGCAAAATAGTGATAATCGAGTTGTGTTCGCTATTCCCTATGAAGATGATTTCACCTTGATTGGCACCACCGAGGAAGACTTGCATGGCGATCCTGCAACGGCCGCGATTGCCGATTGGGAAATAGACTATTTGCTTGATATCAGCAATTCCTACTTCAAAGCACAAATTAGAAAAGAGGATGTTGTGCATGTCTTCGCTGGAGTTCGTCCGCTGCTCTCAGGCGAAGACGAGAGTGCTTCGGAAGCCTCTAGAGATTACACCTTAGCGCTTGATACCAGTGGTGCGCCATTGCTATCAATCTATGGTGGGAAAATTACGACTTATCGTCGGCTCGCTGAAAGTGCGTTGGAAAAACTGCGTGATGTGTTTCCCAATATGGGCAAGCCTTGGAGTGAAGCCGCTGCATTGCCAGGCGGAGATTTTTCTACCCAAGAGTCATTGCTGACGACGCTCAAATTACAGTATTCATGGTTGCCCGATGCCTTGCTATCGCGTTGGGTATCTAGTTACGGGACGTTGGTTGAGCAGATCCTCGTTGGCGTTGATTCGCTTGCCGGGCTGGGAAATGAGTTTGGTGCAGGACTGTATCAACGCGAGGTCGATTATCTAATAGAGCAAGAATGGGCGCACACGAGTGAGGATATCCTGTGGCGAAGAACTAAACTTGGCCTGCGTTTTTCTGCCGCGCAGCGCGAGGCGCTTGAGCACTACTTAACTATGCGAACAAGCTCTTAATTAGCTGCTATTTTTGCTAGAATACATCGCATCGTCAGCATAATGCAGCAGTGTTTCAATGCTATCGCCATGATCGGGATAAATCGCGATTCCGATGCTCGGAGTAATATAAAGGTTTTTATCTTGATGTTTGATAGGCGCATCGAGCGCTGCGCGAATTTTACCTGCAACATTTTGTGCATCGGCAGGTTTAATAATTCTATTGAGCAATAGCACAAATTCATCACCGCCGATTCTAGCCACAGTGTCTGAGTCTCTAACACAAGCTATTAAGCGCGCGGCCACCTCTTTTAACACCACATCTCCGAAAAAGTGGCCGTATAAATCATTGATTTCTTTAAATTTATCTAAATCTATGTAGAGTAAGGCAAAACGCGCGGGGTTGCGCCGTACTCGGGATAGGGTTCGCAGTAATCGGTCTTCAAACAAGCCGCGATTGGCCAGGCCTGTTAGCGGGTCATGCCCTGCTGCATGGATGAGTCGTTCATGCATCTGAGTGCGCGAGATAGCGGAGGCGACCTGACTCGAAACGAACTGCAACAACTCTTTGTCTTCTTCAGTATAGCGAATGTCGCCAGAATAACTCTGCACAACTAAGGCCCCAATACTGACTTTCCCGTCAATCAGTGGAACTCCCAGCCAGTCGTGGGATGCGGTCCCTATGACTTGGGCGAATCGCTCAGTCAATTCGCGTTCTGATTCGGGAGTAATGAGCAGAGGCTTGCCTGTGCGAATGACCTCGGCGCTCAGTGTGCCGCTGTCCAATGGGCGTGGCTCAGGGTGTTCATCAAACGCATCGACAAAATAAGGGAAACGTAATTCGTCTTTTTGTGAGTCGTACATCGCTACGAAAAAATTCTTTGCGGGCAATAAGTCCCCTATGATCGTGTGAATGCGAGGGAATAAACTCGACAGATCTTCCACGTTATGAACCGTTTGAGATATGGCGTATAACGCCTGCTGTACTGTTTCCGCATGGACTCTTTCGCTAATGTCGTGGGCTACTGCGATACGGACTTTGTCTTTTTCCGACCAGCGTGCAGACCAGCGAATATGAACGATATGACCATCTTTGTGAACCAGTCGGTTTTCGAAGGCGTGGCTTTGACCGCCGCGATTAACGGTATCAGCCATAGCTGCTGTCCGATCTTTGTCTTCAGGATGGACTAGATCTATAACAGCCATTCCTAACATTTCTTGTGGGGTGTAACCAAAAATTCTCTCACACGCTGCACTAGTAAACAGCAATTTACCTTGCGGATTGACAACAATAATTGCATCGAGAAGCAAGTCCACAAACTCGACAAAATGATTATAAGACGCGCTCATATTACCCATTAATGGTTAAACAAAATGCTGTAGGGACCAACTCCTCCTCGATCAACAACAAGGTGTTGATAGCCAGATTGAGGGCCGCTGGTACGAACAAACTGATCCACGCTACTTGATTTTACGTCATTGCGAAATCGATCGTGCAAGTATTCGCTTAATTCTATGGCTGTGAGCTCGCCATTGTCATCAAAATCTGCATACCCTCCAAGTGCTTCTTCAAAGAAAACAGAGAGGTAGCCTCCAGCTCGAAATTTCGCAGCAACTTGTGAGGTCACGTCTTCTTCAGAGGAGAAAAGCCCCATTCTGCCGGGGCGCGACACTAAATCTTTCGCAAACCCGCCACTAAAGCAAGAGTCCAGTACAAGCAATGTGGTACCGGCCTGCACAGTGTCGAACAAAAAAGCTAGCTCATCATCGAGCATCGCGCCATCGTAGAGCTCAATTGTTTCATCTAAACCATCAGGGTCTGCGCTATTTGGGCCTCCTGCTCGTTCGACGCGGTTGCCATGCCCCGAGTAGAACAGCACGACCGTGTCCTGTTCTGTAGCTCGTGCAGCGACTTGTTCAATCGCTGCACGAAAATTGTCCAGTGTGGCGTCGCTATTGAGCAAAAGTATGCCGTTGTTTTCTTGCATTCCGGCGCCATTGATGAGCGCGTCTCTCGCTCTTATGGCATCTTGATCTGTGTAACTTAGATCTTGCGCACTGCCTGGGTAATCACTAATACCGGCAAATATTCCATAGACTTGCCCACCGCTGTTGCTTGCAGAGACGATTGGCATAGCTTGTGATTGCAGGTCTATTTCATATTGCCCTGTGTCTCCGGCGTCGTAACTGGTGACTACCACTCGATAGCGACCCGCCTCGCGCAATGTTAAAGAAATAGAAGAAGTATGTAGGCTGCCTTCGAAGTCATCGTTTTCTATAAGTTCACCGCTAGGGGTCACTAATCGTAGAAAGGTGTCGAAGTCATCTGAATTGAGATCTATGCGTACAGTCTCATCGGCTTGTCCAGCAAACCAATAAGTATCTTCTAATTTGTTGTCTACTCGTGAGCTCGTTTCTTCGCTAAGCAGTCCTTCTATGGATTGACCGATGGCGAGACTGCGGATATTAGACTCTCGACTTGGATTGTCGTTCGCTGCGCCATGATCAATTTGTAGCGAGTACTCACCGGTAGAGCCTTCACTAAACGATGTCACTATCAATTGGTAACTGCCAGATTCAGATAAAGTCATATCAAGAAAGCTACGGTTGATCGAATCCATATCATCGTTTTCAAATTGCTCTCCAGAGGGAGCGATGAGGATTAAATAAGTATCAAAGTCTTCTGAGCGCAAGTCAGCCTGGAGGCGCTGACCGGGGCGTCCATCGAATGAATAGAGATCGATATACTCACCGCTTGCTAATTGCTCATCCGACGACGACAACTCGCCCGATTCGACCCTTGCCGCCGCAATGCTATTATTTTCATCAAGCGCTAAAGAAAGCGTGTACGGGCCTGTCTCGCCACTCATGAAGCTCGACACGACGATTTCAAATTCCCCAGACTCAGTTAATGGCACAGAGAGTAGGGAGCGTGCCGTGCTGCCTTCGAAGTCATCATTGCTAAGCTCTTCACCGCTGGGAGTGCGCAATACTAGATAAGTATCAAATTCATCAGAACTTAAATCGATAATCGCGTTTTGACCTGTTTGGCCAGTAAAGGTGTAAGTGTCTGAATACCCATAATTACTGAGTGTGCTGTCCATTGGGTCCAGGCTGCCCTGTTGTTCACTGCCCTCTATAAGGATTGAACTGGCCACAGCAACGCTGTCATTGCTATCGTGATATTCATTTGAGAGGCTGAGCCATTCGCTCTGAGGCAGCTCGGTAATGATCAGTTGTGCTTGTGCACCTGCATCTGCGGCACTATAGGTCCCCACCCAAATATCATACTGCCCTGTCAGTGGCGTGTTGAATAAGACTCCAGAATTGTTGTTCTCAAGCCCCGAGAAGTCATCATTGCACTCCCAGCTCCCATCGGGCGTATTGACGATAAGTGTTGTATCGACATCGCTGGCTACGAGGATTCCTAGCGCATAGGTATCAGGCGTGTAATGTATCCTATAGTCGGGCTGCTCGACCGCAATATAGCCTGTACAACTTGACTCAGTGCTGGCGGCATCAGTCGAGCCTCCCGCAACGATATCGATGCGAGCAGGGTCGGGGGCGAAGCCACCGTTAAGGCTTTGCTCTCCAAAAAGTGGCTCAGAGAAGACATCTTGCGCAATCGAACAGGGAATATAGAAAAAAGTGGACAGTAATAATGCGCTACAATATCGCGGTAGGTGACGATATCTGGAAATTGACAGTTTAGAGTGCAGCGAATGAATGGAATTTATAGACGTCATAGAACGAGCCCTGTGGCGTTGTCATAAATGAAGATATTTGCCAGACGATCGGGCCAATAGCAAACCAGCAAAAGATTAGCCGATGTCGACAGGCAAGTCTAACGACAAAAAGCCCTAGGTTCGGCAAAAAAGTGAGCGGAGATAAATGCATGAAAAGTAGATTGGCAATAATAGGGATGCTGCTTGGTGCCTTGAGTTCAACTTCAATGGCTCAAGAGATTGAAGATGGTTTGGTAGGCAATTGGAAATATTTACGTAATTTTACCTATGTTAATGTGGATGCCAGTGCCAACATTTTCCAATGTCGAATCCTGCCCGATCTCAATGTCTTCTTAGCAACCGGAGCCATTACCGATGGTGGGCAGGTTAGTTGGAACCCGGTGCGCTTTTTTAGCTTATATGGCGAAGAGGTCTCACCTTCTGGACAAGACTGGGGTGAGGGAGAAATTGAACTGCGAACGCGGGTGATGTTTCTAAGCGGTCCTAATGTTTCAGCATCGGGGATCGAGCGTCGAGAGTTCGACCGCGTCGCAAAGCTGCCTACAATCTGCGCACACTACCTTTCTATGGTTAATAGGTAAATTGTAATGCGGGAGGAGGTGGTTTATCCTCTTTCTCCCAAATTTTTATCACTTTCAAGGGATTAATCCCCTCAAATCGCAACCTCGCGAATGACGGCAAATAGCATGAGTAAGAAATACAGCCCCTCGGAAATCGAACCGAAATGGCAGCAGTTCTGGGACGAGAACAGCACCTTCAGTGTTGGCAATGATGATTTCAGCAAGCCTAAATATTATGTACTAGACATGTTTCCCTACCCTTCTGGGTCAGGGCTGCACGTAGGGCATCCAGAAGGGTATACCGCCACCGATATCATTGCGCGTTATAAGCGCATGAATGGGTTTAATGTATTGCACCCAATGGGCTGGGATGCTTTTGGGCTTCCAGCCGAGCGCGCTGCTATTCGTGAAGGGCGTCATCCAGCATTAATCACGCAAGAGAATATCAGCAATTTTCGCGGGCAAATCAAACGTCTAGGTCTGTCCTATGATTGGAAGCGCGAGATCGATACCAGCAAGGTGGATTACTACCGTTGGACACAGTGGATATTCTTGAAGCTGTACGAGAAAGATTTGGCCTACTTAGCCGAGGTGCCAGTGAACTGGTGCCCTGCTCAGGGCACTGTGTTGGCCAACGAAGAAGTACAAGATGGGCGCTATGTTGAGACCGGGGATTTGGTCGAGCGTCGCATGATGCGCCAATGGATGCTGAAAATCACCGCTTATGCCGAGCGCCTATTAAGTGATTTGGATGAGCTAGATTGGCCATCGGGCATTATCGAAATGCAGCGGCAATGGATTGGTAAGTCGGTTGGGGCGCAGGTGCGCTTTGCGGTGAAGGATCATGACGCTAGTTTCGAAGTCTTTACCACGCGTCCTGACACATTATTTGGGTCAACCTTCTGTGTGTTGGCACCAGAGCACCCTCTCGTGGCAAAAATTAGCACGGGTGAGCAGTCGGAAGCTGTACAAGCCTATGTTGAAAAAGTTAAAAATATCAGTGATCTAGACCGTGAAACGGCGGCAGCGAAAGAGAAGACTGGAGTTTTCACCGGTGCCTATGCAATTAACCCTGCCAGCGGTTTGCCTGTGCCTATTTGGATTGCAGACTATGTGAAGGCGGACTATGGCTCGGGTGCCATTATGGCGGTGCCTGCGCACGATGAGCGTGACTACGAATTTGCCAAAGTGTTCGGCTTGCCGATTATCGAAGTGGTTGCTGGCGGAAATATTGAAGAGGCTGCTCATGTCGCAGAAGGCGCGGCAGTTAATTCGCAATTCTTAGATGGGCTTAACACGGTCGAAGCAAAAGCGAAGATGATCTCCTGGCTAGAAGAGCAAGGTTTAGGTAAAGGGGAGACGACCTATAAATTACGCGATTGGCTGTTCTCTCGGCAGCGCTATTGGGGCGAACCATTCCCAATCATGCATAACCCCAAAACCGGTGCGATCACTGCTGTGCCAGAGGGTGACTTGCCGATTACACTGCCAGAACTGGATGAATACAAACCAACATCTGATGGGCAGCCGCCGCTAGCGCGAGCGCAAGACTGGATGCGTGTCGAATTGAATGGTGAGCAGTTGCTGCGTGAAACCAATACTATGCCGCAATGGGCTGGCTCATGTTGGTACCACCTGCGCTATATGGATCCGCATAACGATCAAATGCCTTTTGACCCCGAAGCGGAAAAATATTGGGGCCCAGTCGATCTATATGTCGGTGGTGTGGAGCACGCCGTTTTGCACCTATTGTACTCGCGCTTTTGGCATAAAGTGCTATTTGACTGCGGTCTTGTGCATACACGCGAACCATTCAAGAAGCTCTTTAACCAAGGCATGATTCTTGGGATTAGTCACCGCGATGAGGCCGGTCGTTTCTATGCGCCGACTGAGGTGGAATACCGAGATGGCAAGCCTTACGCGAAAGACAGTGATACTTTGCTGAGTGCGCGCGAAGAGAAGATGTCTAAGTCGCGTCTGAATGTCGTCAACCCGGATGATGTTGTCGCTGAATACGGTGCCGACTCTTTGCGTCTATATGAAATGTTCATGGGGCCATTGGAGGCGGTTAAGCCTTGGCAGACTAATGGCGTGAAAGGCGTGTTTGGCTTTCTTGATCGCGCCTGGTCTTTGCTCATTGATATCGAAACCGATGAACTCTCTAGCGTGATCACTGACGAGCCTGAAGCCAGTGCGAATGATGACTTGCGCCGCGAAATTAATATCACTGTGCATAAGGTGACCAGCGATATTGAAAACATGCGCTTTAACACTTCTATTGCCAAGATGATGGAGTTTGTAAATCTTGCCAAGAAGCAGAAGCGTATTCCTAAAGAGATCGCGGAAAAATTCGTACTGGTCCTTGCCCCCTTTGCCCCGCACGTAGCGGAGGAGCTTTGGCAACGCCTAGGCCATACAGAGACCTTAGCCTATTACCCTTGGCCAAAAGCGGATGAGGACTGGTTGGTCGCCGATACGATGACAATGACCGTCCATATCAATGGCAAACGCCGCGCAGAGCTTAGCGTTGATAGAGGTTTGGAGCGCGCACAAATCGAAGAGGCTGCCAAACAAGCCGAAGGCGTCGCAGACAAGCTAGAAGGGGTGGCGATTAAAAAAGTGATCTTTGTCCCTGGCAAATTGGTCAATTTTATCGTGTGATTACGAGGTTTTTTAGATTTCGCATACTGCTTTCAAAATTCGTCAGCAATTAGTGAGAATCGAGGGAGCCGAGTAGGCAGCACTATGTTTAAATGCGAGATCAATGTCGTAAATGAGCAAGTGCAGTCTATGAGAATTCGAATAAATATGATCAATTGCCTAAAGTATTTAGGCTTGTTTTTTGCCACATTAGTCTCTGTGTCAGCAATGGCGCAGAGAAGTACCGATTTCGCATTGTTGGATCAACACGGCACCTTTCATCAGTTAAGTCGCTATGGTGAATCTGAGTTCGTTGTGTTGTTTGTGCAAGCCAATGGCGAGCCTGCATCGCAACAAGCCATCCCCCTCCTACAGGATCTCCACACCCGCTACAGTGAACAGGGTGTGGAGGTCTTAATGCTAAACCCTATCCCTGGACAGAGCCGCCAGCAAATAATCGATGAATTGGCCAGAATCGGTGTCGATTTGCCCGTATTGCAAGATAGCGCTCAATTGGTCGCACGATCTTTGCAAGTTACTACTACCGATGAAGCCTTCATTCTAGACCCTGAGTCTCACGATGTTCTTTATCGAGGCCCTTTGGCTAGTGGCATTGCGGTGCCTGCAACGCCCCCCGAGACTCCTTATCTTGAACAAGCTCTGATCGCATTACTTGAAGGTGACGATTTGCCCGAAGAAGAGTTACCAGCCGTCGAGGGGGCCCCTATTGCCTACCTTTATCAGGAACGCTTTGGGGATCGACAAATTTCCTATGAAGATGAAATTGCACCGATCCTCAAACGTCGCTGCACGACATGTCACATCGAGGATGGTTTGGCCCCTTGGGCGATGGTCAGCCACCGAATGATTCAAGGCTGGAGCCCCATGATTCGTGAAGTATTGATTACTCACCGAATGCCTCCAGGGCAAATCGATGAGCAGGAAGGGGCGTGGGAGGATATTCACCACATCACCGATGAGGAATTGATTACACTGGTTCATTGGATCGATAGTGGTGCACGCAATGCCGGGGAAGGGGATCCACTTAGAGAACAGGAAGAGCTCAGTGAGCAGTGGGCGCTAGGCGAACCAGACCTGATTGTTGATGTGCCAGCGATAGAGGTGCCAGCCACTGGTATGGTCGACTTTAAAATTCGGCGCGCGGACTTGAACCTGACGCAAGATCAATGGGTGCAGGCTGTTGCGTATAATGTGGGCGACCGATCCGTATTGCACAGTTTGTTAGTGTTTGCGGTTGATCCTAATATTGTCGAGAAAGATGAAGCCGGTTTGGTAAGTCCCGAGAACACTGAGTTCATTAGTCTTTATGTGCCTCCTAGCACGGAAGAAAAGTTCGCAGATGACTCTGCATTTTTGCTGCGCCAGGACCGCGATCTATCGTTCAAAATACGCTATGTCACGGGCGGTAGAGACACTATCGATGCTACCCGAATAGGGCTGTATTTCCGCGACACCGCTCCAGAGTATGAAGTGCACAATGTGATTGCGCTGAACTCGCAGTTCTCAATTCCTGCGGGCGTGGTGAATCAGGTTGAGCATGCACAGACGCCAGTGTTTGAGAACGATGTGTGGGTTGAGAGTTTTGCGCCGCAAACGCACACTCGGGGCAAGAGTATGACTATCTCTGCGCAATTTCCTGACGGAACTGTGCAGCGGCTGATCAATGTCGCGAACTACAATTTTAATTGGCAGATGAACTACAAAATGCGTGAAAGATTGCTCCTGCCTGCGGGGTCACGACTGATTTCGGAAACTGTGTATGACAACTCTGCTTCGAATCCGCAGAACGTCGACCCAGAGGCCGACGTTAAGGTAGGGATTACAACCTACGACGAAATATTTAGCCATTACATTCGTGTTTTGAAACCTGTGCAGCAGTAGTTTACTGCCACTGCCGTAATAGCGTGCGCATATCGCGTGTATATGGCAGAACATAATCATGGGAAGCAATAATGACACTGTCGGCGGTGCGAATAAGTTTCGCCGTCACAAACACATTGCTTTCACCTACGGCATAGGTGCCAACTAGCACTAGATGGGCATTGTGCTCAGCACTGATTTCATTGATGGCCCTAGACAGCAAAAACTCTCCTTGTCTCTCGCTAATATAAACGCTATTGCGAAGCAGCATTTCGACAACCGAATACCCGGCAGCTGTAAACTGTGAGGTAAGTTGTTGGGATGCTACGCGACCAAAAGTTGACGATTCCGTTAAATCATCGATCGAAGCGAAACTGGCCGCAATAATATTATTGCTTGGGTTTATCTCTGGGCCTGCCATGCGGATTAGGTTATTAGCTGCTGCTCGATTGGTGCTTGTAATGAGATCGATGCCCGTTTCATAGGGGTCGCTCATGCAGGCTGCCAGTGTTGCGGCGATGATCGTAATAGCCAGCCAGTGAAATGTCTTGCGCATTATTGACCACCCCTTGTGTTCACGACATCGAATACTCTGCCCTCGCCTTTGTATTGCGCGATATCGTCTCTGTCAAAATAGTAAACGTGATTGCTAGAGTGCACGATTTGTTGGCTGTCGAGCACGCGGGTTGTAATGATGACCTCTGTGGTGCTTGCGGCGGTATCGCTATTGAACTTGCTCCAAAGATCACCAGCCACTGCGATAGGGACTAGAATCAGACTACTGTCACCCCAGTATTGAGCATCATGAATGGCTGCCCCTGCTAAGAGAAAACTAGAGAATGTGCCTGGGCGTGGCGGCAATAAGTTACGGCTAGCATGCTCAACGACTTGCACATCATACTCCAGCGTAAACAATGCATTTTCTCGGCTTAGCATGACATCGATATTCTGAGCGATGAGCTGGCTCAGTAGCATATTGTGATAAGCGCTCTGAAAGTCACCCGCTGTGCTTGCGGCATTGCCTAAATAAATTGAGGGAGTAATGACACCTCCACCATCCCCTAAGCTACGGGCGATGGCATTGGACTCATTTTCTGCAAGCAGTTGCCAATGGCTAGCGGATTGCAGGCTTTGTTGCTGCGTCCCTGGGAACATTTCGGCGCGCGGTTGCGCAAGATAATCGTTAGAGCCACAGGCAGCAAGGAATCCACAAGCGCTAAATAGCGCCAGTATTTTGGCCAATGTCATGAGTTAAACCTCTTGTTATTAAATACCCGCAGCATTATCGCAGGCGAACAAGTATCAGTGTACTACGACTGAGAAAGTATCGGTATGGCTCAGCTAAGCAGACGCTAGCCGCGCCCACCACTTTACAATTGCTCGCGTACCCAACGCTCAAACTGGGCAGCTGGCATTGCACCGGACACTCTTGCGACTTCTTTGCCGTTTTTGAACATCATTAATGTGGGAATGCTGCGAATTCCATACCGCTGTGCTATTGCCGTCTCTTCCTCAGTGTTTACCTTTGCAAGTCGAACGCTCGGCTCAAGTGTTGCACTAGAGGCCGCAAAAGTAGGGGCGAACTGCCGACAAGGGCCACACCATGGCGCCCAGAAATCGACCACAATAGGGATGTCGCTCCCTAAGTGTAAATTGAAATTTGCTTGCTTGAGTGTGACGGGTTTGCCCGCAAACAAGGGCTTTTTACATGCGCCACATTGTCCTTGCGCCGAAAGTTTTTCCGCAGGCATGCGATTTTTGCGATGACAGTGCGGGCAGGTAACAAAAATTTCTTGCGACATTGAGTGTTTCCTCAGTCTACTAGCCAAACATCGGTTATCCAGTGCCAAATAGTGTCCCATTCTTCATCGCTATCGGACTGGTCCCAAAAACCAACGCTTCCATCGTGTTTGATAAAGTAATAGCCGCCATTAGCTTCGCATATGGGCAAGTGTCGTCTTGGTAAACCCATACTCCAAGCGACCGCTGCCAGTTCGGGCAAATAGGTATGAGAGTTTGGATCTGTCACGGTCACCGGCTCCAAATGGCCATAGACAACATCGCTAACGGTGGCTAAATAAAGGCGTAAGTCATCGGGGAGGGCGACATAAAGCGCTTCCTCTATTTCGATTAAGAGGTCCTCGTCCGGGAGCTCCAGCGGGACGGGAACCGGTTCATTGGCTTCGCGTAATAAGTCGATTACGTCTTCCATTTTTACTTGTCTACTCCCAATGTGCCAGCCTCTCAAAGAGTTGGCATGGTAATAATTAACGCTTCTATCTGCGGTGCTTATTCTACCACTGTATTGCCCGAAGCAGTCTCATTCTCCTAAACCGAAAGATTTTCACTGGCATGATGGGCTGGATTTGAGACAATGCCCATTTTGCAACGATGGAAATGGCGCACATGAATTATCTCCCTGCAGTTGAGAGTGTTATCCCCGAAGGCGCGGAGCCAGACGCAGCAATCATATGGTTACATGGCCTAGGGTCCGATGGTCATGACTTTGCGGGTATCGTGCCTGAGTTGCGCCTACCTTCCACTTTGAAGTTGCGCTTTATATTCCCTCATGCGCCCTCCATACCGGTAACGGTCAATGGTGGCTATGTCATGCCCGCTTGGTACGATATCCTAGAAATGGATGTAGGGCGTAAAGTAGATACAGTGCAGTTAACTCGTTCGGCCGAAGCTGTGCATGCCTTGATCGAAAGAGAAATCCAACGCGGCACGCCAAGCGATCGGATACTCTTGGCGGGCTTCTCTCAGGGGGGCGCTGTGATATTGCAAGCGGCCTTGAGTTATAGCAAGCCCTTAGCCGGAGCTCTATCCTTATCTAGCTACTTCCCAACGGTTGCGACTGTCGAGCCTAGCCCTATCAACAAAGGGCTGCCAATATTGGTGTGTCATGGCACTCGCGACCCAGTTGTCAATGAGTCCTTGGGCCGTAAAGCAGAAGAAGACTTGCGTGCGCTAGGCTATGCCACGCAGTACAAACATTACCCTATGGAGCATTCGGTTTGTTTGGAGGAGATTCAAGACATCTCGGCTTGGATACAAGAACGCCTTTGCTCTTAGACTTCGCTTATGCACCAATACCCCGTGCCATAAGAAAAGCGAGCAATGGGATGACAGCCAATAATGCCAATTCAATTCGAAGCACCCGTACTACGCCTGCCGGCACCGCAATCGTGTCACTGTCAGTTTTGCGCTGTTTCATGAAGAATACTGTTGGGTAAATCGATAGCAGCCCCACAAGCACGAAAAGGCTTAGTTTTGCATGAAAGATAGGATTGCTATTGTAGAACGCGCTCGGTTTCCCAACCCACAGCCATAATGCAAGGCCGCAAAGCAAAACGATAATAGCGCTTAAACCATACACCGCATCGACTTTCAGTAACTGCCGAATATCTTCTTTTCCCACTGTTTTGGCGATCGCGATGTTCTCAATGATGAGGGTGCCTGCCAAAACGAGTACCGCAAAGAGATGTAGATAGCGGATCAAAATATCCATTGAGGTTTTCCAGCCCTCATAACGAGGGAGTAAGTTTCGAGGCGATACCGTGGCGTTCGAGAAGGGCTGCTAAGCTCCCATTTTTATAAGCTGCTGCAAGGTCGGTGTAGCCGCCAATGACCTGCCCTGCGACAAATAACTGGGGCAATGTGTTGGCTTTTGTTAGCTCAAGTAAGCGTGTTCGCACTTCCCGCTGCATTGTTGGTTCAAGAAATTCGCCTTGGTCTAACTCTATCACTTTGTAGGTGAGGTCCAATTGCGTTAGCAGTTGTTTTGCCGCACGACAAAAAGAACACCAGCTAAGGGAGAACAGGACGATGCCTCTCTCCGGGTTTGCGATGTGCTGATCAATGATTTCTCGTCCGCTAAGAGGAGAGGGATGGCTGCCTGTTTCGTTTTCGCTCATGTTAGCGTCCATTTAGGGATAAAACGCTGTATTGTGGCATAGCAAAACGCTATTTTCCTACAACGTGTAAACAATTGTGTCTAAACTCTGTGTTAGAGTTTAAACGAACTAGTCCCAATCTACGACTCACGGAAATGAAATTTAGAAGTAAAGAGAAAGAGTGAAACCATGGATCAACAAGGCGTTACAGAGGCGCAATCCCCAACGGAAGAGACAATGTTGGCGAAACCGGGGCTGCGAGAGCGTAAAAAGCGTCTTCGGCTTCAGCGCATAATCAGTGTTTCTCGCCAGCTGTTTATCAGCAAAGGCTTTCAAAATACGACGATCCAAGATATCGCAGAAGAGGCGGGGATCGGCTTAGGTACGCTCTATCTATACGCTAAAGGCAAAGAAGATCTTTTAGTGTTAGTGTTTCGTGAGACTTTATTACAGATGACAGAAGCGGCCTTCGATGACACTAATCCGGAGACCGCTGTTACCGATCAGTTGATGTGCTTTTTCCAAGTGCATATCGACTACCACAAAGAAGATCGGGTGTTGTCTAGGACTGTATTGAAGGAGCTGTCGTTCCCAGTAAACCCGCAACGTCGCCATGATATCGAGATAATCTTCAATGCGGCTTATGACAAATTAGCGCAATTGTTAAAACGCGGTATTAAGCAAGGGAAAGTATCGCCTAATCTCTATATTGGGACCGCGGTCACCAGTATCTTTGGCCTGTTTTATCATCTTCTGCAAGGTTTTTTGTGTGACTTCTTTAGTGAAGTAGAGTTTCAGAAAAATCTGCGTCATGCCCTAGATATGTTGCTTTCCGACTCTTTTGCGCAAAATAACTCTTGAAATGCCTTGCTGATTCCTGAATTCGAGAAAGTGAGAATGAATAAATGCCTTCACTGACCCGATGTCGTTTGCTTTGCCAATTGCGGGTGCTAGGATAATTGACCGAATAGTCGTTTGATTGGAGGTGGGCATGCTTAAAGCTAAAATAAATAGAACAAGACAACGGCTTGTTATAGCTGCTGTTGCAACCGTTTGTGCGCTCGCCACGGGAGCACTTTATGCGGCCGAACGTGTAGGGGATTTCTCACTACTTGACCACAATGGCAAGTTTCATCACATGGCTTGGTACGATGACCACAAGGCCATTGCTTTCTTAGTCCAGGTCAATGGTAGCGCCCAAACTCGTGCGGCGGTCACTGACTTTCAGCGTCTGCAAGCGCAATATGATACGCAAGGCTTTGAGTTCATGTTTCTCAATCCTCTTGGCCAAGCACGCGATACCGTTCAGCAAGAAGCGCAGCGTTTAGGTGTTACCCTGCCGGTCTTAATTGACGATAGCCAAATTGTCTCTGAGGCCATGGGAGTCGACAAAAGCGGTGAAGCCTTTTTGTTTGATCCGCGTAGTTTCGAGGTGATCTATCGAGGCACTGTTGCAGGCCTAGAGCAGGCCGTTAGTGAAATAGACGCCGGGCAATCGATTAGCACTCCGGTAGTTGCGATGAGTGGCTCTGATGTAACCTACCCGAATACTGCCCAGCATATGTCCCAGGGGATCTCCTACAGCAAAGACATTGCACCAATCATTGCCGAGAATTGTGCCAGCTGTCACCGAGATGGTGGAATCGCGCCTTTTGCGATGGATAGCCATGCCATGTTGCAAGGGTGGTCGCCGATGATCCGCGAAGTATTGATGACCAAGCGTATGCCGCCAGGTCAGTTGGACCCTCATGTGGGGGCCTTCTCTAACGATTACAATGTGGCGGTAGAAGATCAGCAAAAACTTGTGCATTGGATAGAGGCAGGTTCGCCTATCGATGGAACTGTTGACCCGCTGGCGCAACTGACATGGCCTGAGTCCAAATGGGAGTTTGGCGAGCCAGACTTAATCGTAAAAGTGCCGCCGCAAACGATTCCGGCTACTGGTGTACTCGACTACATCACCGTGGTAGTGCCATTCGAAGGCTTAGAGCGCGATCGGTGGGTGCGAGCCAGTCAGTATTTGGCGGGGGATCGCACAGTCCTGCATCACACCCTCAATGCGGTGATGCAGCCCGGTGAAACGCGTCCGCGCGGTTTCTTAGGTGAAGTGGATCCTAATCTTGCCTACATCACCCCTTATATTCCGGGTGCTGAGCCACACGTAGAGCCCCCGAACACTGGAGGGTTGCTCAAAGCTGGCTCGAAGCTCGCTCTGCAGCTGCATTACACGACGATGGGTAAAGAGACCGTGGATGCGAGTGAGATCGGTATCTGGTTCTACCCAGATGACGAGATTCCCCAGGAGCGTCGTTCGAGTGAATGCGCCTGTATTTTCCCGCAAACATGGACCGACATCCCAGCATATGACCCTGATTTTGTGCAGCAGCAAGCGATTACTATCGATGCAGACGCCTATCTAACTAGCTTCATTCCGCATATGCATTTCCGCGGTAAAAGCATGAGTTTCGCTGCCCATCACCCTGATGGCACGATACAAGAGCTGATCAATATCGCTAACTATAACTACAACTGGCAGATCGAGTACAAGCTAGAAGAGCCAGTATTTGTGCCCGCCGGTACCAAGGTAGTGGCCACAGGCGCTTATGATAATTCAACTCAGAACAAGTCAAACCCCGACCCAGCAAGAACGGTGCCTTGGGGCGATCAAAGCTGGGATGAAATGTTCTTCGGACAAGTCTATTGGAAGTATGTAGATCAGAGTGTGTTCGCAAGTGCGAGTGCGCAATGAGCGAAAAGTAAGGAGATAGGGGGGGACGGAATCCTAAAAAGGGGAAGGAAGCTGGGAGCTTTTTTCCCCTTTTGTCATTCTAAGAAGAGCTTACTTTGCTTGTTCGATAGGGTTGCGCAGAATGCCAACACCCTCAACTTCGACCTCGTAGACGTCGCCTCCAACCATTTGCTGTGTGCGGCCCATAGTGCCAGACCAGACTAAATCACCAGGTTCTAAAGTAAAATAACGAGAGATATAACTCACCATGTAGTCAAAGTTGTAGAGCATATCCGATGTATTTTCGCCTTGGCGACGTTCGCCATTGAGTCGGCCTTCAATCTGCAGTTCGTTCGGGTTTAGGTCCGTCACGATCTTCGGCCCCACCGCATTGAAAGTTTTGCTGCCCTTGGCTCGCGTCCACTGTAAGTCAGCGCCTTGCCAATCACGAGCGCTACCATCGTTGCCTGCCGTTACACCAAAGATGTAATCACGAGCATCTTCTATCGAGACGTTTTCCGCGTGCTTGCCGATGACGACAATCGCTTCGGCTTCATAGTGAAAGTTACTGCTATCGGCAGGGATAATCATAGGCTCGTCTGGGCCGATGATAGAGTTAGCAGGTACAACAAAAAGACCAGGGTACTCTGCGGGTTCACCCGTGAGGTGGCTACGGAAGTTCAGCGCCGTCATTACCACAAGCTCAGGATCGACAGGGGCTTTTAGTTTTACCGCTGACTGAGCAACGCTTTGGCCTGTATGTGTGCCACCCAAATAGGGCGCGTCGGTCAGTTGGTGGATAGTGGACCCGACCAGCTCACCCCACGAAATGCTGCCGTTTTGTTCGTATCGCACAAACTCAGCGGCTTGCGCTGAGGCCATCACAGCACCAGACACCAATAAACTTGCAAATATCTTATTCAATGAAACTTTCACGCAATCACCTCCTCTGGATGAGTTGTAGCTTCACCATTCCTATTTGGGCTTGTGACCAAAAAGAGAAAGGTTTGCCCTTATAATTGTTTAGCCAATTGCGGATTGAGTCCCCTGAGAGGCTCAAAGCAGCGCAAGGTATCCTGAACCTATAACGAGTGTTACGCAAGCGTTTGCGATGGGGGAAGTTGTTTGGCAGGAATTTCAATCCTAGAGTTTTGCATTTATGATGCCCCCCTAGACGTTGAATTCTCTTTAAGAAGGGTTAGATATGATTCGTTTTATCGCTAAAGCTTACCTATGCTTCGTTGCTTTGTGCATGGCAAGTGTGGCCAGTGAGACTGTCGCCCAAGGTCCAACTCCTTCGCTGCCCCCTTTACCGGAGGGTTTGCAAACCGTTGAGTTTTATAGCCCCGCAGTGGATAAGACAATGAAATATGACATTGTGTTGCCACCTGGGTATGAGCAAGGGGAGCATGAATACCCAGTTCTATATCTCTTGCACGGCTATATGCAAAATTACACCGTTTGGGGGCGTAATCTTGGCGCTGCATTCTATGCTAGGTCATTGGAAAACCTAATTTTAGTGCTGCCAGACGCGGGGAATACATGGTTTGTGAACTATGCCAGCAGTGAGTCGGGAAAAGACCAGTGGGAAGATTATTTGATTGAAGATGTCATTGGTCATGTTGACGCTAATTTTCGCACGATCGCGCGTCGTGAAGGACGGGCCATTGCGGGCTTGTCTATGGGGGGCTTTGGCGCATTCGCTCTCGGCCTTCGTCATCCAGAGATGTTTATTTCTTTAGGCAGCACTAGTGGATCATTAAGTTTTGCACGCGACAGAGCGGAGGCGATTGCGGCAGGGCAAGTGCTTGCGCCAAGGCAGCGCTCGGCAGAACAGCAGCGCGCCATCGATCGCGCGGATGAATTCATCTCGGCCATTATCGATGTTCCCGGTTTTAGTAAACAAGATGAAAGAACGCCAAACGGCATAGAGTTCGAGACGCAAGAACAAGCCCTAGCGTATGACCCGTTTCAGATAATTTTCAATGTGACGAAAAGCCGCCTTCCACACTTCTACATCGATGCGGGAACAGAAGATGGTCTGGTCAATGTTGCGCGGGAGTTCATGGGCTTATTGTTAATGAATGACGTTCCATTTGATTTCATGCAGTCCCATGGAAAACACAATTCGGAATATTGGCGGCGCTCAATTGGCCATATGATGACTGTGCAGTATGAGGTCATGCAACGAGAGCTAGGCAATAGGCCCTGAGGTGCTGCCACTCATTCGTGTAAACAATGCGCGTTGCCGCATCGCAAGCCAAAAAATACTGGATATACCGGAGTTTTCGCTTAGCACGGGGCAACATTATTGCGTCTTCGGCGGTAATGGGGCCGGTAAGTCTTTGTTGAGTTCTTTGCTGCAAGCTCGTCTCATTCAGGGGGCGGCCGCTGTGCAGTATCAAACAGGCTTTTCTCCTCAGCATGATATTCTTGAGGTGTCTTTTGAGGAGCAACAAAAACTTTGGGCTATAGATACCCGTCACGATATCAGTGAGTTTAGTGATGCTGCGCAAGACCAAGGAACAAGTGTCCGCCAGCTAGTGTTGGGAGCTAATCAAGCAGACGCACGATATGATGAAATCATGCGCTTACTCGCTTTGGAACGAATTGCAGAGCAAGGGATTCGCTATCTTTCATCGGGACAGTGTCGAAAAGCGATGCTGGCACGAGCCCTTTTCCAACGACCGAAGCTATTGATACTAGACGAGCCTTTAGAGAGTGTTGATAAAGCGACTCAAGGTTTGCTTAGGCAGGCGCTAGAGCAATGGATGTCAGTAGATACCTGCACTGTTCTATTGTGTAGGAGAGCACGGGATATTCTACCGGGCATTAGTCATCTGGCGTTGATGCAGGACTTGCAGCTAATTCAGCACGGGCCCAAAACGCAAATACAAAATCTCGAAGCATTTACGCAGATCAAAGAGCGCCGCTATGCTGTTCCGCAATTCCTTCCAGTAGGGGCGGATGTGGATGAATCTCATGCCCTGACACCAAAGGTGCCACTGATAGCCCTGCATGAGGTCCAGGCGGGGTATCACGGTAAGTTGGTGTTAGATGGTTTCTCATGGACGATGAATAAGGGACAGCACACACTCATTGAAGGCCCCAACGGATGCGGTAAATCGACACTACTAAGCCTAATTAATGGCGAGAACCACATGGCCTATGGTCAAGAGGTGTACCTCTTCGGGCGCAAGCGCGGCACAGGTGAGACTGTGTGGGATGTGAAACGGCGTTTTGGTGTGGTCTCCAATGAGATCCACAATCGCTATATTAAAGGTTGGCGGGTCATCGATGTTGTAGTGTCCGGCTTCTTTGACTCCATAGGCTTGTACGATGATAGCGGGGCGAGCCAACAGCAAACGGCCAAAGCATGGTTAGGGGCGGTCGGAATAGAGTCCCTATGTAAAGATTACTACCATTCCCTCTCATTCGGTCAGCAGCGCTTGGTCCTGTTGGCGCGCGCGATGGTAAAACAACCGAGCATTCTTATTCTAGATGAAGCGTGCGTAGGCTTGGATGACGCTTATAGAGATTTGATATTAAAGCTAACGGACATAATCGCCGCAATAGGTCGCACACACATTGTGTTTGTGAGTCACACAGATGGCGAAGTTCCTAGCTGTATTAACCAAAAAATCAGTTTTACCCCTTCAGGCGTTGTAGTCAGTTCAATCTAATTGCCAGAATTGTGCAGCCCTAGCGCAGCTCCAGTGGCGCTTGCCAAGAAGCTGTATTCGCGGTAATTTGAACTCTCAGTCAGGTGTTTTCTACTCGAAGGAGCACAATAATGATAAGAACTGCTAGAGATATCCTGCAAGAGAAGGGTGGGCATATGGTGACAGTCAGCTTGGAAGCAACTGTCTACCAAGCTGTAAAGATCATGACGCAGAACCGAGTCGGTTCTATCGTGATTGTCGATGAGGGTAAGATTGTTGGAATTTGGACAGAACGCGATTTAATGTACCGCGTGCTAGCCGAAGACTTTAATCCAAAAACTGAACTCGTCAGTAGCAGCATGACAAAGACCCTCATCTCTGCTGATGTGAACGATCAAGCCTTCCAGCTCTATGATAAATTTCTCGGACGTCGAATTCGGCATCTTCTCATTGAAGAGAATGGTGAGTATATCGGCATACTCTCAGTCGGCGATGTGATGCGTGCAAACCTTCAGCAACGGGCCGAAGAATATAAAGACCTCAACGAGATGGTCAGTCTCGAATATTACGAAAATTGGAAAGTACAACACGATGGAGCGTTGCGTTAGATAACGCTACATTCGGGTGGTTTTGAAAAGCGCTTGCCATCAATTTGGGATGCGTGTAGATTCAAAGCACTCTCTGGGCCGACAGTCTTAATAAGAACAAGAACGAATAGGCCGTTATTTTCGCTCTAGCAGCCTCTCCTCCCTTTGTTCTATTTTTCTGCAGTCGCATGCCTTTGGTTTGAGTAGGTAGTACTTTTTCTTGCATCTAGGATAGCAATTACTACGGTGCGTATTAGGGTGTTTTTTCTGAAACTAACGACAAACATAGAAAAGTAATGGAGTGTTGATTAGTTCTGCATTAGGTGCGAAATAAGTTAGTACACTTGTATTAGAATGGCTTGACTTCGAGTAAGGCTGTTTTCGTTTTTTACCGTCGAAGCCAATAGATCCAGCACTTCCAGAAAGTTTGGGAGCATAGGATTGGATAGCGCTACGCAAATGCTGGACGCACTGCGTCCCTTTCTCATATATTTTGCATTGGTAATGCTTGTTGTCATTGCCATGCTCGGTATTTCCTATTTTTTGGGGCAGCGTGCCTCACGTCCCTCAAAAAACACTCCTTATGAATCCGGTATTGTCTCTGTTGGCAGTGCGCATTTTCGTATTTCAGTGCATTTCTATATCACTGCCATTCTCTTCATTATCTTCGACTTAGAAGTCGTCTTCTTGTTCGCGTGGGCTGTTGCTGTGCGTGAGAACGGTTGGGCAGGGTTCATCGAAATACTCGTGTTTATCAGCATTTTGAGCGTCGCGCTTTTCTATTTATGGCGCATTGGCGCCTTGGATTGGCGCACGCAAACGCAAAAACGTCAGCTTCGTGGAGTACACGGCCCTGGTGGTGTGACCAATATCAAAAAACCACAAGGAGGGCTCTGATGAGTTGGGAACTCGAACGCGCAGACCAGGCCAAACAACCAGGGCGAGGTGAAAGCTCGTTTGACGAGTATATTCGCCGCAATGTGATGATGGGGCGTCTTGAGGACATGGCATCCTGGGGGCGGAAAAATTCTCTGTGGCCGTTTAATTTCGGTCTTTCGTGTTGCTATGTCGAGATGGCCACTGCATTTACTAGCCGGCATGACCTGGCAAGATTTGGTTCGGAGGTAATTAGGGGCACTCCGAGACAAGCGGACCTGATTGTTATTGCGGGGACGGTGTTTCGCAAAATGGCGCCAGTTGTCGAGCTGCTGTACGAACAACTGCTAGAGCCCAAGTGGGTGATCTCTATGGGCTCTTGCGCTAATTCAGGTGGGATGTATGACATTTACTCCGTAGTGCAAGGTGTGGACAAATTTCTGCCTGTTGATGTGTATGTCTCCGGTTGTCCGCCTAGGCCAGAGGCGCTGCTGCAAGGGCTAAATTTACTGCAAGACTCGATTGGGCGTGAGCAGCGACCACTAAGCTGGGTCATTAATGACCAGAAAGTGTATCGCAAAGAAGTGGACCCAGTGCAGCGCGAAAGAAGGCACGATGAACGAATCGCGGCGACGCAATTACGCTCGCCCGATGAGTTGTAAAGATAACTGTTAGCAGGGAAATTCTAATAATAAAAAGACAAGTGGCGTTTAATTGAATTGCCACTAGGAAAGGTGAATCGTTCCAATGGAAGTCGCCGATACAGTTTTAGACGTCGATCCAATATCTGCTAATTTGGTGGATGAGTTGAATCTGCGTTTTGACGAAGAAATAGTAGGCATCCAAGCTTACTGTGACGGCATTCCAGTGCTTTGGCTGCAGCGTGATGGGCTAAAAACTGTTCTGCACTATTTGCGTAGCAGCGCATCGGTGCACTTTCAAATGTTGTTCGATATCACGGCAATCGATGAACGCGCTCGGGTCAATCGCCAGGGGCAGCCTGCGAGTGATTTCACGGTGACTTATCACTTGATGTCCTTCAGTAGTCATTGTGATATGCGCTTGAAGGTAGCCTTACACCTCAATGATCTAAACATCCCAAGTATTACTGACATATGGCCCAATGCGAATTGGTATGAACGCGAATGTTGGGACATGTTTGGCATTGCGTTCAGTGGACACCCCAATCTCACACGGATCATGCTCCCCCCAACCTGGCAGGGGCACCCTCTGCGTAAAGACCATCCGGCGCGTGCAACTGAGATGGAACCCTATTCCCTATCGCAGGAGCGGCAGGTCGTTGAACAGGAGGCGCTGCGTTTCAAACCAGAAGAGTGGGGGATGACGAAAGAGTCAAAGAACTCTGAGTTTATGTTTCTAAACCTTGGGCCTAACCATCCTAGTGTGCATGGAGTTTTTCGTATAGCGCTACAGCTAGATGGAGAGGTGCTGGTAGACGCCGTACCCGATATTGGCTACCACCATCGCGGCGCCGAGAAAATGGCCGAACGTCAGACATGGCATACCTATATCCCTTACACCGACCGCATCGACTACTTAGGTGGGGTGATGAACAATCTTCCCTATGTCATGGCGGTAGAGAAAATGGCTGGCATTAAGGTGCCTGAGCGCGTGCAAGTGATCCGTGTCATGCTTTGTGAAATGTTTCGTATTGCGAGTCATTTACTGTTCTATGGGACCTTTGCACAAGATGTCGGCCAGTTGTCCCCAGTGTTTTATATGTTCGTCGACCGTGAACGCGTGTTCAATATTATCGAGTCGATTTGCGGTGCGCGCATGCATCCGGGGTGGTTTCGAATTGGTGGGGTGGCTCAAGATCTGCCAAAGGGGTGGGATAAGGCCATTCGTGAGCTACTCGATTTTATGCCAGCGCGTCTGCGCGATTACGACAGCATGGTGATGAACAACGGCATTCTCAAGCGCCGGACGCAAGGCGTTGGTGCCTATACGACCAAGGATGCGTTTGATTGGGGCGTTACTGGCGCTGGATTGCGCGCAACTGGTTTTGAGTATGATTTACGTAAGGCACGCCCCTATAGCGGTTACGATAATTTTGAATTTGAGGTGCCTATAGCAGCTAACGGCGACACCTATGACCGCTGTGCAGTGCGTGTAGAGGAAATTAGACAAAGCCTGCATATCATCCGTCAATGTGTCGATAACATGCCAGAAGGCCCTTACAAGGCGTCTCATGCCGCAACCACCCCGCCTCTCAAAGAGAAAAGCAAACTCGATATCGAAACCTTAATCAATCACTTTTTGAGTGTGAGTTGGGGGCCAGTAATAGCTGCAAACGAAGTCACGATGACCGTCGAGGCGACAAAAGGTTTGAATAGCTACTACCTTGTGAACGATGGCAATACCGGCTCATACCGTACACGCATAAGAACACCGTCGTTTGCACATTTACAAATGATTCCTGAAATCTCTCGCGGGTTTATGGTGGCCGATCTCATCGCCATCATTGCCAGTATCGATTTTGTTATGGCGGATGTTGACCGATGAAACTATGGAGCTTGCGAGAGAAAATTGGAGGGTGCAATGACTGATACTCAACTCATTGCCAGCAGCGCGTTAAAGGCACAGGCGCGAGCGCTTACGGAAGAAGAATTGCGCGAGATCGAACACGAGCTCACTTTATATCCGGACAAGCGCGCAGTCGGTTTGGAGGCGCTCAAAATCGTGCAAAAGCATCAGGGCTGGGTGTCCGATGAAAGCCTCCTGGCTGTGGCCAACTATTTAGAAATGTCCGCACATGAACTTGACGGTGTGGCGACTTTTTTTAATCTGATTTTCCGACAGCCGGTTGGGCGCAAGGTGATGTTGTTCTGTAATAGCGTCAGTTGTTACATCATGGGGTGCGAGAAAATCAAGGCCCGTATTAGTGAACAGCTTGGTATAGATTATGGTGAAACAACAGCCGATGGCGAATACACCTTGATACCGGTTCCTTGTCTTGGGGATTGTGATCGTGCCCCCGTTATGTTGATGGATGGAGAGCAACAACGAAATCTAAGTATAGAAAAAATTGATGAATTGTTAGCGAAAAGAGCAATCGAGAACAACTCAGGTTCAGGAATACGGCAATGACGGACAGGCCACTGACCAAGAACATAGACATGAGCAGGGAGCCCTTTAACCTAGGGCAGTATCGCCATGCCGGTGGCTATGATGGGGTGTTGCGCATGTTCAAAGAGATGTCTCCAAGTGATGTGCTAGAGACAGTCAAAAATTCCGGCTTGAAGGGGCGCGGCGGGGCAGGTTTTCCTACAGGCCTTAAGTGGAGTTTCGTCCCTAGTGGTGACAATGCACCGAAAACAAAATATCTAGTTGTAAACGCCGATGAAATGGAACCGGGTACCTTCAAAGACCGCCTCTTGATGGAAGGTGACCCGCATTTGTTGATTGAAGGCATGCTTATTGCGGCTTATACCATTCAAGCGAATACGGCCTACATCTTCTTGCGTGGTGAATATTTGCGCGCTGAAGCACTTCTTCGTAAGGCTATTGGGCAAGCGAAGGAACAAGGCTTGCTTGGCAAGAATATTCAAGGTTCGGGTTTCGATCTAGAGATTATCTTACATACCAGTGCTGGGCGATATATTTGTGGAGAAGAGACGGCACTACTCAATGCTTTAGAAGGAAAACGCGCTAATCCTCGCGCCAAGCCTCCGTTTCCACAAGTGAGCGGGCTGTGGGGCAAACCCACGATTGTGAACAATGTTGAAACGCTATGTAACCTGCCTGGCATTATTCGTTATGGGGTTCAGTGGTATAAAAACTTAGGCAAAGGCGCCGATGCAGGCACTAAGTTATGTGGCGTCAGTGGCCGAGTAAAAAAACCAGGGTGTTGGGAGCTGCCATTAGGCACGCCAATACGGGAGCTGGTCGATGATTTAGCCGGTGGAATGTCCGGTGGCTACGAGTTACGCGCCTTTCTCCCTGGTGGCGGCTCTACTGATTTCCTATTGCCTGAACACCTTGATTTGACTCTTGATTATGACGTGATCGGCAAGGCAGGAAGTCGACTAGCGACAGGCACGATGATCATCTTAGATGATCAGACCTGTCCCGTCGGTATGGTCGGTAATCTCATGCGTTTTTTCAGTCATGAGTCATGCGGATGGTGCACCCCTTGTCGTGACGGCTTGCCATGGGTCGACAGTATTTTTAGGCGCTTGGAGAGCGGGGAGGGCAAAGACGCCGATCTGCAAATTCTCACTGAACACCTTGAGTATCTAGGGCCGGGGCGCACTTTCTGCGCCTTAGCACCAGGAGCAATGGCGCCGCTTGGTAGTGCGCTTAAGCATTTTCGAGAGGACTTCGAAGCCCATATTCGAACGGGAGCTTGTCCGTGGCAAAAATAAGCGTTGATGGAATAGAGTACGAAGTTGACCCCGATAACAATCTCTTGCAGGAGTGTTTGTCGCAAGGGCTCGATCTGCCGTACTTCTGTTGGCACCCTTGTATGGGGTCTGTCGGAGCATGCCGTCAATGCGCGGTGAAACAATATCGCAATGCAGAAGATAAGAACGGCACTATTGTGATGGCCTGTATGACACCGGCTAGTGATGGCAGCATCATTTCTATCAAAGACCATCAGGCCACAGATTTTAGAAGCCACGTGATCGAAAGTCTGATGATAAGTCATCCCCATGATTGTCCCGTTTGTGAAGAAGGGGGCGAGTGTCACTTACAAGACATGACGCAAATGTCCGGCCACAATTACAGGCGGTACGACTTCAAGAAGGTTACCCATCGCAATCAAAACCTAGGGCCATTCATAGGCCATGAAATGAATCGTTGTATCGCCTGTTATCGCTGTGTGCGTTTCTACAATGACTATGCTGGGGGTGAGGACCTTGCGGCCTTAGGGTCTCATCATCACGTGTATTTTGGCCGTCATGAGGAAGGGACATTAGAAAATGAGTTTAGTGGCAATTTGGCCGAGGTTTGCCCAACAGGTGTTTTTACCGATAAAACATTCAGTGCGCACTACACTCGAAAATGGGATTTGCAAACAGCCCCTTCGGTCTGCGCTGGCTGCGGGGTAGGGTGCAACACGGCACCAGGTGAGCGTTACGGTACTGTGCGCCGGGTGGTCAATCGTTATCACCATGATATTAATGGCTATTTTATTTGTGATCGAGGCCGTTTTGGCTATGACGCAAATAGCAGTGATCAACGTATTGAAGTGGCGCGTTTTCGACACGGGCAAGAGTCACAATTCAACACATTGTCTGCGCTTGAAGCTAAGCGCCAGCTCAATGCGATGATCGGCGGCGATGTCATTGGGATCGGCTCACCAAGAGCATCACTGGAGAGCAATATAGCATTGCGCGATCGGGTTGGAGTGCAAAATTTCTATGCAGGATTTAGTGACGGGCAATTCAATTGTTTGCAAGAAGTGACCAAGAGTCTTCGTGAGACGGGCTTGGTTTGTCCAAGCATTCGTGACATAGAGCAGTCCGACTGTATTTTGCTTGTCGATGAAGATATTACGAACACTTCAGCACGGCTTGCGTTGGCCGTGCGTCAAGCGAGCCGCAGTGCTGCAACTGAGTTGGCAAAAGAGGCGCGAATCCCTCTTTGGCAAGATGCGGCTGTGCGCGAACTCGCTCAGAATACTCGTAGCCCCTTAATTATTCTCAGCCCTCAGGGGACGCGCTTAGACGATGTGGCAAGCGAACTGCACTTGCTTAGGCTGACAGAACAACTGCACTTGCTACAAGCAATTGCGCACGTCATTGACCCGCAAGCTAATGATCTTGATGACTATAGTGAGGCCAATAGTTCGCTAGCGAACAATATTGCTGAGCAATTATGCCGGGCGCAAAGGCCTTGCCTAGTATCTGGTATTAGCGCTGAGTCGCCTGCCTTGGTAAAAGCCTGTACTAATATTGGCAAGGCGCTGCGCGCACATCATAGTAAGAATGCAGAAAGTCCAAGGCCTATTGGACTGTGTTTCGCTATGCCGGAGGCCAACAGTATGGGGTTGGCATTGTTGTTAGAAAGCGGCGGGAAAAGTCTAGGGGCTGCGCTGCAGCGTCTTGCTCAAGGGAACGTCGATGCAGCGATTGTGATGGAGAACGATCTAAGTCTGCGCGTGTCAGCGGTCGCGCTAGAAGAGGCGCTGGCAGGTCAAACGCCTCTGCTTGTCTTGGATCAGCAGCATAATTCTTTTAATGCCAAGGCACAGCTTCTACTACCCACCGCTAGCGTGTTTGAGCAGCATGGAACTTGGGTCAACTATGAGGGGCGCGCACAGAGTAGCTATCAAGTTTTTCGCCCAAGTGAGGGCATTCTTCCCGCTTATGAGTACCTGAGCATCACTGACCCAGTTCAGCAATGCCTTGTGTCGAGCGAGCTTATTATTCAGGAGTTGGCACGCTCCGATAGTCGCTTTAATTCGCTGACTGATTTGCGCCCACCACGGACGGGTATCAGTGCTTCGATGAAAAGTCCGCGTCAGTCACATCGCTATAGCGGCCGCACCGCAATGTATGCGCAGGCGCATGTGCACGAGGCCCAACAAGAACAGGATAGAGCCTCCTCGCTTGCTTTCTCAATGGAGGGGGTGATGTTGCAAAAAGATGCCAGTCTAATGGCGTCGCCATGGGCACCTGCATGGAACTCCAATCAGGCGATCAGCAAGTTTCAAGAAGAGGTCAATGGTGAGCTCAAGCAAGGCAGCAAAGGTGTTTTGCTATGTTCTCGTCAAAGCAATGCGTCGCCATACGAGAGGTTCGATATCGACAGTGAGCAGAAACTGGCGTGTTTTGCGATTGCCCATCTATTTGGCAGCGATGAAATAAGTGCACAGGCACCTGCTATCCAAGCGCGCTGCGTAGGACCTTACGTTTGTATGGGCCAAAGTTTAGCGAATGCCTTGGGTATTCGACAGCACGGCTTAGTGCAGTTAGAGACTGCAACGGTGCGCGTGCAATTGCCTGTCATTATTCGCAGCAAAATTGCCCAGAACTGCATCGGAATCTATTGCGCGAATGAGGTTGATAAATATGCATTACTCAACGGCAAAGTAGCACTGCAAGCCGTATCTGAACATGAATCACATATCGCCAGTAGCCGGGCAATGTTCGATCTGTTGCTCATCAAAGATGCACTGCGCGGGGAGGCCTAAAGATGCGGTTTGAAGTGGGCTCTGCACTCAGTATAGGCGCAATTCTGTTCACGGTGATCATAGTAGCTGCGATGCTGATCTGGGTAGAGCGACGTTTGCTAGGGCTGTGGCAAGAACGTTTAGGTCCAAACCGTGTTGGGCCTTTCGGGCTGCTGCAAGTCGTGGCCGATATGATCAAGATATTTACCAAAGAGGATTGGGTGCCCCCGTTTGCAGATAAGTTTAGTTTTATTCTCGCGCCGCCCATCATCATGGTGGTCATCCTACTAAGTTTTTCAGTCATTCCTTTCGCCCCTGGGGTTGGCGTGATCGATTCTGATATTGGTGTGCTATTTGTGTTGGCCATGGCCTCGCTTGGTGCCTATAGCGTCATGCTCGGCGGTTTATCATCGAACAATAAATATGCCCTATTAGGGAGCCTGCGAGCTGCCGCACAAATGGTGAGCTATGAAGTGTTTATGGGGATCTCTTTGTTAGGGGTTGTGGCATTGGCAGGCTCATTCAACTTAAGAGAGATAGTGTTAGCCCAGAGCGATGGTTGGTTCATTATTCCTCAGTTTGTAGGGTTTGTGATATTTCTTATTGCAGGAATTGCTGAGAGCCATCGCCTGCCTTTTGATATTCCCGAGGCAGAACAAGAGATTGTGGCGGGGTATCATACCGAATATTCAGGAATGAAGTTTGGCATGTTCTTTGTTGGAGAATACCTCGGTGTTGTATTAGTTTCTTCGCTATTAGTTGTGTTGTTCTTCGGTGGCTGGTTGGGGCCTGGCTTTTTTCCGCCGATAGTGTGGTTTGTATTGAAAACAGCTTTCTTTATCGCGCTCTTCATTCTATTACGTGCGGCTATACCGCGTCCACGCTATGACCAACTCATGAATTACGGTTGGTTGTTCTTATTACCATTGTCACTGCTAAACCTAGTGCTCACAGGGGCTTATATCCTGTGGCAGGAGGGTATCTAATGTTAAGGCTGATCAAAGACACTCTAGGGAGTCAATGTGTCACCTTATGGCGTGTGTTCATGCACGCCTTTGCTAAAACAGACACGGTAGAGTACCCCGACGTGCAACCGCAAATGGCCGCTCGCTGGCGTGGCCGTATTATTCTTAGCCGAGACCCCGATGGTGAAGAGCGCTGCGTGGCTTGCAATCTCTGCGCAGTTGCCTGCCCTGTGGACTGCATCGCTCTGCAAAAAGCTGAAGACGAAGAAGGGCGTTGGTATCCTGAATTTTTCCGCATCAATTTCTCGCGCTGCATTATGTGTGGTTTTTGTGAGGAAGCCTGCCCGACTAATGCCATTCAATTAACGCCGGATTTTGAGATGGCAGAGTATGTTCGGCAGGATATGGTGTGGGAGAAAGAAGATCTATTGATCAATGGCACAGGCAAGTACCACGATTATAATTTTTATCGAATTGCCGGCAAAAAAATTGCGGGAAAAGACAAAGGCGAAGCACGTAACGAAGATGCGCCAGTCAACCTCAGGAGTTTATTGCCATGATCTTTTTGTTCTATACCGCTGCCATTGTCGCGCTGATCGCGACCATTGCCGTCATTATTAGTACCAACGTTGTGCATGCATTGGTCTATCTCATTATCTCTTTACTTTCTGTCGCGGTTATTTTCTTCGCGCTTGGTGCCCCGTTTGCGGCAATGCTAGAGGCTATCGTCTATGCCGGTGCCATCATGGTGTTATTCCTGTTCGTCATGATGATGCTCAATCTAGGCCAGACAACTCAAGACGAGGAGAAAGAGTGGATGCAACCGCGCTTATGGATAGGCCCAGTCACGCTGGTGGCTTTGCTGCTTGTCCAAATGACGAATGTGCTGTTAACGCAAGATGTTGATCTACGCCCCATCGAGGTCGGGGTGTTGGAGATCAGCGTGCTGTTGTTCGGTCCGTGGTTGTTGGCTGTTGAATTGGCTTCTATGTTGCTCTTGGCAGGGCTAGTGGCAGCCTATCATTTAGCAAAAAAGTGAACTTGGATGAGATGACACAATGGATTTTATTCCCTACGAACATGGCCTGATTCTCGCCGCGATTTTATTCGTCTGCGGTCTAGTGGGAGTTTTAACGCGCCGGAATATTGTGTTTGTTTTGATGTCTTTAGAGATCATGCTCAATGCTTGTGGCTTGGCGTTCGTGGTTGCCTCTTCACGCTGGCAGCACGCCGAGGGCCAGGTCATGTTTTTGATGATCCTCACCCTCGCAGCGGCAGAGGTGGCCGTTGGGCTCGGGTTAATTATTCAAATGTACAGGCGATTCCATACTGTTGATATCAGTGTTCTTAACGAGATGAAGGGTTAAACCGATGCAGAATTGGATTGGACTCTTACCAGCATTTCCGCTCGCAGGCTTTGTTTTGCTAGTGCTCAGTCGTGGGCGCATGAGCAAAACCGCTGCTAGCTTCATTGGTGCGGGGAGTGTTGGCCTTGCATTTGTGTTGGCTGTCTTGATTAGCATTGAATTCCTTAACTCTGGTGCGCAATCCTTCAGTAAGACACTTTGGGTATGGATGCAAGTTGGTGAGCTCGATACAGGGTTTAGCTTCTACTTAGATGGGCTTACTTTGGTGATGATTCTAATCATTAGCGGGGTTGGGTTTCTAATTCACCTGTATTCGACAGGTTTTATGGCAGACGACCCTGACTTTGCCCGTTTTTTCTCTTATATGAACCTGTTTGTGGCATCCATGTTGGTGTTAGTACTGGCCGATAATCTGATTCTGCTTTATTTGGGTTGGGAGGGGGTAGGGCTTTGCAGCTATTTGCTGATTGGGTTCTGGTATCAAAATCCGGCCAATGGCTATGCTGCCCGTAAGGCCTTTGTTGTAACTCGTGTCGGCGATACCTCGATGGCGATCGGTTTGTTCCTATTATTTAGTCAACTCGGGAGTCTCAATATTCAAGAGATTCTAGTGCTAGCCCCGTCGCAGTGGAGCACAGGTTCCGGTATGGCCGTTGCGGCAAGTGCCTTGTTATTGGGGGGCGCAGTGGGAAAGTCGGCGCAATTGCCATTGCAAACGTGGTTGCCTGACGCGATGGCGGGCCCAACACCAATTAGTGCGTTGATTCATGCGGCGACAATGGTCACCGCAGGCGTGTATCTAATCGCCCGCACACACGTACTGTTCGAATTGGCGCCGTCAGTACAATTGCTAGTAGCGTTTGTGGGGCTGGCTACTCTACTGATGGCGGGTTTTACTGCGATGATGCAGCGAGATATTAAACGTATTCTCGCTTACTCCACGATTAGTCAGATTGGCTATATGTTCTTAGCCTTAGGGGTTGGGGCTTGGTCTGCTGCTGTGTTTCACCTGATGACTCATGCCTTTTTTAAAGCGCTACTATTTCTTGCCGCCGGCACGGTGATATTAAGCCTGCATCACGAGCACGATATTTTTAAGATGGGAGCAATGCGGCGACGTTTACCTGTGTCGTTCTGGTGTTTTATTGTTGGCAGTGCCGCGTTGACAGCGCTGCCGTTTACCTCTGGTTTTTACAGCAAGGATGCCATTTTATTGGCCGCACTTGCCCATCCCACTTATGGAATGTTGCTTTGGGTAGGAGGCGTGCTCGGGGCGTTTATGACGGCGCTGTATAGCTTCCGTTTGGTGTTTGTCGTGTTTTTCGGCAGTAGTCACTATGCAGCGCATGAGGCAGCCCCTCATGACGATCATGCAGCGGTGGTCGAGAACACGAGTCCCGCGATGTTTTTTCCTCTGCTGATACTTGCGGGTCTGTCGTTGTTCGGTGGCTTGATCAGTGTGCCTGTGGATGCCGTTTTCGCCCAGTCAGGGGTGCACGAAGAAGCCCATGTAAGTCAGTTTTTGCACACTCTGATGATTCTAATACCCATACTGGGGGTCATGATTAGCTGGCTGCTTTATGGCAGTGTTCCCTATGAAAAAGCAGGTGCGCATTTGCGCCAGAGACTTGTTCAGTCGCCCCTTGGCGGCTGGCTCAATCGTTTCTGGTTCAGCGGTTGGGGCATGGACAAGCTCTACCAGACACTCCTAGTGCAAGCTTTTCTTATGCTGGCGCACATCAATCGCAAAGACGTCATTGATATTGCTTTTAATGGCACCGCCTTCGTAGCACGCTTTGCCAACAGTGCATTGGTACTCACACAAACCGGCAATATGCGCTGGTATGCGATTAGCCTAGTGGCTGGATTAGTCATCGTCATCGGTTTGGGGGTGTTCAGATGATCGTCCTTGCGCTGGTTGCGATTCTTTTCTTTGGCGGTGCAATCGCTTGGGCAAGCGAAGCCTTGGACGCGCGAATGCCACGTGCTGTTGCGTTACTTAGCTTGCTAGCGAGCGCTGCTGTGTTGCTCATATTCTGTTTTAGTTCCAGCCCCGGTGTGATGTTAGCAGGAGGGCAGTGGTGGGTTCTTGAAAGTTGGGCCTGGATTCCGCGATTCGGCATTTCCCTTTTAGTGGGGGTCGATGGCCTGTCATTGCTATTGCTTCTATTAACACTTTTTCTTGGCCTTATTGCCTTAGGGGCCGCATGGAATGAAATCCAAGAACGGGTAGGGTTTTTCTACTTCAATTTGCTGTGGACAATTGCCGGGGTGGTTGGAGTTTTCACAGCACTTGATCTGTTTTTATTCTTCTTTTTCTGGGAAGTCATGTTGATTCCCATGTACCTGATTATCGCGATTTGGGGGCATGAAAACCGCGCCTATGCCGCAATGAAATTTTTCCTTTATACACAAGTGTCGGGTTTGCTATTGCTACTGGCGATTCTAACCATGAGCTATCTTCATTTTGTGCAATTTTCGCGTTTCAGTTTTGACTATTTCGATCTGCAAAATGTCGTGATACCGGGCGCTTTGCAAACATGGATCATGCTTGGGTTTTTTGTGGGCTTTGCCACTAAGCTACCGATATTTGGCCTGCACTCATGGTTGCCAGATGCCCATAGCCAAGCGCCTACCGCGGGCAGTGTTTTGTTAGCGGGGGTGTTACTGAAGACTGGCGCTTATGGTTTGATTCGCTTTACACTGCCTCTATTTCCCGAGGCTTCGGCTGACTTTTCTTCCATTGCGATGACAATTGCCGCGATCGGTATTCTGTATTGCGCAAAAGTGGCTTTCGCTCAACAAGATATCAAACGCTTGATCGCTTATACCAGTGTTAGTCATATGGGGTTCGTGCTGCTTGGAATCTATGCATGGAATTTGTATGGCTTGCAGGGTGCGGTAATGACGATGCTCGCCCATGGTCTAAGCTCAGCGGCATTGTTTATGTTGGCCGGCGGGCTGCAGGCAAGGTTCCACACACGTGACATGGAGTTGCTTAATGGGCTCTGGGTCAAACTGCCTATGCTCTCTGCGATGGCATTGTTTTTCACAGTCGCTGCAGTAGGCATGCCCGGCTTAGGTAATTTTATTGGTGAGTTTCTTTCTTTATTAGGTGCTTTCCAAAGCAACCGAGTTGCGACAATTTTTGCGGCACTAGGTCTTGTGCTAGCGGCAGTGTATTCCCTTTGGGTGATACAGAAAATGTTCCACGGCCAGTTGCGAGTGCCTAGTCAATACGCCAGCGCCGGCGATCTTACCCTCATCGAGTTGCTGTGTTATGCCTTGATGGCTGCTGGACTTGTGTGGATGGGAATGTACCCACAGAGTTTCCTAGATGTGTCTGAGGTGAGTTTGCTCTATCTACAATCTCTAGGTGGAGGAGGCGAGTAATGACCAGTGCGATGTTATTCATGCTTCTGCCGCTGATTTTAGTCACAGCCACTGCTGTGGTAACGATGTTAATGGTTGCTATTAAACGCAGGCATGGCGTTAGTTGTATCGTGACCGTTTTGGGTCTTAGTCTTGCGCTTGTCAGCCTTTATTTCGTATTGCCAAGCTCTACGCAGGAGCTTACGCCGTTAATGAAAATTGATGGCTTTTCCGTATTTTTTTCTGCTGTGATCTTGTTAAGCGCAATCATGATTGCTTGTTTTAGCTATCCGTATTTTGTCAATTTGGAGGACCATCAAGACGAGTTTTATATTTTACTTTCTGTCGCGGTCTTAGGCGCCTTAGTAATGGTAAGTAATAGCCATTTCATTACAACCTTCTTAGGGATGGAAACCCTCAGCGTTTGTTTGTACGGGATGGTCGCATATCCGTTACACCGAAGTGCTGCGGCACAATACCCGATGGAGGCTAGCATTAAGTACCTTGTACTATCTGCGCTGTCGTCGGGGTTTGTCTTATTTGGAATCGCCTTACTCTATGCGCAAACTGGAACCTTGCAATTTACTGACCTTGGTCAAGCATTGACCTATGGCATCGGGCCGGTGCCGCCGGTATATTTCGTGCTGTGTTGTTTGATGATTGTCACTGGTTTCGCATTCAAACTTTCTTTGGTGCCCTTTCATTTGTGGACGCCAGATGTTTACGAAGGAGCCCCGCTTCCGGCCACAGCATTTCTCGCCACCGTTGGTAAAATCGCAATGGCAGCGTTGTTAATGCGCTTTATAAGCGATAGTGCACTGTTGGTTAATGAGGCGATTGTCTTTGTTCTTGCTTTGATAGCGGGGGCGTCAATGTTATTTGGCAATCTGTTAGCCCTTTTGCAGAGCAACTTAAAGCGCCTGCTGTCTTACTCTTCAATTGCGCATATGGGATACCTTGTTATTGCGCTTATGACAGTCGATCGATCTGCAGATTCCCTTGGTGTAGAGGCGGTAAGTTTTTACCTATTGGCCTATGCGCTTATGTCTCTTGGGGCCTTTGGAGTCATGATGCTTGTGTCTGATAGTGAACAAGAACGCGATCATATCGGGCATTATCAAGGACTTTTTTGGCGCAATCCATGGTTAGCCCTCGTAATGACGGCGATGTTGTTTTCGCTAGCGGGAATTCCTTTAACCATTGGATTTCTTGGCAAGTTTTATATTTTTGCAGCAGGCGTGCAAGGCGCTCAATGGGCCCTATTATTTACGATGGTTGTTGGTAGTGGGGTGGGGCTGTTTTACTATTTACGGATCGTTTATGGCATGCTCACGCCATTGGATGAGGACTTATTGTTGCCAGTGGCAGGGTTGAAAGAATTGCTGCCACATTGCCTACTGTTCCTACTACTTGCACTGTTATTGTTGCTTGGAATTGTGCCTGGTGTCTTGATGCAATGGCTTGCGCAGATGGCTAGCGCGCTGTAGACAAAGCCCTGATCATGACTCCTTCTTGCTCTAAGCGTTTTCGTAGTGTTTGTGCAAACGTTAATGCAATCTTGGAGTCGCCGTGTATGCACAATGTGTCTGCACGTACCGCTATACGATGCCCCTCTATGCTTCGAATTGCCCCGGTTTTGATGACCTCTAGTGATTGTGCCACAGCCTCATCGGTATCTTCTATGACGGCCTTGGCTGCACTTCGCGGTAGTAATTCCCCATTGCTTTGATAGCGCCGGTCGGCAAACACTTCACTGATTGTTTGAAGGCCTTTTTCTTGCGCTAACTTCAATAGCACCCCGCCGGCCAAACCTACGATAGGAAGGGTAGGGTCAAATTCTTGCACTATCTGAATAAAGGCTTGAGCAAGTTGTTCGTCTTGCCCTAATTGATTATAAAGTGCGCCATGGGGTTTTATATGACTTAGTGTTATCTCGTGTTCGCTAGCGAGGTCCCGCACATAGCGCAATTGCGCCAATATGTGTTGGCGAAGGCTAGCAATTGGCAGTTGCATTGCTAAGCGACCAAAATTTTCTCGGTCAGGGTAAGAAGGGTGGGCGCCGATTCGTACGCCTTGTTCGCGCGCAATGCTAATCGCTAGCGCTATAGTGGAGTGATCACCAGCATGTGCCCCGCAACTGATATTGGCGGAACTTACCAAGGCTAATAATTCGCGATCAAATGCACCTCCTTCGCCAAGGTCTGCATTTAAATCAATTTGCATAGGGCTCTCCAAAGACAATCGTTAAGACATAGCAACTGCAATTGTACGTGATCGTATGGGTAAATTTGGGACTTTATTCACCAATAACAAAGGGATGGGGGCTAGCCAGCGCAGGGGATACATTGTCTAATAGCGCCAAATCCGCTTTACCACGCCATTGTTGTGAGGAAATGAACCTGTGAACGTCTTTTCGAGATTGCTAGTGAGTGCGACTGCCGCTGCATTGGGTGTATTGGCTGGGCCTACGGTAGCGCAGACTCTTGCCACTGTTAGCATTCCAGAGGCATTGCAGGGGTATTACACCTTGGAGGTGACTGATTCTACACCTTCTTCGCCACTTCAGAACACTGACACACAAGATACCTCAGATGACCTGCATTTTTATCTCAGCCCGATTGGGGAGATATGTTTGAAGAACCCTAGTTCTGGCAATATCGAAGTGCTATCGAGTCAACCGCAATTGCAGTATGGACTCTTTAGCAAAGTAAGTTGGGACATCGCCGACTTAGCAATGCGCTTCACTATAGACATTGCTCAAACTAGTTTTGCAGGTATCGAAGTGCAGTCGCTTGCTGGGACTGACTATGCTCGCCTAACGGGAACGCGAGTAGCCTTAGATACGGGTTCTTGCCGGTCTTCTACATTCGATACCCGAGATGCTTTGGTCGTTATCAATGAAGCAGAGAAAACTGCACCGAGTTATTTTCCTAAGAGCGCCTTGAGCGTGAATCAAATAGGCGATGGTTTTGATCTTTATCGCTACTATCCATCCTCAGGCGTGTATTTGGCAGTAAGAGGGAATACTGTCTTGGCGCGCGGAGGTGATTTTGGTTCTGAATATGTGATTGTCGGCTACGTCGATGACCTATTGAGTACACCAAGCAATTTACGCGTGCCCTCCAGCGATTCTCGATGGTCTTTCTTTGCGGGCACCTATCTCTTAGAAATGACTGAAGCATTGGCTGTATCGCCGATTGCTGACGGCACACAGTTGAACTTGGTTATAGGCGATGGTGGTTTGTTGTGTGTAGAAGAAAAAGTGTTAGCCTACCCAAGCATCTCAGGAGCCAATGCCATATGGACAGACTCCTTGTCTAATATTCGCTATGTGCTTGATCTTAGTCGCGCCGCTGATTCAGACAATTTTGGCGTGGGGGAGCTTGCCTTTCAATCCTCAGGGGGTAACCCTTTTGGGTTGCTGACGGGGGATCAAACATCGTTGTCGAAAGAGTGTAGTGGTGCCCAGGGCGCTGATGCGCAGTTGAGCACCAATAACGCTTTCTTCACGTTAATCGAGACGGAGTATCCTAAGCTCTTTCCTAGTGGGCCACAGACTTTCAATCAAACCCAAGACGGCTTCACTTATCGTTACTATTTTAATACGCAATTATTTGTAGGTATCAAAGACAGCGTTGTTTATGTCAACGGAGGCCAGTTTGGTAATAACGAAAACCCAGTCGCAATAGGGACTATCGCTGCGTTAACTGCGCAAATCTCCAATGTGCCGGTAGCGCCGAATATACCAAGTTCGAGTGCTGGAACTTATTCAGTCACCTTTGCCGGTGCCACGAATGTGTCGCCTTTTAGCAATGGTGCTACTGCCTCGGTAGTTTTGGATGCAGCTGGCGCCTTATGTTTCGATGGGCTTTCACTAGGTTCTGCAACAACGCTAAAATCTTCACCAAATACGGCCACTTGGGGAAGTTCTGACCTCGGGTTAAAGTTGACGATGGACACGAGCGCCGTGACCGCAGGAACTATTAGTCTATCAGTGTCCTCTTTTGCCGACGTGTCCTATGCGACTGTCGCTGGGACACAAACGAGTTTAGAGACGGCTTGTGGCGCGAGCAATCAAGTGCTCAATGTCGCGGATTCATCGGCCCTATTTGATCTAGCAGAACAATACTTTCCGCAATTTTTTCCTAAGAATGTCTTATCCACGAATCAACTAGGCAGCAATACTCTCAGCCGTTTTTATCCGGCCACGGGCATGGGTTTATTAGTGGAAGGTCAAGCAGTATCGGTGCGAGGCGGCCCCTATGGGACTGCCTATGTGCGGGTAGGTGAGGTTGCAGAACTTACAACGCTCATAGTCGCGGAGAACACGCCGGTGACGCCAGAGCCGGTTATCCCTATTTATGATCTACGAGTAACGGGCAATGGTGAGATTATCTTTAATTCTTCCACGCTTGTGCGGCCCACTGTCGATATAAAAAAGTATGCAGTTGAAAGGCCAGATAGTACTGATACGAGCGCGATGCAAGCCGTTGTTCGTAGTGCGCTGTCTGATATTTTGCCGGTTATCGACTCTATTTCAGTTTCAGTGGTTGCGGAGTCTACTTCGACATTGGTGTTGAGCGCCGTGGCGAGCCGAACCGCAAATGTTACCGGCAATACCCGAGAGAGTGAATACACAGTACTTTTGACTTTCACACAACGCTAATCGGCTTGCCGCGCTTGCTGCAGTTGCTCGCTTAGGCGTTCGAAATATTGGCTTTGATGCAGCTTAGCCGCGACCGCAATGGCGTGGCTAACGGGCTGAAAATAGACAGAGGTGTTAGGTGACATATGTGCCAGTTGCCAGAGGTCGGCTTGGATGACGCTCGCAATCCTAGGGTAGCCACCAATGGTTTGTGCGTCATTGGCGAGGATGATTGGCAGCCCGTCATTAGGCACTTGTACATCTCCAGGTAGCACGCCCGCGGAGAGCAAATTCACTGGTTGTAGAAGATCTAATCGCCTGCCCTTCAGGCGCATACCCATGCGATTGCTTTGATGGCTAATCCCCCAAGGTTGCATCCAAAATTGCTGGTGGGCGTCATCGTCGAACAGATCGTAATCTGGGCCCGGTAATGCGCGCAGAACATGGCTAGGGGCGAAGGAGCGAACTAAGGTATTCAGCCCTGGCTGTGGAGGGGCTTGGCGAGAGAGTGGGAGATAATCGCCGGCCTGTAGCGCGCGACCATTCAACCCACCAAAGCGGTTGTTTAAATCGGTGCTGCGCGATCCTAATAACAGTGGAACATCGATGCCTCCGGAAACGGCAAGGTAGCCTTTCGCACCGGCTATCGCGGGGCGCAGTAATGACAATGTGCTTCCTGTGGCAATAGCAGTAGGGTGACCTGGTAGAACTTGCTGCGTTGTGGGTGCATTGGGATTGGATATGGAGCCCGCAAAGTCTACCCCCGTCAGGACTATGCGGCATGGAGCGGTGAAGCGCAAAAATAGGGGCCCAACGCTTACCTCCAATACGGCCGCGTTTTCGGGATTGCCAAGCATAAGATTGCCTTGTCTAAAGGCGATTGGGTCGAGCACCCCGGCTTGGCTGATTCCTAAGTGGCGCAGACCGAAGCGGCCGAGATCCTGCACTGTTGTTAATGGGCCCGATCGAAGTACTTCTATCATCGTGGTTCCCCAACCGGCACAAAACGAACCGAGTCGCCGATCTGCAGCAAAGTGATGGGGGATTTAGTGGGCGTAAATAAAGGCACTTCGGTGTGGCCTATGATATGCCAACCCCCGGGCGATTCACTGGGGTAGATGGCTGTCTGGCTGCCAGCGATGGCGACCGACCCAGGGGCTATAGCAAGACGCGGCGTCTTTGCGCGTGGCAAGATTAAACGTGGATCTAAGTCGCCCAGATACGCAAACCCCGGCTGAAAGCCAAGACAGTAGACGCGATAGGTGCGACTGCAATGGGTTTCGATTAGCTCCACAATGCTTATTCCGCAATGCTCGGCAACGTAGTCGATGTCAGGCCCGTCTGCGCCGCCATAGCTCACGGGAATCTCAATCGTGCGACCTTGGACATCTATGTCTTTTAATTGCGGCCAGTGAGTTAGAACGAGGTCTTGAAGGGTGTTGAGAAGAGTTTTCTGGCTTGCCCGTATCAGGATGTTACCCATACCCGGCACAATCTCTATCAGACCTAGTGGCTCACGCTGCAGGTCTAACCACCCATAGAGTTGCCATACGCGCTGTTGAACATCGATTGGCACATCTGCAGCAGTAGTGGCTGTGAAGGCAAATAGCAAGGCATCTTCGCCAACTAGCGAAACCCGAATATCCTTTGGTCGATCTGAGGGAGGTATACTCATACTGGCTAATCTATAGCACTATAGCGTGGATTGGCAATGCAGCAATGGAGGTGGGTTCTATTCAGGCTTGGTTAATGCAAACTATCTCTATAATGGTCGCGTCAAAGAAGTTACCGATAAACTGAAACAAAGGAGCAGTAAATGAAGCTGATAGCGCAAGTAGTGATGGCAAGTTGTTTAGGGTTAGCGTCGCTAGGAGCGAGTGCCCAAAACATCGAGCTTTTACCAGAAGGGCAAACCTTGATCAGTTTATCCGTCACTGAAAAGATCAGCGTGGAGCAAGATACATTGACGGCCGTGCTCCGAATCGAAAGCGAGAATAAAGACGCGCAAATTCTGCAAAGAGAGATTAATGCAGCGATGGCGCAGGCGTTGGAGCGCACTGATGATGTAGCTTCCGTTGAGGTTGCCACCGGTTATTATTCCGTCTATCAGTTCAATAACGCACCGCAAGGAGGCAGGACCGATCGTCAATGGCGAGGTGCACAATCGATTACTTTGGAGTCCACCGATGCGCAAACTGTGTTGGAGTTGGCTGGTGAGATTCAGGAACTAGGCTTTGTTATGAATAATCTTAGCTATAGCTTGAGTACCCAGCGCGCGGATGAGATTCGTGACGGTTTGATGGAGAGCGCTATAGTGCGAGCACAAGCCAACGCCGAGCGCGCCGCGCAAGCCATGGGTAAAAGCGATGTTGATATCGCCACTATCTCGATCGATGAAGCGATGGGCTATGCGCAGCCGTTGATGATGGCGCGCTCCATGGCGATGGACTCGGTCGCCGAGAAAGCGAACCCAGTTGCTGAGGCGGGAAAATCTGAAGTATCGCTGACTGTTCGCATCCAAGCTGTCGCCAAATAAATCTTAGAGCCGAGTTCGAGAGAGCTCGGTTGAGCTTATTCTTTATAATTCGCAATAGCGCCCACAAATACGACTGAGAAGTCACTAGCTTGTACGGGTTTACCAAATAACCAGCCTTGGGCGTACTCGACATTGCGCTCTGCTAGAAAGCGCGCCTGTTCCTCTGTTTCAACGCCTTCTGCCTGTATAGCCAAACCCAGCGTTTTAGCCATTTCGATGATGTGTAGTACTACATGGTTGGTGGCTGCTTGGGTGTTGATTGCATCAACAAATATTTTGTCGATCTTCAAATAATCGAATTGCAGTGTTTGCAGATAGGACAGGCTGCTATACCCCGTACCAAAGTCGTCTAGTGCTACCGATATTTTGTCTTTGCGCAGTACTTCAATCCGGTCGGCTGAATGCTTTGCATCCAATAGAACGCGTTCGGTAATTTCAACGGTGCACTCGCCGTTAATTTTCTCTGCGAGTTTTTTTATAAGTGGGCGTGTTTGTTCTGACTCTAAATCAGCCGCAGAGATATTGATGGCGATTTTAAAATTAGGGTAGTCGTTGAAATGGCGTCGCACATCTTTTTCAATTAGCTCGATTAATTGGTGAGTAATCTTGGTGATCAAACCTAGTTTTTCCGCCTCTGGAATAAACACATCTGGCATAGTGGTAGTGCCGTCTTGGCGTTTCCAGCGCAGCAGTGCTTCAGCGCCAATGATCTTTTTGTCGTGCAGACGAACGATGGGTTGGTAAACGGCATAGAACTCTTTGCGTCTCAATGCCAGTTTGATCTCAGTGCCGATCGAAAGGTGTTGGCGGGCGAGAAATGCCACGAGCGCGGCAAGTATTAAGCCTGAGAATAAGCCAATGGGGACCATGAGCCAGGTGAACTCATTGACACGTTCGTGCAAGGTTGAGAGAGGGACTGCGGCAACTGCAGCCGTTAGTAATATATCTTCTGAGCGCCCGACCCCAACAATAAAACTATCGGTAATAAAGCTTATTTGTTTTTCTTGGCCCAGACGAGTCAACCATTCGGGGTCGATCGTACCGTTAGACGAGCGAATTTCCCCAGTTGTTGGTGTGAACGTGGCAAAACGCACCCCAACCTCTTCGTCCGATAGGTCTATCGAAAGGCTGCGATTAGCAATGGCCACGAAACCATCTTGATCAAGGCTAACCATTGGTACATTAGGAGCTAGTGGAAAGTGAAGATCGGCTCGTAATGAATTACCGACTCTCGTAGTTTGGTCTGGAGGCCCTAAGTCTATAGGGGGGGAGTGCCAGCCCAATGAAGAGCAATCCATAAGATTGCCGTTCATATGGCCGATCACTTCAACGAACTCTTTCTCTAGCGCTATGGTACTCATGCGCGCGATCATTTGCTCAGAGCAAGCTTGTCCTGGAAACTCTGCCTGTATTTGTCCTTTTGACTCGTTGATTTGATAGGTGGTGCGATCAGAGCGATGGATAACATCGTTTACATAACGCAGGACATGTTCGGTTTCAATGCGTAAACCTTGTTGATAGGCAAGGTACTCGGCAGCCAAGATTGGTCCAATCGCTGAAAGAACAGCCAACGCGATTGTAAGTTGTAGCGTCTTTATTCGCGTCATGTAATATTCAATTTTTGAAGCATAAAAATAACGAGTTTGTAATTTTAATGCCTCAGCATAACGCATAATTTGTGTTGTCGTCTGTAGGAAAACAACCCAAAACAATTAAAAAATTTCGTAAAACTTATTCGTTGAGTTGGACGCGATCCATTTCCATTAATTGACTATAACTTGAAGTGATAATTCTATCGCCTTGGGATAAACCGTCAACGACTTCAATGAATCGATTATTACGTCGACCCGTGCGAATATTGCGACGGCTTGCGAAATTCCCGTCACTATCGAGGACGAACACCCAGTTGCCGCCAGTGTCTTGTATATAGCTACCTAATGGTAGGAGAAGGGACTCAACGGAGCTGCCAAGTGTCAAGTCTAACTGCAAAGTTTGACCGCGACGAATATTCTCAGGCGATACCCCGTCAAACACCAAGTCTATGGTAAAAGTGCCATCTGTAATTTCTGGATAAATTTTGATGACGCGTGCTTGGTACTGTTGTCCCGCAAGAACAAAACGCGCGGACTGATCGTTCGCAACACGAGTGACATAGTATTCATCGACTTGAGCGACTATTTTGAATTGTTCAATCACATCGATTTGCCCTAAGCGTTGCCCACGCGTTTTATTTTCACCGACTTCCACAGACAAAGAGGTTAATTGGCCAGAAATCGGGGCCCTTACAAGTAAGTTTTCGAAACTACTTTGTGAAAGTTCTAAGTTTTCTTCGAGCTTAGTCACTTGCAGGGCGATCTGCTCCATACGATCTTTTCGGATTCTGTCTTCTAGCACTTGCCGCGAGCGAGTGTTCGCAAGAAGTTTGCGTTGGTAAGTCAACTCGTCTACAACTGACTCGTATTGTTCTTTTGATACTAGGCTATCGCTAGCAAGCTGTTGCAAACGTTGCTCTTGCCTCTCTAATACGATTATTCGGTATTCGATTTCTATCACTTGTCTATCGGTATTTAGTTTGGTGGTTTCTAGGCCGTTAGAAATGTTGGACAAATTATTCAGCTGCTCGGTGATGGATGTGTCGTTACGTGCAACATTAAGACGCAGGTCGGTATTGCTCAGTTGTAACAACGGTTGTCCTGCCACTACAAAGCTGCCTTCCTCAACTAACACCTCCTCAACGACACCGCCATCAACTGCATCGAGGTACACACTATTGAGCGGTTGAATAGACCCGCGAATCGGCGTGACATCCTCGAATGCGCCATAGCTGACACTGGCGATGCTTGTTTGTTGAGAGGGGAGCCTGAAAGTGCGGATGGAGGCATCACTAAGCAAACCGTAAACCCAAAAGGCTGCTGCTGAGAGCGCCAAAAACAACAAAGCCCATTGCCAAAGCGGCCGTTTTTTCTTCTCAATTACGCGGTCCATTGTTATTCCTTATTCGTATCGTAATGCAAGATTTGGGCTAGCTTGTATCGTGCGCAGGGACTGCATGGCCATTGTAGTGAAAGCCACAGTAATCGCGATTAAAGCTGCAAATCCAAAAATCATTAAATTAGCGCCGAGTAGATCGATTCGATAATAGAACCCTTCTAACCATTTGCTAATCGCCCAGAACGATATGGCTGATGCTAGCAGTGATGCAATTGCTAACAAGGCAAGTATATTTTGGAAGAGTAATGCAATAATACTAATAGTAGAAGCACCGAGTACCTTGCGTATGCCGATTTCCTTAGTTCTTTTGGCTGTGTTGAAGGCAGACAGACCAAAAAGCCCTAAACACGAAATGAATATACAAAGCCCAGCGAAACTCCCGACAAGCCCCATGAGTCGTTGCTCAGAGCCATACAGCTCGCGTAGATCTTCTTGCAAGAATGTGAATGTCAAAGGGTGGCTTGGATCAAACTGCGACCACTGGTTTTGCAAATCGTTTAAGACGCTATTAGTGGCGCTAGGCTCAATCTGTATGATCACTAACTCCGAATACGAACGACGTTGTGCTTCGGTGTACTCACTGAAATCAGCAGGTCTATAGAATATTGCCAAAGGAGTAATGGCTTGTTGTAGACCCAGCATATGAAAATCTTCTACAACGCCGATGATTTCGATCACTGGATTGTCGTCGGTCCCAAACTGCTGTATGCGTCTTCCAATAGGATTTGACCACCCCATTTGCCGTACTAAACTTTGATTAACAATAGCGGTGCGGCGCGGGTCGTTGCTGCGATTAATGTCGAAGTCTCTGCCTTGCAATAATTGCATCCCCAATGTTTCGATCACCTCTGGTCCCATGTCCATTGTGTTTACAGTCATCTGTTCATAGCTTCCCTGTTTGTTCTCAACCTGAAGTGCATTGATGCTAGGTTGTTCGCCAGGGAGATCTTCGGTGACCGCTACTGATATCACACCGTTGGTTTGGCGTAGCTCATTGAGAAAGGCTGGTAAGCGCTCAATTTGATCTGCTCCAGAAACGCGCAAGACCAAGCGATTGTCAGGTTGAAACCCTAGCGGTTTACTTTGCACGAACTGCATCTGCGAGAGCATTAATAAGGTGCTAGCGATGACAGCAATTGAGATGACAAATTGCATTAATACGAGTGCTTGGCGTGTGCTGGCACCTTGTCGGCCATTGCCTTGTGCTCCCCTAAACGCAGCGACAGGAGGGATGGCAGAAAGATAAATGGCTGGATATAGGCCGGACAATAAGCCTAGTGCAATGGCGCTGAAGATGAGCCCTATCAATACCAGTGGCGAGAATAACACGCTAAGGGGCAGCGGAGAGTCCAGCAGTGTTGTGATTGGTGTAAATGCAATTGCAATCCAGCTGACGAACACAGCGAGAGCCAGAGCGACCAGTACATAGATGACTGACTCGCCAATAAATTGCCCAAGCAATTGGCTGCGAGATGCGCCTAGTACTTTGCGCATCCCCACCTCTTTTGCCCTGCCAATAGAGCGGGCAGTGGCCAAATTAATGTAATTGATACACGCCACTATCAGAACAAATAGCGCGATCGCTGAGAAAGCGTAAATATAAAAAATATTGCCTCTGGGTAGATCGAAATCGGTGCTCGACTGCAAATGAATATAGCTAATCGGTTCAAGAGTGAATTTAGCGCTGGCATTGATGTTGAGTTGTTCCACCATCGGGCGCATATTGCGTTCGTAAAATTCTTCTGTAAGCGTTTGAAAATCCGCGTCAGTAAAATTCTCTGGCAATAGGACATAGGTGTAAGCATTGATGCTCCACAACTCTTCGATCCGTTCTGCTGAGTCCAATATTGGCGACTGATTGTAAGAGATGAGCACGTCGTATTTCAGGTGCGTATTGTCGGGTAAGTCTGCGAATACCAAGTCTATGCGATACGTGTAGGCATCCGTGAAAATTGTTTCACCAATCGGGTTGCGATCGCCAAAATATTGTCTAGCAAAGGTTTCGCTTACGGCGATACTGTTCGGATCAATCAGCGCCGTGTCGGGGTTGCCGTAAAGTACATCATGGCTAAAGATTTTGAAGGTTGCATTATCTGTTAGGTAGACATCTTCCCAGTAGAGGGCTTGATTGTCGTTAGTGCGCATTAGAGATTGCGCATTGGGCACATTGCGAAAACGTGTGGCGTATTCTATGACAGGGTTTTGCTCTGCAAGCACGAGCGCAAGTTGCGTCGATGTCACAGCGGCATAAGTTGCGTCACCATTGATAGTGAGTTCGTTGATTATGCGATAAATGCGGTCTTTTTTCTCATGGTGTTGATCGTAGCTTAGTTCACTATGCAGGTAGAGACCAAGGATGAGGCAGCAGGCTATTCCGATAGTGAGGCCGGCGATATTGATGACGCTGTAACTGCGCTCTTTGACAAGCTTGCGAAGCGCAATGCGAGTGTAGCTGGCTAATAATGAAGAGGCGGACATATTAATTTCTCTTAAGCAGCAGTGGGCGTTGTAACGACTTGTCCGTCGAGCATACGGATTGTGCGTGTGCCGTATTCTGCGTGTTCGGGCGAGTGGGTTACCATCACGATGGTCGTGCCTTCTTGATTTAACTGCTGCAATAATTGCATCACCTCAATGCCATGCTCACTGTCTAAGTTACCCGTAGGTTCGTCAGCTAGGATAAGCTTTGGTCGGTTTACCAATGCCCGTGCGACTGCGACTCGTTGCTGCTGCCCCCCAGATAACTGTTGTGGAAAATGGCGGATGCGATGACTCATGTTCATTTTTTCGATCACCGATTCGACCCGCTGTTTGCGCTCGTTTGCGGGCACCTTTGTATAGATCAAAGGTAACTCTACATTCTCATAAACGCTCAGCTCATCAATGAGGTTGAAGCTTTGAAAGATGAACCCGAGGTTTTCTTTGCGAAGAATAGCGCGTTCTCGCTCGCCTACTCTTGAGATGTTTTGGTCTAGAAAATAGAACTGCCCGCCATCTGGGTTGTCGATGAGGCCAATGATATTGAGTAGAGTGGATTTACCGCAGCCCGAGGGACCCATGATTGAAACGAATTCTTTTTCGGCGATCTCGATGCTTACTCCGCCTAAGGCAGTCGTTTCGACTTCGTCTGTGCGGAAGAGTTTAGTGAGATTTTCAGTTTTTATAATCATGGTCTCGACTCCAAGGGGTCATATAACTTTATTAAATTAAAATGAATTGCCCGTAATGAGCAGATTTATAGGCTAGGGTTTGCAATCGCTGTGCCAGAATTTATTATTTAATTAAAACAATTAGATAGGGGGGCGTGGAAACTTGTGGTTGGATAGGCGCGCCAGAGATTGGCGAGAATGACAATTGTTAGGGGAAAACGCTAAATCGCTATTGGCTTCCTTGCGCGCTGGCCATGTCCTGTTTATGCTCAACTCTTCATAGAAGAGGGTTGGGGTTATGTTAAGTACACGCAGACTGTTTTTGGGTTTGATCGCCTTGTCAGCATTAGGCGCATGTAGTGAGGAGCAGCCAGCCACGGCGCCTGTCATGGTCGAGGAAACGCAAAGCGCGGCGCCCGAGCATTCGGACGAAGTCATTGTGGCAGCTGATATTCTTAATGCCGCGAATGATAACGCGCAGTGGTTAACTTATGGGCGTACCTACTCAGAAGAGCGTTACAGCCCGCTCACTCAAATTAATAGAGGCTCGGTTGAGCAACTTGGTGTGGCTTGGTCTTTCGAGCTAGATACCAACAGAGGGCAAGAGGCGACGCCTTTAGTGATCGATGGCACCATCTATTTCACATCGGCCTGGAGTAAAGCGTTCGCATTGGACGCTCGCACCGGCGAAGAGAAGTGGCGTTACGACCCACAAGTACCAGGGCGTTATGGCGTCAACGCCTGTTGCGATGTCGTCAATCGCGGCATGGCCGCATGGGGCGATAAAGTCTTCTTGGGCACTATCGATGGACGTTTGATCGCTTTAGATCGGGATAGCGGTGACGTTGCGTGGACGGCAGAGACCGCTGATCCTGAATTACGCTATACCATTACTGGCGCTCCGCGTGTCATCGATGGTCGAGTCATTATAGGCAATGGTGGTGCAGAGCTTGGCGTGCGTGGCTACATCTCTGCCTACGATGCTGAGTCTGGTGAAATGTTGTGGCGCTTCTACACTGTCCCTGGAAACCCTGCCGACGGTTTTGAGAATGCTGCTATGGAGATGGCTGCCGAAACATGGGCTGGTCAGTGGTGGGCATTAGGCGGTGGCGGCACAGTTTGGGACTCAATGGCGTATGACCCAGAGCTCGACCTTCTCTATATAGGCGTTGGTAATGGCAGTCCTTGGAATCACGAAATTCGCTCAAACGGAGAGGGCGATAACTTATTCCTATCCTCAATTGTGGCTTTGCGCCCAGCGACTGGCGAATATGTATGGCACTTTCAAACAACTCCCGCAGAGTCATGGGACTACACGGCCACGCAGCACATCATGTTGGCGGATCTCGAGATTAACGGGCAGACACGTAAAGTATTAATGCAAGCGCCTAAGAATGGTTTCTTCTATGTGATTGATCGCACCAATGGGGAGTTTATCTCTGGCGAGAATTACGTGGAAATTAATTGGGCGAGTGGTCTAGACCCAGTGTCGGGTCGTCCAATTGAAGCAGAAGGGATCCGCTATAAGGATCAACCTGTGGTGATGATGCCTGGGCCACTTGGTGGACATAACTGGTATCCAATGTCGCGCGACCCAACAACTGGTTATGTGTTTCTGCCGACGCAGAACACCTCCTATCAATACGCTAACCCAGGGGAGATGGAGAAGCAGGAGGCTGGTTGGAATCTTGGTCTTGATCCCATGCCAAGCGAGCCGCGCAACCCGCAAGATCGAGCACGATCTGCAGCACTCACTCCCTCAAGCTTAATCGCTTGGGATCCTGTGGCGCAAAGCCCCGCGTGGCGGGTGGACTACCCTGTCTACGGCAATAGTGGCACGCTTGCCACTGGCGGTGGACTCGTATTTCAAGGATCGGCCGATGGAGTCTTTCATGCTTATGGCACGAATGATGGAATGGAGTATTGGTCAACTGAGGTAGGGGATGCCATTTTGGGCGGCCCTGTCACCTACGAGCTCGATGGCGAGCAGTATGTCTTGGCGTTGGCAGGGCAGGGTGGCGCGATTCCGTTGACGATGGGGTTGTTATCAGGAAACGGTCCGCGCTATATGAACGGTAGGTTGATTGCCTTTAAGCTGGGCGCCGACGCCCCGTTAGATATTGCCGAGCCTAACCCTCTGCCAGCGCTCGATACGAGCACAACAACGACTAGCGGTAATGTCTTAGAGGGAGCTCTAGCCTATGGTAGTTTCTGCTCTGTGTGTCATGGACCCGCTGCATTAAGCGTTGGCTCAATCCCTGATCTAAGATTTTCCTCTAGCATTCTCAATCAGGATGCCTTTATGAGCATCGTCTTGGATGGTTTGTTCGAATCAAGAGGAATGGCGAGCTTCTCTGAAGACCTCGGTGCAATAGAAGTCGAGAATATTCGTGCTTATCTATTGCAACAAGCAGACGCGGTTCCGCGTTAATCCTTTCTGTGGCGAAAGTGCTCAAGCACTTAGCGAAATCCACAACTTCTTAATGCTTACCAACACATCTTCTTAGCGAGGTGTTGGTAAGCGATTGATAAATATAGTGAAAAAATTCTGGCCTAAACCTTGCTATACCTATCTTGGTTAGCGAAGCTTGTGGCTGCCCGCGCTGAGGTGCTAATTGCATCAACGCCGGGCAGCACTTTTTTCCCTGCTTTTACAAAGCTGCCATTAACAGAATTAACAGTCTAAAAAGAAGAACCCACTATGTTGCGCCACTATTTTGTCATTGCCGCTCGTAATCTGAAAAGTCATTTACTATTCTCCTTCATCAATATTTTAGGTCTGACAATCGGAATCGCTTCGGTGATATTGATTGCGTTATTTGTCCGAGCTGAATTGGACTACGATAAACAGTGGCGCAATGCTGATCGCACCTATCGCGTCATGCGTAACTTCAATCCTCCCGGTGGCGGTGCGCCGCTCTATCTAGCGACTAATGCTCCGCAGGTTGGGCCATTACTTAAGCTCGAATACCCTCAGTTTGAGTCTATCGTCCGTTTAATGGATAACACGGCAGTATTGTCCAGACCCAATAGCGCCGACTCTTTCTATGAGTCTGGTTTGTACTTTGCTGACTCAGATGTGTTCTCGGTATTTGATATCTCTTTGTTAGAAGGTGACTCAGACAATTTATTTAACGGTCCTTTTCAAGTTGTCATTAATGAAGAGTTGGCCGAAAAATATTTCCCGCAAGGTGGAGCACTTGGTGGCACCATTGTGATGAATGGGCAGGTGCCGGTGTTGGTCACCGGGGTGATGGAGAATCTGCCAAGCAACACCCATCTAGATGCACGTGCTTTCACATCAATGCAGACCGCTGAGGTAATTTTGGGTGATCGCATGCAAAGCTGGGGGTTCAATAATTTTCACACTTATATAGTCCCTGACGAGAGTTTTGATTTGGCAAGTTTTGAGGGGCAAATGCCTGATTTCTTGCGACGACATGTGAGTGAACAGGCGCCAGAGTTCACGAGCTTTACTGTTATGAAGTTGACCGATATCCACTTGAATTCGCACCGAGACAATGAACTTCAAGGCAATGGCAATGGAGTGACCGTCATTACCTTTAGTGCGATTGCCGTATTCATTCTGTTATTAGCGTGTTTCAATTTTATGAACCTTTCGACAGCACGTTCCTTAGCTCGAGCGCGTGAAGTAGGGATGCGTAAGGTTTGCGGGGCTAGTAAGTTAAATATCGCTGCGCAGTTTCTCAGTGAGTCGCTACTGGTTGCCTTGTTAGCGGTGGCGCTAGCGACTGCGCTCGTTTTGCTTAGCCTACCAGCCTTTAATAGCTTGCTGGGTAGTAGTTTGACTTTGGGGCTCACGCAAAATCTATGGGTGCTGCCCAGTTTAATCCTTTTCGCTATTTTTGTTGGACTTCTCGCAGGCGTCTATCCGGCTTTCTACTTGGCCTCCTTTCCATCGGCGACAATATTGCGCGGTGAGTTAAGTCGTGGCAAAGGTGGGCAACACTTGCGCAAGCTTTTAGTCGTGTTGCAGTTTGCAATCTCTATTGCGATGGTCTCGGCAACTGGCATCGCTTTGTCGCAGCTGCGTTATGCGCAAACTTTAGACTTAGGGTTTGCGCAAGAAGAAGTCCTTGTTTACAGAGGTTCGGGGCAACAAGGCCTAGGAGAGAGCTACGCGACTATGAAACAAGAGTTGCTTCGTCACCCCCATATAGTGTCGGTTACGGCAGCGAATTTAATGCCAGGTGATCAAAACACCAATGCGGACGGCGTGCGTTTTGAAGGTGGGGGAGTAGGCACTATCGGCATGCCGTATCTCAATATCGATTTCGATTTTTTCGAAACTTTCGGCATTGAATTTTATGCTGGCCGCAGTTTTTCCCAAGATAGAGGCGGTGATTTATTTCTAGAACCTGTGCCAGGGGAGCCTAGCACGGATGCCAATTTTATTATCAACGAGTTAGCAGCGCTGCAAATGGGCTGGACGGCGCAGACCGCTGTCGGGAAGTGGATGGAAAGCGTCATGGATCAAGCAGCGACGCAGGTGGTGCGTGGCACGGTTGTAGGGGTAGTGGATAATGTATATTTCTCATCAATACGAGAAGCCGTGAAACCTGTTTACTACCGTGTCATGAATAGTCAGAGCCGGGTTAACCCGTTTCCCAATCTGCGCAGCATGGCCATTCGCATCTCCGGTGAGCAGCGCGATGAAACGATTGCCTTCATTAATTCTACATGGCAGCAATTCGTGCCTGGCATTCCCATTCAGCAATCTTTTCTCGATGCCGACATCGATGGGCTTTATGAAAGTGAGCGCCGGCAGGGCATCCTGTTCTCATGGTTTAGTGCAATGGCCATACTGATCGCCGCATTAGGCTTGTTTGGTCTAGCATCATATATGACTGGGCGAAGAACTCGTGAGATTGGTATCCGCAAGGTCTTAGGCAGTAGCGTGTGGCAATTGGTGCAGTTATTGTCGAAAGACTTTTTGCTTCTCGTGATTGTTGCCACAGCCATTGCATGGCCAACGGCTGCCTATTTTATGAATGGGTGGCTAGACAACTTTGCCTATCGGGTAACGATGAATCCCCTTATCTTCCTAGCATCGGGGGTAGCTGCCTTGCTAATCGCTGCGCTGACCGTGGGCTTGTTATCGGCAAGAATTGCAGCACGTAGCCCTGCCTTGTCCTTACGTCATGAATAGGCCATTATCAGCCTCGTAGATTGTCGTAATAAGACCTTTCGCGGCATAAGTGAGGCGCTGAAAATGAAAATAATATTGTTATATTCCTTAACGCTTAGTGTTTGTGCTTTAACAACGAGCTCGGCGTTCTCGCAAACGCCCGCTGAGCGTGACGCATGTGCGGCGCTCACGCAGGTGCCTTCATTGACTATTTTGTCCGCTAATATTAAGCCTGCTGAAGATGGGGTGCCGGCATACTGTTATGCTCGCGGGCTTATTCCACCGGGGATTCATTACCATGTGCAGCTCCCCTTGCCGAGCAATTGGAATAGGCGGTTTTTACAATGGGGTGATGGCGGCAAAGATGGAGATCTTGATTTTGCAGACCATCGCTTGACGCAGGGTTATGCGGTTGCCAATAGCAATACTGGGCATGACAATTCTGTCGAGCCAGGCTCGCAATTCGGCTTTAACAATCGTCAAGCAGAGATTGATTTCGGCTATCGCGCGGTGCACACAACGGTCATGGCAGGCAAGGCGCTCGCTCAGCAGTATTACAGCGCGCAACCAAATTATTCTTATTTTGAAGGCTGCTCGACAGGAGGGCGGCAGGGCTTGATGGAAGCGCAGCGTTATCCAATGGATTTCGATGGCATCGTGGCCGGCGCCCCGGTGAATTATTATCAGGCCATGAACGCAGCAGGTGTTTGGTGGTTGCAAAGACTCTTTAAAGACAATTTCGCCGGTAATTTGGCGGTCGATACAGACGGTGACGGTAGTTTCGATAGTTTGCGTTTGTTAGACACCTTGCACGAAAGAGTTCTCGAAAAATGTGATGCCATTGATGGCATCCAAGACGGTGTGATCAATAATCCATTGCAGTGTACATTTGCGCCCGAAATAGAGCTTGCAGATGCGATGTGTGGTGCCGATGGGGCCACTGATCGTTGTTTTACGAATGCGCAAGTGCAAACGATTAAAGATTTTTATACCGGGCCAAGCGATAGTGCTGGCAGTATTTTGTACCCAGGAAAAGCCTTAGGCTCAGAGCTTTCGTGGAGCTCGCTGTATATTCCTCATGCAGGAAATGCCAATGGCCCCGGAATGCTAATGGGGCCTGCCGGTGATCATGTTAACTATTTGTTCTATGAGAAAGATCCTGGGGTCGTCATTGCGGATATGACGAAACCGCTCCAGGTTTCTGGAACAAACGCTGCTGTACCTGAGTTTTCATGGCTGGAGTTCGATATCAACGATTTGAGTGCAGGTAAAGCCAGCACCATGCAATCCATCATGGATGCCACTGACCCAGATCTTAGCCGCTTTCTTCGCGATAATGATGGCAAGTTGCTGCTCTACCACGGTTGGAATGATGCGTTGTCCTCCCCTGCTGCGACCTTGCAATACTTCAACGCCATGTTAGCGGCGACTTTTGCGAATGACCAGGACGCAGCGATGGCCAGTACCCGACTGTTTTTTGCGCCTGGGATGGGGCATTGCAGTGGCGGAGAAGGGCCGAACGCGTGGGACAAGCTGGAAGCCTTAGTCGATTGGGTAGAGAACGGCAAGGCGCCAGATAGCATCATAGCGACCCATAGTACGCGGGGAATCGTGGACAATGAAAGATTGCTGTGTCCACACCCACAGCAATCGGTCTATATTGGACCTGCGGGCGGCCAAAACGACGCACGCAATTGGATTGCTGAGAATTTCGCCTGTCGTGAATAAACCTTACTTCGACAGTAGGCGGCCCAAATATTTACCAGTATAAGAGGCCGGATTCTGGGCGACAGCTTCCGGCGTTCCTTCGGCGATGATGCGTCCGCCACCATCGCCCCCCTCGGGCCCTAAGTCAACAATCCAATCGGCCGTTTTGATCACATCCAGATTGTGTTCGATGACCACTATGGTGTTGCCTTGATCGCGCAGTCGGTGCAATACCGCCAATAGTTGTTTGATATCTTCGAAGTGCAAACCAGTGGTAGGTTCATCCAATATATAAAGCGTTTGTCCTGTGTCGCGTTTGGACAATTCGCGAGCAAGTTTGACCCGCTGCGCTTCACCACCCGAAAGAGTGGTTGCTGCTTGCCCTAAGCATAAATATGACAGACCTACTTCGACCAATGTTTGTAATTTTCGTGCGATTGCGGGCACAGCATCGAAGAACTCGCGTGCATCCTCGATGGTCATATCCAATACTTCGCTTATATTTTTGCCCTTGTATTTAACTTCTAAGGTCTCTCGGTTGTAACGCTTTCCATTACAGACGTCACACGACACATAGACGTCGGGAAGGAAATGCATTTCAACTTTGACGACGCCGTCACCTTGACAGGCCTCGCAGCGTCCACCCTTGACGTTGAAGCTGAAGCGCCCCGTTTTATACCCGCGGGCTCTTGCCTCTTGCGTGCCTGCAAACAAGTCTCGTACTGGTGTAAAGATGCCGGTGTACGTTGCCGGATTCGAGCGCGGCGTGCGGCCAATGGGGCTTTGGTCAATGTCGACCACTTTATCGAGCTTTTCGAGGCCAATAATGGCTTTGTGAGCCGCGGCATTTAGCGTGGTTGCGCCGTTGAGAGCCGTGGCCGCCAGTGGATACAAGGTGCCATTGATTAGCGTTGATTTGCCAGAGCCAGAAACACCGGTAATACAGGTGAGCAACCCTAGAGGGATATTCAGTGTGACATCCTGCAAATTATTGCCTGTGGCTCCGGCGAGCTGAAGTATTTTCTCCTCATCTGCCTCAATACGTTTATTCGGCACACTGATTTCCAGTCTTCCCGAAAGGTACTGACCAGTCAGGGATTCTTTGGAATCGAGAATATCTTGCAAACTGCCTTGCGCCACGATCTCGCCACCATGCACGCCGGCACGCGGACCAATATCGATAATATGGTCGGCGTTGCGAATAGCATCCTCGTCGTGTTCAACCACGATGACAGTGTTACCGATGTCCCGCAAATGGTAGAGCGTGCTTAGTAGCCGGTCGTTGTCGCGCTGGTGTAAGCCAATAGAGGGTTCGTCGAGAATATACATGACACCAACGAGCCCAGCCCCTATCTGACTAGCGAGTCTGATGCGTTGTGCTTCGCCTCCAGAGAGTGTGTCGGCGCTGCGATTGAGAGTCAGGTAGTTAAGTCCAACATCGACTAAGAAGCGCAAACGATCTTGTAGTTCTTTTAAGATCTTTTCGGCGATCGCGGCTCGGTTGCCTTGTAAGGCTAGCGTGTTGAAATACTGAGCCGCCTTGGTGATGGTCATTGCTGAAACTGTCGGCAAATTTGTTCCATCGATAAAGACATTGCGAGATTCGGGCTTCAAGCGTGTGCCGTCGCAATCAGGGCAAGACTGGGAACTCAAAAATTTTGACAGGTCTTCGCGTACTGCACTGGACTCGGTTTCGCGGTAACGTCTTTCCATGTTTGGCAAGATGCCTTCAAAGCTATGACGTCGGGTGACGGTGTCCCCGCGATCGTTGAGGAAGTGAAAATCGATGACTTCATCGCCGCTACCACGCAGCACGACTTCGCGGTGTTTTGGGTCGAGATCGCATAGTGGCGTTTCGACTTCGAAGTCGTAATGCTTCGCTAGCGAGGTGAGCATTTGGAAATAATAGAAATTGCGTCGATCCCAGCCGCGAATCGCACCTTCGGCTAGGCTTAACGAGTCGTCGGTAATCACACGGCTTTCATCAAAAAACTGTTTAAGTCCTAAACCATCACAGCCAGAACAAGCACCGGCAGGGTTGTTGAACGAAAACAAACGCGGCTCTAGTTCGCTGATGCTATGGCCACATGCGGGGCAGGCAAACAATGATGAGAACAACAGGTCGTCTTTGTGCGACTTCTCGCCATCGTCCTCCATGAACGCTACTTTTGCCAGGCCATCGGTCAACTGTAAGGCGGCCTCGAAACTTTCGGCAAGTCGTTGCTGCATGTCAGGGCGAACTTTTAAACGGTCAACGACCACGTCGATGCTGTGCTTTTTGTTTTTCTCTAATTCAGGCGGGTAATCGATCTCGGTAACGATGCCGTTGACTCGGGCGCGGATATAACCGCTGGTTTTGAGCTCATTGAACACGTGCAAATGCTCGCCTTTGCGCTCCCGAATCAAAGGGGCAAGCACCATCACGCGTGTGCCTTCGGGCAATGCTAAGACTTGATCAACCATCTGGCTGACGGTTTGCGCCTCGAGTTTTTGGTGGTGAGTAGGGCAGAACGGGTCGCCAACTCGGGCAAACAATAGGCGCAAATAGTCATAGATCTCAGTAATTGTGCCGACAGTAGAGCGAGGATTATGCGATGTGGACTTCTGTTCTATCGATATTGCGGGTGATAAGCCTTCGATATGGTCAATATCGGGCTTGTCCATCATTGATAAGAACTGGCGCGCATAAGTCGACAATGACTCTACATAGCGGCGCTGACCTTCCGCATAGAGTGTATCAAAGGCTAAGGAGGACTTGCCTGACCCAGACAAGCCTGTGATGACGACGAGTTTGTCACGGGGAATGCTGACATTGATGTTTTTCAGATTGTGGGTACGGGCCCCTCTGACGATGATCTTGTCCATTGACTACTCGCTCTTGTTGCGTCGGGCAAATTAAACAGAGCATTATCGTCAATCTGAGGGATAAGCGCAAAGGCTGACAAGTCATTCTGTTAATTACTGCTATGCTTGCGGTAGACTAGCCTGCTTATGGAACTGGGCTGGAACATCTGGCGCAAAATAGTGAATTTTTGGAGGGTAATGTGGCGAGCAGAGGCGTAAATAAGGTGATACTGGTGGGCAATTGCGGGGGAGACCCTGAAACAAGATACCTTCCCAGTGGCGGTGCCGTGAGCAATGTTACACTCGCAACAAGCGAAACGTGGAAAGATAAGAACACGGGGCAACCGCAAGAGAAGACTGAATGGCATCGAGTGGTGTTTTTCAATCGGCTTGCAGAGATCGTTAATGAATACGTAAAGAAGGGCTCAAAGCTCTATATTGAGGGCAGCCTGCGCACCCGTTCTTGGGAACAAGATGGTGTTAAACGCTATGCCACTGAGATCGTTGCTAATGAAATGCAAATGCTTGATTCGCGCGGTCAAGGCGGCGGTGCTGGTGGTGGCCAGCAAGACAATCAGTTTGGGCAAGACTCTGCCCCGTCGCAGTACCCAAATCGTCAGCGTGAAGGGGCAGCGCAACCTAAGCCTTCAGCACCTGCGCCTTCTAATTTCGATAACTTTGACGATGACATCCCGTTCTAATTGTAGGAACTATTGATGCAGGGTAAACGGGACAGGTGAAGCTACTCATTGTTGGAGCCGATAGTGCTATCGGTGTGGAATTTATCAAACTTCTGCAGCAGCGTGCTGTGGACTTTGTTGCGCCGAATGCCAGCGACTTAGACCCTCGCGACCCACTCAAGGTCGCTCGTGTGTTGACAAAATGCGCACCCGATCAAGTGGTTAATTTGGCCTCTTATCAGGCGGGGAGTCAGTTCGCTATTCATGGTGCTGAGCTTGATCCCGAGGCTTGCGAGTTGGTCAATCACGAGCAGCCTTCGGTTTTGGCACAAGCCTGTGATCATCTCAACATCCCTCTGTTGCATCTCTCTACACCCTATGTGTTTAGTGGTGACAAGAAACTCGGCTATAACGAACTGGATGTAGTTAAGCCAGTGGGGGTCTATGGCGCTAGCAGTCAACGTGGCGAAGAAGCCATCGTGGCGAGTCTAGAAAAATACATCATTCTGCGCACTGGGTGGGTGTTCGGGCCCGGGCAGGATGAGTTTATTCGACGCTGGATATTTGAGGCAAAAGAGGCCGAAGGGGCGGTGACTGTGTTGCGGCGCAAGTTTAGCCCTACCCCTGTCGAGGACGTTGCCCGAGTCTTGTTAGCCATAGCATTGCAAGTGGATTGTGACGCAGAAGTCTGGGGCACGTATCATTATTGTGGCTTAGAAACCAAGCGTGAGAGCGAATTTGTGCAACACGTGCTAAAGCTAGCAGCGCAATACGACGAGAATGTGTACAAATTACTCGACCATTTGAGTTTGAATTTGCTGCGAGCTGAAAAGCCAGAGATCGCCAACTCGACGCTAGCAACGAAAAAGATCTTCGACACTTTTGGGATTAAACAGCGCTCTTGGCATGGCAGTTTGCAAGCGTTGATTAAAGGCATCCTCAAAGCCAATTCAAACGAATCTATAGAGCAAGCTTAAACGCTAAGCGGGAGCATTATGGCGAATTCGCCCAATGGCACTCTCACACCAATCGATGATGCATTGCAGCTATTGCTAAGCTCCATGGATGCCATCGCAGAAAGTGAAACCGTCACGCTAGACAATGCGTTGAATCGAGTGTTGAGCCAAAGCATTAGTGCTCCCATCGCCGTGCCCGGCTACGACAATAGTGCGATGGACGGTTATGCGGTCAATAGCCAAGACATTCTTCGTGGTCAAACCCAATTCTTAGTTTCTCAACGCATCCCTGCAGGAAGCGTTGGCGAGGCTTTGCTGCCCCAAACCCTCGCGCGCATCTTTACCGGTGCGCCGGTGCCGGAAGGTTCAGATGCCGTCATCATGCAAGAAAATTGCCGTATTGACGGTGATTTGCTGATCGTAGAGCAGGGCGTAAAGGCCGGTGAGAATATTCGGCGCGCGGGCGCAGATGTTGAAAAGGGTGCGCCTTTATTTGCAGCAGGTCAGCGCTTGCGAGGCCCTGACATTGGCATGTTGGCAGGGGTTGGGATCGACACCGTCAAGGTGCGCCGGCCCTTGCGAGTTGCAGTTTTAACAACGGGCGACGAACTCATACGTCCTGGCCAGCCTTTAAAGGCTGGGCAAATCTACAACTCCAACTTCTACACAGTTAGCAGCCTTTTGCGCAATTTAGGGCACGAGGTTATCGATTGCGGCATAGTCGAAGATACTTTGGAGGCCACGGAAAGCGCCTTGCGCAACGCTGCTAATAAAGCCGATTGCATAATCAGCAGTGGTGGCGTGTCCGTCGGAGAAGAAGATCATGTGCGCCATGCGCTAGAGCGTTCCGGTGAACTTAATTTTTGGAAGCTTGCGATCAAACCTGGCAAACCCTTTGCTTTTGGGCGTGTTGAAAATACCCCGTTCTTTGGTTTGCCCGGCAATCCTGTCTCGGCATTTATCAATTTTGCATTGATCGTGAGACCTTGTTTGAATCGCTTGCAAGGGGTACGCGATGTGCCAGCTATTCCTTGGCATTTAGCCGCCGACTTTAAGTATGGGCCGACAGGCGTGCGCCAGGAGTATCTGCGTGTACGATGCGTGCGCAAAGATCAACAAAATGTGCAGCTGCAATTAACAGGAAATCAGAGCTCTGGCGTATTGTCCTCCATCAGTGCTTGCGATGGCTTAGCCATAATCCCACCAAAAACATCGGTTTTGCCGGGGGATCTGTTGAGATTCCTGCCATTAAGTGAGATAGTCGGGCAGGTTTAATGCCCTTAGATTATTGGCCTGTGTGCCACACGTGAGCGCGAGTTGTGAACTGTTCTCGAAAGGTCTTCGCTATTAGAAAATTCACCCCATTGGCCTGTTTGTTTTTGGGCTTATTAGGCGCCTGTCAGCCAACGCAGAATGCGCGAGTTGTCGCTATTCCTGAGCCCGAGCCTGTCAGCGAAAGCGTCGAGCCCTTTGACGAGGCCGCGGTTATCGAAAGGTTTGAAGAAGACCTTCGATATCAGCGCATCATCGCGGATCTGCTTTACGAGGGGATTAAGGCTCTCAATGCTAATCGGCTTTTAACCCCCCCCGATATCAGTGCTCATGCCTATTTTAGTCGCGTGCTTTCGGTAGAACCAAGCAACCCGGTGGCACTCAATGGTATTCAAGAAATTGTCGCTAAATATCTGCAATTGGCCGAACAAGCCGGTAGGCAAGGGCAATTCGATAATGCAAAGCAATATTTGAGACGCGCAGAGCAAGTGGACAATACCCATGCAGGAATCGCAGCGGCTTGGGTTAGGCTTGAGCAGGAGATGAACTCGTCGGATGTGGTGCATGCCATTAGTGTGCGTGAATTGGCAAATCGTTCAGCAACCCTGATGGAAGAGCTGGCCAAAATTGGCGTTCAGGCACGAGAAACGGGAGCGTTTTTTCTCATCACTGCGCCCAATGATACGCAGGCGCGATGGATCTATTCGCAAATGCAAGCGGCAGTAGAAGGACATCGATTGCGCGGTAACATCGAGTTGGGGGATAGCCCAACGGTGCGCCTAATATTGCCCAATGACGGTGACGTCTAGGAGATAAATACTTTTCATGAGTGGCAAACGTTTCGCAGGCTTTTTTCCAAAAACGATCACTTGGCACTCCATGGGTTTGGTGCGCAAGGGCGTCGCAGCGCTCTTCGTTTTCTACATTGTCGTGGTATTCGTACTTGGATTTTACTGGAGTGCAGAACCCGAACCGTTCGATGTTAGGCAGAATGCACAAGAGAAGTTGCCAGACTCCGAGCAAGTGGTAGGTTCGACAACTGCGGCTGTGCTGATTCGCGTTGCTGAGACTATGCTAGACAAGCCCGGCGGGTTTCTCAGTAATGATATCGCGCCACCTGGCTTGTATTTGGATAATATTCCCAATTGGGAGTACGGAGTGCTTATTCAAGTACGCGACCTCGCGTTAGCTTTTCGGCAAAATTTCAGCCGTTCGCAATCACAATCAACCGAAGATCCCGACCTATTGATCGTTGAGCCGCGATTCAGCGTTACCAACGACAGTTGGATTCTTCCTGCCTCAGAAACCGAGTATCGCCGAGCGATCAATTCGATGACCTCCTATCTTAGCCGTATTGCTGACCCGCAGAATCAAGACGCGCAGTTCTATGCGCGTGCTGATAATCTTTCGCGCTGGCTAGCGAATGTCGAGTCTCGCCTTGGTAGCCTATCCCAGCGTTTAAGTGCAAGCGTTGGCCAATCGCAAGTGAATATTGATACAGCGGGTGATCGCAACGCGACACAATCCACAAGCGCCCCGAGCCAACGACTCGTCAAGACTCCTTATACGCAAGTGGATGATGTTTTTTACGAAGCCCGCGGCGCAACTTGGGCGTTAATGCATTTCTTGCAAGCCATAGAGGTGGATTTCGAAGCTGTGCTGCGCGATAAAAACGCATTAGTTAGCGTACGCCAGATTATTCGTGAACTCGAAGCTAGCCAGAGAACGGTCTTCAGCCCTTTCATACTCAATGGGGGTGGTTTCGGTTTCTTTGCCAACCATTCATTAGTGATGGCCAATTATGTCTCCCGTGCCAACGCCGCCATAATAGACCTACGTGAGTTGCTCAATCAGGGCTAAACTACAAGTAATATGAATTACTTAGGTGTTTAAGCTGCATCTGTGCTAAAGTGCCGCCCGAGCTTTGGTCAAAGGATCAAAGGCGTCATCGTTAATTGTCTGGTCCCTGTGGTGTCACACCACATAACCCCCTCTAAGAGTGCCAATTACTGCATGCCGCACTGTGTGTATCGCACAACTAATGGCAACGCTGTATTGCGGTAACCCCCGTATATTTTGGAGTAAGTTACCTAGGTAACTTGGCTCCCGCTGTCCCAACTAACTGTCAAAAACCTCGACACTTCGTATGTATACGGATCGTGAGTTTGTGGCATATGTGCCAATAGGCACTTTCAGGAAAATTTATGAATTTTACAGATCTAGGGCTTTCTGAAGCTCTACTTAAAGCGCTTGCGGAACAACAATACACAAGCCCTACACCAATCCAAGAACAAGCGATCCCTGCAATTTTGCTTGGCAATGACATCATGGCCTCAGCGCAAACAGGTACAGGAAAAACGGCAGGCTTTACATTGCCGCTACTGCAAAAACTAGCGTTGCAGCCACGAGCATCAAGCAATCGTACTCGCGCACTAATTTTGACCCCTACTCGCGAATTAGCGGCGCAAGTACATGCCAGTATTGAAAATTATGGACGTTATCTGTCTTTGCGCTCTACCGTTGTATTCGGCGGTGTGAAAATAAATCCACAGATGCAGAAGCTGCGTGGTGGTGTCGAGATACTTGTCGCAACGCCCGGTCGTTTACTCGATTTGTTTCAACAAAATGCGATTAAATTTGATGAGATCAACACACTCATCCTCGATGAAGCTGACCGCATGCTAGATATGGGTTTCATTAATGACATTAAAAAAATCCTGGCAAAATTGCCTAAGCAGCGTCAAAACTTGATGTTCTCTGCGACATTCTCCCCAGAGATACAGAAGCTTGCAAAAGGGCTTTTGAATGCCCCTGTTGAAGTCAGTGTTGCGCCGTTGAATACTGCAACAGAGCTGGTTGCGCAGCAGCTTTATATTGTCGACAAAGGTCGCAAGACAGAGTTGCTAAAGACTTTGATCAAGAATGAGAACTGGTACCAAGCGCTAGTATTTAGCCGCACCAAACATGGTGCTAATAAGATTGTGAAACAACTCGAAGACGTGGGGATTCATGCAGCTGCGATTCATGGCAATAAGAGCCAAGCGCACCGTACAAAAGTCTTAGAGCGTTTCAAAGAAGGCAAACTGCAAATTCTTGTAGCTACTGATATTGCCGCGCGTGGTATTGACATCGACTTGCTGCCGCAAGTGGTGAATTACGACTTGCCCCAAGTGCCGGAGGATTATGTGCACCGAATCGGTCGTACAGGCCGCGCCGGTTCTAGCGGTAAGGCTATCTCATTTGTGTGTGCAGAAGAGCGTAAAATGCTTCGTGATATCGAGCGTCTACTTAAGCGTACGATTGACCGCGCTGAGATTGAAGGGTTCAAATCAACTGAAGACTTCACAAAACCTGTAACCGCACCACAGCGCACTCAGCAAAACCGTCCTAAGCGTGCGGGTGGCTCGCGCGGGAATAATGGCGCGGCCCCTCGCTCTCGCGATGGGCAAGCCAAGGGCAATGCTAATAATAGCCGGCGCGCTAGCGTGCAAGGCAATCGACCTGCACGTGCAGCACAGACTGCGGGCCAAGCTCAAAGCAAATCAGGGGCTACAACTTTACTTTACCGCTCTTAGGGCGCAGGGTAATCGAGGTGGTGTCGAGCGTAGGCTTGCACCGCCTTTAACTATGCCCGCTGTCATCCTGGCTAATGTCGAGTAAGTCACCGGGGGTGCACTCTAGAGCGTCGCAAAGCCGAGCTAATGTTTCAAAGCGCACCCCTTTGACTTTGCCTGTACGCAATAAGGAGAGGTTTGCTTCGGTAATGCCTATTTGCTCGGCAAGGTCTTTCGCCTTCATTTTTCGTAAGGCCAGCATTACATCAAGTCGAACGATGATCTGTTTCATATGAAAGATTCGTTCTCTTGCTTCAAAGTGGCTGCGGCAGCGAGTATTCGGCCAACAGCAGCGATAAAAATTGCAAACGCCAACATGCCGATAAATTCATTTTCGATACGCACATCGAACCCTCCCTCATGAGCAATCCATAAGCTGAGATTGGGCACTATGAGCATCGCTGCCACCATTGCCTCTACAGCGTAGTCCCCAGCCCGAGCCACCTGTTTTGACGCCTGATGACTGAAGAAATCCCCATCGCTGTAGGTGTGCAAGGCTTTGCTGAGTTGCTTAATAGAGGCACAAAGTAGGATAGCGGGCAGGATTTGCACGAGCAGCAATCCAGATTCGTTGATTCGCTGTGTCCAGCTGAATGCGTCTTCAGTGAGGACGCGAAGCAGTGGGATGCCAGTATTGCTTAGTATCGCGAGTCCTATGAAAGCTAAAGCGAGGATCGCGAATACTTGGGCGCTCTTAGCTAGCGTTTGTGCTTTGCTAAGGTTTTTCTCGATGCTTGAGTTCATAATATATCTCATGATTTCTGTTTTGTGCATATAAATTATCGTAAAACAATAATTATCACAAGGCTTGTCGTCTATAGGCGTGTTTCTCGATTGCTATTGAATTATTTGTTCAGTTTGTAAACCAAAGTGGCTGTTGATCGTTTAAGAGTCTAGGGGAATACTGCACGTTGAGGCAGTAAGTACATCGACGGCCACAAGAGACGTCTTACAAAACGTGGAGCAAGACACTGGATACAATGCAGAGGCTCGACCGCTTTCTTGCCGAGAAGCAAGGCAGAGCGTTTCGAATTGCGCAAATTGCGACGAATAGTTCGGACGACGCTCTAGACCTAGTGCAAGATGCCATGTTTAAACTAGTAGAGAAATATGCTCAACGCGATGAAAGCGAATGGGGCCCGTTGTTCTATAGTATTTTGCAGAGCCGAATCAACGACTGGCATCGGCGTATTTCGGTGCGCAGGCGTTTTATGACTTGGTTATTGCCTAGCTTGGATAGCAAGGAAGACCCATTAGAGCAAATCGAAGACACAGCGCAACGCTCGCCAGAGCAGTTACTTCAACAAAATGGCAGCATGGAGAGACTACAAGAAGCGCTTCAGGCTCTGCCTCTGCGCCAGCAGCAAGTGTTTCTTTTGCGTGTGTGGGAAGGCTTGAACGTCAATGAAACTGCGCAGGCAATGTCCTGTGCCCCAGGTAGTGTAAAGTCCCACTACTCAAGAGCTGTTCATACATTGCGTGAAGAATTGGGTGAGCACTGGTAATGAAGCAATTGAATGAGAAGCGAGAGCGAGTTTCGCAAAACGAGGATCAACGCCTTTTACAGAAAGTGTCGAGCGTTCTCGATGACAGTCTTGAATTGAACTCACCTGAGTTGAATAAGCGGCTTGATGTGGCTCGACATGCGGCGATTTTACGTGCCTCTCAGCCAATGCATGCACAAGATAATATCTCGCAAACTTTGGATCAGAGCGCGCAGCAATTGCCTCGTGATATCACAGAGCGATTAGATGCCATACGTCAACAGGCTTTGCTGCATGCACAGGCGTCAAAGCCCCGCTCTACAGGTACTTGGTTGGAGCGTCTTTGGCCGCCTAAAGGTTTCGCGGTTCCGGGGAGTGCTTTCGCATTCTCCTGTATTCTGGTAACAGCATTAAGCTTGTTTCCTGCTCAGAGCCCACAAGAGGCGATGCCCTTGGTGGTGGCTGAGAATGACTTGGTGTTGGTGCCCGATGAAGAGCTAGAGCTTTATGAGAACCTTGAGTTTTATCAATGGCTTGCAGATGCTGAGCCGACATACTAGCAACAATATACTTTGGGAAAAACGAGTTGAAGAAGCCTTGGCTAATCAAAAAGCGACTTTCAAAACGCCCCGGCCTCTGGTTTGGCTGTTGTGTCATGCTTTTCACTGTGCAGAGTGCAATCGTGTCTGCGCAAGAGCCCATCGCTTGGGATGATCTTTCAGGTGAAGAGCAGCAATTATTGAAACAAGTTGAGAGGCGTTGGGAGCATTTAAGCTTAGATCGCCAGATGGAGCTGCGCGATGGTGCTCAACGTTGGCTAGAGATGGATCCGGACGAGCGCGAGATGGTTAGGCGGCGACAAGACTCATTTCAGCGTCGTAGCTTGCAGGAGCGAGAGCGGATCGTGCGGCGCTTTCAGCAGTTTAATAATGCGCCCCCAGCGCAACAAAGGCGGCTAAAAGAGGCGCAGGAAAGGTTTCGACAATTGCCACAAGGTGATCGGGAAGAGCTGCGCTTGCGTTTTGAAAGTTTTAGGCAGCAGCAAGAGCAAGGCAATAGTGATACCACTGCTGAGCCAATGGAAGGTGAATCTGAAGAGCCAACAGCGGACGCAGCCACACCGCCACCCCCAATATTTCGACCTAACCCTCCACGATTTGAGCGCCGAAGGCCACAAGGGGATGGCAGGCAAGCGCCTAGACGACCTCGTCAGCATTAAAAAGCACACAAAAAAAGGCCGGAACAAGGTCCGGCCTAAGGGGAAGCGCAGGGCCTTACTGCGCTAGATCTCGTTGCTCCTTTATGCAGGAACGTAGCGCTTTGCGTTGTGCACTCCGTAGCGCATTTTGTTCCTGCCTACTCGTTTGAATCTCTTCTTTTGTCAGCTGCTCATCACCATCGCTATCGATGAGCGCAAATCGGTCTAAAGCGCCTTGCTCCAGCATTGCAAAGAATTCATCTTGGCTAAGGGCTCCGTCGCCATTGGTATCGTTTGTCGCCACACGGTCATTATTGCGATCCACAGTACTGCCAGCCTCATCTAAACAGGCGTGTAGCGCCGCTTGATCGAATTGTGGCCGCTGCCCCTTGCGTGATGGCTGAAGTTCTTCTTGGGTTACATAGCCATCACCGTCTCTATCGGCACGAGCGAAAGTCTGCGAGTAGCGCGGGATTGCGTCGCCTAGATACTCTTCTAAACTAATAAGGTCGTCTTCGTTTGTATCCATGCGTTGCAGAGTTCGATTCGCTGAATCGCGGCCATGGCGCGCACGACTATCGCGCAGCTCTGCACGGCCATGCTTCTTGCGCTCTAGCTGTTCTGTCTCTTGGTCTTGGGCGAGAGTTGCGCCGGCAAATGTCGCACCGGAAATTGCGATTGTAATCGCCAAGAGTTGTGGCTTAAACATGATGATGCTCCTATTTGAACGAGTATAAAGTACGGTGTTGCCAGAAGGCATTGCACCTACAAGATTATCAACGTGCGAACTGTCGCTTGGTTTACACGCACTGGCGAGCTTTTCAAAAAGACGATTGAATTTGTGTAAATGCTTCCCTAGACTGATAAAAGCATGGTGAAAAGTGCATTAAAGCCGTGTGAAATGAAAATATCGCTAGGCAGTAACTGTCTGAAATAAAAGGTGTTTTCAGTATCGCTTGGCCTGACGTGAAGTGAATAGGCAGTTTTTTAGTATTTGATAGAAAATTTTTCGCTTTAAGGGAGACGAACTCTGTTTCCTATGTTCCAATCGAACGATCAGGTACATGGGCTTGCTTAAGCCTTGATACTTAATAAAAAGAAGTACAACTCGATTACAACCTAGACGAAGGAGGTGCCTCGTGCGCGTTCAATCCGAACTGCTACGGCTCAAGACCCGATTAGATTTCAATATTAAAAGCATGTCTGCAATTGCCAAATGTGTGTCTGTTGCAGCGTTCTTGCTGCCAGCAGCTGCTAGCGCGCAATCTGCTGATGGTGTGACTTTCCACAAAGATATCGAGCCAATTCTGCAGCGTAGCTGTCAGAACTGTCACCGCCCAGCGGGTGTGGCACCCATGTCTTTGGTAACGTATGAAGAAACCGTGCCTTTCGCCGGTTTGATCGAATACAAGACTGGTCTTCGTGATCGCGCAGGAGCAATGCCTCCTTACTACCTCGAACACGATATCGGTATTCAAGATTATAAGGACGATCCTTCTCTGACTGACGAAGAAATCGCGGCTATTTCAACTTGGGCTCGTAACGGCACACCTAAAGGGGATGTGGCTGATGCGCCGGCACCTCGTGAGTTTCCAAGCGGTGCTACATGGACTGCAGGGGAGCCTGACCTCATCGTGAACTCTGCTGATATTACTGTATTGGGCGGAGATCCAGACTGGTGGGGTGATATTCCACGTATTGCAATTCCAATCGAACAAGACCGATATGTATCTTCTGTTGAAATCATCGAAGTAAATGATGTGGATACTAGTGGTGCAGCGGGAACAGTAGGTGGTCGTAACATATTCCACCACATGATTTGGAGTACTCAAGTACTTGATCCAGAAACTATGCTTCCTGTTGATGGCGACGTTGCAGTAGGTTGGCCAGTACACGAGATTGCTCGTAACCCAGACATTTTCGACCCAGATAGCGGTCGTTTGCTGAAGAAAGGCTCTTACATTGTTTCTGACTCTGTGCATCTTCACTCCACTGGTGTAGACACAACTGGTCACTTGATGATCGGCTTCCGTTTCCACCCAGTTGGCTACGAGCCTAAGTACCGCCCAGCGTTGATCGGTCTTGGTAATGGTGTCGATATCAGTATTACTGGTAACGAAGATGGCCAAGAGCTACACGCCTATGCGGTTCTGAACCAGCACACTAAAATCGTAACGTTCGAGCCGCATTTGCACGCACCTGGTGAGCGTATGTGTCTAGAAGCGGTTTGGGGCTATACAGTTGAAACGCTTACATGTGTTGGCTATGACCACAACTGGGTACGTGGCTACACGTATGCAGATTACGCTGCGCCATTGTTGCCAAAAGGCACAATCCTGCACATCGTGGGCTACATGAACAACACTCGTACTAACCCAAATGTTCCTGATCCACGCAACTGGCAGGGTTCGGGTAACCGTTCTGTGACGAATATGTTTATTGACCTTGGTATGCGAGTCACGTTGTCTGAAGAAGACTTCTTCCAAGAAATGGCTGATCGTCGTGAAGAATTGAATCTTGGTCCTAATGATCACCAAATCGGTTGTCCTTTGTGTCTAGCTCCGCTAGTTGCTCCGGCATACGAAGAAGTACTAGGTGCCGAAGTTGCATCATCACAAGGGGATTGATCAGATGGGTTTGTTTAGTTTGACTCGGCAACGTCAAGCAGTAGTTGCCACACTGTTTGTTGTATTGAGCTTAGTGGCAGGAGCAGCTAGCGCTGCTTCTGCTAACTATAATAAGGGGCAGCACGTTGAGCCTGCTTATGAAGGTTGGCGCCAGCTTGATGACGGCAGTTATGTAATGATGTTCGGTTATCACAATGAGAACTGGGTAGAAGAGCCCGATGTGCCAGTTGGCGAAAACAACTTTTTCAGCCCTGGAGCAGAAGATCGCGGTCAACCTACGCATTTCTTACCAAAACGTAACCGTTTTACTTTTGAAGTCCCAGTCCCTGCGGACTGGGGTGATAAAGAGCTGCAATGGTCACTGACAGTTAACGGGGTGACTAAAGTGGCTTATGGCACTTTGGCTCGTGACTATGTGGTAGACAACGTTGTTATCGCATCAGAAACTGGTTCGCTAGGTGCGGGTACTAGTAGTCCTGAATCACGCGCAAATATCCCACCGACAGTTGAAGTCCAGGGTGATCGCGTTGGTGGTGAAGTTATTCGTACAGTGCGCGTTGGTGAGCCATTAACTTTAACGGCGAAAGTAGAAGATGACGGTCTGCCTCAGCCTCGCAGCCTTGCGCCATTTGCAGGCAACGGAACAGCAGCAAAGTCTCGTTTACTGCGTCCTCCTGTGCAGATCACTGTTGGTAAGATCAATGGGCTATTCCTGTCTTGGAATGTCTACCGTGGCGAAGGCAATGTCACATTTGATCCACCCCAGTCTAAGCCTTGGGAAGACACTCGTACTTCTGCAAACTCCCCTTGGGGAGCTCACTGGACTCCTCCGGTAATACCAGAAGACGGTATGATTGATGTAAACGTAACCTTCGATAAGCCAGGCACATATGTGTTGTGGGCGCGTGCAGACGATGGTGGTTTGTATCACGATGAATACGTTACAGTGAATGTATTGCCGTAACGCAAATGCATGAACTAAAAAAAGCCCCGCAGACTAAGTCTGCGGGGCTTTTTTTATGTCTACATTTCGGGGAAGAGCAACTGGATGTCCCGCCATGGGACAAGCTTAAAATTTTGTTCCTGTGCCGGCAGCACATTGCGGCCGTCTTGCACGATCAGGATACCTTCACTGAAAGGGCCGCCGAGGTTGACACTGCTGACTTCTAAGCCATCTGTTTCTGAGGCGCCATCAATACCGGCTTCAGCATTCAAGCCGATACGGAAGGCTCCAAGCGCTTGGTAGGGGGGAGTCGTTGCAAATAGCACATAGCTATCGTTGCCCTGGCTAGAGGCAAGCAGCACGCTGCGTCCGTTCTTTCTATAAAGGGCTAGCCCTTCAACGTCGTCATGTAATAGTCCACCAACCGTGGCAACTGAGTGTAGTGAAGTAGAGTCTTGCGCCCCAGCACCTAAGGTCCAAATACCGACGTCTTCTTCGCCAATGAAGAGTTGGCCAAGCTGATCGTCCGCGACACAGCCTTCGGGTTGCGTCGCGACTTTGAACTCGCGAACAAGCTCGCCGGTGACGCTGCTGCCATCTGCGCTTAATGCGTATTGAAGAAAAGTGCCATTTGAATCATTTGCAAACGTATACATCAAGCCGTTGCTGTCTTGATACATGCATAACCCATAGATATCCTGCAATGGAGTGCTAATTGTGGCAACTAACTCAAATAGGCGAGATTGCCGATCGATGCTAAAGACCGATAATGCATTTAAATCTCTATTGGATGCGACAGCAATATCGACAATGTTTCCATTGATGTTCATCCCATAACGAATGTCGACATTGTTTAGACGTCCAATGTCTAGCTGCTGCACCTTTTCTCCGTCGAGGTTGTAAATGAATAAGCCTTGGCGCTTATTGGTCCCGACGACAAGGCTGTGACTGGCTTCGGTAGGGTGCACCCAAAGTGCTGGGTCATCAGCAGCGTCACCATATTGTGGCATGGGAGCTGTTTCTGCTTGCGCTTTGACTTCGGGTAACTTTGTCTGTGCAACTGAATTGCTTGCGATATTGTTTTCGAGGAGCGTCACCAAGTTGCGCTCTTCGTCGAATACACTATGCACTACTTTGCCATTGTGAACGATACTGGAGAGCGATTCGGCTGACTCTATCGACTGTGTTTCCAATGTTGTTGAGGGAAGCGGTTCGTACTTTTCTTCTTCCCCATCTATTGTGTAGCGATGCAAAAGTGGTCCATCGCCGCTCAGGACATTCAGTATTCCCTCTGTGGTGCTTAAGCCAAGTGGTCCGGATGCCAACCCCCCAAAAGGGGAGGCAATATCTACAAGCGTGCGGGCAATTTCAGCTTCCGGGTCAGCCGGAAACGCCCATAGTGTTTGTTCTGCTTCACTAACAAATATCGTGGCGGAGAGATCATCTACTGCGCAAAATTCTGTTTCAGGACCAATAGGCAATGTGCGCAGTGGCTGAAGCTGCCATTGGTCGCTTGGTTCATTTTTGATTAGGTACTGATGAATTTGAAACATTTCGCTAATGACAAACAAATGCATGAGCTCATGGCTATCTTTGTAGAGACAAAGTCCTTCGACTGGATAAGGGATCTGTTGGCTTATGAACTCTTGGGAGATCTTGGCACCTTCGTCGAGGGAGTACAGTAGCACTTGATTGGAGCTGCTATCGAAACTGGAGAATAGTCGCTTTTGTACTCCACTCACATTGATAGAGCGTGAATCGAGATATTCAGCGTTTCGCTGCCACGCATCTAGCGTTTGCTGTTGTGCATCGAGTAGCCGAATTCCGCTTCGCTCCCCAACGCTCAACCATTGGCTAGCGTTAGCATCAAGTGGTAGTAAGTGCTCACCAGAAGCGTTAATTTGACTAAGTTTAAATTCGTTTGCGCAGGCGCTGAAACTCGATAACATGAGCGCGGAAAGGCCTAGCAAGATGGCAGTGCTTAGAGAACGAGTTTGGGGAGTTGTCATGGGCTTACGCTCCTACAAATACATATAAAGCGGCAATGGGATCATTGCTCGATGCAAAAGTAGGTAAGTGTAAAAAAACGCTATGACAGTCTGATGACATTGAGGATAGTAAACTGCCGAATGGGGCAGTCTTTGGAAAAATCTATGCAAAAAAAAGGGCGGCGCCACCCGTTAGTGACACCACCCTTTTCTCGCAATTCGCTATAACGCTCTAAAAAGCGTTAAGAGCAATTAGCATGCAACAACGTTCTCAGCCTGTGGGCCTTTCTGACCTTGAGTTACTGTGAACTGAACTTGCTGGCCTTCAGCCAAAGTTTTGAAGCCGCTGTCCTGGATTGCACTGTAGTGTACAAATACGTCAGGGCCATTGCTCTGAGAAATAAAGCCGAAACCTTTTGATTCGTTGAAAAATTTAACTTGGCCAGTTACTGTGTTAGACATGTTGTCATCCTGTATATCAAATAGTATTTAAGTGTTTGACTCTCGCAATGACAGGTACGGAAGTACTTTGCCTACGCATGAGTCGGTAGCATTAGAATTCGAATATAAAATATGAGATACAGAACGAGTACTTAACGGCGGGTCTTCGAAGTGCAATACATAAATATAGCCGGTATTCAGGCTGATGTGCAGTATACGGGCAATCCAAGCCAAGTCAACATCTATTTTTATCACTAAGGTATTGAAATTAAAGAGCTCGTTGATATTGAGCCTCTTAAACCATTAATTATCTCCTTTGTTAATCTGCCTGCAGTTTGCGATAAAGCGTTCTGACAGAGATCCCTAGCTCCGAAGCCACTTTCTCTTTGTCGCCGTCAAATTGCTGGAGCAATTTTTGTAAATGGGTGCGCTCAAGAGTTTGTAGATCTTGAGGGTGGGGGCTGCGTTTGATATCACTGGACATGCTGTCGTCAATTAATTTAGCACTGATCACTGTGGTATTGGATAGCAGTACAGCCCGTTCCAAAATGTTGCGAAGTTCCCGAATATTGCCATTGAAAGTATATTGCATAAGGCACTCTTCAGCGTGTTTGTCGAGGGTATAGTGAGTATGCTCGTGCAGCTTGCTAAGAATAGAGCGAGCAAGCAGTGGAATGTCCGCACTGCGTTCCCGTAAGGCAGGTAAATGAATTGGGAACACATTGATTCGATAATAAAGGTCTTCGCGGAACTCGCCGCGCTCTACCATTTCCCAAAGATTCATATGAGTAGCACAAACTAGCCTAAAGTCTGTGCTTTTTGGCTCGATACTGCCAACGGCGCGATAGGTGCCTGTTTCGATGAGGCGTAAAAGTTTAACCTGCTGTGATAAAGCGATATCACCAATCTCATCGAGGAATAATGTGCCGCCATTGGCTGCATCTACTAGACCTTGTTTGCTATAAGTTGCACCGGTGAACGCGCCTTTGGTATGACCAAATAACTCGCTTTCGAAAAGCGTTTCCGTTAATCCGGCGCACTCTACCGTGACAAATGGTTTTTCTTTGCGTGGGCTAGATTGATGAATCGCTTTCGCCGCGAGTTCTTTGCCCGTGCCTGATTCCCCCAAAAGCAGCACGGAGGCATCGCTGGGGGCTACGCGATTGATTAATTCGAGCAGGCGATTAAATTGCGGGCTCGTGCCCACCATCAATTCTTTGCTCGCCTGAGCGCTCGCGTGCGTAACTGGTTTCAGTAGTTCAACGAAATAGACTAGCGTGCCTTCTTGGTCGAAGATCGGCAGCATTTCAACATCGACGTGCTCGCGTCCCCTTGGGGTGTTGTGTATGTGCAATACTTTCTCACGGTGGCCAGTTTTTTTGCAGGCGGCTAATGGGCAAGACTCGCCAGCTTGATCACAGGGGCGGTCATAGTCGTGCGAAACCTTATAGCAATAGGCTGAGTCGCCAGGGGTGATTTTGCCAAAGGAGCGAGTATATTGGTCGTTGGCTGCAAGAATTTGATAGCTGCTGCTGACTAAAATGGCAGGGTAATCAAAGCCATCAAGAATACCGGCGGATACGGGGTTGCGAAGATCGGAGGCGATTATTTGCATATTGTCATTCTTGTCTGCGGTGATTGCCAATTATGTCTTTAAATTAGAGGTTTGGCTAGCTTCGAGAGTGTTTTATTTTTGGGTATTTCGTTAAAAGTGTAATAATATCAATAGGATAATGGATTTTTTGGTTTGCCGTGCAAGCTTGGCCTGCGAATTGCTACACTCTAAGTAATAGCGCCATTTATAAAATTTTTAAGGAGAGCTAAGTGATGAATAAAGTTGAACTAGGCTTTACTGCACAGATGAATGTGAAACCCGAGGTACAGCAATTTTTCGATGCGCCAACAAATACTTTTAGTTATGTCGTGAAGGATCCGAATTCGAATGCCTGCGCGATCGTTGATTCTGTGATGGACCTCGATTACGCCTCTGGCCGCACAGATTTGAGCGGTGCTGATCAAATCATCGCTTATGTTAAAAACAGAGGTTTGGAGGTGCAGTGGATCATCGAGACTCACGTACACGCAGACCACCTTTCTGCAGCTCCATACTTGCAAGAGGCCCTTGGTGGCTCCCTAGGAATTGGAGCAAACATCAATATTGTCCAAGAAACGTTTGGGAAAGTATTTAATGCAGGGACTGAGTTCCAACGCGATGGCTCGCAATTCGATCGGCTATTTCAGGACGGGGACAGCTACCAAATTGGTGGAATGACAGCTCATGCGATGCATACTCCAGGACATACTCCTGCATGTATGACACATGTCATAGGAGACGCAGCATTTGTAGGCGATACTATCTTCATGCCTGAGGGAGGGTCGGCAAGAGCCGACTTCCCTGGCGGGGATGCGCGGGTGTTGTACCGTTCCATACAGAAAGTGTTGTCTTTGCCTGATGAAACCCGTTTGTTTATGTGCCACGATTATCCAGATAATCGAGAGCTCAGCTGGGTGACGAGCGTTGCTGAAGAGCGTCAACATAATATCCACGTTCATGAAGGCATTAGTGAAGACCAGTTTGTCCAAATGCGTGAAGCTCGTGATAAAACATTGGATATGCCACGTCTGATTCTGCCTTCACTACAAGTGAATATGCGGGCAGGGCATCTTCCTCCTGCAGAGGCTGATGGCAAAGTATTTTTGAAGGTTCCTCTCAATATATTGTGAAGCTTCGATTGGAGCTTCACCATGAGGACAGGCTCCTTAAAGCGATAAAATAAAGGATATAACAATGAATATTAAGCAGATAACTGAAGAGTTTGCAGTCACGGAGCAATTGAACGGTACTGATATTGAAATATTGGCCGAGCAAGGGGTGAAATCTATCATTTGCAACCGCCCCGATGGTGAGTCTGGGGATCAAGTCCCCTATGCAGATATAGAGGCCGCCGCGCAAAGTCACGGCATGCAGGTCCGTTACATCCCGGTTGTGTCCGGGGGAATTAAAGCGGCTGATGTTGAGCAGTTTGATAGTGCCATGGCCACAATGCCGAAACCGATGGTGGCATACTGTCGCACGGGAACCCGTTCGATTACCTTGTGGGCGCTAGGACAGAAGGCGCAAGGGCAAGCCGTTGAGCAGTTGCTTAATACTGCTGAGCAGGCAGGTTACGATCTTAAAAGTGTGCTCAGTCCTGCCTCTGAACCGGTCAAATCACAGCATTTTAAAGTAGTCATCATCGGTGCTGGCTCTGGCGGAATTAGTACGGCCGCGAGTCTATTAAAGCGTCAACCAGGGTTGCAGATTGCCATTGTTGATAAAGCTGAGAAACATTACTACCAACCGGGTTGGACAATGGTCGGAGGCGGCGTATTTCACGCATCTGATACCGAGCGAGACACGGGGCCGTTGATTCCCAAAGGGGTTCATTGGATTCAGTGCGCGGCGCAGGAGTTTGACCCGCAGAACAATAGCGTGACCTTAGATGATGGCAGTCAGCTTAGCTATGACCACTTAGTAGTGGCCTGTGGACTTAAGCTCAATTGGGAAGGAGTAGAGGGCCTAGTAGACACCCTAGGGGAGAACGGCGTGACCTCCAATTATCGCTTTGATCTTGCCCCCTATACATGGAAGCTTGTGCAAGGCCTGCGATCAGGCAAAGCGGTGTTTACTCAGCCGCCCATGCCTATTAAATGCGCAGGAGCGCCACAGAAAGCGATGTACCTGTCTGCAGATCACTGGCACAGAAATGGCACCCTTAATGCGATCGATATTCAATTTTACAATGCCGGCGGTGTGCTCTTTGGCGTGAAAGAATATGTCCCGGCGCTTATGAAGTATATTGAAAAATACAACGCGCACCTTAACTTCAATCACCGCTTAACAAAGGTCGATGGTGAAGCCCACACGGCTTGGTTTGAGAAGAGTGATGCTGAGGGTAACAAAGAGATAGTCAGCACAGAGTTTGATATGTTGCATGTATGCCCGCCGCAGCAAGCCCCTGACTTTATTCGCAGTAGTGCTTTAGCGGACGCTGCAGGTTGGGTCGATGTGGATCAAGGCACTCTTCGACATAAGGCTTTTGAAAATGTCTGGTCGTTGGGGGATGTAATGAATGCTCCGAATGCCAAGACAATGGCTGCGGCTCGTAAACAGGCACCAATTGTCGCTCATAACCTGTTGTCAGCAATGGGTGTGACAAAGGGCGTCGCGATTTATGATGGTTATGGCTCCTGCCCACTCACAGTTGAGAAAGGTAAAATTGTCTTGGCCGAGTTTGGTTATGGGGGGAAATTGCTACCAAGCTTTCCAGCTTGGTTGTTGGATGGGCAGCAAGCAACGCGAATGGCATGGGCGCTGAAAAAAGATTTATTGCCTCCTGTGTATTGGAACGCGATGCTCAAAGGGCGGGAGTGGATGGTGAAGCCGGAGCCCAAGGTCTAATACAGTGACTCGTTTGTTTCTGGATAAAACGGTGGGTGAACACTGATGGCAAGACAATGGTTGCCGGCGCTAGCGTGGGTAAAAACATACAATGGCACTAAGTTCACAGAAGACTCGTTAGCGGCTGTCATTGTTACCATCATGCTGATTCCCCAATCGCTTGCGTATGCGCTGCTGGCAGGTTTGCCTGCAGAGATGGGATTGTATGCAAGCATATTGCCCTTGGTGGTCTATGCGTTTTTAGGGACTAGTCGAGTGTTATCGGTTGGGCCTGTCGCGGTGATGTCATTAATGACAGCGGCCGCGCTTGGCTCTCTTGGTTTAGCCCCTGAGCAATATATAACTGCAGCTCTCACACTTGCCTTTATGGCAGGAGCAATGCTCATGTTGCTTGGAGCCTTGCGGTTGGGGTTTGTGGCAAATTTTATGTCACACCCAGTAGTGACGGGGTTCATCACGGCTTCTGCCTTGATTATTTCAGTCAGCCAGGTTCAACATTTGCTCGGAATCGAATCTCATGGCTATACGCTGTTTGAATTGCTGCCTTCGTTATGGAAGTCAGCAGGCCAGCTAAATTGGGTCACTGTGATGGTGTCTGCTCCCACCTTGCTATGGCTATTTTGGTCGCGCAATGGGGTAGCCAAGCTTCTAAAAGGCTGGGGAGTTTCTCATAGTACCGCGCAAATGTTTTCGCGTATTAGTCCCGTCGTCTCGGTGGTTGCTACCACTATGATTGCTTGGTGGTTCCGTTTAGACGAGATTGGTCTGGCGACTGTTGGTCAAGTTCCAACAGGCTTACCAAGTGTTACTTTGCCCTCTTTCGATATGCAGATGTGGCGTTTGCTTGGCGGTTCTGCCGTATTGATCGCTACCATCGGTTTTGTAGAATCGATCTCTGTAGCACAGGGATTGGCAGCTAAACGTCGTGAGCGTATTAATCCTGATCAAGAATTACTTGCACTTGGCTCCTCAAACGTTGCGACTAGTTTCTTTGGCGGGTTTCCTGTTGCTGGCGGCTTTTCTCGGTCCGTGGTGAACTACGATGCAGGAGCTGCGACTCCTGCTGCGGGACTGATTGCTGCGCTATTGATGGCGCTTGCCACATTGTTGTTCGTGCCCTTGTTAGTGTATTTGCCAAAAGCGACACTAGCGGCAACCATTATTGCTGCAGTGTGGTCCTTGGTCGATATCTCAATTCTAAAAACGGCTTGGCGATTCTCTAAGGCAGACTTTCTCGCTGTTCTAGCCACTATTGTTTTAACTCTGCTTGCAGGGGTAGAAATAGGTGTGGCGGCAGGGGTTTTAGTCTCGTTAATAGTGCATCTGTATAAAACCTCTCGACCGCATGTAGCCGTTGTGGGGGAGCTTCCTGGAACGGAGCATTTTCGCAATGCGGCAAGGCATGAGGTTGAAACTCATGAAACGATTCTTTCAATCAGAATTGATGAGAGTTTGTATTTTGCTAATACGCGGTATCTTGAAGATATCATCTATGCAATGGTGGCTAAAAGGCCTCGCTTGAAGCACGTTATTTTGATGTGTACCGCCGTGAACGAGATTGATATGAGTGCGATGGAATCGATTTTGGCGATGAATGAGCATCTTGATGAATTAGACATAAAGCTTCACCTCTCGGAAGTGAAAGGGCCAGTCATGGATCGCCTTGAGCGAGGTGAATTCTTAACTAAGCTCAGTGGCAACGTCTATTTGTCTCAGCATCAAGCTGTTGAAGCGTTGAAGTGATTATCTATGCTTGAGACTTCCGCTATAAAAGCGATGTGGCGCTTAAATGAAAGCACTGCTTTCCAAGCGCAGAAGCAAACCGAAAGTCTATTCGTAGAAATTTACCAATATTGTGATTACCACTTCGATTTACGTCGCGGTGCAAAAGTTTCTGCTTTCGCGTTAGCGATGAGTTCGGGGCAAGCCATTGAGCAATTTAGCTATCAATGGTTTATGACGAGATTTGAAGATTTTGTGTATTTGGATAGGATAGTTGTCGATTCCTCTTCGCGGCGACAAGGGGTAGGGTCAGGACTATTTGAGTTGTGTATCGCCAAGGCGAAGGCGGACAAGAAAACAGCACTCGTGTGTCAGGTGCACGATCGTCCCAGCAACAAAATTGGACATCTCTTTGTGCAAAGCATGGGCTTTCACGCAATAGAAAGTGTAATGCTTCCCACGCGTGAAATCGTCACGATGTATCAACGCTCTATAGCGATAGCAACACCTTGACCGCCACCGATGCATAGCGTCGCAAGCCCTTTTTTAGAGTCCCGTTTAAGCATTTCGTGTATCAAAGTTACTAACACGCGACATCCTGATGCGCCAATGGGGTGGCCGATGGCGATTGCGCCGCCGTTGACGTTTACTTTAGTGGCGTCCCATTGCAGCACTTTCCCTACCGCCAGTGACTGCACCGCAAAGGCTTCGTTAGCCTCGATTAGGTCCACGTCATCAAGGCGCCATCCGGCTTTTTTAAGGCATAGTTCAGTTGCACTCACGGGTGCAATTCCCATGATTTCTGGGGCTACAGCTGAGCTCGCATAGGCTGCCACTCGCGCGAGAGGTTTGCAGCCTAAGTGGTTAATCATGGCTTTGTTGCAAAGGATCACGACCGCCGCACCATCATTCAGCCCAGAGGCATTGCCGGCAGTTACTGAACCATCTTCCTTAAAGGCTGGTTTTAGTCGCGCTAGTAATTCGGCGCTTGCATCGGGGCGTGGCCCCTCGTCCCGATCTACAACAATTGGATCGCCTCGACGTTGCGGCACCTGTATTGGCAAAATTTCATCATCGAATCGATTATTCGCAATGGCGGCAGATGCCTTTTGTTGAGATGAGAGTGCAAATTCATCTTGTTCACTGCGGGAAATGCCGTACTGACTAGCGAGATTCTCGGCAGTGATGCCCATATGATAATGCTTGAATGCATCTTGGAGCCCGTCGTGGAGCATCGTGTCGACTAGCTCCCAATTGCCCATCTTTTTCCCGCGTCGAGCCTGTGGCAACACGTGGGCTGATTGGCTCATGCTTTCCATGCCGCCGGCAACCACCAGTTGGGCATCGCCAAGTGCGATTGCTTGTGTTGCAAGGTGCACCGCTTTCAGTGCCGACCCGCAAACCTTGTTGATAGTTAATGCTGGAGTAGCAATACCAATGCCGGCATGGATGCTAGCTTGTCTTGCAGTATTTTGCCCGCACCCGGCACTCAGTACATGCCCGAGTATTACCTCATCGACCAATGTTGGATCAATATTATGTTGATCCAACAACTGTTTGATTACCTGGCTGCCTAGTTCTACAGCAGAGAGGTCCGCGAGGGCACCGTTGAAATTCCCTACGGCGCTGCGACCTGCGGCCACAATATAAACATCTTCCATTTTCTTTTTCCCCGAATGATTGGAGCATTTGTGGCAACGCGGTGCGTTAGCGATTGACTCTATTTTCAATCAGCTGATCGACAACCGATGGGTCTGCCAGAGTTGTCGTATCACCCATATTTTCTAGCTCGTTTGCCGCAATTTTTCTTAGAATCCGACGCATAATTTTACCCGAGCGAGTCTTAGGGAGGCCCGGTGCAAACTGGATTATCTCTGGTCTGGCAAAAGCCCCGATCTCTTCTGCGACAAACGCCAATAGATTGCGTCTTAGATCTTCGCTCTCCTGCTCATCTAACATTAGTGTGACGTAGGCGTAAACTGCTTGCCCCTTGATGTCATGCGGAAACCCGACTACCGCGGCCTCAGCAACTTTGGGGTGCAACACTAGGGCGCTTTCAATCTCGGCCGTGCCAAGTCGGTGCCCTGATACGTTAATGACATCGTCAACGCGCCCCGTCACCCAGTAATAGCCATCGGCATCACGACGAGCACTGTCGCCGGTGAAATAGTAACCGGGGTAGGTCTTGAAATAAGTGTCGATACATCGCTGGTGGTCGCCATAGACTGAACGAATTTGGCTTGGCCAGCTGCTGCAAAGGACTAGGTTGCCAGTTGCCGGTCCTTTTAATTCTTCGCCATTGGCATCGAGTAATGCTGGTTGCACACCAAAGAAAGGCAATGTCGCTGAGCCAGGTTTCAAGTCGGTAACCCCAGGCAGTGGTGTAATCATGATGCTGCCGGTTTCGGTTTGCCACCAGGTATCCACGATTGGGCAACGTCCTTCGCCGACAACATCGTAATACCATTGCCATGCTTCTGGATTAATCGGCTCGCCCACAGAACCAAGAATACGTAGTGATTGGCGGGAGGTGCTTTTTACAGGCTCATCGCCGGCAGACATGAGTGCACGAATAGCTGTGGGAGCTGTGTAGAATGAATTTACTTGATGTTTATCGATGACCTGCCAGAATCTAGAGGCATCGGGATAGGTCGGTACACCTTCAAAAACAAGTGTCGTGGCACCATTGGCTAGCGGGCCGTAGACGATATAGCTGTGTCCGGTTACCCAACCGACATCGGCAGTGCACCAGTAAACGTCTCCTTCTTGATAATCGAAAACGTATCGATGCGTCATTGCAGCCATCAGCAAGTAGCCGGCAGAAGTATGTAAAACACCTTTTGGTTTGCCCGTAGACCCAGAGGTGTAGAGAATAAATAGTGGGTCTTCAGCGTCCATCACTTCAGGCTCACAATGGGCGCTAACCTCATCGATGATCTCGTGATAATACACATCGCGATCGTCGTGCCAGGCGATATCCGCCCCAGTATGTTTTACGACCAATACAGTATGAACGTCAGGGCAATGGTCTAAAGCTTTATCGACATTGCGTTTCAAGGGAATGTGTTTGCCCCCGCGCAAACCTTGGTCAGCGGTGATAACTACTCGGCAATCCGAATCCAATATTCTGTCTTTGATAGCCTCGGGCGAGAAACCACCAAATACGATCGAGTGAACGGCGCCAATGCGCGCGCAAGCCAACATCGCATAACAAGCTTCGGGAATCATTGGCATATAAATGCTGATTCTGTCGCCTTTCTTTACGCCGCGCGCACGCAGTGCATTGGCCATTTTGCAGGTCTTCTCAAACAAGGTTTGATAGCTAATATGTTCGCTGTCTTTAGGGTCGTCTCCTTCCCAGATGAGTGCCGTTTGTTGCGCACGATGGGGCAGGTGGCGATCGACACAATTGACGCAAACATTAAGCTTGCCCCCGACAAACCATTGGTTGGAGGCATCTTTAAAATCGCCGCTGCGCAATTGCTGCCATGGTTCTATCCAATCAAGGAACTCTTTGGCTTTTTTGGTCCAAAATTGCTCGGGTTCATGAAGCGATTGTTGATAAAGCTGTTGGTAGTCTTCTTTGCTAATTAAGCTATTGGCGGCGATTGCATCACTAACTGGGTAAACACGATTGGCAGGCATCGCTAAGTCCTTTTGTTGGTTATTACTTGTGGTTGCGATAGGTAAGGCCACTATCGCGATATTAAGTCGTTATCTAAAGGTTTTAGCAGGTTTTGAGCAGTGAGTAAAATTGCAGAGAAATACTGCTGGCATTATTCGCGTTATGCGGGGGGCAGTTGCAGGGTTATATTGTCGATAAGACGGGTTTTGCCAAGATAGGCTGCAGCGAGTATGACCAAATCAACATCGTTTTGTTGAGCCGGCTCTAGTGTGCGAGCATGACATATTGCAAAATAATCGGGGGTAAAGCCTGCGCTGCTTAGTCGCCTTTTTGCCTCTTCTTCTATCGCGTGAGCTGGCTTTCTTGCCAGTAGGTCGCTGGCAGCCCATCGGAGAGTCTCGATCAATGCCACTGCATCGTGTTTTTGTTTCTCGCTCAAATAGCTGTTGCGTGAACTTAAGGCAAGTCCGCTGCCGTCGCGTTGAGTAGGGACGCCAACCAGTGTCACAGGAAGGCAGAGATCCGCCACCATTTTGCTGATAACTAAAAATTGTTGATAGTCCTTTAAACCGAACACGGCTGTATCAGGCTGCACGATATTAAAGAGCTTACAAACGACAGTCGAGACGCCGTCAAAATGCCCTGGTCGGCTAGCCCCGCAATATCGTGTTGAGACTTGCGGCACCGACACGACGGTATTGTTTTCATGCCCCGTAGGGTAGATCTCATTTGCCGTTGGCGTGAAAAGCACATCGCAGTTTGCGGCGATTAGTTTCGCTTTGTCTTGTTCAAGGGTGCGCGGATAAGAGTCAAGGTCTTCGTTTTTGCCGAACTGCATTGGGTTCACAAAAATCGTACTGACGACGATGTCGGCATGACTACGAGCTGTTTCGACCAAGTGAATGTGGCCTGCATGCAGATTGCCCATAGTAGGTACCAATGCTATACGCTGACCTTGGCGCCGGTAGGTTGCCAAGGTGTCACGTAATTGTTGAATCTGCGTAAGATGCTGCATGAGGGCTCGTTTAATCGAAGCAATGTTCGGGTGCAGGGAATTCTTTATTTTTTACTTGTTGTACGAATGCGCTTAAAGCGCCACGAATCCCGTCATCGGAAATGCTTAGAAAATTTTTCACAAATTTCGGAGTGATTGGCGAGATGCCAAGTAGATCGTGAAGCACCATGACCTGCGCGTCAGTGTCTGGGCCGGCACCAATACCAATGACTGGAATGCTGAGGGATTCGCTGATTTCTTTGGCTAATTTTTGCGGCACACACTCCAACAACAACATGCTGGCGCCAGAGGCTTCCAATAATTTTGCTTCGGCTAACATGCTTTGCGCTTGTCGAGGGTCACGGCCTTGGACATGGTAGCCGCCTATTCGATTAATCGATTGCGGGGTGAGCCCCATATGGGCGCAAACGGGAATGCCGCGTTCTGCCAAAAGATGCGTAGAGCTAGAGATCCAGGCACCCCCTTCAATTTTTATCATTTGCGCACCAGCGCGCATCAATGTCGCTGCGTTCTCTAGGGTCTGGGTCTCAGAGGCATAGCTCATGAAGGGCATGTCACCGATGAGAAAAGCCCCGCGATTGCCACGCTTCACGCTACTAATGTGATAGACCATATCATCCATAGTCACTGGAAGAGTGCTGTCGTGGCCTTGCAAGACCATGCCAAGGGAATCGCCGATTAAGATGACATCGACCCCAGCCTCGCCAACAAGGCTTGAAAAGCAGGCGTCATAGGCGGTCAAACAGGTGAATTTCTCACCCTTTTGCTTCATCTTGATAAGGGTGCTCAGAGTTGTGGCGCGACGGGGCGTCTGTGGAACATTGGGTGATGCTTGAGAGCTCATAATCGTCCATCCACTGTAGGCTATAGAAGGCTCGGCTTAGGATTGAAGTAATGCGTTCCTTTGATGCCAGCCATAATTTGCTCAACGAGTATTTGATAATCATCGTCATTGCCAACAAGGTCAATCTCAGCACAATTGACAATGAGCAAAGGGCTTTTGTCATAGTAATGGAAAAAGTCTGTGTAGGCAGTATTAAGGCGCTCTAAATAGTCGCTGCTTATATTTTGTTCAGCCTCGATGCCGCGCTTGTGAATTCTTTCGATCAACACTGGGGCTGGCGCCTGCAGGTATAGCACGAGGTCTGGCACCGGGGCATCAATAGTCAGGTGTTGATAGACTTGTTGGTAGAGTGCAAATTCATCATCGTCAAGGTTCTGTCTCGCGAACAGCGGGTCTTTGTCGATCAAAAAATCGGCAACACGCACTTGCTCGAACAAATCCTCTTGGCGTAAATCTTGAATTTGACGAGAACGCTGAAAAAGGAAGAACAGTTGCGTGGACAGAGCATTACGGCGCGGGTCGAGATAAAAACGCTCCAGAAATGGATTGTCTTCCGGCATCTCTAGCAGTGTTTCGTAATTGAAAGTCTCCGCTAAACGTTTTGTAAGGCTAGTCTTACCCACACCAATAGGGCCTTCCACAGCAATGAAACGCGGTGCTGTGCGATGTGGGGACGGTGCTGTCGTGCTCACGCGTTGTCCTCTGATCCCGTGTTTGGCTTTTTGGCTGGTTTGCGGCGTCGACGTCGTTTGGTCGCGGCCCCTTTGCCTAGACTGTTAATCATGTGCTCTTGCTGATTTTTATCAACATTTTGGAAGTCAGTCCACCATTGCCCAATACCGTCTAGATCCTCGCCTGCTTCCTCTCTTAATAACAAGAAGTCGTACGCTGCGCGAAACCTTGGGTGGGCAAAGGCTGACTCAGCTGCCCGTTTGGTACGGGTTTGTAGACGCAGTTGTTGCTCCCAAATCTCTTTGGTGGCAATGGAGAAACGTTTTGGTATAGCTGTGACTTGAATCTGCTTAATAATCACTTGATTCGCGGCTTCATGATGTTCGGGAATCGTGACAGTTTTGCCAGCAGCGTATTTTCTAAGCGTTTGTTGCAATGGCGCCCATAAGATGGCGGCATAAAGAAACGCTGGGGTCACAGACTTGCCTTGGGCAAGACGCCTGTCAGTATTGCGCATCGCTAAGTTTAGTAGTTTGCTTTCGACGCTCTCTGGATCCTTGGTTGCTGCCATCGTTGCGGGAAATAGTATTTGCCCGACTTTAAATTTGCGTATTAGGGCAAAGGTCTTCTCAGCTTTTCCGCCAGTCAACAATTTAAGAGATTCGTCAAAAAGGCGCGCGGAGGATATCGACGCCAATAGGGGCGCCATTTCGTCCATTGGTGCTCGTGTGTTCTTTTCAATATCAAAACCGAGCTTCGCAGCAAAGCGTACGGCGCGCAGTAGGCGCACGGGGTCTTCTCTATATCGAGTCGCAGGGTCTCCGATCATTCGTAAGAGACGGTTTTCGATATCGTGAAGGCCTTGCGCAAAATCGATGATACGGAAGCCGTCGGTAGTGTAGTACAGAGCGTTGGCTGTGAAGTCTCTGCGCAGGGCGTCTTCGTTGATGTTGCCGTAGACATTGTCGCGCAAAATTAGGCCAGCGCTTGAGTGCGCCGAATCTAGGCCTTTGATGCTGCGGTTGGTGGTATTTTCTTTGAACTCGTTCTCTGGCTCATGAGGCGCTCGGAACGTTGTAACTTCAATTATTTCGCGGCCAAAGCGCACGTGAATAATCTTGAAGCGTCTGCCAATGATCATGGCGTTGCGAAACAATTGCTTAATTTGCTCTGGTGTTGCGTTAGTCGATATGTCGAAATCTTTAGGCTTATCGCCCAAGAGGAGGTCGCGCACGCCGCCACCTACGAGGAAGGCGTGATAGCCCGCATCGTTCAATCGGTAGAGCACTTTTAGGGCATTGGGGGAGATGTCGCGTCGTGAAATGCAATGCTCGTCGCGCTCAATGATATCCGCACCCGACAGGTCGAGATCGGAGATACTTGCGCGGCCACGCTTATCGTTTGAGTGCGGGCGTTGTTTTGGAGCGGCGTTTTCTGCTTGCTCAGTAGGGTTTGCCTTAGAGCGTTTGCCGAATAGCGCTTTGCTTATCTTTCTTAACATCGAGTTTTAAAATCCATTAACTGCAAGCATAATGTGAAATGCTAGCTTGCATAATCCCATATCTGCCTGAATACACTATTACGTATTGCTAAATACAATGGGAACGGGACGAGATAATACACTGAAATAAGGGAAATTAGCAGGAGGAAATGCTTTGGGGGGCGAGTACAGCCCCCCCGCAAGGAAGGTAATTTAGTTTTGTTATTATTATTAGACTAATCAGGCACCAAATACAGCACCGCAAAGCATTTTTATTTTATGAAACAGTATTAGCAGTCAGACAACAAACACGTTCTCATATTACTGGCAATCTACTTCATTATTCTTATTGTTTTTTGCACCAATTACATAGCGCTATTTTTATTATTATTTACGGTCGTTGTTATTATTTATTGTTATTGTGCTTAGTATAGAGCAGGAACTGTGCCAGTTATTGAGAGTCTATATAAAACAAAGACTTACTTGTTTTTAGGGGGTTGGCCAGACAAGATTATTTGGTACTGTGTTACCTAATATCTCTATTTGGGTGGGTAGATGGGTATCAGTAACAAATTAAGCCTGTTGCGAATTGTCTGTGATTTCTGTCACAAACTTGTAGGAAAAATGCGCGCGGGGAATCATTAATGCCCTTCTCGTTCAAAAAGGCATTCATGATTCGACAATAGCGGAATTTAGGCTTGTTTTTTCTTGCGAGGTAGGCCGAAACGCTGGCGTCGTTCCCAGAGGCACTTTCGGCTGATGCCGAGCTTTCGGGCGAGTTGAGTTTCATTCATTTGGTCTTGGTGTTCTAGCACAAAACGCTGGAAATAATCCTCAAGCGATAACTCCTCTGCGGGGTCTTCTTGTGTCATGGTGTTATTGGCGGCCGTGCGTTCACTTATTGGGCGCAGCTGCGCGCGCAGACTGGTATCGATCGCGAGCAATTCAGCCCCAATCTCTTCGGTCTCTGCTAGCACTACAGCACGTTCGATAGCGTTTTCGAGCTCTCGCACGTTTCCAGGCCATGGGTATGAGGCAATCGCTTGTGTCGCCTCAGAGCTGAACTTAAGCATAGGTGACTTCAAACGCTTGCAGGTGCGCTCGAGGATTGCATCGGCAAGCTCCAAGATATCGTTACCACGCTCTTTCAGAGGTGGGATGATAAGGGTCATCACATTAATGCGGTAATACAGGTCTTCGCGGAAATCGCCGTCTATCACCAGCTGTTTAAGGTCTCTGTGAGTAGCGACTACGAGCCTGACATCAACTTTCTTTGACTGTACTGAGCCCACTTTGCGAATTTCGTTTTCTTGTAGAACACGCAATAGGCGCGCCTGCGCCTCCAAGGGGAGCTCGCCGATCTCGTCTAGAAAGAGGGTGCTGCCGCTGGCGGCCTCGACTAAGCCTGTGCGGTTCGCCGTGGCGCCAGTAAATGCGCCTTTTTCATGGCCGAAAAGCTCGGATTCAATGAGGTTTTCAGGAATAGCGGCGCAGTTAACTGAAATCATTTCGACTTCGTTGCGGTCACTTAGTTTGTGTATCGCACGCGCCACTAATTCTTTGCCGGTTCCTGACTCGCCGTTAATCAGCACAGTAGAGTTGGTGAGAGCGACTTTGCGGATGCGACGGAATAATTCCATCATCTGCGGGCAACTGCCGATCATGCCATAAACGGGAGGTTCAGGCGGGGGCGTCGGTTTGCTTGCCACCACTTTGCGACTGGCGCTTTCTTCGACGATGCGTGCCACGGTCTCAAGCATTTCTTCATGCTCGAACGGCTTGGAGATATAGTCCACTGCGCCCATCTTCATCGAGTCGATTGCCGAGCGCATGCTAGAGTAGCTGGTCATGATCAGAACAGGGGTTTTTGTCGCTTTGATAAGGTCTGTGCCAGGCGCCCCTGGTAGGCGCAGGTCACTAATGACGATATCGAATTCATCCATTTGATGACTTTCGATTGCCTCTTTCACGCTACCCGCTTCTTGAACGGAATACTCATGCCGTTCTAAGAGGCGTTTAAGGGCAGTACGAATGACTGGTTCATCTTCTACTACTAATACTTTGTTCTGCGCTGTCATCATGTTACTCAAGCAGATTGATAACTAATTCAACAGGTTACGTTCTAGATTGGCTCGCTTGTTCAAGCGCTGCGCTCTCTATATTCGAACCATCATAGCAGGGAAAAGTCAGAATTACTCGTGTCCCTGGGTTCTCTTTCCTGTTCGATGCACTGATTATATCAATATGCCCGTTCAGGTTTTCAACAATGCTGTAGACCAAGGAAAGCCCTAGGCCTGTGCCTTCTCCCGGTTCCTTTGTCGTAAAGAATGGGTCGAAGATTTGTTCACGAATTTGCTCTGGGATTCCGCTGCCCTCGTCGGTCACGGAGATCTGGACAGATCCCGACACAAGCTTCGACGATAGCGTGATTTTGCTGTCACTTGGGCTCGCATCGTGAGCGTTATTAAGCAGATTGACCAATACTTGCAGCAATCGCTGCGCGTCGCCAAGTACCTGCAATCCAGGCTTGCAGTTCACCACATACTCGATTTCTTTGCGTTTTTTATCTAGAGATATTAAGGCAATAGCTTCGTTGACGCACTCTTCGATCGTGACGATTTCACTGTTGTGGTCGACTTTGTTGCTGCCGCTGTGGGCAAAATTTACCAAGGATTGCACAATTCGTGAGGTGCGATCGGTTTGTTCAATAATCTGTCGTGCCATTGAGCGCAGTTCGTCATTATTAGTTTCGTCGCGAATATTTTGCGCCAGACAAGCGATACCTGTGATCGGGTTGCCAATCTCGTGCGCGACCCCAGCTGCGAGACGCCCAATTGAGGCGAGGCGCTCACTATGGGTAAGCTCTTCTTCGAGTAGCTCGGTATCGGTTAAATCTTCTAGCAATATCACCACACCGTCTTGTTTGATCTTATGGGCGGCTGATTTTTCAATAATGGCCTTGTGCAAGCTGATGACTCGGCGTTTGCTCTTCACTTGCACAGCGCGCTTGTGCGCATGGGCTGTATCGCCCACCGTGAACTCGTGAATTAATGAGGCCCAGGGCTCGGCAATTTCAATTAGCTGTGAGCCTAAGACCTCTTGGCTAGGGATGCCGGTTAACTCTTCCATCGCATGGTTCCACATGACGATCTGGTTCTGTTCGCCGAGTGAACATACCCCAAGTGGCAACTCTAGAAGCACTTGGCGATGGTAGCGACGTAAATTATCTAAGTCTTCAGCCATGCCAGAGAGATTGCTTCGGTAGGCTTCGATGCGACTTTCGATCACATCCACATCGGTGCTGCCATGTTCGGATTCGATCGTGAATGGCAGAAAGCGATCGATGAGGTCATGCGCAATCGAAGGGCCTAATAAGCCAGACAGGTTCGCCTCTAAGCGACCACGTAACAGGCGCATGGCGTGTGGGCGTTTCTCATCCTTGTGAATGCTCAGGTCTCGCATTGCCTGCAACACTTCTCGCGTGGCGGTTCTGGCTCCCAATGGCTTGGTGAGCTTGGCAATGAAATCTTCCGGAGACTTGGCGACAAGCCCCGTACGGTTGCGGCGGCGAATGGTGTCCAGAGCGCAGACATCTGCAGAGGCGCGTTCCTCGGCCGAGGTGCGCGTCCACAAAGAAATCCCCACAAACAAAATGATGTTGCAGACAAGCGACATGGCAACGATTTCGCGAGTGCTGATGTTTTCGAACGAAGGCAGGCTAAACCCTGTTAGCACTGGCAGCATGAGGAATAATAACCAGATCAGGACGCCGATCAGCAGCCCGGCAATAAAGCCTTTTTTATTGCCCTTAGGCCAATAGAGAAGGGCGATGATGCTTGGGAGGAATTGCAAACTGGCGATATAAGAGACGTTGCCAATTGCGCGGACACTGAATTTATCCTCTGGCAGAAAATAAAATAGGAAACCAATCCAGATCAATGCAGCGATCAGTGCGCGGCGTCGCCAGAGTAGCCAACGGTAAATGTCGTTGCGTGCATTGGGTTGATAAAGCGGCAGTATAAGATGATTGAGGCACATATTAGACAGTGCCAAGGTGATCACGATAATCAGGCCACTAGCGGCGGAGAGCCCGCCAAGAAAACCAATCATGGTCATAAAGCCGGAACCGTACTCGGCGCCGAGGCTAACGGGGTAGTATTCCAGTGGCGCCGTAGAGCCTATTTTTAGGCCTGCCCAAAGAATAGGGAAGACGGGCAAGCTCAATAGCAAAAAATACAAAGGCAGCGCCCAGCTGGCAAGTGTCAAAGCCTTGGGGTCTTTGTTCTCATTGAAAATCATATAGAACATATGAGGGCTGGCCACCGCTGCCGTAAAGAACAAGATGGCCGTAATATGGAAGGAGCCAGGTGAGTCTGGTTGCTTGATGCTAGCAATGAGCTCGGGTTGTGTTTGTAACCATTCATCGATGCCAGAAAAACCGCCAAAGCCTTGGTAAACGGCGAACCCCCCTAGGCAGAGCATGGCAATCAATTTAACCAATGACTCGAATGCAATCGCCATCACTAAGCCTTCGTGTTTCTCGCGTCCTGCGCCTCTTCCCGTGCCAAAGAAAATCGCGAATAAGGTGATAAGGGCACAGAAAGCGAGCGCGAGTCTAGTCTGAGAAACCTCTGGTGCCATAATGGCAACGCTGCTGGCGACCGCTTGAATCTGCAGCGATAGCAAAGGAGTTACCCCGATCAGCATTACAATCGTCGTTAGTGTTCCCGCCATCGGGCTGCGGTAACGAAATGCCAAAAGATCGGCCAAGGAACTCAATTGATAACTGCGCGTAATATCCAAAATTGGGCGCAGCATGAGGGGCGAGAACAGAAAAGCGAGTGAAATGCCTATGAAAGGGGCTAGGTAGCCAAAACCATCGCGATAGGCATTCGCTGTCGTTGAAAAATAGGACCACACACTGGCAAACACGCCGAGCGCAAGCACATAGACAATGGGGTGCCGGGTGACCTTCTGGGGTATCCAGCCCTTGTCGGTGGCATAGGCAACGCCAAAGAGTACGACCATATAGATCACACCCATAATGAAAAGGCCGCTTAGATCAAAGGTCATCTGAATTCTGTTCCCTGTGGCAAACGGCAGCAATGATAATGACGAATAGGCCGATGATAAATGGTCTGTACCAAGCACCGGTAGGCTGTGCAAGCCAATCGACACTCGCAACGAAAACGATGTAGCTACACATAATAAGAAGGAGCGTGGAGCGAGTTAAATACACATCGATTCCTCTGGTAGTTGAGCGAAAGGCTTAAACAGATTCGTGCCGGATATTAGCTAACTTGGGCACTGCCTGTATATCCCAGTGGGCGATCCCCCATGCCAGCAATTCGCTACTATTGGCCCCAGCAAGTGCTGGATCGGGATTTTGGCCTAGAAAGTGTAGGGCCTTTAACAGTAGTTCGGAAGCTTGGCGCGGATTCACAGCGTCGGCAAAGTGCTGTTTGCTCAGTTTCTGGCCTTCATTGTTTACCACCACCGGAATATGGGCGTAGCGCGGCAGAGGGTAGGCAAGGCATTGTTGCAGATAGATCTGTCGTGGTGTGGACTCAATGAGGTCGAAGCCGCGCACTACATCGGTGATCTGTTGAAAGGCATCGTCGACGACTACCGCTAATTGATAGGCAAAGAGTCCGTCTTTACGCACCAGAACAAAGTCGCCACATTCGTAGAGAAGATCCTGAGACTGCTCCCCCTGGATTCGATCGTCGAAACTGACCTGGATGTTTTGCGTTTGTACCCGCAAGGCTCCTCCAATTACCTGGTCTTTTCTGTGGCGGCAACGATTGTCATACACTCCCCCCATCGCTTGGATTTGCTGTCTGGTGCAATCACAGGCGTAAATAAGACCTTTCTCGCGCAATCGATCCAATGCCTCAGCATAGGCCTCAAAGCGATGGCTCTGGTAGAGTACTTCGTCGTCCCAGTGCAGAGAGAATTGTTCTAAGCAGCGCAATATTTGATCCGCGGCCTCTGGTGGTTCTCGGGCTGGGTCTAAGTCTTCCATGCGCAATAACCATTGTCCTTTGTTGGCTCTCGCATCAAGAAAGCTGGCAAGCGCTGCTAGAAGTGAGCCGAAGTGCAGGGGGCCACTAGGGGAGGGTGCAAAGCGACCAATATAGGTAGCGTCGGCATTCATAAGGGAGTGAGCAAGAGTGCTGCACTAGCAATGCAACACAGCGTTGGCTGCATTGCTAGGCAGGGACGAGCAAACGGTGCGCTTACGCGCCCCATTGCTTCTCTTTGATTTCGTCGAGCGTTTTGCAGTCGATGCACTTGTTCGCAGTTGGGCGAGCTTCAAGGCGTCGGATGCCGATCTCAATACCGCAGGACTCGCAGAAGCCGTAGTCGTCTTGCGCGATCATCTCAAGCGTCGAGTCAATCTTCTTAATTAACTTACGCTCACGGTCACGCGTGCGCAACTCGAGGCTGAATTCCTCTTCTTGCGTCGCTCGGTCTGCTGGGTCAGGGTAATTGGCAGCTTCATCTTGCATGTGGTGAACAGTTCTATCCACCTCTTCCATGAGCTGATTACGCCAACTGTAGAGAATCGATTTGAAATGATCCTTTTGATTCTCGTTCATATACTCTTCCCCTTTTTTTTCTTTATAAGGGGTAAAGTTCTTCAGAACAGGTGCAGAAGCAGGGGCTTGCTTGTTAGACATGTTTCGCTATGCCTCATTGCCCAAAACGGGCTTGTCCAATTGAATCACTCGCAATCATAAACTTCGTGATGCCAGCACAGTGTCCGCTATTTTCTAAGCGTATATTGCATTCCTGAGTGCAGTTGCTGCTGCATCATACCGATTATAGTCGGCAAGATCGGATCAGATGAACTTACATCTTACGCCGCCAGCATACAAATCTATCGCAGGCTGAACCTTAGAAAGCCCGCTAAACTACCAGAATATTGTCAGGCGCGCTATAGGAAAGTATGCCTGACATAATCCCATCTCAAAGTGAGCGTAAGTTCGGTTATACGCATTTCATCTTCACTGAATATAATGGCAAACTTTGTCATTTCAATATATGCATTTTACATGGAGTTTGCCTTGTCAATAAATGCTCATAAATCTCGATTCTCTCCCGCGACTCGCATGCGGCATGTAAACCCATTTCGGGTAATGACAGTGCTGCAGCGCGCTAAAGCGCTAGAGGCGCAAGGCCGCAAGATTGTGCATTTGGAAGTAGGTGAGCCGGACTTTGTGACTGCTCCGCCAATTCTTGAGGCTGGGCGCAATGCGCTTGCGCAGGGTTACACGGCTTATACGCCTGCGGCAGGGCTGCCGCAGTTGCGTGAACGCATCGCTGCCCATTACCTCGATACGCAAGGGGTGGTGGTATCGCCAGAGCGAATATTTGTAACCCCAGGGGCCAGTGGCGCACTGAGCCTAGTGGCTCAGATGCTCATTAATCCTGGTGATGGTGTATTGATGTCCGACCCTGGCTACCCCTGTAATCGCAACTATGTGCGGCTTGCCGGTGGTACCGCTCAGCTCGTGCCAGTGACAGCCGAGACGAATTATCAGTTGAGCGCAGCCATGCTCGATGAGGTTTGTGACGAGAGCACTCGAGGCGTGTGGGCGGCCTCGCCCAATAATCCAACGGGAACGGTGCTAAGTCGTGCGTCCTTGCAAGCAATTAGCCAGTGGTGTGAGCAACGCGATGCGCATTTTCTGGTCGATGAAATTTACCACGGCCTCGATTATGTCGACGGTTTACCAAGTGTGTTACGGGTCTGCGATGAGGCCCTAGTGATCAACAGTTTTTCAAAATATTTTGGTATGACAGGGTGGCGACTAGGTTGGTTGGTGGTTCCGCAGGTCTTAGTCGAGGCAGCCAATATCTTGGCGCAAAATTTATTTATTGCCGCATCAACTGTTGCTCAACACGCCGCGCTGCGAGCGTTCGATCCCGAAACGACCGTTATCCTAGAGCAACGCAGAGCGGCGTTTCGGCAGAGGCGAGACTTCCTCACTACGGCATTGGCAGAGCTTGGTTTTACAATAGCGGTGCCAACTCAAGGTGCATTCTATATTTATGCCGGCATCGAAGCGTTTTCATCCAATAGCGAGCGGTTCTGTCAAATCTTATTAGACGAGTTTGGCGTTGCCGTCACTCCAGGTACGGATTTTGGCGACTTTGAAAACCAACGCTATGTGCGTTTCGCCTTCACGACCTCAATGCAAGAGCTCGAGCTTGCTGTGGAGCGTTTGCGCGGGGCGGTGGCGTCGGGGCGCCTAGCCCAATGAAGTACTCTCCCGCCTTACTAGAAGCTCGACTAATAAAACGTTATAAGCGTTTCTTGGCCGATGTAAAGCTTAGCGATGGTAGCGAAACCACTATTCATTGCCCCAATACTGGCTCTATGCGTAATTGTGCGCCAGAGGGTGCTCGCGTGTGGTTCTCTGAGTCTTCTAACGCAAAACGCAAATACCCATTTACTTGGGAGTTGGTAGAGGTTGATAAGCGTTTTAAGGTTGGTGTAAACACTGGGCGTGCGAATGCTCTTGTCGCCGAAGCAATCGCTGACGATATCATCGTGCCATTGCGTGGCTATGGAAAAACCCAAGCAGAGGTGAAGTACGGCAATGAAAATAGCCGTATCGATTTTTTATTGAGCGAACATCCGCAAAAGCCAGAAGAATTATGTTATGTCGAAGTAAAAAGCGTCACGCTTGGTGTAGGGCAAGGTGTCGGAGAGTTTCCAGATGCGGTCAGTAGCCGTGGTGCTAAACACCTGCGTGAGTTAATACAAATGAAGGAGCAGGGGCATCGCGCTGTGCTGCTGTACTGTGTGCAGCATGAAGGGATCGAGCGAGTGCGCCCTGCCTATGAAATAGACTCTGCTTATGCGGCCTTATTGCAGCAGGCTTATGATTCGGGAGTTGAGATTTATGCCTATCGCGCCAGAATAAGCGCGCAGGAGATACGCCTTCACGACGCGCTTCCTTTTTCGTTTGAAAGCTAAGCTTAAATGCGGCCGAGTCTCGCGACATCTTCTTCATTGATCATGATAAAGCCATTGCCTTGTTGAAAAGGGATGGCTTTGAGATGCTTCCCTTTACAAGGCCCTTGAATGCATTGGCCGGACTCAATTAAAAATAATGCGCCGTGTGTGGAGCATTGTATGAGCGCGCCATCGCTGTCCAAGAACTGATCTTCTTGCCATTCTAAAGGTGTGCCGAGATGTGGGCAGTAGTTGTAGTATACAAATATCTGTGCATCTTTCTTCACAGCAAATAGGTACTTGTTTGCTACTTCGAAGCCTTTAGAGCTGCCTTCTTCGATATCGTTTTCGTGGCAAAGTGTCATCATTTTTTACATTCTCTCACGCGAGTGCCTGACTAAAATCAGCAATCAGGTCGTCGATATTCTCAATGCCTACTGCAATGCGAATCAATGAATCTGGAATTCCCATAGAGGCACGTCGTTCTGCACCCATTTCGTAAAAAATAGTGTGTGCAACTGGGATGGCTAAGGTGCGAGTGTCGCCAAGATTGCTTGAGGAGACGACAAATTCGAGCTGATTTAGAAAATCAAAACAATCAATCTCTTCGTGCAATTCGATGCTCATTAGCGCCCCAAATTGTTTGAATAAATCGGTGGCACGTTGATGCTGGGGGTGGCTCGGTAGGCCGGGGTAATTCACACTTCGTACCCGTGGGTGTGCCTCGCAGAACTGGGCCAGGGCTAGAGCATTTGCGCAAGCACGCTCTACTCGCAGAGATAGTGTTTCAGAGCCTAACGCCAATGTGTGCGCGGCTTCAGGTGCCAAAGTGGCGCCGAAATCGCGTAAACCCTTCTTTTTGATCTGTGTTAAGCCCCAACTGTGGCTATCACCCGTTTTGTAATTGTCAAAGATGTTCGGATATTGGGCCCAATCGTAAAGTCCTGTATCGGTCACAGCGCCGCCCAAGGCATCGCCATGGCCGCCAAAATATTTCGATAGAGAGTTCACGACAAATGAGGCACCGACCGATTTAGGGCTAAATAGGCTAGGAGTCGTGATGGTGTTATCGACTACGTAGATAAGCTGTTTTTGTGCGCAAAGCTCGCCAATTTTCTGAAGGTCGGCCACTTGCGTAACAGGGTTGGCGATAGTTTCTACAAAGACCAATTTAGTGCGATCGGTGATGGCTTCGGCAACATTAGCGGCATCGGTTGCATCGACAAAGCTTACGTCGACTCCAAGGTTGCGGAAGGTGTTGAATAAGCTATTTGTATTGCCGAATAAAAACGCACTGGAGACTACATGATCCCCCGCTCTTAGTAGCGAGAAAAAGATCGACCCGATAGCGGCCATTCCTGTGGCAAAGGCGACCGTCGCACTACCCTGTTCCATTTGGGTGACACGCTTTTGTAAGGCATTTACAGTTGGATTTTGTTGGCGTGCGTAGTTGTAGCCTGGGCGCTTGCCCTGAAAGACTGCCGCTAGTTCACGTGCATCGTCATACTCGAAAGCAATCGATGTGTGAGTCGCTCTATGCAATGCACCGTGTTCTGGTTTGTCACGCCTGTCGGAGTGTAAATTGACAGTGTCGAAATGGGCTTTTTTCTTGTCGGTGCTCATGCTGCCAAGGTCCTAATGCGCAAGGGGTAGCGAGGATTTGAAGGCGGCAGTATATAAGACCTGCGTCGAGCTGAACACTGCTAGAGGCGTTTAGTCCTCAATGTAGATCGGCAGATTAGCAATTTGAGCATCGATTTCGGCGAGTTTGGCGCGATAGGCGGGGCTATTGCGGTCGGTAAACTGAGCGGAGAAGTCATTCTCGGTTAACCCTGCATTGTCTCGAGACACAGGGGGCATATAGTCGCTTTCCTGTGTGGCGAAGGCGATGCGTTGGGCAAAGCGTTTTGCATCGCTGACATTTTTAGTTGCCGCCATGCCTAGTGCAGCACCTGCCGTATTCGCTGTGAGATCGCTAAAACTAAACCCTGAGCGATAACGGGCATCATGGACCTCTTTGCTAGTCGAGAGTATTCCGGCAACGCCTGCCCCAACGGTGGCACTCATTGCGGCGGAGCTAGTGAAATGCTGCGCAAGATCTGGGCGCCGCTGAATAGTGACATTCAGGCGACGAGGGGTGATGAGAGCAGCCGCACTTGGAGGGTCAATCAATTGGCTTAGGTCTGATTCATTAACGTACAAAGAAAGTGCCTGTAGAAGGGCGCGATTTTCGCTCAACGGATTGGCTCCACCGGCAATACGGTCGTAAGCGGTATTGAATAGGGGAACGAGGAGTGTGTTTAGGGAAATGCTGCGGGTGTTCTCGTCTTGAGCTTGCGCTAACTCGATGATCTGGCCAAAGTAAAATACGATCTTGTCTTTGTCTTCGGCGCTTAAGAGCAATTGTTCTGCTTGGGTTTGTACTTGGGCGAGCAATTTTGGGTCCCAATCTAAATGAATCTCTAGGGCGTCTTTGTGAAAATCAATTGTGCGAATACTGCGTTGCAAGTCGCTTATTTGTTGATAATTGACATAGGTGCTTGCCAATTGTTCCTCAGCCCGGCTGCGCAGAAACCGGACTAAGGCGCTTGGGATAGGCAAGTAGCCGACTTTTACTGAATATAGCTCCACTTGCTCTTCGATCTGGCGTACCTGAGTGTGTAGATTGAGATAGCTTGTCTTTATTGGGGTTGCTAATGGAATGCTCATGTCCACGGTGGCATTGCCATCATCGATGGCGACATTTGTAGTAACAGCATTGAGGCTAGGGACATTTTGCAATAAGAACGCTGCAAGAAGGTTTAGTTCTTCGTTATCTAGGTGAAGGCTGACTTCGCCCGGAGCACTAATGGACGCGGGAGCATTGTCGACAATAAGCTGTTCAATCGTATTAATAGCAAGATTATCGAGCGTCGGGTTGTCGGGAACACTAGGTTGCCACTGAAAAATCAAGACGGCGAGCAACAAGACAAGCCCTAGGAGAAGGCCTATGATGCGTCTGATTCGACTTAGGTAACTGATGTTGCGGGCTTTTGTCATGAGAATTCAGCATAAATGCTGACAAATTCCTGAATTATAGATATAAAGTGCAAGTCTTGGCGCTGTACTCGTTGCTTGACCCTACTATCAGTGACTGATTATGGTGTCGTCAAGTCTTGAACGAATTATAGCGACACCTCATCGATTAAATAGGATTCTGCAAAATGAAACACTACACAAAACCCAATAAATTCGCAGCGAACGTCAAACTGTGTGTGCTTGGGGCTATAGTGCTAGGGTTGGTAGGCTGTGCTTCTAGTAATACGCAGGAGCAAGCTGCAATCGATCAAGCCAGTGTGATAGAGAGTCAGAGAGCTGCAGAGCAAGCAGCGGCGACTCGCGCTGCGCAAGAGCGCGCTCGTATCGCACGCATTGAAGCCGAGCGCGCAAGGCAGGAGGCGGCCGAGCGAGAAGAGGCGGCTCGAATAGCGCAAGCAGCGGCAGAAGCTGAGGCACAAGCCGAGCGCGAAGAAGCAGCGCGAATCGCTGCGGCCGAGCAGGCCCGACGTGCCGCCAGAGCAAGGGAGCAGGCACAGCAAGCGCGTATCGCGGAGCTAGAAACACAGATCGAGGCCTTGCGCGCTAGCAATGCCTCAAGACTAGCGGCCAATAGCAAATACGAAGAAACCATCGCAGCGGCGCAAGCCTTGCTCGATGCACTCAATGCGGAACAGCGCAAATACAGCAACACGAATGCGCAAGGCGAGTTATTGGTGCCTCTTGAAAAAGATTTACTAGTAGATCTTGAGGCACGCAAGAATACGTTGAAACGCGAAGCTGAGGCGCTAGCACAGTAATGACCGGCGAAATAGTCGATATCACTAAGGCGCTCGAGCAACGGCAGTACAAAGTCAAAGAAGAGCGCTTGCAGAATATGCGGGAGGCGTTCAGGGCCGCCCGCATGGACGCTAAACCCGCAGCTAAACTGAAGGCCGCCCGTGTGGGTAGTGCTAAGCGCAAAAAGAAGTCCAAAAAACCATCTCGTTGATTCGTTTGTTGACTTGGAACGCGGCGACAATAACGCCACTTATTGAATCCTCGTTAACCATTCTTCTATGGCCTTCACTGGCTTGAAACCCCTTGATTCCCTGTGTTCCATAATGCTTTTTGGAAGCTTTGGTCCCTGCTTTGTTTGTCCGGATTGATATGCTACAGTCGGCGGGGTCCGTTAACAAAAACAATATAGGGGATACCGTAAGATGCCAGGCATGACAATTAGTATTACGATTTTGCTTTCACTTTTCGGTTTGGGCGTGGCGTATGTCTATATGCGCCAAGTAATGAGTGTGCCGTTGGACCTCGGTCTTGAAGGCGAACAAAAGACCCGACTTAAATTCATTCACGGTGCAATTGCCCAGGGTGCCATGGCATTTCTGAAGCAGGAGTACAAATTTCTCGCTATCTTTATGTTGGTGTTTGCCGCGATTATCGCGGTGCTTATCGACGATAATCACACTCCCGATACTCGGGAGGGTCTCTATACCGCAGTGGCTTTTCTATTCGGCGGTATCATCTCAATCGCATCCGGTTATATCGGTATGAAGATTGCCACGCAGGGTAATGCGCGAACCACCGTTTCTGCACGCAACGACATCAGCGATGCCTATAAAGTGGCCCTGAACTCTGGAGCCGTGATGGGCTTTGCGCTAGTGAGCTTAGCGGTGCTGGGCCTGGTCCTAGTATATGTGGCAATGAAGGCCTGGGTACCAGCGGATCTGCCCAACTATGTGTTGATGGAGATCATTGCTGGGTTCGGCCTAGGTGGTTCCACAATCGCGCTATTTGCTCGTGTTGGCGGTGGAATTTTCACCAAAGCGGCAGATGTGGGCGCTGACCTTGTGGGCAAAGTTGAGAAAGGGATTCCAGAGGATGATCCTCGTAACCCAGCGGTTATCGCTGACAACGTTGGAGACAATGTTGGCGATGTCGCGGGTATGGGGGCAGACCTATTTGGATCATGTGCCGAAAGTACTTGTGCGGCAATGGTCATTAGCGCGGTTGTCTTTGCGGGCAATATTGACGCACTACTTTATCCGATCATGATCAGTGCTGTGGGTATTCCAATTAGCTTGATAACGCTCATGTGCGTCTCAGTAAAGAAAGAAGAAGACGTAGCGCCGGCATTGATGAAGTTGCTGATTATCTCCAGCATTTTGATGGCGATCAGTATGTATTTTGTCACCGGGATGATGATTCCAGAGCAGTTTGTCCTGCGTGATGTGACTTATTCAAGCATGGGGATTTACTGGTGTTTCTTCTCTGGTTTGGTTGCAGGGCTAGCCGTTGGGCTGCTGACCGGTTACTACACCTCTGATAAATACTCGCCGGTTCAAGAGGTGGCCAAGTCCTGTGAGACAGGTGCCGCTACAAACATTATTTATGGTTTGGCTCTAGGGTATAAGAGTACCGTGTTGCCCTATATCGCCATTGCTATCGCCATTTTCATTTCCTGGGAGCTTGGAGGCATGTACGGGGTAGCGATTGGCTCTTTAGGGATGCTTGGCACCTTGGCGATCGCACTGACTATCGACGCTTATGGACCAGTTGCCGATAACGCTGGCGGCATCGCTGAAATGGCAGGGCTCGATAAAGAGGTTCGTCGTCGCACAGATATTCTCGATTCAGCCGGCAATACGACTGCAGCAATCGGCAAAGGCTTCGCAATTGGAGCTGCAATTCTGACTTCTTTGGCATTATTTGCTGCGTTCTTAACGAGTGCCGATGCGTTAATGAAGGAACAGCGAGGTGATAGTTATGACCTCTTGGGCTCTATCAATCTGCTAGACCCAATTGTGTTTGTGAGCTTGTTTTTGGGGGCGGTTTTGCCGTTTCTGTTCACTGCAATGACTATGAAGTCGGTTGGTAAAGCAGCTTTCGACATGATTGAAGAGGTGCGCCGTCAGTTCAATACTATTCCCGGCATTATGGAAGGCACTGCAGAGCCTGACTATGCTCAGTGTGTGGCCATCTCTACAAAAGCAGCATTGCGTGAAATGATCGCCCCAGGGGTACTCATCATGGGGACGCCTCTAGTGGTGGGCTTTCTGTTTGGCGTTCCTGCGGTGGCAGGGATCCTTGCCGGGTCATTAGTGACAGGGGGTGTCTTGGCGATTGCGTCATCCAATAGTGGTGGAGCATGGGACAATGCGAAGAAGTATGTGGAGGCTGGTAATCTTGGAGGCAAAGGCTCCGAGGTACACAAAGCAGCCGTGGTGGGCGATACAGTAGGCGACCCATTAAAAGATACCTCTGGTCCTTCTTTGAACATCCTGATCAAATTGTCAGCGATTCTCTCACTCGTTTTTGCACCATTCTTTGTGCAATACGGTGGGGTATTGATGGGCGGTTAACAACTGCACATAAAAAAAGGGGCTATTAATAGCCCCTTTTTTTACGCCTGAAATTTAGTTAATCAAAAGTCTTTCGAAATGATAAAGAACCCACTCTGTGTGTGCGTTGGTGTTGCCCGTTTTGGTATTGGTCCAACTCACTTGCACATTGCGCACGCATTGGTAAATGCGAAACGAATCTGTGTCCTCGATGATGAGGCCGCGAACGGATGGATTGAGCGTGTAGTTGGAAATCTCAACAAGCTTCCAGTCTTCTTCCATGATGCGGCTGATGCATTCGCTGCCAAACAAGAGGTCGACATACTCCATCTCTTTCTCAGCCCATCCATGCCCAGGGACGCTGATCTCGAGATTGAGATCGGTGCGAACCAGTGAGTCATCTTCGTCGATAAACGTGATGGACTCCAATACCGCTTCGTTGTCACTCAAGTTCTGCGCAATAAGACGTAGGCCCGCGTTACTTCGAGTCCCCCAAGCACTGGAGTAAATCGAATACTTTATTGGATATTCCTCTTCATCGGCCGCACCTGTCGAGGCATCTGAGCCTTGCGGGTAGGCGATCTGTGGAACAATAAGGGCAATACAAAGGGCAATCGACGCCTTGGACATAGCTAATTCAATCCTCAGCCGTAGAAATATCGGCGATACTTGCTAGAAACCTTTGCAGATTAGCGTACTCGTCTAGTTTTTTCCATGAGCAAATGTGCTGTTAGGCAATCTTCACGTTTGCGTTGATCTCATGATTGATGGCTTGTTCCATCTTGCTCCTTAGATGGATAATGGGCGTCTTCACTATTTTATGTTGCTATCACGTTAATCGGAAGAGTTGATAAATTGGAAAAACTTAGAAATATCAAAAAGATAGTCTGCGTCGCATCGGGTAAGGGTGGGGTCGGAAAATCCACCACAGCGGTGAACCTTGCCTTAGCGCTTAAGCGCCGAGGCTTTAAAGTAGGGTTGTTGGACGCCGATATCTATGGTCCGAGCCAACCGTTAATGCTAGGTGTGAAGGCTGGTACTAGGCCATCGATAGTCGATAACAAATTCATGGAGCCCATTATTGCCCATGGCATTGAGTCTAACTCGATGGGGTATTTGGTAGACCCGAATACGCCTATGGTCTGGCGAGCGCCAATGATTGTGGGCGCCTTTAATCAAATACTTAAAGATACCTTGTGGTCAGACTTAGATTATCTGATTGTTGATATGCCACCAGGGACTGGGGATATACAGCTAAGTCTATCCCAGTCGGCGAATATTTCTGGAGCAATCATCGTCACAACTCCGCAGGATGTAGCGTTGTTGGATGCCCGTAAAGGCATCGAGATGTTTCGCAAAGTGAAAGTGCCATTGCTTGGCGTTGTTGAAAATATGGGAGTTCACATTTGTTCTAATTGTGGGCACGCAGAGGCGATTTTTGGGACCGGTGGGGGCGAGCAGCTCTCGCAAGATTACGGGATTACAGTCATCGGTTCCTTGCCTTTGGATTTAGGCATTCGTGAGCATACCGACAATGGCACGCCAATTGTCATCGCTCAGCCAGACGGTGCGGTGGCGCAAGCGTATTTGGCTCTGGCCGATGCGATGGTGCAACGTGTTGAGCAATTAGCAGAAGAAAGTGTGTCAGCCCCTACGTTTACCGAAACCGACGACTAATGCTTTCACTACTCCCCCGGAAGTCTGATATGGCGAACAATGCGCTGTACATATTCTGGGGGCGGGGCTGTGAAACGGCAGACGGTCAAAGCCACAAGTAAATTTAAAATAGTGCCCATTGTCCCAATTCCTTCCGGCGAAATACCAAACCACCAATTTTCTGCAGTGCTCATCTCTGGGTTAATAAACTTAAAAAATATGATATAGCTTGCGGTGAAAGCGAAGCCTGTCAGCATCCCTGCCACTGCCCCTTGACGGTTCATGCGGCTATAGAAAATGCCTAGGACGATTGCGGGGAAAAATGAAGCGGCGGCGAGACCAAACGCGAATGCCACCACCTCTGCGACAAACCCTGGCGGGTTAATGCCAAAATAACCTGCGATTAACACGGCGATAAAGATGCTTATTCGCGCGTAGTTTAATTCCTGTTTCTCGGTGATGTCCGGTGCCAAGCAGCGTTTTAGTAAGTCGTGTGAGATAGAGGAGGAGATAACTAATAGCCTGTCTCTTATACACATCTCCGAGCCCACGAGACCTCTCTACATCTCGT
>OJGU01000021.1_pt1 | contig 136075 bp, 119 predicted proteins | sample 1594741 | NCBI WGS metagenome assembly OJGU01 (sample SAMN05416841, study PRJEB24817) | seawater metagenome | isolation source: Sea water | place: Canada:Atlantic | collected 2013-07 | reverse complement strand
CCGGGCGTGAACGCCCTACTAGCATAAATTTGGTGTTTGATTTTAAACCAGCAGGTCCTTCATGGCCTGTGGTTTACCTGCCTGAAATCGCTGCGGATTAAAATCCTGGCTGGTTTACTTGAGTAGATCTAAATCACCCCCGCCATTCAGAAACAAATTCATAAGAGAGGACTTCAGTCCGACACTTCTAACTTCTAACTTTTCACCTCTCACTTTTCCCTCCCCACACCCTATAACATCTTTATGTGACTACCTTCAACACACTGTAAAACAGATAGATGCCGTTAACAGGGCAGCAGCGACAGTTGCATTAACCATTAACGAACAGGAGACATCATGTCTGTAAAGTATAAAGTCATAGAACGAGGAGAGCCGGGAGTGCTCGGCGGTGGAACCAAGAAGTTTTACGCTTCATTAATTAGTTCAGGAAGTCTGGGAATAGAAGCCCTGACCGACAGGATCCAGCAAATGAGTACGGTAACCGGTGCGGATATACGCGCAGTATTATATGCTATTGCTGATATCGTGCCTCAGTTGTTGAGCGAAGGACAGATCGTAACGATCGGCGATCTGGGTAACTTCCGCTTAAGCGTATCCAGTGAGGGTAGTGATACAGAAGAAGAAGTAACGAAAGCGAACATCCGTAAGTCGCGCATTCTGTTCCGACCGGGTTCTAAGTTCGCAAATATGCTCAGTAACCTGGAGTACGAAAAATCATGATAACCCATAAAAAAGAACACTAACAGGCATGGCTGCACCCGTAGTCATGCCTTTTTTTGTTGCGCAACAACCTCCCAACTGATGCGCATCTCTTTCCTCATTCATGCGCAATGGTCTTCAAGTCTCTAGGCATCGGTTTTAAAATGAGTGCGGATATAACCCCTTTTATCTCATTATTTAGTGAAATGAGCTGACATTAACTGTCATGGGTAAATATTACATTTAGCTAAAAGCAGAGAAATTGAATAAAAATATACTTGTCAAAAATCTAAAAAAGCGATTTGGTGCTGTAGAGGAAGACCTAACTTACCATAAGGAAGATATAAATTACTTAGATGAGCGAAATGAAATAGAGAATATTTATTCTTGGAGTTTTGAAGCATTTGTTAAACATTATCAGTTAATTAGAGAATATGCTTTGGATGAAAAACTGTTAGAAATACTTGGATGGAGAATTCTTCACCATTTGAGTACAGAAGAGTTGATTAAGCTAAAATCTTCCGAGTTTTTAAAGCGATACGGGAATAATAGAATTATAAAGAATGCCTTAATGGAGGCTGAAATAAAGGGGGAATCAATGGCAATAAAACCACAAAAATCAGATGGCAAAGGAAGTTTAAAACAACTTCAAAGATTGATAAATCAAAACCAAGATTTGGTTAATCGGTTGGTTCAAAATCATATAGAAGAACTGAAAAGTCATCAAATCCAATGGATGTCTCCTTTAGAAGGGAACCACTATTCAGAATATACCGATAATAGTTTTATAGAGAGGGTGGGTTTAAATATAAAAGAAATTCGTTTAAGAGAGTTTTGGCCCAGTCGTGGGCCGAATTGGGATGCCCTTGCGAAAACTGATAAAGGGGCTGTTATATTAGTAGAGGCTAAAGCTAATATCCCTGAATTATCATCTCCTTCTTCTGGAGCTGGTGAAGCTTCATTAAGACTTATTCAGAATTCATTGAATGCAACAAAACAGTATCTCGGGATCATAAATGAAGTGAATTGGGCTGGCAAGTATTATCAGTATACCAATAGGATTGCCCATCTGTATTTTTTAAGAGAGTTACGAGGAATTGATACTTTTCTAATTAATATTTATTTCGTTGGTGATGAATCTGTAGATGGACCTAAAACCATAGATGAATGGAAGGGGGCAATCAAAGTAATGAATCATTATCTGGGTTTAAGCAGTCATAAACTAAAAAAGTATATGGCGGATATTTTTATTGATGTTAATTTAGTTTAATAGGGGAAATTTTAAATATGCGATATTTTAAACTTGTAGCGACATATCCAAAACATGAAGACTGGATGTATGAAGAATTCAAAGAAGGGCGGATGCACTTTGGCTGGGGCTGGAAGGGTTGTGACTTAAGAAAAATTCAAAGGATAAAAAGATCCGACAGGACGGAAAAACAGAAAAAAGCATGGTACTACTCCCAGTTTTTACTCAACAGACTTAAAGTCGGAGATAGGTTAGTAATTCAGCACGAACAACCTTTGAGGCAGTTTCTACTAGCAGAAGTAGTTGGCGATTACAAGTATTCAGAGGATAATATGAGTGATTTTAACCACATCATTCCAATCAAGCCAATATGTAATGAGTATATAAATCTGCAATCCAAAATTGCACCTAATTTTTTAAGAAGAGCATTAACAAAAAGGGGGCAGTATTATGAAGTATATTCAAATGACGCTGTAATGAAGCTGAACACAATAATAGATAATAAACTGTGGGAAAGTGATGAATATTACCAAAACAGAAAGTTTCAACATGATTTAGTAGAAGCAAAGAACGAAGTAGCAAAGGTTGTAATTGACAAAATTCGAAAGTATTGGAAGGTAAATGATTTTGAGAAGTTTACAGCTGAGTTATTACAGTTAGTTCCTGGTGTGGATTTGAAAGTACTAGGAGATTCTGGAAAGGGATGGGATTTAACTTTACAAATTGCTGATCCATTAACATTTGAGATACTTCATAATGAAGTTCCGGTACAGTGTAAAGCATACGATGGAAAAGTTGATACAATTAAAGCAATTGAAGACATCTCGAGAGCTATAACAAACACTGAAAAAACTGACATCGGTTATATATCAATACTAGGTAAACTAACAGATGAGTTTGAAAGTGCGAGAATTGAAGCTGAAGAAAAGTTAAGTGAAGAATTAGAAAGGGATATACAAATCAAAATACTTACGGAGGATATTCTAGCTGAACTTGCGCTTACCTATAATTTCTTTTCTAATGATAATGAAGATTGATTCTAAATTTAAGGAATTACTTATTTCAATGACCTGGGAAGGAAAAATGCATATCACAAACAAAGAAGTATCTGAAAATCTAGTCAAAGAATTAGAAAGCCATTTGGAAACGGACAAAAGCGACGAAAGTTTATCTGAGGTAATTAATAAATGGGATCAAATAAAGGAGAGTACTAAATTAAAAATTATAAAGATGCTCAGCAGAGAATTTGGGAATAAACATCCAGAAGAATAGTCTTTCAAAGTATCTGAAATATCTTATTTTAGGCAAAAACATGTTGACTAAAGAATCAGAGAAGTAATACATGAACACACACTTTTTTACTAATAAAGAAGGAAACACCCTGCTCAGAAAGTTTCAGGGAATCTTTGAGAATGTGGACGTAAAAAAGTTTGATGCGCTCGTCGGATACTTAAGAGCTTCAGGATATTTTCAAGTCAGACAGTTTATTGATGATGTTGAACAAGTCAGAATTCTTGTCGGCATTGACGTTGATCATTTAATAAGTGAAGCAGCACGAAAAGGGCTGGAGTTTAACTTCAACACGAACGTAACCAGAAAAGAGTTTTTAGCTGAGATTAAAAAAGATGTTGAAAATGCTGAGTACAGCAAAAAAGTAGAAGAAGGCATCTTTCAATTTATTACAGATGTAGTAGATAAAAAGGTGCAAATAAAAGCCCACCCAAGCAAAAGGCTCCATTCCAAGATCTATATTTTCCGTCCTGAAAACTATAATGAGCACAACTCAGGTTTTGTAATTACCGGCTCAAGTAATATGACTGCCGCAGGGTTAGAAAAGAATTTTGAATTTAATGTACAACTGGATCGTTTTGGAGATGTTGAGTTTGCTACTCAAACCTTTCAGGATTTGTGGGATGAAGGAGTGGATATACTCCCCGAATCTATAGAAGGCCTTACGAAGAATACGTTCCTGTCTGATTCATTCACCCCTTTCGAGATTTACGTCAAATTTCTGATGGAATATTTCGGGCAAAGTATTGAGTATGATCCCGAATCTATAACGGATCTTCCACGAGGCTATAAAAAGCTGCATTACCAAGTGGATGCTGTAAACGATGGATTCAACAAACTAACGCATCATAATGGGTTTATTCTGGCGGATGTTGTAGGGCTTGGAAAAACTATTGTTGCCAGTATCATTGCAAAGAAATTTTATTTCAGCAATGGCTATAGAACAAAGATACTGGTTATATATCCACCGGCATTAGAAAATAATTGGCGGGAAACCATTCGTGACTTTGAAGTCCCGAACGTGGACTTTATAACCAATGGAAGCCTGCATAAGGTAAAGTATCCTGAAGACTATGATCTGATTATAGTTGATGAAGCTCATAAGTTCAGAAGTGACGAAGCACAGATGTTTACTCAATTACAAAAGCTGTGTAAGACTCCACGAAAACGTCCCGGCGCAGATGGAACTCAGGAAAAGAAAGTAATTCTGGTTACTGCCACTCCTTTAAACAATAAGCCTCAAGACATTCGAAACCTGCTTTATCTTTTTCAGGATGCGAAAGACTCTTCTCTTGAAGTAAAAAATATCCAAAGCTTTTTTCGACCCTTAATTGATGAGTATAAAAAACTCAAAAAGGAAAGGGACAACGATAAGATCAAACAGGATGTAAAGAAGATTTACGAAACCATCCGAAATAAAATCCTGGAGCCCATTATTGTTCGCCGAACAAGAACCGATATTCTTAAAACCGAAGAATACAGAAAAGATATGGCTGAGCAGGGAATGACTTTTCCGGACATTAAGCCACCAAAACCAATTCTCTATCAATTGGATCCCGAGCTTAATAAGCTGTACGACGAAACGCTGCAGTTATTGAAATTTACAAACACGGGATTGAAGTATTACCGGTATCAGGCGATTCGTTTTTTACCCAAAGAAGCTCAGGAGAAATTTTTCAACAATCAGGCAGAAGTAATTTCCGACCAATTAGCCATTTTGATGAAAAGCTTATTGGTAAAGCGCTTAGACAGTAGTTTCTACGCTTTCCATAAGTCACTAGAGCGATACCAGCGAAATAATTCGGCAATGCTGAAAATGCTGGAAAATGGTAAAGTGTACATTGCTCCAAAGTTGGATATTGCTGATTACATTCTCAATCAAAATGATAAAACAGAAGAAGAATTAGATGAAATGCTGAATGATCCGGAAGACGAAACGGACATTCTAGTTTTTGATATCGAGGATTTTGACAAGCGTTATAAACCGGGTGTCAAAAATGATCAGAAAATATTGGATGATCTAACAAAACGATGGAGCAAGATCACCTATGACCCAAAGCTGAATACCTTTTTAGAGGAATTAACGGCTACTTTTTTACATGAAGATTTAAATGATCAGAAAAAGTTGGTTGTATTTTCAGAATCGAAGGAAACCATAGATTATCTCTCCAAAAAACTGGAGGATCATGGAATCGAAAAAGTGCTTACGGTTAATGGAGGGAATCAAAAAGAGCGGGCACCTCAAATTCGCGAAAACTTCGACGCCAATATTCCTGTTACTGAACAAAAAGATGATTACAACATTGTAATTACCACAGAAGTTTTGGCGGAAGGTGTAAACCTGCACCGGGCAAACGTTATTGTGAATTACGATATACCATGGAATGCCACTAAACTAATGCAACGAATAGGTCGGGTAAATCGGGTAGGAACACAATCAGATTACATTCACATATTTAATTTTTACCCTACACATGAAGCAGACAGCGAGATTGATCTGAACCAAAAAGCGTTCGTAAAATTACAGGCTTTTCACACCGCACTTGGAGAAGACAGCCAGATCTATTCAAACGAAGAGGAATTTGATTCCTTTGGATTATTTGAACGTGTTCCTGAAGAAGAACGGGATGAGCGTTTGGTGTATTTAAACTTTTTACGTCGCTTACGAGATGAAGATCCCGACACCTATAACAAGATCAGGTCTTCCGTACCACTACGAGCCCGAACCGGACGTAAAGACAAAACCAAAAAACTAAGCACGCTCGCATACCTGAAAAATGAAAAAAGAGATGCTTTTTATTTTGTTGATGCCAAAGGAGAATTGGAAGAACTTACTTTTGTAGAAGCTGCCCGGCATTTTGAAGCTAAAGTGTCAGAAAAAGGGACACCTCTGCATGAAGAACACCACGAGCAGGTAAGTGCAGCGGTTGATTCTTTTAAAACAGGATTACAACAACGAGCATTGGAAACAGCTTCGGGCAATAAATTAGGGCCCAACGAAAAAAAGGCACTTGGAATCCTGAAGATACAAGTCCGTACCGAGTTTGCCTCTGAAGAAGACAAAGAACTCATAAAAAAAGCCAGAGAAGCGATTGCTGTTGGCAGGTTTCAGAAGTTACCTCGGGAAATTAATAAGCTGGCTAAAAAGGTGAAAGAACTGGGGGGCTCAGGCTTTCATCAGCAATTGATGAACGTTTTAGCTTCGTATCCCTTGCTGGATGTGAGCCCCGATGAATCTGAATCCGCAACGGAAAAACCGATGTCTTCATCTCTTGAGCCAAAAATTATTATCTCTGAATCATTTACTGCGTAACGTATATAACCCATGACTAAACAAGATCTGCAACGAAAACTGAGAGCCAACTACAATCGGGATACGTGGAAAGAAGTATTGTTGGAAATGTTTCCGGAGGCAGATTTATTTGCACAAGATCTGAGCACCCCGCTTGATCGTAAGGAACAGCAAAACTTGGCAAATCATATTGTTCAGTATGGAGAAGTAGCACTTGGTGATGATACCTTGATTTTTCTGGAAGTAGAATTGAAATCTGAATCGGTACAGTTGACCAAAAATCGCGTAGGATTACGCCGGCTTGTTGACAACGAAGTAGTACCGGGACTTACTGATGCCGCGCTCATTACCTATTACCAACCGGAAACCGATGAATGGCGGATTTCTTTTTACTCAGAACGCTATGGTTGGGATGAAGACGGTAAAAGTATTAAAGAAGAAACACATCCCAAGCGTTATACGTATGTAGTCGGTCCGGCAGAATCTTGTAAAACAGTTGCAGAACAACTTATAAATGTAGTTGATAAAGGACTTGAGAACACCCTGGAACATGTACTGAAAGCCTTTTCGGTGCAAAAGGTGTCCAAGGAGTTTTTTAAGGAATACAAAGAACAATACGATAAATTTGTGGCTCACCTGACCGGAAAGAACTGGACTGAAAACGGGGTAAAAGATGTCGGGGAACGGATTTCTCAGTTCCAGTTTTATTTTAAGGATAAAACTGATCCTGAAAAAGAAGCCCGTGATTTTGTAAAGAAACTACTGGGGCGCATTGTATTTCTGTATTTCGTGCAAAAGAAACAATGGCTGGGCGCCAGCTCCACCAATTTTGAAGACGGTAATCCGGATTTTATCTATGATCTGTTTAAGCTGGTACCGGAAGAGGATGGAAAGAAAGAGCGGTTTTACAGCCAATGGCTCACCAAGCTCTTTTTTGATACACTGAATAAAGACGATGATCACGCTTTTGAAATGCCGAATGGTAGCACCGTGTATATTCCATTTTTGAATGGTGGTTTATTCGAAAAAGACGAAACCGATAAAAACACGGAAAGCCTGCCTTTACCGGGAAAATTATTCTCCAATCCTGAAGACACCGAAAGCTCGAATAAATGGGGATTTCTAGATTTTTTAAGCGCCTATAATTTTACCATTCATGAAGACAGCCCGGGTGACCATACCATTGCGGTAGATCCGGAAATGCTGGGACATATTTTTGAAAACTTACTGGAGGATAACAAAGACAAAGGCGCTTACTATACCCGCAAGCCTATTGTGCATTACATGTGCCAGGAAAGTTTGATAGAGTATTTGCTGACGGAATTAACCGCAGAGAACACAGAGGAAGAAGAGAAAGAGTCACCTGTGTTGGAGACTGAAGAGTTGCGGGGTTATTTAGAGGATTTGATTAAGAAACAGGAAGCGGGGGAACTGGTTGGGCAAACCGAAGAAATTTTAAAAGCGCTGAAAAAAGTAAAGGTGTGCGATCCTGCCATAGGCTCAGGCGCGTTCCCGATGGGGATTTTACAGGAAATCTACCAGGCAGTGGAAACGCTGTACCATCTCTCGCCCGATAATGTACAGGCTATTTGGGAATTACCTGATGAAAACTGGCACCCGGCGGAGGTGAAAAAGCAGATCATTCAAAATTCTATTTATGGAGTAGATATTGAAAAAGGAGCCGTGGACATTGCCCGACTACGCTTCTGGCTTTCTCTGATTGTAGATGAGGTAGAACCAACAGCCCTACCTAATTTAGATTACAAAATTGTGGTGGGTGATTCGTTGGTGAGCCGTCTAGTTATAGATGGCGAAGAACAGATTGTGAATATTAATTGGGAAATGGAAGGAGAGGTTGATAGCACAAAAGAACATCTACAAAATTTAAAGCAGGCACTGGGTGCAATTGTAGATAAGCAAGAAAAGTATTTTGATGCCGATACCGAAGAAAAAGATAGATTAAAAGAGGAAATTGATCAACATAAAGTAGAAGCTTTAATTCACCAACTTCATTTTGATCGAGAAGATTATGTTGCAAAAAATGAGGATACGGGGAATTTATTTGAAGAAAATACTGAGAGAAAACTAAAACTGATTAGCTTTAATGATTTAATTAAAAAGCTTGATTCTCTTAGAAAAACCCCTATTAGCATTCAATATTTCGATTGGAAATTAGATTTTCCTGAGATGCTAAATGAAAAAATAACAAAGCAAAACGGATTCGATATCGTAATTGCAAATCCACCTTATCTTGGAGAATCTGGTAATAAAGAGAAGTTTAGAAGAGTTCAATTGGGCGGATTATCAAAGTTTTATTTAGGTAAAATGGATTACTTCTACTTCTTTATGCATTTGGCCCTCAATCTTTCAAATGAAAGAGGGATAAATACCTTTATTACCACAAACTATTATCCAACAGCTGACGGTGCGCTTAAATTACGGAAAGATTTGAAGGATAGAAGTAGCATACTGCAACTAATAAATTTTGGTGAGCTAAAGATATTTGATTCAGCGAAAGGCCAACACAATTTAATAACAATTTTTAAAAAACCTGCTACTAAGGATGCATATGTTCAAATTATGGATGTAAAAAAATCTGGTAACGGGTCGACAAATGAGCTGAATAAAATTCTAAGTAAAAAAAATGAAGATACTGAATACAGGTTTTTTAAATCGAATGAGTTGTATGATGGAAAGAAAAATTATATAAGATTAACGGGTACTGAATCAGCAACTGCCTATGGTTTGAATACAATATTGGATAAAATTTCAGATCTAGCAGAAAATTTGATGGGTGAATTAGTCGAAATTAATCAAGGCCTAATAAGTGGTTGTGATAAATTGACACCAGCACACTTCAAGAAAATCGAAGACCAAAGTAGAGTTGAATTAAATGATGGGATATTTGTATTTGATCTTGCTAATCCTCGAGATATGAGTGTCATCGAGTCGTTTAATGAAAGTGAAAAAAAACTATTGAAACCATTTTTTAAAAATTCTGAGATTGACAAATTCTGTTGTAATGAAAATCATGATAAGCTCTTCTTGTACATTGATGACGATATTGATGATATAAGTGTGTACTCAAATGTCGAGAGACACTTAAATCAGTACAGAGAAGTACTTGAAAGTCGAGGAGAGGTTATTTCAGGAAGCTATCCATATTTCCAATTGCACCGAGCTAGAAAACCTCAAATTTTTCAAAACCCAAAAATTTGTGTCCCATATAGAGTAAAAGACAATTGTTTTGCCTACAATGAGATTGATTGGTACTGTAGATCAGATTGTTACTTAATCACTCATAAAAATGATCATGAAGACGTCCAACTCAAATATTTATTAGCTCTATTAAATTCATCTTTATTTTTCTTTTGGTTATATCATAGGGGGAAAAGAAAAGGGGAAACGCTTGAATTATTTTACACTCCACTTTCTGAAATACCAATTTATTTAGCATCTGAAAAAATACAAACAGATCTAATTGAGATAGTTGAAGAAATAGAGAGATTGAAGAAAGTTGGACATAACACGACTGAGTTAGAGCGCCAAATAGACGTATTTGTCTACAAGCTTTACAACCTCAGCTGGGAAGAAGTACAGGTAGTAGACTCGGAGTTTGGGTTAAGTGAGGAGGAGTATGAGGGGTTTGAGGTGGAAACGGAGTAATATGGAATGACTTCCGATTCAAAAAATAGAACTCCCTTAACTATATATTTCAAAAGGTTTAGCAAAAAAGCTAAGAGCCTTTTGAAAGTATGGAACCAAGTTTTGTATCCAGCTTCAATCAAAAGAACATCAGTCTCGATATATCTTGAAAGAATTGGCAAAAAAGCCAAACGCCTATTGCCGGTTTATCTCCGTGTTACACTCTTCAATAAGAAATTAATTGAAGAGCATGAGAAGAAAAAAGAGTATAAAGCAAGTCAGGAATTATTAGATGATAAAGCTTTAACACATCCCGATGATGATGAATTTGGCCGGGCAGAGTTTGCTAAACGAATAGCAGACATTTTTGCGAATAGACAAACGCCTGATCACTTGACTGTAGGTATCTATGGAAAATGGGGAGAAGGGAAAACTTCCTTAGTGAATTTTATTAAACACTATTTAGATCTGGATAAAAGTGTAGTTCATTTCGATTTTAATCCATGGAGATATAAAGATAAGGATGAGCTCTTAAATAGCTTTTTTAAGCAATTTGCTCAAGGTGTAACTCACAAGTTGGGAGAAGGAGGTAAAAAGATAGCCAAAACTATTCTTGCGTATTCTGGATTGATTGTTGCTATTGCTGAACCCATAACTGGTTTGGCAATGTTTTCATCATTAGAAGGCTGGGGCAGTTTCAAGAAAAGGTTTACTAACAGTAAAGATTTTGTTGATGACAACAATTTTTCTCCTGTGATTAACTCTTTGGAGAGTTCTTTAGACAAATCTGATAGTCTTCAAAAGCAAAAAGAGAGAATAAGTAGGCAACTGAAGGAAACAGGGAAAAAGCATATCGTATTTGTTGATGATCTAGACCGATTAGACAAAGAAGAAATTCAAATGCTGTTCAGTTTAATAAAAGTGACAGCGGACTTTGATCATGTCATTTATGTGCTTTCATTTGATCCTAAAATTGTCGCAAATGCTTTGGGAGAAACATACTCAGAGTCTGGTAGAAGTTTTTTAGATAAGATCGTTCAAGTACCTTTAAATCTCCCGAAAGCCAGAAGTACTGATATTTTTAACGAGCAGCTGTATCCAGGTATCAATACTGTTTTAAGTTCTTATAATTTTGCACTCACAAAAGATGAAGAAAGAGAAATAACAGATTCAATAGGTGATGGACTTGAAGACCGAATAAATACTCCCCGCATGGTTAAGCGATATTTGAATGTACTTAATTTTGCGCTTCCTATTCTTAAAGGGGATGCAAATGTACATGATGTTATCATGATTGAAGGTTTGCGTATATGTTACCCGGAAACGTACGAATACGTTTTTAATCATCGAGAGCTTTTTGTCTCTGAAGAGGATCTTTTTAATTCTATTGGAGGGGATAAAAAAGAACAGAATGCAATAGAGAAATATTTAAAAGACAAGGATGATTCACTAATATTTTTGTTAAAGAGTTTGTTTTTTAGACTGCGGGATGGATCATCGGTACCTTTAGATGAAGAGCCAAGTCTATTTCAAAGAATAAGCTCGCCACATTATTTTGAACGCTATTTTACTTATTCAATACCAAAAAACGATCTAAGTGATAGTGCTTTTAATGATTTTATAAACTCGCTACCATCTGTTGAAGTTGGAGAGAGTATAGAAAGAGGAAAAGAGTTTATTGAGTTATCAAATGAGGATGTTTTTCTAAGAAAAATTGAAGAAAATGAAAACATAAAGGAAGAAGTTTCTCTTAAATTGGTCTTAGTTTTGGCGGGTTTGGGAGATGCATTCTCTAGAAGAAATGATCTCATAAATATTAGGGGGCCAATTAGCAGAGCTGCATCTATTATAAGTAGACAGCTTAAAAGGGTTTCTCAATCAAAACGATTCAGTTTAGCAAAAGATGCTCTGGAAAGTAGTACAAATATCTTGCTAATGGCTGAGATTGGAAGACAAATACATAATAAATCAAGTAAAGAACCAATCTTCACTGAACAAGAACAACAAGAGCTTGAGGAATTAGTCGCTAAATTGATAAGAGAAGATGTGGATAAGAATGCTCCATTATATTTAAGAGATGAAGTCAAAAGGGATGCTTCTCTACTGTTTAATCTCTGGACTTATACTCCAAATGAAGATGAAGTGGAGAACTACATAATAGATTCTTTTGAAGAAAAGAGTTCAAATGTAATTGAATTTTTGAAAGCATTTACACCGACAAGAGGTACAGTTGATGGCAAAACTTACTACGGAATATTTGAAGCTGATGAATACACGAAAATAAAAAGGTTAGTGTCACCAAAAATCATCTTTGACATTTTGTCTAAAGACTATTCAATTAATAAAGAATCATTTTCAACTAAGGACCTTGTAGAAATGGATCAGTTATTTGTGGATGACAAAATAGATGAAGGAATAGCTAAGAAATTTGCCTATTACTATAAAAAAGATTCTGAAAATGAATGAACCCAAACTTAAAGCAGAACTTAGTCAACTAAATGCTATACGTGAGCAACTGCTGGAAGCACTGTTTGATGAGAACAGGATAACGGACGGGTATAATGAATTGGTTCAGGAATACAGGCAACACCGGGCAGAATTATTACTGGAGTTATCGCAAAATTATCAAACATCGGTTATTCTGGATCCTGAGCTTCGTAAAGAGTTGAAAAGGTTTATTAAAGAGGGAGATGAGTTACTGGCTCGCTTAAAAAATAGTGAGGATACTAATATCAAAAATTTAGCGCAAATTATAGGAGATCAACTAAAGCCTGAGTTTAGTTCGGAAAGAGAAGACGAACTTATTCATGAGTTATTTTACAGTTGGTTTAGCCCCGTCAATTATCTGTATCGACTCATTGAAACAGGGGTTATTGTTATCAAAAACCTCGATTTTCCTGAAAAACTTCAATCTTTGATTTATGAGCTAAGGCATTGCATCATCTTCGAAAATTACCTGGCGGCCGGTATTATGTTAAGAACGATTGCAGATGTAGCTGTAAAGGATGTTTTAAGAAAGAATTTTCCTCAGAATGATTTTAAAACACTTGGTGAGAAACTGGACTTTCTTGAAACTAAATCAGGCTTTGCAATACCGGCTTCTGTATTAAACGCATATAGAAAAGACTTAAATGACTATGTGCATGGAAAGAAACTTCCGAATAGTAAATTTATAAAGCAATATATGGAGATCATTTTAGATCAGGTTCAGGAACTATATGAAAAGAGTGAGTAAATATGAGTATCTATTTTAAGTGTAAAAGAGACGATTTAAGACCGGTACTTAACCAACTTCGGGGCTCCATCTCTCATACTCACACCAAAGGATTAACCCTGCCTCTTTCTATTATATTTGAGCCTAAGGCAATGCGGTTTACTTGTCTGGAGCAAACGCTATCAATTGTTGGAGTTTGTGATAAAAAGGCGCAGGTTGATTTGCCATTCAGAATCTTTTGGAAAGCTCTGGCGGATCACTCTTCTGAAAATTTTACCGGGGTTATTAAAGAAGGTAAGCTTAAGATCGGAAGCTATGAAGTAAATGATGATCAAATTCACATTAAATTTACCAGCAAAGATTAGCTTGTTTTAAACCTTATGTTCTGTCACAAATATTTACTAAATTTGTGACAAGATAATTCCAATTAATACGTGAAAAGTACTGAAGAACATATAGTTAAGAGGCTTCGTGATTTTAAGCGTGGCAAAATTTTTTTCCCGGAAATGTTTTACGATCTGGGAAGCAATGATGCGGTGCGACAGGCATTGGTAAGATTAGAGGATGACGGGACGTTGGTTCGGCTTGCTCATGGTATTTACCTCTTTCCAAAAAAGGACAAACAGCTGGGGATTCTCTACCCGCCTATCGACAATATTGCAAAAGCAGTAGCCAAAAGAGATAAAGCTACTATCATTCCAACAGGTACGTATGCGTTAAATAAATTGGGGCTTTCGACGCAGGTTCCATTAAATGCAGTGTACTTAACCGATGGTTCTCAGCGTAGTATCAAAGTTGGAAAAAGAGCCATTAAGTTTAAGCGAACGGTTCCCAAAAATTTGGCGGTGAAAGGAGAAATAAGCGGGTTAGTTATTCAGGCACTCAGAGAAATTGGCAACGGAAAAGTAACTACGGAACAGCGTAGAAAAATTCAGGAACTCTTACAAAAAGAAGACCCACACCATGTAAAACATGATGCTAAACTCGCTCCGGCATGGATTCGCACCATCATGTTGAAAGCCATTGAGGAAAACCAATGAAAGCTTGGTTCGAATTGCCCGATGAGCGTAAAAAACTGATCTTTGAGCAGTCAGGGGCTAGATCCGGCTTGCCAGCCGCTGCAGTGGAAAAAGATTGGTGGGTTACGCTTGTGTTGCAGTGTATTTTTGAATCTGAATTTGCAAAGGCTATCGTTTTTAAAGGCGGCACTTCGCTTAGTAAGGGGTGGGATTTAATTCAGCGCTTTTCAGAGGACATTGATCTGGCCATAGACAGAAAGCAATTCGGGTTCAGCAGAGAAACACTGAGTAAAAACCAAAGAGATAAACTCCGAAAAACCATTCGGGCATTTGTGCTTGATGAATTTGCACACGCGTTGGAAGATCTTCTCAAAGAAAAAGGAGCAGAAGTCACTCTTAACGTTGAGGAAAATCTAAATTCAGATGCAGACCCTTCCCGTATCGAAATTTACTATCCGGAGTTAACAGAGCGTATATCCTATTTGCCACCAAGAGTATTGGTAGAAGTTAGCGCACGATCATTATTCGAGCCTTTCGAAAACCGATTGATTCAACCAATCATCAATCCGGAATTAAATTCAGTTGAATTAGGATCGATAGAGTTTAAGGCGCCATGTGTGCTTCCGCAAAGAACGTTTCTTGAGAAAATATTTCTGCTCCACGAAGAATTTCAAAGGAATACAGAAGAGTTGAGGGCTGACCGACTTAGCAGGCATTTATATGATTTGCATAAAATGATGGATGAAGACTTGGCAAAGTCAGCATTACAAAATGAAGGCCTTTATAAAGGAATCATTGATCATAGGGAGCAATTCACCAGGTTGAAAAGAATTGACTATGATAATCATCTTCCCGGAAATGTAAATCTTATTCCACCGCCCAGTGTAATAGACCTTTGGGAACAAGACTACAGAACGATGCGGGAAAGTATGATTCATGAAGAATCGGTTTCGTTTGATGAGCTTATGAATAGAATGGAAGAACTAATGAAAAGAGTGAACTCAATTACATTTTAGAATGAGTTTTACACCGGAACATATAACAAGAGAACACATATCAGCTGCCGTTCAAAGAATAAAAGGAGAGAATATAAGCCTGCGCTCCTCCACAGGATACGACGTAATTATTGATGAGAAAGCATATCCGCCAAAAGAAATTATGAGATATGCTCATGAGGAAATGAATGGCAAAAGAATTTGGGAGCTGAGCGGTGGAGCGCCAACAAATACATATTTAGAACAACTGGGATATACAATTATGGAGAAAGAAAAGAATAAAGAACTGCACCAATTAAAACAGGATTTTCTCGACGCTTGGCCATTGGAGCGTGTTAAGGAGATGGGTTTGGAAGAATATACCGACCTGAAAAGAGATAATTCGTTTTGTTATTGGGTAGAATCAAAAACAAGACCTCTGGGTAGTATTCAGGGAGGAACGTCATATAAATTTGGTATTTATAAACGTGAAAATACCGACTCAGAGGATAGCAGAGACGCTTACTTAACTGATGGAGATTATGCGTGGTTAAAAAAGTATGGCGAAACAAAAGAAGAAGCCTTTAAAAATGTAAAGCAAATTGTTGTGGATGTTGTCGAAGCTTCAAGCAAAGACAATCTTGCGGTAATCGACAGCATTGATTTAGGTGATGCATATAAATGGAAAATAGCTTTTCTATATTCTGATCATAAAGTCATAAATATTTTAAGTACCCCAAACATTCGTTGGGTAGGCGAATACAAAGGTTTTGAGGCGGCAAATACAGCTCCAATTTCAGAAATTCATAATTATGTGCTTTCTGAAAAACCTTCAGACTTAGATTTTTATGATTACTCTAAAGAACTATGGAGTACATTTAATAAAACGGAAGCGCAAGAAATAGAAACCGTAACAGAAGACAAAGAACGTTCGTCTATGAGCTTAAATCAAATCTTATACGGACCTCCGGGAACCGGAAAAACCTACCATACAGTAAATAAAGCTCTGCAAATTGTAGATCCGGAATTTTATGAAGAGAACAAATCGAATAGAGCGGAGCTGAATAAAAGATTCAAAGACTTGTTATTTCAAGAACAAAAGGATACTCCTAAAGATTGGCGAATAGCATTTACTACATTTCATCAAAGCTTTACATATGAAGACTTTATAGAAGGCATAAAGCCGGTTCTTAAAGAGGATGACGAAGTAGGTGAAGGCATACAATATAGAATTAGAGAAGGTGTTTTAAAGCGAATCTGTGAAAAAGCTAGATATACAAAAACAGAAAAAGAGGGAGTCACTCAAACAATGATTTCCTTGACGGATATTGATTTTAAAAACTCACAATTTTATAAACTCAGTCTAGGTAATTCTAATAATGAGGAAGATGATATTATATATGAGTACTGTAAGAAAAACAGCAAAATAGCTATCGGTCATCTCGACCATTTAGACCTATCCAACAAAAGCGAATCGGATTTTAGAGAGTTGGAGAAACAAGATTCGGAGGTGTCTCGGGGAGCAGTACAGATGATGAACTATTTTGTCAACTATTTAAAAGAAGGTGATTACATAATAGTTTCTAACGGCAATAAACATGCAAGGGCAATAGGAAAAGTAACGGGGGGCTATGAGTATAATCCTAAATCAGAAATAAGGTATCCCCATTTTCGAGATGTAGAATGGCTATTAACTGACAAACAAATTCCTGTTGATGAAATCTATGGTAAAGATTTTCAAATGCAGCCTATTTACATGCTTAAGAAAGACTGGTTAAATCCAGATTTTTTTAAGTCAAAGAGAGTAGAAGAAAGTAAAGTTGAAGAGGCTCCGGGTACTCAAAATTACGTGCTTATCATAGATGAGATTAATAGGGGAAATGTTTCACAAATATTCGGAGAACTGATCACACTAATTGAAGGTGATAAAAGAGAGGGGGAAAAAGAAGAACTTTCAGCCACATTGCCATATTCTAAAAGTGTATTCACTGTCCCTTCTAATGTTTATTTGATAGGTACAATGAATACTGCTGACCGAAGTATAGAAGCTTTAGATACCGCATTAAGGCGCAGGTTTGCTTTTGAAGAGATGCCCCCAAGACCAAAAATTATTGAATATGAAGGAGCTTTGAAGGAAGATAAAAGCGAAATCCAGGTTGGTGAAAGCTACTTTCTTCTTTCAAAGATTCTCGAAACTATCAATAAGCGAATTGAGAAACTACTCGATAAGGATCACTTGATAGGTCATTCTTATTTTATGGATGTAAGTGAAGTTTCAGACCTTCAACGAGTGTTTTACAGAAATATCATCCCGTTGCTGGAAGAGTACTTTTATGGTGATAAAGGAAAAATTCAGCTTATTTTAGGACGGGGCTTTATTAAACAGGTAGAGCATTCCAGAGAAACTGAATTGTTTGCTAAATCCGATTATGATGACTCTGTTTTTGAAGACCGAGAAGTTTGGGAGCTTACCACTGGTTGGAGATATAATGATAAAGCTTTTGAAGAGGCATTAAATATATTATCTAATAAAGAAGCCTAAGCAAGTATGTCAAAGAGTAAGGTCATATCCGTTTTTGAGCATGAAACGCTTACGCTTAGGTCCAATCCAAAAGTCTCAGAAAAAGAATTGGAGCAATTGGAGAAGTATCATGGTGCCAATGGAACGCCATATTTTTCTTTAATTCATAATGGAGTGAAGTTTAATCAGTATGTTGGCGTTATTCAGGTTGGAAATACGACAATTGAAGTGTTGCCAAAGATTGATAGAACGAAGAAGGATAAAAATATATGGAGAGATGTACTTATACAAATGCTCCGAATTACATCAGGTATTGAAGCCTCTTCTACCTCGAAATCAGATCTTAGACTTCAACAAAATTCAATCTTTGATCTGTATATTGAACTATTTATCAAAGAATGTGAGAAACTTACACATCAGGGATTGTCAAAAAAGTATAGGAAGGTAAAAGAGAATCAAACAGCGTTAAAAGGCCGTTTACATATACCTAATCAGATTCGCGATAACATTATACACAAAGAGAGATTTCATGTAGAGTACAGTAAATATGATTTTAATCATCTGATCAACCAAATTTTAAAAAAGACGCTGGTTGTATTATCACAAATTCCAATTCGGTCAGACTTGAGAAGCAGAGTAAAGAGTCAGTTACTTTATTTTGAACAGATTGGAGATTGTGTGGTTCATAAAAAATTGTTTAATCAGATTCACTTGAATCGTAAAACAGAACGCTATACAGAGGCCTTAGAAATCTCAAGATTGATACTACTAAACTACCATCCTGACATATCAAAAGGTAGAAACCACATACTAGCATTAATGTTTGATATGAATCAGCTTTGGGAGCGTTTTGTTACAAAGATGTTAAAAAGCCATTTATCTGAAAATTATACAGTGAAAGCGCAAAGCAAGAAAGTATTTTGGATGTCTGAAAATAGTCGAAAAAGGTTAAAACCAGATATTTTGTTAATTCCGAAAACCGAAACAGGAAGAAAGATTGTAATCGATACAAAATGGAAAACCCCAGCCAGAAACATACCGTCTGACAGTGATCTTAGACAAATATTTGCATACAATCGGTTATTTGAAAGTAAACATGGAGTGCTTCTTTATCCCGGCCCTGACAAGCATGTGGTAGGAAAATATCAAACAGAACAGGGAGAACATTGTACGCTAAAGTATATGTCTATTTTAGACAGCAATGGAAGGCTTAAGAAACAAAAAGATTTGTCGTTGTCTATGATGGACTTTTAGTTTGCAAGTCTACCCCAATCCCTCAATAACCAACTCCGCATTCACTAAAGCTACTTAAAAGACATAATCCCCACCGAACTTATCCCTTCTCTCCCCTGTTATCTCGGTACGATGCAAGGAATACACGAACATACTTTTATGTGCCCGCATTGCGGTGCTTCCATCAATATGATATTAGAGCCGTTTTACCCTGAGCAGGAATATATTGAGGACTGTGAGGTTTGCTGTAATCCAATAAATATTTCGTATCAATTTCAGGGAAAAGACTTAATACATTTTGATGCGAAGACTATTGAGCAGTAGCTGAAAATTGGGTGCATGGAAGCATATCAATTTAGAAATTAAGTGTTCTCTTTGTAGGTGAAATAGAAGAGCTAATAACTACGTTTACTCCTGATTCTGAGAACTAACCGGCGTACGCATAGACGATTCCAACCTAACCCCAACCCCCAACTCCTCAATAACCAACCCGGCATTTACTAAACTAATAGCCGTTTTCTGGGCTTTTTTGCTGGTTTTGTCGCCGTGGGGACCGTAAATGGGATCGTCGATGATGGGATAACCCCAATGTTCTAAATGCAATCTTATTTGGTGGGTGCGACCGGTTTTGGGTTCGCATTTTATGATCGCTGAATCTTCTTTTCGTTCGACCACGGTGAAGGTGGTTTCGGCGGGTTTGGCGTTGGTCAGTTCGGGATTGCTTTCAAAGACGAATCCCGTTTTTCGTTTGATGGGCGTGTTAATGATCACGGAATCTTCTTCCGGAACGCCCGATACTTCAGCGAAATAAGTTTTTTGTACTCGGCCTTCGGCGAACTCGGTCATGGCGCGCTGGGCAAAGGCTTTGGTCTTGGCGAAGAGTACAATGCCGGAAGTCACGGCGTCTAAGCGATGCACAATTTTCAGATCGGCATAGCCCATATCTTCCAACATAGCTGTGAGTGTATTTTTGAAATAACGTCCTCCCGGATGCATTGGCAACGGCGCGGGTTTATACACGGCGATCCAGTCTTCGGTTTCCTGCAGGATCTCAATTTCATCCGGAACACTGGGTTCTATCACCTTCGGATTGTGATGGAATACGGAATCGGATTTTTTGAGCAAAACATCCGGCGCAGCGGATTCTTCATTCAATCCCACTCTTCCGTTCCGGATTCGTTTTTCCCATTCGGTTTCAGCGCGAAAGGGAAACCGAGTGGCCATCATCTCCAGTAATGACTTTCCAACAAATTCGTCCTGAACTTTAAAACGATGTGTGATCGGGTACGGCGATATCAGCCGTACTTTACGACTGTTCAGCTGCTTGTTGGGAAGCATGTCGGTCTTTGAAGTCGTCGCCGAAATAGTTGTACCATTTACGGAAAGGTTTAAAGGCATTTTCAGGATCAAAAGGTCGGCGGTATTCACTTTGTTTACATTCTTCACTGCAACAGCCTTCCATTATGTGTGCGCCTTCTTCTGAGCAGACAAACAGTTTGTTGCATTCCATATTGGCGCAATTCACGTAGGTGTCGGCCGGTTTTCCGGTGATCTCGCATTTGGCGATCGGCGCCAGATCTTTGGGATTAACAGGAACTACCAATCGATCATCAAACACAAAGCATTTTCCTTCAAAGTGCTTGCCTTCTTCTTCTTTGGCATAGCGAAGAATTCCGCCGTGTAACTGATTTACATCGTCCCAGCCTTGCTCTTTCATCAGCACAGAAAATTTCTCGCAACGGATACCACCCGTACAGTACATCAGTACTTTTTTGTCTTTGGGGATCTCAGCTTCTTCCAGCCATTGCGGGAAATCAAAGAAATTCTCAACGTCCGGTTTTAAGGCTCCTTTAAAGTGACCGATCTTTGATTCGTAGTTATTTCGAACATCGATCATCACGTGATCTTCCTCTTCCATCACTCTGCGCCACTCGGCCGGCGATAAATGATTTCCTCCGTCTTTGGGATCAACTCCATCCACATGCAGAGAAACAATTTCTTCTCTGGTCTTACAGATCAACTTGGAAAACGGGACATAGTCTGATTCATCCGTCTTAAACTCGGTGTTTTCAAATCCGGGGATGGCTCTCAGGTCCGCTTTATACTGCGCCATTTGCTCCGGCGTACCGGCAGCGGTTCCGTTTATTCCTTCAGAGGAAATATAAATACGTCCCTTAATGCCCAGATCTTTGCAGTATTGTTTGTGCTGCTTCGCAAACTGCTCCGGATGCTCGATCTTATTAAAGTAGTAGTAGAGAATAACTTCGTACATATTTCTTAGTGCAATTCTCGTTTAAAATATTATCTTTTCAATGCAGTTCTTTCTACGGGGTAAAGTTACGAATTTTATATTAAAATAATGTTGAGGCGACTATGGTGTTAAGAGGAAAGATTTTATGTATGTGTATGATTTGGGTGATCAGTACAGGGGTTTCTGAGGCTCAAACAGAAAGGGTGTTGATACCTGCGATCCTGATGGATTTTGATGCGGGGGTCACTACCGCAGATGAAGCTTATGTTAAAATGCTTGATGTTTATAATGACGGCGGTATTCATAAATGCTCCAGTCCTCTCCATATTTTTGCTCATAAACATAAAAATGAGATATCAACTTCTTTATTAGAACCGAAAAGAGTATTTAAGCAGAACTCTTCTTTTGCAACGTATACAAGCGAATCCGGGAAATTTGAATTTACTTATCAAACCACAGGCGCTAATGCCGTTCCTGGTGCCGATGCAAATTCTAACGGAATTCCGGATTATGTGGAGGAAGCGGGTATAGCAGCCGATTCATCCTATAAATTTTTGGTTACTACGTTGGGATATACTGACCCGATTCCGGCTGAGTCAACTTATGAAATGTTCTTTGAGGAAATGAATTTCTATGGATATGCTGAGTCGTATTCAAATCCGGGTGGACCGGGTACCCGCATAGGATTGGAAAACGATTTTGCAGGATTTCCCGCTAACGATGATCCCGATGGAGACCAACTTGGTGCTTTAAGAGTGACCGTGGCTCATGAGTTCAAACATGCTATTCAATTTGCTCAAAATAATTATCAAGGGAATTCTGATCTATGGGCAGAAATGGACGCAACTCTTGCTGAAGAGGTCGTGTATGATGGAGTGAATGACTATTACGGTTATCTGGGTGGTTCAGGTGATGTGTTTGGTAATCCGGGCGCAACCGTTATTCCGGGTTCTTATGAAGATATTACCTGGGCGCTTTTTTTCCATGAAAAATATGGTTCTGACTTTTGGCCGGGAGTCTGGCAGAGAATTGAAGATACCGGTGCAAGTCATTCAATATTAGAAGCTATAGATCAGGAGTTGTCGTCCAGAGCAATGGATTACACAGCTTCTCTTTTAGAACTTTATAGCTGGCATTTTGTGTCCGGTGCCTATAGCAATGTAAACTTCGGTTTTAGTGAAAGCATGGTTTATCCAACTCCTAATGCCCAAAGAACCGATACGCAGGTGGACGATGTGTTATCAGAAGATATAACCTTAGGCAGATTTTCCAGCTACTTTCTGAATGTTAAACCTTCGTCAAATCAAACGGGAGAAGCTTCTGTTTTAATAAATACAGGATCTTCAGATATTAGTCTGGCTGTGGTGGCTTTATTCAAGGATGAATCGATGACTTTTGCATATGCGGAACCGGAATCAGGTGACTATGTAGTTAATGAAGGATGGCTGTGGTCAGATATTGAACGTCTTGGCGCTATTGTTTTGAATGAAAACACAGATAATCCAAACACATTTAAGATCAAGGTTTCCGATCCTTTGCCTACATCAAATGAGCTTGATGATACAAAACCAAAAGTCACTGAGCTGAAGCAAAACTATCCGAATCCGTTTAACCCAAGTACTACTATTCCGGTAAGCATTTCGAAGTTTCAAAAAGTACAAGTAGACGTATATGATATAACCGGAAGATTGGTGAGATCGGTCTTTAACGGAACTCTTCCCAGCGGAAACCATGCTCTTTCTGTAAATCTGGAAGACCTCGCTTCGGGAGTGTATATGTATCGTCTGCAAACCAATGATAAGGTTCAGATTAAAAGAATGACACTGGTGAAATAAGAAAGTTAAATCCCAAATCCCGGGCTCTAAATTACATGAGTATTAAAGTCATTCCCCGGGATGCCGCTTTTATAATGAATTATCTGATATCACAATTACGCACATCATAATTGGGGTGTTATTTCGGTTTAAGCGAAGATGCTTGCTGATATAGCTCTCAATTGAATGGTCGACATGTTAATGAATAACTTCCTTCATCTCCTGTAAGAGATTTACGGCTTATAATATTATCTTTTTGAAAGAGTTTAAACTCAGGTGCAAAAGAGGTTGTCTTATATTCTAAAAATGTCCGTGACTTGATGAAAATCACTAAAAAAGTATTCTTTATTACGACGTTTGTTTTTCTGCTGACAACAGGACTGCAAGCTCAACATCAGCATATCGAAATCTCACAAATTGTTAAGGAGTTTAGGGACGGAGTTTTAACGGCCGATCAGGCGTATACTCAGATGACCAATATGTACGATAACGGCGAAATTCATAAATGTGCCGCGCCCTTACATGTTTTTGAGTATAAGTATAAAGACCGGATCAGCCCACATCTTATAAGACGACAGAAATCTCAGAGCAGTGGATCAGGTTTAGCGACTTATATAAGTCCGGGGGGGAAGTTTGAATTTACTTACGAGACCACCGGAGAAGATGGAGTTCCACCCACTGACAGCAATTCGAATGGAGTTCCGGATTATGTGGAAGAAGCGGGTTTATCTGCCGATTTTGCATACGATGTGCTGGTGACAAACCTGGGATACTCAGACCCCATCCCAACAGGCACAACCTATGAAATATTTTTTTTGGACATGGGTTTTTACGGATTCGCAGAAACGTATTCCAACCCTGGCGGTCCGGGAACAAGGATTGCATTAGAGAACGATTTTGATGGCTTTCCGGGAAATGACGATCCTGACGGGGATCAGCTTGGTGCACTCCGTGTAACTATGGCACACGAGTTCAAGCATGCTATTCAGTTTGTTCAAAACGGATTTAGTGGAGATTCTGATCTATGGGCAGAAATGGATGGTGTGCTTGCTGAAGAAGTAGTGTACGACGAGGTCAATGACTATTACAATTATTTAGGGGGCTCAGGAGATATTTTTGGTGATCCCGGCACAACTGTTATCCCGGGATCATATGAAGACGTAACCTGGGCATTGTATTTTCATGAGAAATTCGGATCTGATTTCTGGCCAAACGCCTGGGAAAGAATAGAAAACGATCCATCAGGGCTCAGCTTTCTTGCAGCAGTTAGTGAAGAACTTAATGCACGGGGACTAAGTGTGAGGAAGTCTATTTCTGAGCTCTATCTGTGGCATTACGCTTCGGGAAGAGAAAGCACTCCCGGTTTCGGTTTTGATGAGGCCATGAATTATCCCGGTCCGTCAATCAAGTCTTTTATTAATGAAACTGATACTTCTTTTTCAGCAACTCAGTCGTTGAATAGATTGGCAGCAGATTTTTATAAGATCGACTTAAGCGAACAAGAACCCGGACAGGTTTCAGTTTCAATTTTAGCTACAACCTCAACATTGGAAGTATCTCTGATTTTTTCTTTGGAAAACGGAAGCTCCGTCCAGGAGTATTACTCAGTTGCATCAAATCAGGATTTTCTGATCCGCTCAAGTGTAAAATGGAACGATGTGAGAGAAGCAGGGTTGGTAATTACAAATGTCAGCGGAGGTCAAAGCGTTAACTATCAATACAGCGTTTTTTCAAGTATACCGGATGAGATCGTTCTGGAGCAAAATTTTCCGAACCCTTTTAATCCCGATACTCAAATACCCATCGAAATCCCTGAAGATCAGAAAATAACCCTCGAGATCTTTGACTATACAGGACGAAAGGTCACTACTTTATACAACGGAGAGATTTTAAAAGGCACTTATAATATCCCTTTTGATGCAGCTAATCTTGCTTCCGGCGTTTACGTTTACAGGCTTACTTCAGAAAATGGTGTTTTTCACAAAAGAATGACATTAGTGAAATAAGGAAGTTAGCCTAAGCCTAAAAACTAGATCCCATCTGACGGATTCCCCGTCTGATGGAGCTTTAGCCATGTGTTAAGTCAAGCTTTTTTTTGACCCCTTCTGTCTTCCCCTTGGATAAGGGGAAGGACTTTTTAATTATATCTGAATAGTTTAAAAACATGGACGTCATCCTGAACTTGTTTCAGGATCTTTGTGAGGGCTGGTAGTTTGATCAAATCTCCCGGCTTTGTTTTCTAACCCACCTACACAAACGCAGGGCTGAAGCCCTTGCTAGCTTATGAACGAGGTTTTATTCTATCCTTATTATTAAGGTATTCCAGCGCAGGCAGGAATCCAGATCTCGGGCATATGCCGCGAGAAGACCAAGGCTGGGATTTTACCAAGATCGAATGCCATCAACACAGATTGTAAATATCCGCCGGGCGTGAACGCCCTACTAGCATAAATTTGGTGTTTGATTTTAAACCAGCAGGTCCTTCAGGGCCGGCGCGTGGTGTATCCCGAATTATCTTAAAGCTCCATCTGACGGATTACCCGTCTGATGGAGCTTTAGTCATTTGTTTAGTCAAGCTTTTATAGGGTTCAGTTCTTTGACTCTGTGTACTTTTGTACCGACAAAAGTACCAAAAACTCCCGGCGTAGTTCCTTCCGTGCCTGTCATCTGTGAAGCGAGGGACAAACCTAAATGCTTCGTTCCTCAGCAAGTTTTGCCCTCCTCAATTCTGTCAATGATGACAAGCTATTACTTCATGAACTACATGCCGGATTAGAGTGCTTGAGCGTATAAAAATTAGGGTCATCCTGAACTTGTTTCAGGATCTTTGTGAGGGCTGGTAGTTTAATTAGGTGTCCCGGCTCCGTTTCTAACCCACCCCCGTCCCCTCCCTAAGATTAGGGAGGGGTGCTTCTTAGGAGCGGGAAGAGTCAGATGAGCTAGAAATAAATTTCAAAAGCAAAGTCATCCTGAGGATACCTCCGAAGGATCTGCACAACTGAAGAATTAGCACATAATCAATGTAGGTTTAGCTTCCTTTGATCTGGTCATTCCAGCGCAGGCAGGAATCCGGATCTCGGGCATTCGCCGCGAGGTGACGCTTTTGAAATGAATTAACTAACTATCCAATGATGAACAGGGATCATCCAACGTCCAGATATCAAAAGCCACGTGAGCGACATTGGAAATTGGATGTTCAATGTTGGATGTTGAATTACTGTTTCGCTGGCAAGATCTTCCCTTCCACAACACCGAAGCCTATTCGGTAGTCATCGTTTTCGGCAAACCCGGTCATAACAATATTATCTCCGTCCTGAATGAATTTTCTTTCCGAGCCGTCATTTAATTGAACAGGCTTGCTTCCTTTCCAGGTAAGTTCCAGCATACTTCCGTAAGAATCCTCAGTATTTCCGCTGATGGTTCCTGAAGCATACATATCGCCGGGACGCACATTACAACCGGTAACCGTTTGGTGTGCTAACTGCTGAGCCATACTCCAGTACATATGCTTGTAGTTCGATGCAGCCAGTTTATGCGGTTCTTTTAGATTTTCATTATCCAGATAAACTTCCAGATTGATATCAAAAGTGGAACGGTTTTTCTGGTTTAAGTAGGGAAGCACTTCAGGATCCTGTTCCGGCATATCCAATCTGAATGGAGATAAAGCATCCAGCGTCACGATCCAGGGAGAAATACTGGTTGCCCAGTTCTTGGCAAGAAAAGGCCCCAACGGCTGATACTCCCATTTCTGAATATCGCGGGCACTCCAGTCGTTAACCAGAACCATTCCGAAAATATGATCTTCGGCGTTATCTACGGAAATTGTATCCCCCAGTTCATTGCCCGGTCCGGTAAAAAAACCGACTTCCAGTTCAAAATCCAGAAGCTTGCTGTCTCCAAAAACAGGCTGGTCAGAATCATTGGGAATGGTTTGTCCTTTTGGGCGATGCAGATCCGTTCCGCTTAAAACGATGGAGCTTGCGCGGCCGTGATAACCAACGGGCAAATGTTTCCAGTTTGGCATCAGAGCATTGTCAGGGTCACGAAACATAGAACCCACATTGAACGCATGTTGTTCAGACGAGTAAAAGTCGGTGTAGTCTCCGATCTCGACAGGCATAACCATTTCCACATCTTCCATTGAAACAAAAACCCGTGATCTGAGCAGGTCATCATCCCTCAAAGTAGGATTGTCTTTATCGAGCAGATTTGTCAACGTTTGACGTGCTTCCTGCCAGGCCGGTTTTCCAAGTCCCATAAAAAAATTGAGTGTGGAGTCCTGAAAAGCGAATTGATCCTTTAAATATTTGCCGTCAAATAGTCCCGCTTCATCCAGAACAAAAAGATCGATCACATAATCACCAATAGCAGAGCACAGATGGATCTCACCGTCTTCAGTTTCGAAAGCGCTGAACGGAAGGTTTTGAATTGGAAAATGAGATTCTTTATCAACGGGAATAAATGAAGTAAGCATACAAATCTTTTGAATTTTAAAGGTCATCGTAAGGTAAAAAAACCACGGCTTAGTTAAGAACTGAAATCAACGGCGTTATAGAATCGGGAACCCGGAAGGTAAAAATTAGTAAATAAAATGTTCGGTGTACTTAAACGTGCTTTTACAGCCCATCAATAAAGTGCACTAAACAATTTAATATTAATGAACAAAGAAGATATGAAATCCAATAATATACTAACACTGTTAGTGATAGGAATTTTTTCTATATCACTTACAAACTTTACGCAAGCTCAGGCTGTGATAGGCCCTGATCTTCAAAACACACTAAATACAGCAACGGAGTCTGTAGAGGTAATTATTACCTTTTGGGGTAATGAAGCACCCGATTCCGGTGAACTGTCGATATTAAATGACGCAGGTATTTCTGTAGGTTATTCTTTTCAGAGTTTACCTATGGCAGGAGCTGTTGCTACTCCGTCACAAATTACTGCTTTGGCATCCAGGCAGGAAATAAGGTCGATCTATTTAAATAAGGAGCTTTCTTATTTCAACAATGATGCAAGAGCTATTACAGGAGTAGACAAAGTTCAGTCGAACGCTGACTTCACATCTCAAAATGGCGGCTTCCCGATTTCCGGAAAAGGAATTGGAGTTGTTGTGAACGACAGTGGGGTCGATGGAACTCATCCTGATTTGGAATACGGAACCGCTCTGGTTCAAAATGTACTGGGATCTACAAATCTGCACGCATACAGCAGTTTAGGTCCCGTGACTTATGTAGAAGATGTACCGAATACAGATACTAATTCCGGACATGGTACACACGTAGCCGGAACGGTTGGCGGACGTGGTATAGCTTCTAACGGTAAACATCAGGGAGTGGCTCCCGGTGCTGACCTAATCGGTTATGGATCCGGTGGAGCTCTTTTTGTGCTTGATGGAATTGGTGGCTTTGATTATGCCATAACACATCAGTTTCAATATGGAATCCGCGTGATCACTAACTCCTGGGGTTCTTCAGGTAACTTTGATCCGAACCACCCGATTAATCTGGCTAGTAAAATGGCTTATGATCGCAACATAGTTACACTTTTTGCTGCAGGTAACGAAGGTCCGGGTGAAGATACTCACAACCCATACGCTAAAGCACCATGGGTTATTTCTGTAGGAGCCGGAACGAAAAGCGGTGAACTTGCTGATTTTTCATCAAGAGGAACAAAAGGAAGAAGCGGGACATTTGAGCTGGACGGCGAAACATTTACTTTTGTAGATGAACCAAGTCTTGTAGCTCCCGGTGTAGATATCATTTCTGCAAGAACAGTAGCTCCAATTCCTTTATTAGGTGCTGATGCAGATGCAGAATTAATAGAACCGGCTTTTCTGCCTTTCTATACTACTTCAAGCGGTACATCAATGGCTACACCACATGTTGCCGGAATCGTAGCATTACTTCTGGAAGTAGATCCAACATTAAACCCGGATGAAGTTAAAAGTATTCTTCAAAGTACAGCTACCAACATGCAAAGCAGAGAAAGCTGGGAAGTTGGTACAGGATATGTGAATGCTTTTGCAGCAGTTCAAAAAACGTATGACAGAAACGCTGAATTCGGAAGCAGCATAAACGCCAACAGAGAATTTAATGGCGAAGCTCAGTTTGATGTTCAGACAACTCCGTTTACGGTTAACTATGACCCTACAGGAGTTACAAATGAGACGCATAATTTCACCTTAACAGGAAACGAAAGTGTGATGTCCGTTCGAGTTAGCTTAGAAGGTGTTGCCGGCGAAACCGGAAACCCTGTTAACCTGATAGTTATTGACCCGAATGGTGTTGAATACAGTTCCGGAATTCCCGTTCTGTTTACGCTTACTTATCTCAGAGAAGTACAAGTTACAAATCCTATAGCAGGTGATTGGACCGTGGAAATTCGCGGACTCAGAGGAGATGAAGCAAATCCAACTAACGGATTAGGTATAGCTGAAACGGTTTCAGGTATTGTTAAAACACAAACGGCTAGTGGATACACAGGCTTAAATGACATAAACGGTCACCCGGCTGAAACGGCCATAAAGCTGGCGATTTCAGAACGACTAACCGATAGCTTTAATGATAAAAAGTATAAGCCGAACAGAAATCTGAAGCGTATTGAGCTTGCAGAATATCTGGTTATGGGGCAGGAAATCCGCCAGTCGCTACCACTGAATGGAAATACATTCAGCGATATAGATGGAGCATTTGAAACACTGATCACTCAGTCGGTTGTTGCTCAGGGAGCACCATTAAAAGACACCACTCAATTTAATGACGGTGTGATGCTCACGGCCTCAACTTCGAATTTCAATCCCAACGGAAACGTAAATCGTGCCGAACTAGCCTATTCTTTAGTTCAAAGTTTAGGATTACAATGGGCAGCAGAGGCAATTGGACAGCAAGATGTTACTGTTGTATTTAAAGGAGAAAGAGTACCGGTTGAAGATTCAAACGAAATACCGGCAGCACTCAGGCCTTATGTTCAAATCGCAATTGATTTGAATATCATGAACGTGACATTTGATCTTGTACAAGGATCGTATGACCTGGAGCCTGTAATTACAGCCGAGTTCAATCCCGGAGACAATGTAAGCAGAGCTGACTTTGCCGTTGCGGTGACCAGAAGTTCAACTGCAAGTTTTGAAGGTGCAGAAACGCAAGCCAAGGCACTGCCGCAAGATGAGGAAGTATATACTGAGCAGGTTATTGAATTTGGATTACAACAAAACTATCCGAATCCATTTAACCCAAGCACAACTATTTCTTACTCTGTTGCTGAGAATGCAGATGTGACTTTAAACGTGTTCAACATGTTAGGGCAGAAAGTGGCGACTCTGGTAAATTCTACACAAAGTGAAGGTTCTTATACCGTAACATGGGATGCTTCCAATGTTGCGAGTGGTATCTATATTTACCGTTTGCAGGCAGGGAACAAAATATTCACAAGAAAAATGAACCTGATTAAATAAGTCAAGTTTGATCAGAGATTCGAAGCCGGGTGTTTAATTACATCCGGCTTTTTTATGCAATTAAATCTAAATGCTGAAGATCCTCAACGGGCTCATCGAAACTGCAACTCCCGAAAGAGGTAACAGAAAGATCACGCAACATGTGCAGCTCTTCAAAGGAAACAGATTGCCCTTTCCATGAAAACTCAGATTCTTCGAATGAGAAATTTGACGCTGTTTCGTCGTTCAGAATTTCCAGCAACTCTGATTCACTAAGCTTCTTGGAATAACTTAACAGAGACGCTCCGAACACATTCAGAAAACCATGCATTTTGGTTTGTACAGAGTCATTAAAGTGACGGACAGGGTGATGAAGTCCGGCAGTGAATTTAAGTGGAACGGCTTGTTCTCTGGAAAAAGTAATTGCTTGAGCCAGATACTCTGTAGGAGGAAATTGAAAGGCTTCTACTCCACCGCAACGGATCTTAAAACCGGAAAAACAGTAATTTTCCTTTTCATTTGATTCAAGCCACTCATTGTGTGTATGAATGCTCTGGACAAGTTCTTTGGCATATTTCATATCGAAATCAAACCCGGGAACTTCAAAAAAGATCTGATAAGGCAATTTTTCAGACTTAGCCATGGATTGAACAGCGTACTCGATTGCAAGCTGAAGTTCGGATGAGCTTTCTTTCTGAAGAAAAGCCAGCGGTATCTTAATTTCTAAAGTGGATATGCGGACGCGTTTGGTTGTGGATGCATGAGCATTTTTAATGGCATCTACAGTGTTATCGATTACTTTTTTGAAACCATCAACATCATCAGAAGCAGCACCAACAAGCGTTATTTTAAAAGGGGAAGGTGATTCCGGCTCTGCATCAATGAGAGTAATAAGATCTTTCAGAAGACCGGTACCCACAACAAACTTTGAAAGCATCCATGCTTCCTTCTGCTCAATATGCGACAGATATTTTTTGAAAGCTTCCTCCAAAGGCAGCTCAGACGGCGGATATAAGCCTGCATAATCAACGATATTGGATAAAAAGGGGCGTAAACTAGTCTTCAAATCAGTTTTGCTTATTAATTCTGATTAAGGGAGCAACTTAACAGAATTCTATCAAAATTGTGAGTATTCTGCCGCTATTATTCCTGATAAAGTATTATTTACAGGGATTATTTGACAAAATCAGACTTTTGTTGCTAATTGGGGTTAACTAACTATGGGATATGAACAAATCAGAAACGATAAAAGTACTTAGTGAACGACTTGAGCTCACTCAAACTCAAACGGAAGAATTATATAATTCGTTAGTGAGTACTTTCACGGAACACCTGTCACAAAATAACGGCTTCAGTATTCCTGATTTCGGCAGCTTCGGCTCTGAGATCAGAGAAGAATACAAGTCTTATAATCCGCACTATAAGCAAATGATGCTGCTTCCTAAAAAGAAAGTGGTTCGGTTTTCTCAAAGCTCTGCTTTAAAAGACGAATTCAATGAGGTGGAGCTATGAGTAAAAAGATCACATTTTCGGAATTGGTAAAAGCGTTTGCTGAATCACACGACCTGACTCAGCAGAAAGCAGAGGACATGATCCGTGGAGTTTTTGATCTGGTGATTGATGATCTGGAAAAAGATGGGAAAGCATCTATAACCAGCTTTGGTAGCTTCGAATTAAAAGATGTTGCTGAAAGAACAGGTATAAACCCGCAGACAAAAGAAGAGATCGTAATTCCGGCGCATAAAAAAGTGTCGTTCAAGCCTTTTAAAGCACTTGAAAAAACTGTAAATGCACCTTTTGCCGGATTGGAGCCCACTTTGCTGGGAGAACAAACCGAAACAAAAGAAACAGCTGTAACGGCAAAGGTAGAGAAAGAGGAAGAACCGGAAGTATTTGAAGATCCGTTTGAAGAAGTTACAAAGCCAGCTGAAGAACAAGTAGATGAAGCCGAAACTCCGGATTCAGTTGAGGAAGAAGCTGAAGCGCCTCCTGTTTTTAAAGCACCTGAAAAGGAAAAAGGCAATGAGGTCAGCTGGATCTTTATAGTTCTGGTGCTGCTGATAGCGGGAACGGGAATTTGGTTCTTCTTTCTTAGAGATTCAGACCCGGGGAATATTGACAGTGTAGTTGCCGGAAACCAGGCTCCTGCTCAACAACAAACAGAGCAGGCAGAAAAAGTACCTCCGACTGAAACGGCTGTAAAAGAAGAAAAAACTCCTGAAACTTCAGCTACAGCATCAGAAGCAAAAACCAATGTTAGCGCCGAATCGAAAGCACAAAAAGAAAAGCCAACCCCAAAAGAAATGACCGCTTACATTATCGAAAAAGATGAATGGATGTGGGATATTTCAAGAGAAGTGTACGGTGAACCGTATCTATGGCCACTGATTTTTGAAGCTAATAAAACAATTGATGACGATCCTAATTTAGTGGAACCGGCCAATACACTTATGATACCTTCGTTGGATGGAAGTTCGTCTAACCTTACAAAAGAAGATTATGCGAAACTGGCCAAAGCAACAAAGTTAGTATCAGAAGCCTATGCTAGATCAGGGAATTCAGAAAGAGCGAAAGAATATTCAAGAATCGCTGCAAAGTATGAAAGGCATAGTAAAAACTAAGCGGTTATAAGATCTAAAGTGAGGGCATCGGCGATTTTTAGTCCGGATGAACTGAGCCGGATAGAGTCGGAGTCAAAGTGAATTTTGCCCTCTTTTTCTTTTCGTGCTAAGTATGCTAGCTGTCTTTCAGAAAGTTTGTATTCATACTTTTTTTCCAGTTTTTCAATAGAGACTCCTTTTATGGTCCTTAGTCCTAGCATTATCCGTTCTTCTGCCAGACTCTGAAGAGATAACTCTTCTTTTTCGGACTCGTTGAAATCCGTTTTTTGAAGATATTTCTTCAGATCGGGCTCATTTTCCCAGCGATTAGCAAAAGTCTTTGATTCATCCCATTGGAATGAGTGAGCTCCGGGACCTAAACCAAGATAGTTTTTGTGCTCCCAGTAATTTGCATTATGAACGGCTTCCGAGCCTTTTCGGGCAAAGTTGCTTACTTCATAGCGATGAATGCCTTTCTGTTTCAGCTTCTCTTCCACCAGCTCAAAATGCTTTTCAACAGTTTCATCTTCAGCTGGGATAAGTCTGCCGAGTTCCATCTGTTTTCCCAATCGGGTTTTAGGCTCAATGGTTAGGGAATAGGCAGAAACATGAGGCGGGTCAAACTGTAAAAGAATGTCCAGATCTTTTTCCAACATTTCTAAAGTCTGCCCGGGATTTCCGTAGATCAGATCAGCAGTAAACACATTTATTTCGGAAGTCTTAAGTAACTCTAAACATTTTAAAGCTTCAGCCGAATTATGAGTTCGGTTCATAAATTTAAGCAGATCCTCATCAAAGGTTTGAACTCCCATACTCACCCGGTTCACGCCAATGCTTTTGAGAGCAGACAAATATTCTTTGGTAACATCATCCGGATTCAGTTCAACGGTAACTTCTTTAAGGTCTAAATTGAATGAGCGATCTAAAGCCCTGAATATTTTATCAAATTGCTCTGCACTTAGTAAAGACGGTGTTCCTCCTCCAAAATAGATGGTATCAATAACATCGCTTGAATAGGCCGTGTCTTTTTTTGAATGGATCTCTTCAACAAGCTTATCAGCAAATGCATCTTTGTTGCCGGATCTGGTAACAAAATAGAAATCGCAATAGGAACAAGCTTGCTTACAAAACGGGATATGGATGTAGATTCCGGACATCAATGGTCAATGATACAATTATCAATTAAAAATGATTCAATTGATAATTGTATCATTCTTAATTGTTCAGCCCTTAGGCTGATAAAAAGGATTCTCGTCGTATTTGTCTTTTTGCTGATATGCACGAAGATATTTCACATAGTTAGAAGCGTATTTCGGAATGGATTTTACTTCTTCTTCCGTAAGTTTACGAACTGCTTTTGCGGGTGATCCCATGTACATATATCCACTTTCCAGAGTTTTGCCCGGAGGAACCAATGTGCCTGCTGCAACGATCACGTCCGGCTCAATAACAACTTCATCCAAAATGGTAGCATTGATGCCGATCAACACGCGGTCTTTGATAGTACATCCGTGGACAACTGCTCCGTGACCAATAGTAACTTCATTCCCAATAATGGTTGGGCCGGTTTGATTCATCACATGAATACAAACGTTATCCTGAACATTGCTTTGGTCACCGATCTGTATAAAATTCACATCTCCTCTGATGGTTACATTGAACCAAACACTGGATTCTTTTCCCAGGGTTACATCGCCAATAATGTCTGCGCTTGGGGCAACAAATGCGGTTTCATCAAATTGCGGTGTACATTTTAAAAATTCGTAGATCATGAGCCTTTATTCATTATAAGTAAGTAAGGAGTAATTACTGCCAACAGGGCTATAAGATAAAGGAATAATATCCCAAAAGTTTTAAGAAAGGTCTTCCACCAGGTGTTATCAAAGACTCTTTTGAGATAAATAACAAAGTAGATCATAAACAGTGAACGTTCCAGGATCTGAACGACTGCAATCAGATAGTAAAACAGCGATCCTTCTTCTATTCCAAAGTAAGTATAAGACCAAGTGGCTACTATAGAAATGGTAAGAAGAACAAACCATATGGAGTGTATATGAAGAGAAAAGATCAGATACTCTACATAATAACCATCTCTTTTTTTGTGATGCCATTTCGTAATTAATGCAAAGATCGGAACAAGTACGAACATTGCCGTTTGAATCAACTTGCCGAAACTTGAATCATATTGATCGGCGCTGAGATTCACCAGAAATACCTGTGTGCTTTCGGTAATTATGGCAAGAAAGAAATAAAGAATGCTTAAGGAAATATAGATTCTCAGAGGTGGTAAATAAGTTGCCCGATGACCGGAAATATATTCTTTGGTGATTTTCCCCGGTCGCAGAAAAAGATCTTTAAGCGTTTTAAAAACCCGGTTGTCAACATTGAAAAGAGTCTCAACAGTATCTTCCAGATATATGCGAAGCGGCAGCTTGGTGGGCTGAAGCTTTTGCCCGCAATTAGAGCAGTAATTTCCCGAAACGCTTTCACTGCAATTCAGACAATTGTTATCGGGGACGGTATCAATGTGGCCACTCATAGCTGAAAGTAAAAAACCCTGATGAATATTATTCAAAAAGAATCTGTGAGTAAAAAGTTGAATAGAAATTGATTCATAAAATGAAAGCGATTTTATTCTTTTCAACAGGCTAAAGTACAGATCAAAGTAATCTTGATGGAAACCCCGGAGATTGGAAATTTAATTATGAGATAAGAATCTTGATAATTAGTAACCGTTCGGACTGAAGTCCTCACTGGTGAACGTGATTCTGAACATTCAATATGATTTAGATTTACTCAGGTACACCAGCCAGGATTTTAATCCGCAGCGATTAACGGCAGACAAAACATAGACCGCAGAATCTGAAAGATCTGCCGGTTTAAAATCACGCAACGAAATTTATGCTAGTAGGGCGTTCACGCCCGGCGGTGGGTTAGAAACAGAGCCGGAGCCCAGGTCAAACTACTAGTCCCCACAAAGATCCTGAAACGAGTTCAGGATGACCTTGAAGTTTTAATTACGAAATATGAATCTCGTTCAATAACTGTCAGGCAGCGTCTTCTACATCGTCCATTTTAACACCAACGAGTCTGCTTACACCGGTTTCGGGCATGGTAACTCCGTACATCATTTCGGCTTTACTCATAGTCTTTTTGTTATGAGTGATAATGATGAATTGGGTGTCTGCGCTAAAGCTTTTGATCATTTGAGCAAAACGTTCAATATTGGCGTCATCGAGGGGGGCATCAACCTCATCAAGTACACAAAAAGGAGATGGCTTAACCAGATAAATTGCGAAAAGTAATGCAATAGCGGTTAACGTTTTTTCTCCTCCGGAAAGCTGAGATATTCCCGATGGACGTTTACCGCGGGGTTGAGCCAGAATTTCAATTTTGGCTTCCAGAGGATCTTCCACATCTTTTTCAATGATCAGATCACAGTTGTCATCTTCAAAGAAAAGTGTTTTAAAAACTTCCTGAAAGTTGGTCCGGATCTTTTCAAAAGTAGTATTAAAGCGCTCTGTGGCAGTGTCGTTAATTTCTGCAATGGTTTCCAGAAGCTGTTTTTCAGCTTTATTTAGATCGTCTATTTGTTCTTCATAGAAATCTAGACGCTCTTTTTCTTCCTTGTACTCGTCTATGGCAAGAGCGTTTACTTCACCGATGTTATTCAGTTTTTGACGAAGCCATCCTATCCGTTGTTTTACTTCATCGGTCGACATATCCTCCGGCATTTCGCCTTCAACCTGCTTCATCAGAATGCCATACGTTTCCCAAATATGATCTGTTAAAGCCTGGCTTTGCATTTCCATCTTTTCCTTGGCCATAGCAAGGTGATGAACGAGCTCCATATTCACCTCTTTTCGGCGGCGAACTTCTTTCAGCTCTTTTTCAAATTCATTGATCTTACCGCGCTGGATGCTGGCAGCTTCTTCTGCTTTTTTAAGAGCTTCATCCGCTTCAACTTTCAATTCCTGATTATCAGAAAGCTCCTGTTCCAGTGATGTGATTTGCTGGCTATAGCTTTCAATTCGAGCTTTACTTTCTTCAGTCAGTTTGGTTCTGTTCTCAATTCTGGACTGAACACTGTTTATTCCGGTTTCAGCTCTGCGAACATCCCGCTCATGATTTTCGACCTTATTTTTCAGGTCCTGATGTTGAAGCTGAGCATCATTATATCGGGTTTGTGCAATGCTTCTGTCCTCTTCAAGCGACTCCAGAAGATCTTTCTTCTGATTTTGCTTTTCGTCCAGTTCCAGCATTTTAGCTTGTAGCTCTTTCTGCTTTGGTTGGATAGAATCCAGTTCTTCCTGAGCAGAACCCTCGTTTGTTTTCAGATGATCTTTTCTGTTAACAAGTTCACCGATATTCTTTTGATACACCTGAACTTTCGAACTCAGACTATGCTGCTGTTGCTCAAGTCGACGTACTTCCTGCTCCTTTTCTTTCAGATTCTGACTCAGGTTTGCGACGTCCAGCTTTTCATATTTCTCAACGATCTGCTTTAAGTAATCTTCCAGCTTGGTGATCTCTTTTGAAGTCTGAGCTTTTTCCTTTTCCAGCTTTTCGATCTTATCCTTTAAACCAACTCTTATCCCGGCATTTTTGCTCTTGCTACCGCTTTGAAAGAATCCGGATCTTGTGACCACTTCTCCGTCGTAGGTAACGCCAATGGAAGAGGAGTTTTTAATTCCAGCGTAGGCATCGTCCACAGAATCTGCGATCAACACATTTCCAAGTAATAACTGCTTAAGTGCTGAATATTCTCTTTTTGACTTCACTTGATCGAACAAGCTTCCATCCTGAACTTCATAAGTAGCAGCCAGCTGATCCAGAGGAATAAAAGTGGCACGCCCTTTTTTGTTCTCTTTCAGAATCTTGGCAGCTCGCTGTGCCTCATCAAGAGTTTTGATCACAACATAATTCAGAGCATCGCCCAGAGCTGCTTCCAGAGCAACGGCATACTTTTCATCGGTATCAAAAATTTCAGAAACAGTGGTCAGGTCCTTGAACTCAAACCGGTGCTTATCGATAAGGTATTTTACACTACTTGGGAATGCTTCATTTGAATTCGCGAGTTCATTCATCAGATTGATCTCAGATTCCAGAGAAGCATTTTTGCTTTGCAGAGTCCTTAGTTCATCTTTGATCTCGTTCTGTTTTTCAGCAAAACTTTCTCTTTTCTCACGGGCGCTTTCCAATTCTACCTCTAGCTCGTCACGTTCTTCCGTTAGGGAATCAAGCTTGCTTTCTATCAGTTTCTGTTCGCCATTCAGATTGTCAACTTCATCATTAAGATCTACGATCTCATCATCGATCCGCTCCAGATCCCCTTCGGTATTTTCCAGGCGGGATTCGATCTTTATTCGTTTTGTCTGAAGTTGATTTAATTCGTTGTTGGCTTCACTCAGCTGAACTTCAATTTCGTACAACTCGTGTCGTTCACGGTTATATTGCTGCTGTATTTGGGAATATTGTTTCTTTGATTCTTCCAGTGTATTGGAAGATTTTTCCAGATCGTCATCAAAAGATTCCAGCTTACTTCTGCTGTTTGAAAGCAAGTCCATCAACTCTTTCAGATCAATTTCACCCTGCTCAATATCTTTAGAATATTCTTTGATCACCTTTTCTTCGTTCTGGATTTTTTCTTTGGTGATTCTAAGAGAGGTATCCGCTTCTCTGATAGCATTATGAAGCTGGCTTACACGACGTTGAGCTTCTGCTTGCTGCTTTTCTTTTTCCTGAAGATTAGAACGAGCTTTTTCATCAGAAGACTCAAACTCTTCAGCTGCTGCCGTAATTTCTTTCTTTTCTTTTTCAGCGTTATTGATACGTTCCTGAAGCGGCTCGAGCTCCTCTTTTATTTTATTGAACTCGTGAAGCGTATACCCTTTATCAAGAGACTCGAGTTCTACCCTGTACTTCTTGGCTTTCTCAGCTTTTTCAGCTTGAATTTCCAGAGAACGTGCTTTTTTCCGAAGCTCGATCAGAAGGTCATCTAACCGCTGAAGATCTTTTCTGGTTTCATCGAGTTTTCTGAGCGTTCGTTTTCTTTGATCTTTATAGCGGGTAACGCCGGCCGCTTCTTCAAACAAGCGACGACGATCGTTGTTTTTATCATTCAGAATTTCTTCTACCATTTTAAGCTCGATCACAGAATAAGCATCCGAGCCCATTCCTGTATCCATGAAAAGCTCCATGATATCTTTTAAGCGGCAGGAAGTATTGTTGATCAAATATTCACTATCTCCTGAGCGATACAGGCGCCGAGTAATAGTTACTTCGCTGTATTCAATGGGAAGAATACCTTTGTCATTAACAAAGGTCAGGGAAACTTCAGCCATTCCCAGAGCTTTCTTTTTAGCTGTGCCATTAAAAATAACGTTGCTCATTGCGGAAGAACGGAGCAGCGAAGGACGTTGCTCACCAAGCACCCATCTTAAAGCATCAACGATATTGGATTTGCCACAACCATTAGGACCCACAATTGATGTAATCCCGCTGTCAAAACCCACTTTTGTTTTGTGAGCAAAGCTTTTAAATCCCTGTAAGTTTAATTCGGATATATACATTTAGATCAAAATCACAAAACTCAAATTTCAAGATACAATTCTATAATTGTAATTTTGAACATTGTTTGTTGTTTATTATTTGAAATTTGTGTCTTGTAGTTGATTATACAGTCATGATTTCACTTTCTTTTTGAGAAAGATAATCATCTACTTTTTTGATGTTGCTGTCTGTAATTTTCTGCACCTCATCTTCGGCTTCAAACTTAGAATCTTCCGGTAAAGAATCTGCTTCAACAGCCTTTTTAACTTCATCGTTAGCGTCTCTTCGGGTATTTCGGATGCTGATCCTTGCCTGCTCTGCCTTTTCACGTGCAACCTTCACTAACTCAGTTCTTCTTTCTTCTGTAAGTATTGGTAAAGGTATTCTGATAAAATCACCGTCATTCATTGGGTTCAATCCTAAACCGGCAGCCATAATAGCTTTTTCAATATCCTGAAGAGTGGATTTATCGTAAGGTGAAACCATAAGCATTCTTGGTTCCGGAACTGTGATATTTGCCAATTGCTGAAGAGGTGTTTGCGATCCGTAGTACTCTACTTTCACGCCCTCAACTAAAGCAGGGTTAGCTTTACCTGCGCGAATATGAGAGAACTCTTTTTTCAAAAATGAAAAAGCTTCATCCATTTTTAAATCTGCTTCATCAATAATGTCTTGTAATTCCTCTGGGATCATATCAAAAAGTCTGGTTGAATATTATTTATGCCTGTTTAGCTTTGCGAAGTTACTAAAACTCATGGTTATTTATTAATAAAAAAAGCCCTCCTGAAATCAACCAGAAAGGGCTTGGGGTACAATTAGGTAAATTCTACAAATAAACAATAGTAGTGGTAATAGTACCGGAATATTGGCCGGTAAGGTTTTTATTTGAAGGCAGTGTCCCACTTATGGAAACTGCGCTTATTCCGGTGTGGGTGTCAGAAGAAATAAGGCTGTCTGTTTCGATTTGAAAAGTATCCCCGTTGGAATTTGTCAGTACGGAGTTTTCTTCTACAAAGATAAATACATCAGAAAGAGGAGAGGTTGAAATAATAATTTCACCATTATGAGCAGAAGAAGAATGATTGCTTAAGTAAAGATTCGAAATTTTTTCGGTCTTAACTCCGCTAATTACTTGTGCCGAAACCGTCATTGTAGAAGTAACCTGAGCGCAAAGACCAACAGAAAAGAGTATCAATAAAGGTAGTAAAAAAAAAGTTTTTTTCATTCGACAGTGATTGTTATATCACTTATCGACAAATATTAAGAAATTTTAATATTAATTTTCTCTAATATTAAAATAGCTTTTAAATACGCTTAAATTCCAATTAACTTCTTAAACCAAAGCTTTCGTGCTCTCTTTTTTAATGTATTTAGTTCATTTTTGGAGATGGGAGTTTTGTTAAAATCAAACTGTAGCGCTTCAAATGCTTTACCCGGATCTTTTACACCGAGTTTGTTTAAGAAAGCAAAAAATCCTGCTCTTGTATATTTTTTTCTGTTACGATCCAGTAAGGTGAGTAAGGCATCCCATTTTTCAGGGTTTAGTGAGTATTCAATTCCCAAACCTTCAGCATCAGCAAGATTTCCGCTATTCAAACAAAGCTCAAGCTGATGTTCCATTCCATTCGGCAGCGGCTCGGGACGTAACAACTTAGGACTGTTAGCCATTTTTTTACCGTAAGGGAAAAAGCTTTTCCACAATTCACCGGATTGTGGATCATGATAATACACTTCGAAGGTTTTGTCATTTTTTCGAAGGGGAATCATTTGATTGATTCTTTTGACTTGTTGATGGTAATCTAAAACATACATAGCAGGGTCTTTTCCATTTATATAGAAATAGTATTAAAATGTTCCTCATTTTTACTGGGAATAAATTAGAATAAGATTCGTAGTTTGTTCTAAATTCCAGAGTTCTATGCCCAAGTTATTTAAGTGTTATTCCATTGTATTATTTTTAAGTTTAGTTAGCTTCCAAGCTTTTGGACAAGCTTCACTTGTTCCATCGTACCATCCTGTATATGAGTGGCTTTATATGCAAAGAGTGAAAGGAGATTTGCCACATTACGATTATGAATCTCTGCCGTTAAACAGAAAAGATATCTTGGCATTTCTTGAAGACCTTAATCAAAATCCGGATTATCAAACAGGAAAAGAAGCACGGACATTAAAAAGTTTCTTTAGAGAGTTTAATCCTGATCATTTGGAAGAAAATTCAACTCACTCTTTAATAACAAATAATTCAAGATTGAGTTTTGATCGTTTTAAAGATTGGATCTGGAGTGACAATGAAAAACATATTTATTCATATAAAGACAGTTCCTCGTTTTTAATTTTAGATCATGGGTTTGGAAGGCGAACAATGCTTGTTAACGATGATGATGAAATGAGAAAGGCTCCATATATATTAAACCAGCATTGGCGAACATATGGCGCCTATCGAAATTCTGTTGGCTATCACATTGAGTATATTCGGGCGGTCCCGGTTGGTGACCAACGTATTTTTGAGTATGATGGGTTTTACAGTTATAACTGGAAGTCTCTAACCCCTTCTCAAAGACAGACTAATAATTATCACTACGAAGCGTATGTCACGGCTGGGTATTCAATATTTGAAGCTTCTATTGGGCGGGGAAATTTAAAAGAAGGGGTTGGTCAAACTGAAAACCTTGCTTTCTCAAGATCATCTATACCTTTTGATTGGTTAAAATTCAAAGTAGGAAAAAAGAAAATCAGATATTCTTTCACACATGGTACGCTTAGTTGGCCTGCAATTAATTCGGTGCTTCCAGGTGATTCTACAATAAGTACCCGCAATTCTCCACGCAGATGGGTTGCCCACCATAAAATCATTATACAGCCATCTAAGAGAATTACATTTGCAGCATATGAAATGATAAACTATTCAAATCGTGGTGCAGAGATAGCATATCTAAACCCTGTTAACAGATACGCATTCGCAGAATGGGAACTTCAGGATCAAGACAACGGATGGGCGGGTGCTTATTTAATTATTCGGCCTTTTAACTTTGTTGAAGCTTATACAGAATTGCTTATTGATGATCTGGGACATAGAAATGATATTTTCAAAAAGAAAGAATTTCCTAAGACCAGTAGATTTGCAAGAAGGTATGGTTTGAGTGTTGCTACTAATAGGGGAATTCAATTTTGGTCGGAATATACAAGGCTTGATCCTTTTATGTATTCTCATCCCAGAGACTTAAATGCACATACGGATAAAGGCATAGGCCTGGGTAGCCAAATAGGCCCTAATGCAGATCGGTCTGAAGTTGGAATAAAAGTTTGGGGGGCAGGAAGATCATATTTATCGATGAGTTATTCCTACAACAGAAAAGGGTTAGATGAATTCGATTCAGATGGAAATAGAATATTTTTAGCGGGTGCATCACCTAATGATGGAAGAGATCTTCCTATAGATCGATCAAACCTCTTCTTGGATGGAGATTTACACGAATGGCATAGATATTTAATAAAGGGAAGTTTTGAGCCAAAAAGAGGATACATTCTTAAGCTAAACTTTGATGTAAGAAAAATGGTGGAAGGAAATCAAATTAATGATCGTGCTATTTTTTGGGCAGACTTTACCGTTGGGTTTTAATCCTCTTCAAAGTAATCATTGATACCGGTGGTATTTGTTTCAATCCATTGAAGAAATTCAGGTATTGGTCTATCCGGGATAAAGACAGAATCCTGTTTACTTAGAGCTTCTATATAGCTTTCATAATTGACTCCATATTTACTTAGATCAGGGAATTGGGAGAGGTCTTTTGGGTTTACAGGATGGTAAATATTGTTATAAGAATGAGCAATTATGGTTTTAATGTCAGAGCGATCAGGAGCAAATAATATACTCATTAAAGGAGTATCCCAATCATTGTGAAATCCATTTGAGATTCCATACTGATTGTTCAAATCTAATAAGTCAGTATTCTGAGCTAAAACTAATCCATTAGGGCTATTAGCAATCGTATCTTGAAATAAATTAATGTACCCATTCCATTTTGAGGTTGCCATAACTCCCCAGAAAACCTGAACTAACCCCAAGATCAAAACGAATGTTTTTGCAGTGTTTTTCCAGTTTTCAGATAATTGAATTTTATTGGTCACAATAAAAAACAGAGGAATCACTAACAAAACAGAAAGATAGATGTTTATTGATCTTACTTGTTGATGTGTCTCAGGTGCCATAGCTTCTGCCCACAAAATTGGACTTGCTACTGATAATACGCCAAGGAATGTTAATGTAGTTAAAGATACTTTTCCAAAAACCGAAGTTTTCCCGGTGCGAGGCTTAAATATTCTATACAATAAAACAGATGTACCTATTAAACCAAATAGTAATGGAAAAGATGGATAGCCTTCTTCATCCACAAAAAGAAAGAGGCCTAAAATAAATGTTATAAAACTTGTTTTGTCCTGAGGATCAAGCACTGAAAGAAATGACAGAAAAGCTCCTGTAAGGAAATATAATCCTAATAAAATATATGCCCAGGCTAGAAAACTCTTTCTGTTATCAAACTTAGTAAACCTCCAAAAACAAAGAAAAGCCAGAACAGGACCTAAGATCATCATTCCTTGATAAATCCTGAGTGTGCACCAACTTATTAGAATAATTAGAATCCAACTTTTCCAGGAAGATCTGAACAGTAGCTGAATAACAACAACCCAATAAATCGCGGTTAATAATCGCCCGGGAGTTATCGGAAAAAATTCAGTTTGCATATAAATACCAAACATCCATAACAAGGGAAAAATGATAAATACTTTTTTGTCTTTTGGCAGGCTATAAAAACAAGCTAACAAAGAAAGAAGACCAAAACTGAAATACCATCCGGTATGAATACGAGCTAAAGTGGGTATATCGATAATCCCTGATTTGATAGCGGTTATTAATGGAAAGTGTTGTACATAGTATGCAAATTGCCTGTCCCAATGCCAGTGTACAGACTTTACATTTTCCAGTATATGTACAAAATAAATAGTCCCGTCAGGATAAAATATACGCATAGAGAACGCAGCATAACATACATAAATTGATAATCCTGCTATCAGGAGCCAAAATATTCTTTCGATTGAGAAGGGCTTAAAGACTGAGGTATCTACCATTTTATTTTTTTTTCGAAGGCAAATTGTTTGGTGTAAAAATTGAAGAAAAAGAAAATAACAGAGACTCCAATTTTCATAATCAATGGGTTTTCATTGAAAAATGTGATTATATACAAATAGTGAATCAGAATACTTGATAAAGTTAGTGCTATAATTGAAAAACTAACGGACCAAATTAAAGAAGCGGTAATAGTCCTGTGTTTTGCAAAGATGAAATTTCTCTGGATGAGAAAGTTTGAAAGCATCCCAAAACTTTGTGCTATTAGTTGTATCAGAGCTACAGGCAAAGTATAGGATGTGCTCAGTAAAAGGAAGAATACAGAATAATCTACGCCTGTAGAAATTATAGAGCCGGCAACAAACTTTAGCTTTGGGTATATATATTTACTTAAATGCGTATTTAGTTTCACTTTTTACATTATACCTGATGAATCTAGTTCAGATCTTCCAGTTTCTGTTTTGCCTGATCTTTGAAAAACTGATCATTGTGATGCTGGCTTTCTAAAGACAGTAAATATTCGAAATGATTCTTAGCAGATGTATCATTATTCAGTTTTAAATGAGTTATACCAATCCAGTAATGGTGCACTGGGTAATCCTGGAGCTCAGCTGATTTTGTAAAATAATGCAATGCCTGTTCGTACGATGCTTTAGGAGCAGTTCCAAAAAATAATCGAGCAAGAAACCTCATAAATCCTCCAAATTGAGAAACTTCGTAATGCCATCTACCTAAAATATGGAGTGCACGATCATTTTTCGGATCTAGTTCAAGTGCTATTTCCGCATTAATTCTCACACTATCAGCCAACTGAACTTTTTGTTTTAATCCCTGAACATCAACAAGCCCGGCAAAAGCCATAGACTTTCTTTCATATCCGTAAACATTCTCAGGATCAATTTGAATAGCTTGGTTGGCAAAATCTAATGCTGCGGTAAAATTTTCTAACCTGTTATTTTCATTATTTTCATTTCGGTCGGAATAGGATTGATCAGCTAATTCCAAATAACACAATGAAAGTTGACTATAGGCAATGCTACTATCAGCACATTGATTTACTATCCCTTCTTCCAATATGGAAATTTCAAGAAGGCGATTCTTATCTGCTCTTGCTTTTTTTGCAGCATCCATATACTCCTTACAAGAAGAAACAGGAAGAGGGTTAATCTGTTCAGGGGGTATAAAAAGTAAACTTATATATAAAAAAAGATTCAAAAATATCATTAGCTTAAGCTAAGCAAAGTTCCATTTATTCGCATATAGTATTGTCGTATAAGATCAAAGTTTTTTTAATTTTTATAATAACCTTTTTGTGTTCAGTTTCGGCTTTATGCCAAAAAACAGATAGCGTAAAGTATGGTTTCTTACCTGGGTTTTCATACAATTCTGATAATGGAATAAATATATATTTAGAACTTCAACGTTTTGTGTACAACAAAGAGGTTCTTCCTTTTCAGAGTTTTGGGAAATACTGGTTTAACTATAGTGGAATTGGAGCATATACGCTTTCTTTGTATCACGACGAAGTACAAACCTTTGGTACAGATAAAAGATCTGCAATCGATTTTTTAGTTTCGCAGAACTATGGTAATTATTTTCCGGGCTATACCGTAAATGGAGGCTTTTCTAAAGAGCGTTTCGATACGACTTCTTTTTATCAGTTTAATAGTTTTTTATTAAATATTGGGGTTAGTACAAGAGTCCCAATTTCGACAATTTCAGGTATAAACCGAACTGATGTAAAAGTAAGTCTACGGGTTGTTCACGAAAAGCCTTTTGATCTTGAAGCAAACAGCTTTATGGCCACAAGCCGTCCTAAGGGATGGGATGGCTCGACCTATACTTTTTTAGAGCTGGGATATTTAAAAGAGAATAGAGACAATGAGTTTCGATCAAAAAATGGAAACTTATTCGCGATTAGTTTTAAAGCCTCTGTTCCGGTACTAAGTAATTCTGTAATCGGGCAGGTTTATAGTGAATTCAGAGTTTTTAAAGAGGTAACAAAGGTTGAAACCCTTCCTGAGGTCGTTATAGCGCAACGGTTTCTTTTGAATCAAACTATTGGGGACATTCCGTATTGGTTTGCCCCTTCTTTGGGTGGTAGTGGCTCAATAAGAGGATATATATACCGAAGGTTTATAGGGAAAGGTGTGTTACAGAGTAATACAGAAATACGTACCTGGCTATTTAAACTCCCTTGGCTGAAATCACAGGTTGGAGTTAGTGCATTTACAGACAATGGAATTGTGTATGATTCATCTTTTAAAGATTATCAAAGGGCTTCTACAATTGGCTTTGGTGGGTTTATGTCCGTCTTCAATCGAGATTTTATTTTGAAATACGAGATGGGGTTTTCAAAAGAAGGCGCAGGAGTGTATGTCGGGTCAGGATTTTCTTTTTAATATCTATTCGTAATCAACGCTGTATCCATCACCCATCCAATGGATTTTACGAGTAAAAAGAAATGAAAGAGGTATGTATGTAAAAGCAATTATCTGAGCTAATTTAAGGTATAGAAAATACTTTACATGTGACCTTAAGCCAAGCTTATACTTTTGAGTAGATAATAATAAAATGTCGCTTATTATTTGTAGCAACAATAATATAACGTATACATTAAACGAAAAAATCCATCCGTAAAAGGGAAAAGTGAAAACATAAAAGCCGAACCAAAAAGATGAATAAAGGATAAACTTGTAATCTAAGCCATTGTCAACTCCTCCACGGAACCATCTTCTTAATTGACTTAGATAGTGTTTAAAACTAGGTACCTGCTTTATGGAAATGGTGGTTTCGGAGCTAGCGGGTGTTATAATTTTTGCGGTTGCATTTTCTACCATTTTAAGCAGCGCTAAATCCTCGGCAATACAGAACTCTGCATTTTCAAGCCCACCGGCATTTTCATAAATATCTCTTCTAATTGCCATATTTGGTCCAACGCAAGCAAAAGGTACGCCCCAACCAGACATCCCGAGGTTAAACATTTGAACAAATGCCCAGGTCATACGCTCCAGTTTTCCTTGAAATCCTTTAGGCTCTACAACAATTGCCCCGCCTATCATTCCCGTATTTTCATCGATTACACTCAAGCTGTGGGATAGCCAATTAGAGTTTACCTCACCATCAGCATCAGTAATAAAGACCCAATCGCCCGAAGCATGCTTCATTCCCCATGCTATCCCTCTTGCTTTTGCTTCTAGATGAGTATCAGGCATGTCTTCAGTATGTAAAGCAAGAACATGATCGTTTTCGGAGGCAAACCTGTTAATAATATCTTTAGTAGAATCTTCAGATCGGTCATTTACCAGAATTATTTGCAACAATTCTTTTGGGTAATCAAGATCGATAAGCGACTTTATACACGATGGGAAATCTTGTTCTTCATTTCGGGCACTTACAAGAACCGTAATTTTTAATGAAGGAGATTTAACTTTTTTAGTTTTTTTGTTAAGAAGAAAGCCAAAAGTCAAGAAGCTTAAGAGTATAGGTGAGACCAAAAAAACGCCCCAAAAAACCCATACGACCCAACCCGCTTCAGAAGTATCAATTAATACTTGTTCCCAGAAATAAAAAATGTCAGATAAAGACATAAAGTTAAGCTTTTCTTACAGATTGCATAAATAACGAACCAAATCCTAGTGTCAATAAAGTATGGAATGGAATAAACGCGATGCTTAAGATTCTAAAATCGACAAAAAGGGCTAATAAAAAATATATAGCCAGGACACCTTCAAACCAGGATGTTAAAGGTATTTCGCTAGGGGAATAAATTTTATTCCTCCAGGAGAGATCTCCCTCTTTGGCATTGTACTTTGAAGTTCTGTGAAAAAAGGATTTTTTGCTAAAAAAGCCATCAATCAAAGATACAACCATAAATAAGGGGAATGCTACTAAAATTACCAAGAACGGAAGAAAGGTCTTTCTCATCTCAATTAGCTTCTCTATAACATTACTGGCATACTTATCAAAAACTATCCAGGCAAACCAAGGAGCGATTACAATATTAATAAGGGCAAGGGATTGGTACATGAAAAAAGTACTCAAATCAGGATTAACCCTTAGTAAAAAGATTAATGGAACGCTAAACAATGCGATTAAAAGGATTCCAACATGTATAAAAACATTCAACAGATCAAAAACAGCATGTATTTTTAATAGTAAAGGGAGTTTTGCCTTAACTAGATTCCCAAGATGCTTTTTTATTACCTGTCCACGACCTTTTGTCCATCTGTACTGCTGAATCTTAAAATCAATCATATTAACCGGGAGTTCAGCTGGCGCCTCGATCTCGTTATCATATATTATTTCCCATCCTTTTAATTGGGCTCTTAAGCACAGGTCATAATCTTCAGAAAGAGTTTCACCGGACCAGTCACCTGCATCTGAAATAGTTTTTTTTCGCCATAGTCCTCCACTACCATTAAATCTTAGAAAATATCCTGCAACGGATCGGGCTTGTTGTTCAACCATGAAAAAAGCATCATGAAGAAGAGATTGAACACGCGTTAAAAAGTTATGATCTCTGTTTAAATGCCCCCATCTGGTTTGTACAACCCCCACTTTTTCATCCTGGAAATAGCCGACTGTTTTGTACAAGAAATCAGAATTTGGTCTGAAATCGGCATCGAATATTGCAATAAACTCACCTTTTGCAATTTGAGTACCTTCGTGTAATGCTCCTGCCTTAAAGCCTTGTCTGTTTTCCCGATGTATAACTACAACATCTACTCCTTTCTCTTGCCAATGTTCAGCTCTGTTTTCAGCTATTTGTAAAGTTTCATCCGTGGAATCATCGAGTACCTGTATTTCGAGTTTATCTGCCGGATAATCTAATTTGGCACAGGCATCAATTACATGTTCTGCAACATACATTTCATTAAACATAGGAATCTGAACCGTAACGTAAGGCCATTCTCCATCTTTGTATTTCGGGGCTTCAATTGAATAGCTTTTTCTATTTTTAAGAAAGATATAAAGAAGATGAAATTGACCAATGCTATACACTGTGATCAGAATAGGACCAATGGTATATAGAACTATTATTACGTATTGAACGATCTCATTTTTAACCAGCTCTTGAAGAAATGAAATAATTTCAGACATTAATACCCTTAATGAAGCTTCTCTATTGTAGATTAATTTAAGGCGATAAACATACGCCTATAATTGCTTTATTAACAGGAAAACTTGAGAATAGTTTAATTAATTGTCGGGGCGACAGGATTTGAACCTGCGACCCCTCGGCCCCCAGCCGAGTGCGCTACCGGACTACGCCACGCCCCGATTATTGAAATGCTAAAATACGGGCTTTGAATGCGGTGTTCAATCTTATTTTTTTGTTTTTCTTAGCGGTTCGATAGTAGACTACTATCATATTACTATCGAAATGGCATCACTTATTAAGCAGCACGGACTCTATTATGTTCAGTTCTACAACGGAAAAAGGCGACCAAAGCAGAAACGTGTACCTCTTAGAACAAGAACAAAGCAAACGGCATTAAAGCTCAAGCGTCAACTCGAAGATGAGTTTGCAATCGGAGCTTTTGATCCTTGGCTGGATGATACGATTTACATTGAAGGAGAGGAGATAAGCAAAGATTCTACTATCAAAGAAGCCCTAGATCAGTATATCAAAGTAAAATCAAAGAAAGACTGGCGGCCAAACACCGCAAAGAATGCTAAGTATGTGCTTGAAGATTTTGTAAGGAGGATTAGTAATGAGTTTCCGGTCGGTGGAATTACAGAGGATCACTTCAACACTTTTCTTAATAGGACTGACATTAAGTACGAAACCAAACGATCCCACAAAAAGAAACTTAAGACCTTTCTGATCTGGCTGGATGAGAATAATCTGGCTAAGCTGAATTCAAAGAAACTGCATGTGAATAATGATGGGGGTGAACAGGAAGAATCAATCAACTACTTTACAAAAGAAGACATTGAAAAGCTGACAAGCTATATCAGTGGCAAAGTGGCCAAAGATCTGCAAAAAGGCTTTCAGAAAAAGGAAACGAATGCTTTATGGCTGATTGATTTTATTCATTGGCAACGTTTATCTGGTATGAGACTTTCAGAAACACTGAATCTCAGAGCAAATGATATAAATACTGATACCTGGGAGATTACTATTGGAAACGCCCACTTCGTCACTAAGAGTAAAAAGAAGCAGGTGCTGCCTATTCAAAGTGTTGAACCATTGAAAGAGATAGCTCGAACCAAGCTTGCTGAATGTAGCTCTGAGACTGATCGGCTGTTTGGTCACTCTTGTAGAAGACATGCCAATCGACTCTTCAATCGATATTTAAAAAAAGCGTTACCAAATAAAACCTACCTGAACATTCACAGCCTACGACACACATGCTGTATAGAACTACTCCGCGCAGGAGTGCCTATTTACACAGTCCAGCGCTGGCTAAGACATGCTGATGTTAAAACTACTCAGCGTTATGCTGATTTGCTAAATATGGATATAAGCGAGCAGGTTGGGAGGGCTTTAATAAAATTATTTTGACTTAGTATTATTTATCTGGATAAAATTACCACAATAAGGGCATGGTGTTTCATGTAGATGATTAACGAATATATCTAAGAAGTGATTACATTTTGGACAAATTCCTTTCCAACTTCCAAACTCCACAATTTCTCTCATTTTAATATCTGAATCAGAATATTCATCTATTAAATATTCAAATTCACTCCTTACAAAGTCAGGGTTAAGTAGAAAACTATTTGAGATGATCTTAATAGTATCTTCAACCGAAGTTTTAAATAGCTCTTTTTTTTCAATACGGTAATCAGATAACTCATTAAAGATTTTATGTTCCAATTTTCGACCAGTAAATGTTCGATAAAATATTGCAACTTTCCATGGAATTGACCCAGTCCCCAAATTAATTTCTTGCATTCTTTCTTCAGGGTTTCTTGCTGTGAATCCAATTTTTAATATGTTCTTAGAATGTTCAGAATCTAAAATGTATACATATTCAATGTTTTCATAGACTAAGTTTTTCTCATCACATTCTTTACAGTATACAGTTTCATATTTAACAACATCAGAAAAATGAAAATTAACTTCATTACAATTTTCACAAATAAATGAACAACTCATGTTCTCTTTTATTAATTAATCACTTAGTATATCCTGTACATCTTTAAAGTCTCGACCATTTTTATCAACCCATTCCGTATAACCATTTGAATTTCGGCCTAAAACCATATTAGAAGCAGCGCTGGGACTATTAAACACAGCATCTTCAGCGAAGATTAAATTTTCCCCATCATTTACAAGGATATCAGTATCCAATAATTTTCTTCTTAGTTTTCTATATGTCTCGGTAGTAGATTTTGACAAACCCTTCTTAGCTTGACTTCCTTTTAAAACAATATATCCTTGGTCTGTCTCCACCATTTGAGCTTTAAAGGTTCTCGTTTTGATGAAATATTTTTGATGTATAGGGTCTGATTTAGATTCAACTTCAGGATGTGAGGTTTTTGCAGTAGAACTAATCATAAACTTGAATCCCATCACCGGTAGTACCAGCTTGATCTGCTCCAAAAAGTATTCCATGTCGGATATATCTGCTTCATGAAGAGTAGGAAGCTTTGGAGAAGTACTATTCTCTACTTCAGCTGATTTAGCATCAATTGCTAATTGTATCATTCGAGATTCTAAGTATCTGATTTGAGTCTTTGTGAGTAGCTCATCTTTACTGATAAAAAAAATAAATTCCTTGAAGTCTTTATTTGAATCGCTTAAATGTTGCTTCAAGCGGGCTTTAATATTCTCCGCTTCACCAATATAAATTCTCTCGTCATAGGCGTCATTTGAGGGATCACCTTTCAAGCAGTAAACCCCTGGATTATCAAACTCTAACCGATTTACTATTTTATTTACTGTCGCTCTAGGGCTGTAGATTGCTTTTCCTACCCAATTCCCAATTTCAGCTAGCCTAGGACCATACTCTGTTCCATCGATCATATAGACAGTTAATTTCTTACCCATTCTTTTATTAAAGTATTGATTTTTATTTATACTGGGAGTTTATCGAATATTTGTCCACTTCGCCACTGCGAATCACTTATAGATAATTTTCAATCGATTCCCTAACAGCCGGTCTCCCCATCAATCTATCTAATTCATTTAAAGCGCCGTTTTCATCAAAGCAAGTTTTAATGGCCTCATGAACGAAATTTCCATCCTCAGTACTAATTCTAGCAACTGCCCAAGGTTTTACAGGGCTCTCTTCATTAGATCTTGTGACTACTACGAGGTAATTATCACCAATCTCTGAAGTTACTAAAAGCGAATCTTTAAATTTATCTCTTGCAAATATAGATTTTGGAACTAGCCTCTTTTTGTAATCCTCTAATGGTGTAGAACTAATACTATCTGGGCAATTTGGGAATTCTGCAGGTGTTTTCCAGTTTCGTTGAACAGCTAACGGTGAAAGTGATTCAGTATCTGTATTAATCGGCTCCATCAGGTCTTTTAATTCACTTTTGGATGCCAGAAACTCATTGACATAGCCATCGGTTTGAGATGTTTCTAACTTAGCCCATTTAATAAATTGTTTTTCCCCTACCAAAGCTTCTTGCATTGATATGGGTCTCATCCATTTATAACTCTCTTGTCCCTTAAACTTGTTAGGATTCTCAAAAAACTTATCTAATGAACCCCAAGCATTGAGAATCCTTCTGCGAGTTAATGGATTACGTAAAAGGTTTTCCAGCCAAGTTACCCATTCGAGATTCTCTGGACGATTATTGCATTTATTAGTGTCTTTATGATCAACATATTTCTTATCAGGAGTTGGAGGAGCTCCATGAAAAGCATATGCAACTATTATATGTGCATACTTGTCACTGATTCGCATGTAACCAGATGAATGTTTCCTTCCAAACGTCCATTTTTCGTCAACTGAGCTTCTTCTTATACCTTTCTTCTTTCTAAGAATACCGCCATTATCTCGAACTAGATACTTTTCATCCTTGTAGACTACTTCAACTATTCTATCGTATTGGTCTATCAATTTTGGTCCGAATAAATCCATCACTTATTATATTTTGTTATTAAAAGAATATAAATTTAAGGAGTGACATATTCTGTCAGTGGTTAAGCGGCGGAATTCACCAACTCTTCTCTGAGAAAAGAAAAAAGTAAATGAGCAATCAGAATAAAAACGTTTATTTAATAAGTTTTAGCAAATTTTTACCACTTTACCACTGTAAATAAACTTTTATTATTCTAATCAAGAATTTCATTTCTAGATTTAAATGTAAAGCTTTTATATAACGATGGATGTAATTCTGGGTCTGCTAAATCTTCAGCGGATAGGTTTTCAAGCAGTTTGAAATTTTCGATAAGCATTTTAGTCTTAGGAAAGCAAATCCCATTATAAAACATTAAAAATAATTCTGAAGAACTCATCTGTGATTGCAATATTTCGGCATAGAATTGATACTTATTTATGACAAAAACTCTCTTATTATAAGTATCAACCGCTTTAAATTCCTTGGACATTTTCTCACACAAATAATTAAGAATATGATATGTGTGCCTAAAATAATGTCCCAGATAATTGTGATACCTGTCAAAATATTTTTTGTAAACAAATTTTATTCTTTCAATTGGTTGTTCTCTTGGATAGTTATCCTCATTTACCCCAGTGTATAATTCCACTAAAAATTCATCTTCAGTTATATTCTTATTCCACTTATTGGTATCAAGTCTATCAATGTTATACAGATTTGAAAAATCTTTCATTGCAGCTTCAAAAAAAGTATCTCCAGAAATAACATTACTAAAAGGCTCGCCACCTCTCTTTAAAGTTGCGAATCTTTTCTTTTGATGGAATGAGACTGATTTTTTTATAACTCTTTGAGTTTTTAACAGTTCAAAAAAAGTTGCTTCAAATTGTTGTAACCCTAATACAGTTTGTGTCTCTTTTAGTTCTTTTTTTTGAACCTCGTAAGTCATCCATACAAGTAGTATAGTTGCAAATGCGAATATAGTACCTACTATACCTCCAATAAAATTTCCAAAATAACTGCTAGTTTGTGGATTCACTTTGAAGCTAAAGTTTAGCAAGTCGGTATTAGCGTAGGCCAATAGATTCAAAATTAAAGTAGCAAAACCAGTAGTAATAACAATTAAAACTATCTTTGAAATATTCTTCTCTAGCCATTTCTTCATCATAAAGGACTTCATAAACCAATTAATTTAATGCAAATAGAATTAGATACTACAATTGTATGGTAAAACCAATAGTAAAAAGAGAAAGCGTTGCTTTCTCTTGTAGAGCTTAGGCCCCGTTAACATGCTCCTCCAATCGCATTAATTCTCCAGAAGAGTTTTTGGCATTCTTCGACACTTGCCTGCTATGGCAAGTTTCAAAGATCCTAAAGGATTTGACTCCTCTCTTCTATGTTACTGGGTTAAAGTTTCCAAGACAGCAATCTGCTTTATTAATTCTTCAGCAATTGGGTTTAGGTGATTTAAGATTACATCTCCCGACCTTTGAAAATCCATGTACAGCTTTTGGTGTTCGTTAGTTGCCTCGACATAGACAGGATACTCCTTGTCAAATCCATTATTATCTTCGAGTACAATCGGCTCTCCTTCTACTACGGTTAATCGAGCCCTTCCAGTTGAAGTAAATTTACTTTTAGAGGTCATCAGGAAGCAAATTCCTACGTCAGAGTGGAATGCTTCATAAGCTTGATTTCCATTTCTCTGAGATAATTCACTTCGTATAACAAATATTTCTGTTTTTGGTCTGGAATAATAGGTTCCAAGAGCCGCGAGTTTAAAATCATTCAATTTAAATTCTAAATCTTCAAGCAACTCTAGTGTCCTCATTGATTCCTTAAACAACGAATGAATCCTTTTACCTTCAGGGTCGATAGGAATAAAAGTAGATAGGTCTGTATGAATCCATTCTTCTTCGATAAACCGTTCTCCTTCAAATATTGACTCTTCTAAGTAAGATAAATCTCTATCTCGAACCACTTCTACTTCGAACTCTTTTTTAATTCTATCAAAATTGGCGAGGCTAGTCTCTACTCTAGATAAAACGTCGCTACTTTCAAGAAAATGAAGTAACCCACTTTCTAAGGTGTGTAAGGAAAAAGACTCTGCCTGAAGAAGAGCGAGCTGTAACACAATTTTAGGGTACTCACTTGCAAGCTTGCCTATGGGATCACCATACTGCGGCCTCAAAAGAGGAGTCATTGAGAATGTTGGGGCAACTTTTGCAGTTTCGTATCCAAATAGCATTCCAGTTCTAATATCTTCTATTACGAAGCGCCCTGCTTGAACTGGTATTTCTTCTTCAAAGAATAAAGAGTCTAAGGTTTTTCGCGTTTCTGCATCGGCATTTATAATGATCTCAATTGCTAGTTTCTTATAGGTATATGATGATAAATTCGTTTCCCCATTTCTAGCGGTATCTAGTAATGTTACTAGAGGGGCGTAGTTTTTTGCTTCCAGATTCTGTTCAATCATTAACTCGGTTTTTTCCTTTTCTTTTGAATAGCGTACGGAATGAGTTATCTGAACAATTAGAACTATAAGAAGTGTGCCAAGAACAAGAATAGATACCCCAATAATGATTATACGATTTCTAGTTGATTCTTTTTTTTGTCGATAGGATGTTTGGTTATTTCGCATGAGTTATAACTTTGTGTTAGTATTAATTTGCACACAGTTGTGAGCAAAGGCAAATAAGTTTTCCCTGCATCTTGTTGTTATGAAGTATGATGCAGAGTTATTGGAAGCGACATCAATTATCCTGAGAAGATTGAGGGAGGAAATTGGACTATCTCAGGAAGAACTAGCTGCTAATTCTGGGATTACAAGAAGTATGATAGACAAAGTGGAAAGGAGGGAAAGACTTCCATCTTTAGACATCTTGATTAAGGTGGCTCCCACTCTAAAGAAATCTGCTAGCGAGATTGTATCTCTGATAGAAGAGCAACTTAAGAAATAAAAAAGGAGACCCGAAGATCTCCCATCAACTAGTTGAGCTTTGGGCTTCAACATTCTTATACCAAGTTCAGTGGGGAAGTGACCGTAATCTGATAAACTTTTCTCAGAAAGAATATCAACTGACAGACTTACTTTTGACTTTTTCACAGAGAAGAATTGGTGAAAACCGTCACTTAACCACTAAAATTTTGTTATAGAAATTATGGTGTATCGGATTTTGGATATAGTGGATAAACTTTATCTAATTCGGGTTCAATAGGAAGATCAGTATTATTTTCTCGAAAAGTTTCCCACGCCCAGCCATCCATAACAGTACTCCCATCACAGTCCTCATAATGACACATTTGAAACTCGTCCCCATGTTCCCATACAACTCTATATTCATTTTCCTTATAGGCACGTTCACAATGAAGACACCATAAGTATCCACTCTCAGTTTCACCAAATGCTTCGGCTCGATGTGATTTTGACATATACGATTAATTTAGGGTTTATCTTACAAGATTTAATTAACTCATTGGTTATTGAAGTTTAATAAAGTAGTTTTAAAACATAAAATTAGCTAGTGTGACAGGAGTTACAGCAATAATAACAGCCATTAATTCTATTATTCGGCCATTTCTTTTTTGCTTCTGCGACAGCACCATGACAGCTATCATGAATCCCTAGATTAATTTGATTTTCAATATTGGGCATGTAACTACATCCTGTAGTCTTATTATGTACTTCGTGATCCCCATTGCTCTGTTGATTTCTATTTATTATAAATGTTGGCATAACTACTTAGTTTTGAGTTCAATTATATATTCTTACTAGCAGTATTAAATGAATACCGCCTTGTATTGTGTAAGTAAGACAGTTTGGCTAGGCATTCCTTACAAAAATAATTAAAAAACTTTACAAGGCTTTCATAGAAATCATGTTTATAAAGTGGTTTTAACTCTAAAAGAAAAGCTTTCACTTTTCTTTCTGAGCGTTAAGCTCCATTCAAAGCAAACTCCTCAGGAGTCTTGTAATCAGGGCGTTCGCACACACGAGTGTATTCTCCGTTAGGCTTTAGGCCGTAGTACGAAATCTCTCCGGTATCCGACGCCTTATAAGGTAAGATACTTTCGATGTTTGCATAGGTTCGCTCCTCGGTTTCGTTATGTACGATGAAAAGGGTTGCACTCATACCCACGTAACTTTCAAGATTTATTCCTTCTTGAAGATCTTGAGGAGTGTACTTACTCGCTTTCCATTTCTCAAGGAATTTTCTAAGTGTTGCCTTTTCATTAAGACTTCTTGTGAATCGTTTACCAACAAGGAATGGCCTCCCATCTTCATCGATAGATTGTAATTCAAACATGAGGCTTACTTTATCCTTGGCCCCCCAAGGGGTTTCAACTTTACCAATGGAAATTGCATCTACGCATACTCCATTGTGAAGTCCTTCTTCAGGAATAGGATAATTCGCTGGGTCTTCGGTTATAATTAAATCAGACATAATGTTTTCTTCTATTAATGGACGGTGAGCCGTCGAGTTTTGGTTTGATTTGTAAAGCTTTTGCACAGCTCAGGATGAGCCTTTCTAATAGCCGTTGTATCGAGCCGGTTTTGCGAAGTGGACTTCCACTTTATTAAGGGCTTTCCACCACAAGAAAGCATTTCGGACTCGCCGATTCTTTCTTTGAGCTTGGTTTTTAGGTACTCCTCCATGTTCTCAACATCCTCTTTACGCTCTCTAATTTGTAGGAGTTCGTTGTAGAGTGCATAATCGCCGGGGGTCGCTTCTTTGTTTGTTCCGTAAGAAGAATCAGGGTACAGGATTAAGCAATCCTCGCCGTTAATAGGTTCGGGACGTTTCCCTCCAATCATATGAACATTCCACCACTTAATAAGCTTGCTCATGTTCTCTATGATCAGATCATCGGCTCGGTCAATAAGCATGGGCTCATGGAAGGTGCATGTATCTCGCTCATAGATTTGTAGGTACGCTTTTTCATATCCTGTGATTCCAAGATAGTGCTGCACTTGCAGAAACCATTCTTTCGCGATGTCTCCATCCAAGGACTTAAGCCTTTGGGAGGTCGTCGTCTTTAGCTCTAATACTGCCGTAGGCTCTGCCTCAGAAGCAAGTACCATTCGATCAATATTAGCTCTGAGAAAGCTGTGTTCTTTGTGTTGGTAGGTTTTGTTTACTTGGCGAGTTTTGAGTCCCGTAATCTCTTCGAAACGAGCGGCGAGTATTGGCTCGAAATAATGCCCGAAGTTCATAATGGGCGTGCTATCTACCGGAGTTAGTAACCCTTTCTTTCGCATCCATACCTGTAGTGGGGTAGAATAAGGGTTCTGTTGTAGAATAGAGCTTACGTCTGATCCCCCGATATAGTCTTTTCGGTTATCTACCCATTCCTGAGTAGGAATTTGGTCTTTTAGTTTCATATTACTTGAATTAGGTGTTAGAAATAAAAAAGCCCTCCGATTACTCGGAAGGATTGGTAGGTTGATCTTCGTTAGAAGAGTCAGGTTTGTCTGGAAGTAGAACTACTTTCAGTATCTCTTTAAAAAGCGAGGACGCCGCATCTATTAAATCTTTCATGATTTCTTACCTCTCGTTATAATGATAATAATGACTTTAACTATCAGCTTTGGTAGAGTCATAGGGCAAATACCTTACTCACGTTAGTTTGATACCTAGCCTGCATACGAGGCTCCATTTCATGAGATATATGATTGGTCAACCTGTTTAGCAGTTGCCACTGAGATATGCGCCCAATTTCTTCCTCAGCGATGGCTTGTTCGGCTAACCGCTTGGAGATCTTGGTAGACACATTCTCTACAAGCTGTTCATCCACTCGAAGTAGCTCTAAGCGATTGATACGCTCCTGAATCTCAGGAAAGTATTCTCTAGCTTCGGCGAGTTTTTCTCCAAGGTTCTCGAAAGAGAAGCCAGAGGTATGCCGGGAATAGTACTTGGAAAGGATTTTTCCGAATACCATGCCGTTAGAGCAGATTGCTCGAATAGCTCCCCAAGTGAAAGAAACCCCAGTACTTAAATCATAGGAGTTAGTAATGAAAGCTGATAATGCGATATCAGATTCACGATCTCGGAGTCGAAGTTCTGGAAAAGTTATTTGAAGTCGCATTTTTTCGTTACTCACAAAGGAGTGCGAAGGGTCAATTTTAAAAGATTGCCCACACGTTGCAAGCTGACGAAGAAGCTGGTCGATGAGGTCTGAATTCTTCACAATCTTATAGGAATCTTTCACAATGGAAATGACTTCGTTGGTGTCTTCTCTTACAATAGCTTTGTAGCCATTTGGGAGAAATGTTTCTGTGTTTTCGAGGTTAATAATTGGTGAGCTGGCGTCGTCCACAGCGACTGTACGCTCGGTGACCGGAAAGCAGAAAGGTTCTAGGTTCATTGGATTTTGATTAAGAATGTTGTGGTGTTATTACCAGTATTCTTATACCAAAAAAACTATATTTGTGAGTGCTTTAAGTATTCTCAGTATGTGATATTAATGCTTAAGTCATGTATAAGAATCTTATGATTTATAATCTCATGTCTAATAATTCTATTCTCTTTAACAGCAGTTTTATCTTTAAAATCTCCAAATCGATCATTGCTTATGACATAATAATTTGCATTGTCGGAAGCAATATCTAAAATAGTCTCATCGGCTAATTGAGAGGTTGCAACGATATGGATATCAATATCAGGGGTGAACTTAGATTCGATTTGAGAGTCATTCGACTTAAGTAGACCTCTTATTGCTGAATCAAAAACAACTAATACATTAATCTCAGAATTCAACTTCTTAGTTAATGCAATCAAAGGGTCTAGGCCTACGAAATTGGAGCCCTCATAGCAAAAATTATTACCATCGATAATGAGTTTTTTTATGTCGTTAGAAAGTTTTTTCCCAAGTAATATTGCACGTTTTTTTGCTTTAGTTAGGTCTCTTTTAAGCCGTTCTATTTTAGATTTATTTTCCCTAATCAGTTCATGAGGCCTGCTATTGCCTAACTCAGACTCACAACTTTGATGTATCATCGCTTTTTCATATGAATTATCAGAATTTTTGAGTTCTCTATCGTAATCAGTAGCCTTTTGCAAAATTTGTTCAGCATTTTCAAGACTAGATTCCATCTTTAGAATTTCAGTAACCAAGGGTTTTAGTTTCTGATCAATTCGTTCTTTTCTCTTAAAGAACGAGTCATACTCACTCTTCTTCTTATTTAGCTCAAGATTTAGGGACTCAATTCGCTTAATGTTAGAATCTTTGTCAAAGCTAGTATATCTTAGTATCTCAAGTTTATATATTTCAAGCTTCTTAGACCCATTCAAAATTAAAGCTTGAATTTTCTTTACTTGTTTGTAAATCTTATGCTGTTCAAATGCAATAATCGGATTATAAATAATAGGTTTAAATATCCATCCTTTTTTTTGTAGAGATTCCTTCTTTGCAATGAGCGAATCTTCTCTATGTGATAGGTCAGAAATTGATTTGAATTCTTGATCATGCTTCAGTTTCAACTCATCTATGTCAGTACCCTGATACCAATCTAATTCATTATTCTGATGGCTTAATTCATTTTCAATAATGTTTAGCTCAAGAACCTTGTTATCATATTCAAGCTTTAACGGGTTGTAATTCATAATCAGCGATTTATTCTATGTGTACTTGGAACTAGCTACAATTTTTTAGCTCTTAATAAACAAAATAATAAGGTATAAGTACAATGAAGACCTTTCCTCGGGATAGAACTAAAAGCATACCAATATCTACTACAATTCTAGTTCTGTCGGCCCATGTTTCAACATATGATCAACCAATCTCCAGAGTGCATCTATGAATCTTGAATTTTATTACTTGATTATCGACCAAGTAAAAGATGAAACTGTTGGTCTATAACCTTCACCGTTAGTTGGCTTAGAAAAGTTTTCATCTTGGGTTACAAATAAATGAATCTTTGTGTTCAAGTTTTTTTCTAATTCATACGTGCCTTTCACCAACTGATCTTTTGACTCTATTCTTTTATACCAGTACTTCCAATAGCTTTCATTCGCAGCAACTATCAACAGTACAGGAGCACGTTTCAAAAATGTACTCCAAGTAAAATTCCTCATCCCATCTAATTTATGATATACCTTACGATCATCCAGATTCTCATAGTTAGATAGTAGCAAGTAGTAGTAAACTAGCAATTCCACAATGGCATAGACTGGATGATTCGAAGCATAACTATCACAGTTTGTACAGAATTTAAGTTCACACAATACGGGTGAGTCTGAGTGATCTAATGACCCAACCAAATCAAGACATCTCCTTCTTGAATTTTTATTTAAAGTGACAGGTAGCTCAAGGTCTAGCCAACGAACTTTATTTATGAGTTCAGTCCCATTGGTTAGCTCTGTTTCAATTCCATTGAATATTGCCCGCTGAAAGGCTGTTTCACCAGTGGATTTTATGTGATTTAGGTTCGGTTTTCCTGGGGAAGATGGATAATCATACTTACAGTTTTCCTCATTATTTAAAATATCTTTTAGTGATATCTTCCCTTTATCCGATGCTTTCAACCCAATGCTGCTCTCTTGTTCATCGATAAAGTTATTAAGTATATCCTTAAATTCTACGAGTGATGGTTCGGTCATAAGTCAGTGTAGATTTGCATAAAATGATAACAAATGAATTTGTCAGTAAAAGGTCAAATCCCCAATCTCCCTTCTTGAGCAGGTTAAAATCTGCATAATTTTATTAAGGAATAGGTGGGAATTTAATTTTCGTTATCCACCCCTTTCTTTTTATCCCGAATAATATTCTTAAGAAGCTTCTTACGTGTATTGGTTACAGCCTTACTAGCTAACATGGCAAGCCCTAATCCAGGAAACATACCAAGAGTGGTTAAACTTGTGAAGAATCCATTTGTTAGAAAAAGAGCAGCCAGATACTCATTTTTTGGATTCTTTGTAGCTATGTTAGCAGGCATTTCAAAGAGGTAAGGAAGAGGAACGTCTAGGCAAAGTGCAATCTTTACAAGATTGTCAATGGTTACATTTTTTTTTCCGTTTTCTAATGACGAAAGGTATGATCGGTTTAAATCAGTTAGCGCTGCAAACTCCTCTTGGGAAAGATTTTTAGCAACTCTTAACTCTTTAATTTTTTTACCTAAACTGACTTTAATAACTGTATATGGTTCCATGAAATTTTTCTTTAAAACAACATTTTGTTGTTTTTGAGTAACAAAATTAGTTAAATTGTCCTTTACAAACTACAACATAATCAAAAAAAGTCATGTTTAGCAAAAAATTTCACCGCAAATTCTGGGCAAAAATTAAGAGCGCATCATCAGGGATAGGAAAAGCAACCGCTTTAAAAATACTAACTCTTTATTATTGTATGCTGGATAAGAAAACTCCATTAGCAATAAAAATATCGATAATTGCTTGTATTGTATATTTTATAAATCCGCTGGACGCAGTTTCGGACTTTATTGTAGGCCTTGGTTATGCTGATGACTTATCGGTTATTATTGGGACTATGAATCTTGTAGATATTTACATAACTGACGAGCATATTCGAAAAGCTTACCAGTATGTTTACAAGGAAAAAAGTGAGAACTATAGTGGAATTGGTTTTAAAACTCAGAATACTCAATAGAAGAACAAAATCTCATAAGAAGACAAAAAAATTCCAAAAAAAATATAGAATCTGATTTCCCAGCCAAAATGACTTTTTTCCAGAGCAGGTTTAATTGCTTGAGACCTGGTCAGACTGCCGGGAGTATGGGACCCTATAGATCTGGCGAGATTGAGTTTAATCCAAAAAGAAAGCCAAGCCCCTTTCGAGGCTCGACTCATTAGTTAATGTGTATTTTTTAAATCAGCACCTGTAGTTTAACCAGGTACGATTAATATAAAACGCCATTTTACCAGTATAACAGTGGTAAAGTGACTAAAGTATCAACCTATTTAAATTCAACGAGATCAGCCCCGTTTGATTCACGGCGTATTACTTGCCAACCTTTGTAATCGGCATAGTTATGTACCCAGTCGTTGAACGTTCGAGCTTGAGTACATTTCAATATGCCTTTGTGCTCTGTCATGAATCCCGGTATAGGTTCTCCTTCAGTATTTAAGGAGGGATCTACGTCGAGTATTCCTGGGCAATGTTCACCACCCCTAAATAATGATCGTAAATCAACTTCATGGTCTTTTTCAAGCCACTCCTCTGCCCATTCAAAGAACTCCTTATTAGTACGCCTAATAAGCTGATTCTTTTTAAAAGTGTCCGTAGGAAAGAAAACGAGACCTTTATTGAAGTAGAGTTGCAGACATTCTATCATAAAATGAAAGAACCTATTCCACTCCTCCTCATCCCAATCATCGAACAGATTATGTCCAAATACCTTACGGGGCTTGTTAGCCACAAAATAGTTGCCAAACGGAAGAATAAACTGCCGCCTTATAAAACTATTTCCAAATCCTTGAATGATGTAATTAGTACTTACCATCACCTTTGGTGATTGTTCAAAAGGAATAGTAATTCGGTTCTTATACTTTGCTTCAATTTGCATGTCATCAGTTATAACATTGAATAAAGATTCAAAATCGAAGTCCGCTTTAACATCGTCAAAGAATAATGATTGATCACCTAGCTTTGCGTTCATGAACATGAATTGGCTGTCGGTTTTCAGGTTCTTTCCAGCAATGTAGCGCTGTTTCCTGATATACTTTACCGATTTAGCAAAGATACCTTTGCCAGTGCCACCCTGTGCACTACCGATACTAGAATCCTCGTCTACAAGTATAAGTGAACGGGTATTACTTTTATCCTTATAACCGTGGATATGATAACCAAGAGCACTCATAAAGGCTTCTTTTTTGGATGTATCGCTTCCTGAGATACGTTCAAGGAATTGCTCCATCACCGATTTCTGTGCATCCCTTTTAGTATGAAATGCTCGTTCAAGAATTTGAGACTTCCAAATCTTGCCTGGCAATTTCTTATATGGAATAGGTTCCATTCGATCTTTAGTGACCTTCACGGCTGTATTACTAAAAAACAGATAGGAACTGTCTCTTCTGTCTTTCAAGAAATGAACCTTATGTTTACCAAAGATAGCTTTGAAGTTATCTTTTAGCACTTTTTCAGATTTGTTATGAACTAACTGAACCAGCTCTTTGCGAGATACTTTTCTTTCGTTTGGAAGACCCGACCTTGAATCAATGAAGGTACTCATTGGTGCAATGATCTCTTCTTTTAGAAAATCAAATAGTTGATGACTTCCCATGGGTTCTATAACATTGTCCCTTTCTCGAATTACAGTCGGCTCATCTTCGCTTAGATATACTTTTCCAACGCCATTCCTTTTTAGAACCTTTGGGAGTTTTTCAAGGTCTAACTCAAGCCTAGGTTTAGTAGAGTCTGTCAAGTAATGTATTCGATTGAAAACAGTGTGACTGTTTCGGATATACTTACTGAAATAGTACAAGGAGTGATCTTTGACAATGTTCTCCAGCAAGTCTTCATGGAAAGGTTCAGTATCGCTACTTTCCATTATTTCCGGATTGAACCAATAAACTTGTTGGTCATTAGTTAACAGATCCGCATATGAGCGAAGGTTATTTTCCGTATTTCTTGCCTGTTCTCCTTTCTTAGCAGATTGGATGATGATGACTTTCTTCCATTCATTCCCTAGAACTGAAAGCAGGTGTTTTTGATGACTGCCAAGTCGATGAGCTTCAGTATCTACTATGGAAATACAATCCGCAGTCGGAAGAACCTGAGACAAGAACATAGCTTGAAAGGGATGATTAGCAATCACTGCCTCTTCCTTCTTTACTGATGCCTGAAAACCGAAGAATGTATCCGCAGAATAAGATCCGGGATAATCTCCACTTTGCCACTGTCCATCGAACCAAAACAACTTCATTCCATATGGAAGACGAAGAACTAGACAATCCTCGATTCTTTTTCCATTGACGGCATATTGCATTAAGCCTACACCATAGGAAATCAAGGTCTCATATTTAACTCCAGCATCATCATAGATTTGATTGAATAAGTGATGCTCCTTCGATTCATTCTGGAGATTTTCAATAGCAAGATTATAGAATCTTTCTGCGTCTATATTCCAGAACTCCTTCTGAGTTTTACTTATGATTGCTAATGGTTTAAAATCCCGAAGTGCTTCTGACAAATCCACTCCATCATTTTTAACCAAGTGAAAGAAAGTACCAAGAGATACGTCTCCATTTTTAGTTTGTAAACAATCGGAGTACAGCTTCTCGCATTTTCCTGAATCATACTTTCCAGAGATTTTGGATAAACGATGGAACAGGGCTCGCCCATCTTCACCGAATGAACCGATTGCATAGGCAATCTTTACCCAATCAGAGTATTCTTCACCAATCTTTATTCCTTGAGCTTCTAAGTAATCAATAATATGAACTACTTTTTCAAACTCATGTTCAGTTGGAATACTCTTTGTTTCTGAGTTACCTGGTGTAACGGGGTTTGGATTCCCATCAACGTGAACCTGAGTGACGCCAGCATTTGGATTGAAATAAGCCTCTGGATCCCAGGATAGGAAACATGCAGAAGCTACAGACTTCGGTGCACGATCAACTATGCAGTTATAGTTTCGTTCGATGTGATCTGCTAAGCTATCGTAAGCTGCCCCCAAATTCTTTGGGTCAGTGTTTGGGTCGATACTGTATACTACCTTTAACCCATTTCCACTAGGTGAAGTAAAAATGAGAACCGGTTCATTTTCAGTATCTTTTGCTATGGTATCTCTTACTTCTTTGAGTACAGATACTTCGTCTATGTCTAGACATAAATATCCGCTGAATGTTTGTAATCCAGCAGAACTTCTTTGAGAAAACGTCCCAGAGAAGGTTGCAAATTTAAATGAAGTCGCTTTAAAAGTTTTAGCTTCTTCTTTGGTTTGAAGCTCTCTTAATTTGAGGGTTGCTTCCTTTGGTTCATCTGAAATGATGTATTGATGAACTTTATTAATTGATGTGGTTCCAGAGGGTGTTGTATTGGTAATTCCTTCTGGGAATATCGAGATTAATTTAGACATTGTGCATTGTTTAAGAATTATACCGCATCCACCTTGAGTTAAACTCAATTTCGGTGGGGGCATAGTCCTGGTAAGCGCGCAACTGTCGAAGTTAAAACTTCTATCAAAAGATAAGTCATGCATAGCCATCGCTATGAGGAGGTCTTTCCTCCTTTCCATCAGAAATACGATTATTTATTAAGAGAGTTTCAATTTATTTTTAAAAACTGAACATTTTTTGATTATTTACACTTTCAAACTAGATATTTTGCTGAGATTTCAGCACAATCACTTATTAAATATTTAACCAAAACCTTAGTAACTACTATCGTATTGCTATCGGAGAAATGGAAAAGGTAAGTAAATGAGGCTTAGAACAGCTGAGAGCTAATTAATTGCTATGCGACCCCTCGGCCCCCAGCCGAGTGCGCTACCGGACTACGCCACGCCCCGATTATTCGAAACAAAGATACAGACAGAAGAAAGCAAAACTCAATTATATTATTCCATGGTCTGACAAAGCTCGATCAACACTCCATGATTATCTTTGGGGTGAACAAAAGCAACGAGCTTTTTATCGGCACCATCTTTAGGTTGTTCATTCAGAACAGTGAAACCTTCTTTTCTGAGACGATCAAGTTCAGAATGGATATCGGCTACTTCAAAAGCAACGTGATGTATTCCTTCTCCCTTTTTTTCGATGTATTTGTTGATAACAGAATCCGGTGTTGTACCACCAAGCAATTCAACCTTTGATTGCCCGGTATTGAAAAAAGCTGTTTCTACCTTCTCACTATCAACAACTTCGCGTTTATCACAAGCACGATTTAAAATTTTCTCATAAGTTTTAACAGCTGATTCGAGGTCTTTTACGGCAATACCGATATGGTCTATATGCATAGCTAAATTTATTTAATTTCATATAAAGTAGGTATTCATCGTTATAATTTCGAGTGAAATAAAGTGGGTGAATAATTAAATAAGAGATATTTTTAAAGTGATTATTCCAGCCTCATTTTCGTCAATACGATTCTAATAATTCTCAAACCTAAAGCAACCCAATAAGTTCTGAATATTTATTGTAGCTTTTTACCGTAAGATTTTATTTAATGGTAGTGCATTTCATCATTTTTGGGGGATAAAAGAACCAAGTCCTTAAGAAGCGTAGCTTTAGAACGATAAAGTGTTCAATTGACATTGTTTACAAATTATGTGGAAACCAATACACCTGGATTTTATTCTTGGCAGGTACGAACCATTCGACAAGCGCGTAATCGTTGTTCTGATCGGCTGGATACTTTTGATTTCCGGAACCATCTGGTTTTCCCTGAATAATTTACCCTCTGACTGGATTGATCCGGATGGAAATAAAAATGAACTTTTGAAAATTTTCATTCTTAATCCATCAATGATTATAGGGTTATTGTTGTTGTTCTGGTTCGGTTTTGAATGGTCTTTTATAGTTGTGTTTTTATCCATGTTCATTATCGGAGTATTCAGTAGTCTGGATCCTTTTTGGGCTATATTATTCGGGCTGTCATTCACATTTACTCTTTCTATTTATGCGATCGTTTATCACTGTTTAAATTTTTCCTATCAGTTAAGATCAGTGAGCAGTATCGTTTTATATGTGGGAACTTCCTTTGTGGCATCCACGGCGAGTTCACTCGGTACTTTTATCTGGAGTCTGGAGCATAATTTAAATGCGTCAGAAACCATTTATATGTGGAATGGTTGGTGGTCGGGTTCCTTTCTTCAAACTGTTTTTATAATAGCTCCGCTTTTATACATCTGTTCACCAGCTATTGAAAAATGGAAAGAGAAAACCTTCGAATTTCCGGAAAAGAAAGAAGTGTCCACAAAATGGATCTACAGCACAGTAATTTTGATAACAGTGGTGATCTCCGTGTTCATTTTTTCAGGAGATTATCTCGCAAAAAAAAGGATCGCTGAACAAATACATACAATGAAAACTCTTACCAGCGAAGCAATTGTAAGTTCGATTGAGTCATTTGGCATCATTACGTGGGTTTCAATCTGGATCGTATTTTGTGTGGGTATCGGAGCTGTTTTTGTAATAACCAGTTGGAATACTGAACTAAAGAAGAAAGTGGAAGAGCGGACAAGATCTCTTTCTATTGCTGAAGACCGTTTAAAGGAGTCTCTTTCTGAAAAGGAAACTTTGCTGAACGAGATTCATCACAGAGTAAAAAATAATCTTGCAGTAGTTATTGCTCTACTTGATCTGCAACGAATGAGGAACACTGATCCGGGAATCAGAAAAGTACTTGATGATGCCAAGTCCAGAATTAAGTCGATGGGTTTTGTTCACGAGACACTTTATCAAACTGAAGACTTTGCAAAAGTTGAATTCTCAGGGTATCTGGATCGCCTCTGCCATTCTCTTGAAGGAACTTTAAAAACTCCTGATAAGGAAATTAATATTGTTCATGATTGTGATAAAATAAGTCTTCCGATTGAAAAGGCGATCCCTTTAGGTTTGCTTATAAACGAAATAATAGTGAATTCCTATAAGCATGCATTTAAAGAATTAAACGAAGGCACCGTTAGTTTGAGCCTGAACAAATCAGGTAATGAATACTTTTTGGAAATAAAAGATAACGGTGTGGGTTTTTCCAATCTTGAAAAACCAAGCAAAGACTCGAAAAGTCTGGGCATGAAGTTGATCAAAACCCTTACAAATCAGTTAAGGGGAACGCTGGATATGCAATCGGAATATGGAGACACCAGTTTCAAACTTCAATTTTCTTTGGAGAACAAGCCTCAAGACGGTTAAGAGTGTATTCCGAAGAAATCTCTGTTTGTAAACCATTCGCAAAATATGGATTTTCATGATCAAGATAGTGTTATGCAAGAAATCACTAAGAAATTCTCAATATCTTTTCTAAATGAAACACCACACACCTGCTTCTGCTTCAAAAAATAAACACCCTTTTTGGTTAAAGTCCTCGGTTACTTTAATAGGGTTATCACTTTTGTTTGTGATTTTGAGTTACGGAAAATTCATTCTGATGCCCCTGGCTTTTGCTGCATTTGTATCGATGCTGTTGAACCCGGTGGTAAGTAAACTCGAAAGCTGGAAGTTAGGCAGGGCATTCAGCATAATTCTGACATTGTTACTTGTATTGGTTGTTTTTAGTGGAATTGTGACTCTGATCTCAGCACAATTCGTTCAATTTTCTGAGCGAATCCCGGAGGTAACCGATAGGCTAAAATCTGTTACTGCTGAAGGAGTTCATTTCTTAGAAGAAACAGTAGGTATTTCTGAAGAAGAGCGAACTAATTACTTAGAACAAGGACTTAGTAACCTGATCGATAAAAGTGGTCAATATCTGGGTTCCGTGGTTAGCGCAACTACCAGCGCTTTTACGCTGATGTCACTGCTGCCCATATTCATTTTCTTTATGCTGTATTACAAAGAGATGTATCAAACCTTTTTCAGAAAGTTGTTTGAGCGCAAAGAAGGAAACACCATGATCGATGGTGTACTGGATAATGTGCAGGAAGTCACCCAAAACTATCTCGTTGGTATGCTTACAGTAATTGGAATTTTAGCCGTTTTAAATACAACCGGTTTATTGTTGATAGGATTAGAACATGCCATTTTCTTTGGAGTATTTGCTTCTCTTTTAGCAGTTATTCCTTATATCGGCATTATTATCGGAGCACTACCGCCACTTTTATTCGCTTTTTTGTTGGGAGATTCTCTACTCACACCATTGTTGGTGATTGCGGTTTTTGGAACGGTTCAGTTTTTGGAAGGTAATTTCATCACACCAAGAATTGTGGGCTCTAAAGTTTCCATCAATCCGTTTATGGCGATGTTGGCGTTAATTATTGGGGGAGAACTCTGGGGTATTTCAGGAATGATCCTGTTCGTACCTTTGATAGGAATTCTTCGTGTGATCTTTGAACAAATTGATGAACTGAAACCATACGGGTACTTGTTGGGGAATAGGATCGAGTATTAGGAGTTTAGTTTTTACCCAAAACTAAACTAGCTCCTACATGAATACTCATATTGTAGTACTGACCATTGGTATTATAGCTTTCGGTTGAGTTTAAAAGGTTGCGAAGGGCAAGAGACATTGCCAAAGACCTGTTGAACATCCAAATTTTTGTAGTAGCATTTAACAAATAAATAGGACGTACATGTGCTGTGGTAAAAAGAGGGTTGCTTTCTAATGATTCAAATTCAACAATGTCTCTTGGAGAGATATACTTAAATAACACTTCAAAAATTGCATTTTCATCCGCACGATATTGAGCTGATTGAGAAAAAATTATCCGATTTATTTTTTTAGCACTTCCTATAAATAATTCATCGCCATATCGAAATAAATGTCCGGATAAAGAAGTTTTAAATAAAAGTTTATTAGTAGGATTAATGCGGTAAAACAAACTATATCCCATAAATCCAATGTTGCTAAGGTCAGAATAGGTTATATCAGAATCTAATTGAAGCCCTGAATCTTTGAATCTATAGTCTATATCAGTATGCACAAACTTCCAATAGTGCTTAGTAAAAACACTCCAGTTAAAACTGAACAACTTTTTTGAAAAAACAGAACTTATTTCAGCAACAGAATAAGTGTTTACAAATTCTGAATTATTGATAACATTATGATTATTTCGATCTAATCTTGCAAAACCGAGGCCTTCATTCCATAAAGAATAATTATATCCATTTCCATGAAGGTTTTTTTTAAATGAAGAGAGATTCAGAGATATTCTGTCGTTAATAATTTTTTGATAGTTAAATCCAAGTGTATAATTACCAATGATTAAATTCATATTTCCAAAATTATAACGATCATATCCTAAAACCAGATTCATATCATTTATATTTTTACTATTTCCTGTTGTTTCATCAGCCCAACTAAAAAAAGTATTGTTTAAATGAGCATAAATATTGGACCTTTTTACTGTAAATTGGAATGAAGAAGAATGGGATAATATAATTTCATTGATTCCATATTTGGGAACAGAAGTTCCGGTTAGGCTATCTGGAATTACATAACTAAATGTAATCTGAGATTGTTGAAAATTTGATTTACTAACCGGTTTTAAACTCACAGAAGCTTGGAGCTTGGTAGATTGCGTTGGGATTTCAATTCCAGTTAATGGATACCAAGTATACTGTTCAGGCGAATTTACATAAGACATAGTGGTATTTATACTAAACCCTGAGATTATACCCTGATTAAATAAAAAGAATTCCTGATCGATATTTCTACGCATTCTAGGATTTCCGTCAGGCCTTTTTGAAGAAGTTCTGCTAAAACGATAGTAGTTTAGTTCTTTGTCGTAAGTAAGTCGGTTTGTATACGAAAATCGATCTCTATTATATAAGATCTTTGAGTTAAGAAGTTTAGGGTAAGATACTATTACGCTTTCATTATAATTAATAGCGTCAATATTTACAGTCTCAAGTTCAGAACTTATATGAGGTCCGGGATCGTTTATTTCATTAATTATCTCTTTATTAAGAGTTAAAAGGTGATCAGTACTTTTTGTGAAAATTTCGATGCTCCCATTAGGGGAAAAAAAACCATGGTTAAAATTATCAAACTGACGGATAACTACTGAATCAACCATTGCTATCGGAAGGTTGGGGATTGTGTTTAAATCTTCTGTAAGCCACTTTGTGTGGTAGCGTACTCCATCAATAAACACTAATGGAGCAGCTTCTAAAGAACTAGCAAATAAAGGAGAAAACGGCTCAAAGCTAGTAAGTCCATAGCTGTCATATCCCCAGTTCCCGCCTGAGTAAACCCATTCTTCAAAAGTAAAAAATGGGGAAATATTTTCTTCTGGCTTAAGTACAACATTTTGAGTAAACCCATTCTGAAATAAAAGGATTGCAAAAATAAATAGAAAAATTGTTCGCATAAATATTCTAATCAACAAAATCCCGAACTTTTTTAGATACTGATAAATTGATACGAATACCTGTTCCAACAGTAAGCAGGTGTTGACGATAATAGTTGAATATCTTTCTGTACTGAAAATCACCGAACAAGATTATTCTATTGATCTGAACTTTAGGTTCTAAACTAAATGCGAAATACAATTCTCTCTCCTCGGAATTGAAATCAAATTCCGGGCTGTCTGTTTCAATTTTTTGAATACCAACTATTACACCAGTGGAAGCTGAAAAACTTTTAAATTTCAGAACATTTAATCCTAGGTAGGAAGAAAAGTTTATAGAAGTAAAGTCAGAAACCTGACTGTTTTTGGCCTGATATTCAAATAGATCAATATTTGTGCCTATAATTCCAATATAAAAAGGAGTGCGAACTTGAAGCGACTTAGCAGGTGAAATTTTCCATCTTTTAGAATAGGATTTATCAAAGATAGAAACTGATGATAGCGAAGCTCCTATTTCAATAGAGCTGAAGGGTTGCGCAGACAAGTCTTGGTGCACAAATAAAGCAATTATTGAGAAGTTTAATATTAGTGCTTTCACTACTAAGGATTTATTGAGATTCAAAAAAAGCTTTCACCTCTTCAGCACTCTTCGTATTCAATACCCTTTCCTTCTCATATTTTCCTTTCCGAGCTATGCGAACTCCATAACTCATCAAATCAATACCGTCAATATTATGAGCATCAGGATTTATAGAAGTCATCATCCCAACTTCTTTGGCTTTGTTTCCGAATTTCCAGTCTAAGTCTAATCGCCGGGGATTAGCGTTGATCTCGATAGCAGTATTGTGTTCCGCAGCTAAAGCTATTAATTCATTTAAGTCTATCTTGCTTTCTTCTCTTTTCAGGAGTAAACGGCCGGTTGGATGGCCGATCATCCTTGTGTAAGGATTTTTTATTGCATTCCTGAATCGCTCCATCATTTTCTTTTCCGGCATTTCTAACGATTGATGAACGGAAGCGATGATAAAATCAAAACCTTCCAGAATATCATCCTCGTAATCCAGACTTCCGTCAGCCAGAATATCTGATTCAATTCCTTTAAAGATCACAAAATTAGTTCCCGCTGATTTAAACCCTTCGTTCAATGCATCGATTTCATCCCATTGCTGTCTTACTTCATCGGGCTTTAATCCACCGGCATAAGCCGCTGTTTGGGAGTGATCTGTAATTCCTAAATATTCATATCCTCTTTCGATACAAGCTTCTGCCATTTCCTTGATGGAAAACTTCCCATCACTCCAGGTACTGTGAGCATGAATTACTCCACGAATATCATCATCAGTTACAAGGTCGATCTCTTTATGAGTTTCAAAGATCTCAAATTCACCTCTATCTTCGCGCAATTCAGGTGGCACAAAATTCAGGTCCAATAATTTGTATATATCTGCTTCGGTTTTGAAATCCTGAGGAGCGTCCCAATTGGTTTCGCCGTCTTCTTTGAGTTTAAATAAACCGTACTCATTCAAACTCATACCTTTATTTCTGGCACGAGACCGAAGTTCTACATTATGTTCCTTGCTACCGGTAAAGTACATCAAGGCTGCAGCAAAGTTTTCCGGTTTAACAATTCGAAGATCAACCTGCCGACCATCAGTAGTTCGAACAGAGCTTTTGGTATCACCTTTCCCAAGAATTTCGGTAACTCTTCCGTGATTGGTGAATACTTCGAAAAGATCGGTGATGTGCTTTTCTTCAGCTGCAATCAGAATATCTATATCACCGATGGTTTCTTTTGAGCGTCGTAAAGATCCTGCGAGCTCAATTTGTTGAACACCTTCCAGATCCTTTAAACTTGCGTAAATGTCATCGGCAATTTTCTGAGCTTCATCAAGTCTGCATCGCTCATCATATTTTTCCATCCACTCAATGGATTTCTGAATTTTCTCAGCAGACTTTCCACCCAGTCCAGGAAGCTTTGCCAATTCTCCGTTGTCAATGAGTTCTTTTAATTCTTCAATTTCGGTAATACCAAAGGTCTCATGAATTTTGAGGATGTTTTTAGGGCCCAGTCCTGAAATTTCTGTCCATTTCAAAAGTCCCGGCGGAATCTTTTCACGAAAAGCTTCCAGCACAGGCATTTTTCCCGTTTCAGCATAAGCGTATATATCTTCTGCGATCGACTTTCCGATGCCTTTAATATCAGTCAGGTTCTTGTTGTTGATGTACTCGTTGATATCATCGCCCATTCCATCTACGGTGAGAGCTACTTTGTCAAAAGCGATGGCTTTAAAGCGATTCTCTCCTGCCAATTGCATGAGTTGGTAAACTTCTCTGAGTTTGGAGGCGATGTCTTGATTGCTGGGCATATCTTTCAATTTCTTTTGCCACGGAAGCACAAAAACACAAAATTTGTTTTATAGCTTTTGCGATATGGCGTTTTAGTGACTGACTATTGATTCAGATCAATATCGTTGTTTTTTAATTCGGTCTCAATCCAATCTGTAAATTCAGAAACTCTTGTGTAGAATTCATACACATTATAAACACCTTCCGGTTTTCCCATTCCTCTGCCATTTTGATGTGAGCTTACACCAATTATATATGCCTGTTCGCCATCAAACCAGAGAGCCGGTCCTCCGCTATCACCCGGTCCGCTGATCCCTTCTAACGGCAATGCATCTTCTGAATCGGGAGCATCAAACGTAAACCGAATAAAACCGTTGTCTCGAACTCCATCTACTTTGTTTTGAGCAGCGCGCATTTTCCGGTCTTTATTGATTGAATCCTCAACCATTCCTTTGTCTCCGGTGCCTGCCCATCCTGTTCCTGCAAAAATGATCTCTTTACCAACTTCGTCATTATGATAATACAGTTTTGCCAGTTCAACACCCCGAACTTCCTCTTCAAGAATAATGATGGCGATGTCGTTGGCAATGCTTCTGCTCATATCGAATTCCGGATGATTGATGATCTTTTTAATACCGTATTTAATTCCATCGACAGTAACATCATCACCAATTTGAGGAACGGAGGCAACATGAGCAGCAGTAAGAATTACATTTGGAAGGATGAATGTTCCGCATCCGGCATTTAATCGAATTGCAGAATCGGCGTATTTTTCAGCTAAGGCAATGTATTCGGATTCATCTACATCATGTCTCATTATTATATCCATCGAAAAACCCATGATGATGATTGCAAAAAGTAAGGTTTTAGAAAGCATTAGCTCGTAATTGATTAATAATTCCGTAAAAGTTATTCAAAAGAGTTGTTCAAAGGAAAAGTAAACTGTAAAATCCATGAAGAATAAACAATTTTAATTCATAACGATCACACTATGTATAGAAGTTTAAAAGCTATAATTCTACTTCTTGTTTTATCTACTGCAACATTTGCTCAATTACAGTCGCCTGCGGAATTTTTAGGGTATGAACTGGGAGAACAATGGACGCCGCATTATAAAGTTCATGCATATTTTAAGCATGTAGCAGAGAATTCTGATATGGTTGAAATCGAAAAATACGGCGAAACCTACGAAGGAAGAGAGCTTGTAATCGTAACCGTTTCATCTGTCGAAAATCAAAATCGCTCGGAGGAGATAAGAACAAATAATTTGAAACGAGTTGGTTTTATTGATGGAGAACCATCTGCCGATAAAACTCCAATTGTTTGGTTGAGCTATAATGTTCACGGAAATGAAACCTCATCGAGTGAAGCGGCTTTAAATACGATCTATAAATTAATTACAGAAAAGAGTGAGTGGCTTAATGATGTAATGGTTGTGATGGATCCAATGATCAATCCGGATGGAAGAGACCGATATGTATATTGGAATAAGTCTGTAACAGGGTCCAAGCCCAACGTAAATCCTGAATCCCGAGAGCACAACGAGCCGTGGCCGGGAGGGCGTACAAATCATTACTATTTTGATCTGAACAGAGACTGGGCTTGGCAAACACAAGTAGAAACACAGCATAGAATTCAAACTTATCTATCTTGGATGCCTCATGTACATGTGGATTTTCATGAGCAGGGTTTCAACAGCCCGTATTATTTTGCTCCGGCAGCCAGACCATATCACACTGCTATTACCGATTGGCAAAGCGAGTATCAAACTATGATCGGTAAAAATCATGCAAAGTACTTTGATCAGGAAAACTGGCTGTATTTCACTAAAGAATTTTTTGACCTGTTCTACCCGAGCTATGGTGATACATGGCCAACTTTCAACGGCGCTATTGGAATGACCTATGAGCAAGCGGGGCACAGTCGCGGTGGACTTGGTGTGAGAACAGCAGAAGGAGATACATTGAGGCTTTGGGACAGACTTACTCATCACTCTACAACCGGTCTTTCTACAGTTGAAATAACAGCTGAAAACAAAGAAAGAGTAGTAGATGAATTCTCGAACTATTTTCAGCAAACAAGAGAAAATGGAGCCGGGGAATACAAGACATTTGTAGTAAAGAAATCCAGTAATCCTGATAAAGTAGCCAGTTTACTCCAATATTTGATAAAGCAGAATATTCAGTTTGGAGAAGCAGCAAGCAACTCCCGAATGGAGGGCTATGACTATAAAACGGGTGAAACAGGAAGAGTAAATATCGAAGAAGGTGATTATGTGATTAGCACTTTTCAGCCTCAGGGGACGTTGGTTCGCGTTCTTTTTGAACCAAAGCCTGAACTGGAAGATTCTCTCACTTATGATATCACAGCATGGGAAACTCATTATGCTTATGGATTGGAAGGCTTTGCTGTTAAAGGGAACATTAGCCAACAACCTGTTTCCAGTACAACAACAGGAACCGTTTCTGCAAATGTAAATAAGCCATATGCTTATCTCGCAAAATGGAATTCTTTGGATGATTTGAAGTATTTGGCAGCTCTTCTTAAAAAAGGAGTAAACGCCCGTTACGCAGAAGAAGCATTTACATTAAACGGAAATAAATATGAAGCAGGAACGCTTGTAATTACAAGAAACGGTAACGAAAAACTTGGTGATGATTTTGATAAGATCGTAAAGAAAACGGCAGATGAACTTGGTCGGTTTATTACACCAGTAGCAACCGGATTTGTAAACTCAGGGAAAGACTTCGGATCATCTTCAGTTAAGTTTTTAACCGCTCCAAAAGTTGGGCTTATTGCAGGTGATGGAACAAGTTCTAACATGGTGGGTCATATATGGCATTATTTTGATCAACAGATCGAATATCCTGTAAACCTCATCAACAGAGATGATATTGGATATATAGACTGGCATGAATACGATGTCATGATCATGCCTTCGGGATCTTATGGAAGAACTTTCAATGAAGATGGACTCAATGATCTGAAAGAATGGATAAGAGGAGGAGGAACTTTGATTGCGGTTGAAGGTGCAAACGGGTTTTTAGCCGGAAAAGATGGATTCAACCTTAAGAGAAAGACATCCGAAGAAGATGATGAAAAAGATGAAGATCCAAACGATAAGCTTAAAAAGTATGGAGATTCAAACCGAGCATTTGCATCCCGCTTAAATGCAGGCTCTATATTTGAACTGTCAATGGATAATACACACCCGCTGGCATTTGGTTATGGAGAAACATATATGTCTTTAAAGCTAGGTTCAACAGGATACGAATATCTGGATAATGGCTGGAATGTAGGTGCTGCAAAAGCAGGTGCTGTCAGAAGTGGTTTTGTAGGAGCCGATGCAAAAGAAATTTTAGAAAATACACTTTCATTCGGAGTTCAGAATATGGGTTCAGGAAAAGTAGTTTATATGATAGATAACCCACTATACCGGGGGTTTTGGCACAATGGAAAACTACTATTTGGAAACGCAGTGTTTTTTGTAGGAAATTAAGTGACTAAGGGAGCTGGTAATTATTTTTTAACCAGCTCCGCTTCACTTGCTATAAATCCAAATGAAGCCCAGTTCCCGGCATCATAAATTCTTTGCCAGATTTCCATCGCGCGGTCTTTTCTTCCATTAATATAATGCCAGTTTCCTATTCCGTATCCAAGAGTTGTGTTACTTAAAGCATCAGTTTCTGTATCTAATAGTGCATTGGGGTCAAATTCTCCTTTAAATACTAAAAGCAGTTTATGGTAACTGTCATTCTCAACGATATTCATTTCTGATCTGACAGGATCTATGATCTTACCCGCAAATTCGTCCTGGCCGTCCCGCCGGAGGCTCATATAGTACCAATATAACGCTGCAGTCATCATGTCATCATTTGTGCTTGCATTGATGCATTCTGCGTATGCTTTTTGGGCGTTTTCAAAATCATTGGTCAAATAATAAGCTAAACCAAGGTGGTACCAAATATTTGTATGTAAACTACTTTTAGGTTGGTTCATTTCATTCGGAAGACCGTCCTGCTCAAGAATATCTTCTGTATCTTTGATGAGCTCTGATGCTTTTTTCAGATCTTCAATAGCAAGATCGAAAACACGCAGAGAAATATAGCGATGCCCCCGGTGTCGGTATAGGGCAGGATTCTTAGAGTCTTGCTCAATTCTTTTCGATAACAGATCGATCGCATTTCTGTATTCACCATTATATCCTAAATACCGAGCTTCCCAGATCACAGCTTCGGTTTCAGCGTCTCTTGATCTTTCCAACAGTATCAAAGAGTCAATGCGTTCAGCAAGTTCCTGTGGCAACATTGAGCTATTTGTTTGCAAGGTATCCCCTAAAAGAGAAACAGTTTGTACACCCTTAGGAAGAGTTGTGTATTTTGGAGCAGGGGTTGAACAAGCTAGAATAAGTCCAGTAAAAATTATAACTGATAAGTATTTCATAAATCAGATTTGGTAGTTAGTTAATCCCTAAATGTAGGAAATACTAAAGAAGTACTAAAATCTGAAAGTAATTAATCCTTATAAATCTATTTCATGATAGATGGGTTGATCTTTTGCAAAATCATATAAAGTAAGTCGGCGTAAGTTATAATATCCTGACCAGTAATTTCTTAGAGCTTGAATATAGTTTCTTCGAGCACTGTCTTTTTCATTTTGAGCGATAAAAAGATTAGTGATGTCAATTTTTCCAATCAAATATCTGTTTTTTGAAACATCATACCGACGGTCAGCAATGTTATCAGAAATTTCAGCAAGCTCAACTTGACCCTTCAACAGTTCAAACTCACGGACAGTACTTCTTACACTCAACTCAAACTGTAAACGTTGATATTCAATGCTGTTTGCAGTTGCCAGTTGTTGATTCCGAGCCGCTTTAACCTGAGCTATATTTTTTCCCCAGTTAAAGATGGGAATTTGAAAGCCAATGTTAAAAGACTTCAGGTCGCCGGGATTGTTATATACTTCTGCAAAATCAATAGCAGTATCATTAAGGCCATATTCGGCACGTAAATTTGCTGTAAAACTTCCGTTTCGTTTTGCCTGATCGTATGCTTGATTAGCTTGTATTTCATCTAATCTGAATTGCAGTGACTGGCTGTTATTTTCTAATGCCAGAGTAAGTGCTTTATCAAAATTAAGATCAACGTCAGGTGCTGTTTCCGGGGCCTGAACTTCAATTTGTATATCATCATCGAGGCCTAAAAGCGCTTTAAAAGTCTCTTCTGCTCTTTGATAACTTAATTTAGCATTGGTAAGTGAAGCTTCTGCATTTCTGTACGCGAGTTCAGTTTGAAGTAAGTCGTTTTCAGCCAGGCTTCCTACCTCAAATCTTCCTTTTGAGATGTTATAGATTGAATCATTAACAGTAACATTAAAATCAGCTATCTCAACATTGATCTTTGAAATCAAAACATCAAAAAAGCTTTGTGTAACGGTAAAAGAAAGATCTTCAAGGTCTTCAACAAATTGCTTTTCAGCGATCCTAAACCTAAGAGGTTCAATTCTGTTTCTCCATTTCAAATTGTTATACTGGAAAAGAGGTTGGTTATATACAATACTGATTGGAGTGCTGGACCATTCATAGCTTTTCTCACCTTTGAAAATTCCTAATCTGTTCAGGCTTGATGTAACAGAAACAGAACCCCCAGTTGGAAGAATAGCCTGGTTGATGGAAAGCCCCAGGTTAGCATTTGAATTATTAAAACTTACATTTTGAATTCCTTCAGTGGTATTGACCGTTTGTGCCCCAAGTCGGTAATTTGGAATATTTCCTGCAAGCTCTAAACTTGGAAGAAGGTCGGCTCTGAACGATTTATATCTCCATTTAGAAGCAATTAAACTGAAAGTTGCAGCTCTGGATAGAGGGCTGTTATCTTTTGCTATTTCAATACTTTCTTCGAGAGTTAAGGTTCTGACAGACTGAGCGTTGATCTGAATAGTTCCAAGAAGAAGTATTACAAATAAGGAAAATAAAGTTCTTTTATTCATGTCTTAATGCGTGTACAGGGTCTTGTTGAGCGGCGCGTTTTGCAGGAAAAAAGCCGAAGACAACTCCAATTAATAGCGCCACGCCAAATGAAATGAAAATTGATATGGGAGTAACAATGGTGGCTATATCGGCAGTGGCTTCAATGGCAAAACTGAAAAGCATTCCGAGAATAATGCCTAAAATACCACCGGTAATACTAATGGTAAGTGCTTCTGTTAAAAACTGTAATTCGATGTCCTTTTTTTGTGCTCCTACCGCCATTCTGACTCCGATTTCACGGTAGCGTTCAACAACTGAAGCCAGCATGATATTCATAATACCAATCCCTCCAACGATCAAAGAAATAGAGGCGATAGAAGAAAGAACGATATTGAAAATTCGCTTTGTTCGCTGCTCTTGTTGAAGAAGCTGTTCGGGAACAATGATCTCAAAATCCACGACGTCATTGTGCCGTCGTTTAAGCATACGTGACAACACTTCAGCTATAGGGACGCTGTACTTAGTGTCACTTACTCTTACAATGAGTTTGTCCAGTTGATTGTAATTTCCATCTCCACCTTTTCCCGAACTGTTTGAACTCACCATCATCCCTCCTCCGAAAAAAACAGTAGAGCTTCCACCACTTAAATCTTTTTTTGTAAGAAGAGCGCGGTTTTTAAAACGAAGTAATACAGTTGTTGCAGGAGCAAAAATATCCAGATTGTAATTTCTGATTCCGAGACTTTCAATGTTCTCAGTAGACAGATCTCTCTTTTTGAGAACCCCAACTACAGTTAACCAAAGATGACCTACTTTGATTTTTTTACCTATAGGGTCTTGTCCTGCAAAGAATTTTGAACGTACGTCATAGCCTATAATACAAACAGGAGAAGAGCTTTCGATTTGTGCATCAGAAAAATTTGACCCACTTATTACTTCAAAATTATTGATGTTGAAATAATCATCATTAACACCAACCAGTTTACCCGTTCTCATTCGGGCGTTTCGAATGAAATTTGTTTCATACACAATTTCGGGGCTGACAAATTCAATTTCCGGTAATACAGACTGAATGCTTCTTAAATCTTCAAGGGTTAAACCGGGAGAAAATCTCTTGCTTTCTTCAGTAGCATTTTCTTCATCAATCTGACCTTCTTCCTGTTCAATCACCGGTTGAATAATCACATTATTAGTACCCAACAATTGCATTTGAGAAAGCACTTCTTGTTGAGCTCCGGTACCAATAGCCAGCATTGCTATTACAGAGCCAACGCCAAAAATTATTCCAAGAGAAGTAAGAAATGCCCGCAACTTGTTTCTGCGGATAGCTTCTATGGCTATATCAAAATTATAAAGAATTTTTTGAAGCACGTGGAATGATTAGTTGTTTGAGGTGATATCGTCTTTCAGATAAGATTTTGTTATTCCTGAAGTGTCTTCAGGCATCGACAGATATAAACGGTCATCCATCGAAACTCCGCGATGAATAACGGCCTCGTTTTCATTGATCAATCCAAGCTCTACCTGCTGCATTTTTGAACCAATACCATCTCTCAAAAATACAAAGCTCAGAGAATCCTGTGCATGAATAGTTTCTAAAGGAATCGAAATAGCATTATCAAGCTTGTCAATCTGGATTTCATTACTAGTGGTCATGGCAGGACGTAATAAACTATCCGTTCCTGCTATTTCAATAATAACTTCGTAGACTTTTGAGTCAGAGTTCGGACGCTGCTCACCGATATTTGCTACGCTGGTTACGGTACCATCCAGAATTTTACCCTGTACGGCATCTAAGCCAACAATTACTTTTTGGCCCTCTTTTACTTTCTGAATATCAATTTCATTAACATATGTAAGAGACTCCATAACGGTGAAGTCAGGAAGCTCAGCTACTATAGGATTCCATGCACTAATGTCTTCTCCAACAGTAACTTTACTTCCATTCCAGTTACGCTTATAGATCAACATTCCTTTATCAGGAGCATAAACTGTGAATTCGCTCATTAGAGTCTGAATTTTGTTAAGCTCGTTCTGCTTTTTTGAAAGCTCAGCCTCGATCTCACTGATTTTAGCGACAGCTTGTTTTACTTTAGTCTGATAGTTCTTCTTTTCCTGAGACAGAGTTCTTTTAGCTTTGTCCAGCTCAATTTCAGCTTGTCTTTGAACGGCAGGTGATTCATATTTCGATTGTTCAACAGCTATTTCACGTTCTTCAAGGGCATATTCGAGATTTATGAGATTGTCTCGGGCTTGAGAGAGTGTAAGTGTGCTGTCTAATTGAGCCTGAGTAACCTGAGATTGAGCTTGTTGAACCTCAAGTTGTGCATCCTGCATTTTGGCAAGTATTGGTGAGCGGTCAAGTTCCGCAACAAAATCTCCTTCTTGTACAATTGAACCCTCAGGAATCAAACGTTGGATCTTCATATTGTTAATACGAAAATCTCTAACACCCTGTGGTCCCTTAATTTCTGTTGAGTTCTTAGCTCTAAGTTCCCCGGTGCTAATTACCTCAACTACAAATTCACCTTGTCTTGGAGACGTGTAGAGTTCGGTTGTTTCATCATTATTGCCTCCGAAAACCATCCATAAAACCACAACGGATAGTACAAGAGCAATGGGAAGAATTAATTTCTTTTGCATAATATTGTAAGTTTGAATTCCCCTAATAATACGAATTTAGAGTTAGACGAACCTACTAATAGAATAGTTTTACAAAGTGAGGACTTTTTACAGGTATTATCAATCAGTCTTCCTGAAATTCGTCCTGCTGATAAAGTACTTCACCATATGAAATTTCTTCACCGGCCAAAACCAGTATTGTCGTTGGCAGTCCTTTTAATCGTTTCTGGATATTTCCATAGTAATTTAGGAAATTTTCATCGGGCTCTGCCATTCCCATAAAAATCAGATCGGTTTCTTTTGATGACTCATGAAGGATTTCATCGAAAGATCTTCCGTTCGAAACAATAACCTGAGCTTTTGCACCAGTCCTGAGTTTTCGGCTGATTTCGGTAAGGTTTTTTTGGGCATCTTCTGCTCCCTTTTCGGAGCCAACCACCATTTTAAGATATACTTCTGCGTCAAACCAGCTTCTGCTACTCTGGAGCAGGTAACCCAAAATCATCATCAACCCACCATTACCTTTCAAACCGCCCCACCAGATGTCAATTCTCTTTTTCTTGCCAAATCCCTTCTGTTTATCATCATGAACAATAAGAACATTTCGCTGAAGTCGATGAAAAGTGGAGATCATCTGGCAATAATCTTTTCGAATAGCTTCATTTTCGCTGTCACCAAGAATGATGGTATTGGGAACCAACGCTCCAAGTCCGTACGCTTCTACTAAACGTTCTCCCCCTTTAAACGGGTCGTCTGCAGTCAGAACTTTTACTAATCCCTGAATTCCTCTTTTAGCCAAAAACTCACGAATATTGTCTTCAATCGTGTTTTGATGTTCTACCGAAAATTTATCATTCGTAATTACCGTTGATACTGTTAACAAGCCACGGTTGTGAGTTATTGAAGAAGCCAGATCTATCAAATGCCACCTTTTAGTGGGAGCTCCGGAAAGAACTAACGGATTTGGACGCCACGTTTTTGAATCTTCTTCCACACGTATTCTTAGTAAACCGGCTCGGGTAATGGCCATCCAGATTCCGCGACGAACATCACCCCAGGTGGATTGCAGTTCTCTTCGCTCCAGCCAGAAATAAATGGCTAACACAAAAACAAAAGCTACAATCGTGGCTGTGGCATTGATCAGAAACATCACGGCAATACAACCAATTGCACCAACTATGGAAAACACCCAATGAACTTTAAATTTTGGCCTGAAAGATGGACTTCCAAGAATACGCTCTATTCCTGCAGTAATATTTAAGACTCCATATGTTGTTAGGAAAAACATGGTAAGAACAGGAGCAATAAGATCAAGATCTCCGAAATAAACTGCCGCTAAAGCGAAACCTAAAGTTACAATGGTTCCCATTCTTGGGGCGTCATCGTCACCTGAGCCCTGACCTAGAAAGTGCATCCATTTCGGTAAAACACGGTCGCGGGCTAAAGCCTGAAGTACTCTGGGTGCGCCCAAAATACTTCCAAGGGCGCTGGATAGTGTAGCCCCCCAAACACCGATCAAAATAGCATCACCCCAGTATGAGATCTGGCGCATGATCAAAGGATTTTCAATCAATGTTAAAGCGTCTGCCCTGTTTGCTAAAATAATGGGAAGTCCCATATAAATCAGATAACCAACTCCAACTGCAGCGAAGGTTCCCATAGGAATAGATTTCCCGGGCTCTTTTAGATCACCACTCATGTTTACGCCTGCCATGATCCCGGTTACAGCAGGGAAGAATACAGCAAAGACTACCCAAAAAGGTTCTGAATTTCTCTCGGCAGCACCCCAAAGTTCAATTTCTGTTGGTTCTATGGGTTTGCCAAATAATAGAGAAAGCAATGAAATCCCAATTCCGAACATGATAAAATATTGAGCACGAATTGCTGTTTTTGCAGAAACCAAAGCCAGAACAGTAACTAAAATTGTAGTGGCAATACCTACTAATTTAAAATTTAGCTCCGGAAAAACCTGAACAACACTTTCCGCAAACCCAACAGTGTAAAGGGCTACAGATAATGCCTGAGCTATATAAAGTGGAATTCCAATTGCTCCACCGGATTCGATCCCTAAAGAACGGCTGATCATATAGTAAGCACCTCCACCTCGAACGCGCTGATCCGTAGCAATGGAAGCAATAGAAAGGGCTGTCAAAAAAGTAATAGCTGTGGAAAGTGTAACTATTATAAGTGTGCCAATGAGTCCGACATTACCTACTACCCAGCCAAATCGCAGGTACATGATAACGCCGAGAATGGTAAGAATGGATGGAGTGAAAACACCGCCAAATGTTCCCAGGCCATCCTTGGAACTCTCTATTACACTTTCGGCCTTTGGCGCATTATTGATAAACGGAATTTTCATTTACCAACTGAGATTGAAGTGCGAATATTAAGCTGAGAAGTAAAGATCACTTTCTATTGTAATGAATTATCCAGCATTCCGGATTCCAGATCATATTCTGAAGCATATTTGGTCTCATCTATGATCTTTTTAGGATCGTTGTTTTCGTCAACAATAACTACGGTTGGTTTGTGAGACTTTGCTTCTTCCGGAGTCATGTCTGCATAACTGATCACAATAATTCTATCGTTAACCTGCGTCAGGCGGGCTGCTGCTCCATTCATACAGCAAATACGACTGCCTCGTTCTCCGGGAATAGTGTATGTTTCCAGACGGGAGCCATTAGTAATATTAAGAACCTGTACTTTCTCGTACGGAAGAAGGTTGGCGGCGTCCAAAAGGTCCTGATCAATGGTAATGCTTCCCTCATACATAAGGTTAGCTTCTGTAACTACCATTTGATGTAATTTCGATTTAAACATGGTTATTTGCATTCTTATAACCTCAAATTTCCAATATTAAGTTGTCGATCAATCTTGTTTTCCCCAAATAAGCAGCGATTGCTAAAACGTATTTATTTCCTGGGGAAAGTGTATCAACGGGTTGTAAAGTGTCTAATGAATACACGGAAAGGTAATCATTCTCAAAGCCTTTTGCTTCCAGCTCATCCTGTTGATGCGAGATCAATAAAGACGGTTCCATCACTCCATTCTGGATTTGTTGAGCAACGTAAGTTAATGCCCGGTATAAGCTGGGTGCAAGGGCTCGTTCTTCGCTTGATAAGTATGAATTTCTACTGCTCAAAGCTAAGCCATCCTCTGCGCGGCCGATTGGAGCCATCAAGAGTTCAACCGGATGATTAAACTCTTTTACCATTTGTTCGATGATGCGAAACTGCTGATAGTCTTTTTGCCCAAAAACGGCTACATCAGGATTTACAATATTGAAAAGTTTGTTTACTACCAGTGCAATTCCCTGAAAATAACCGGGGCGACTGCCACCATCTAAATGAACATTCAGCTCTTCAATATCAATGCTGAAATATTTTTTTCCTGAACCATACATAGTTTCGGTGTCAGGCATAAAAACAACAGCTACGTTTTCTTCTTTGCAAAGCTTCAGGTCAGCTTCAATGGTTCGTGGATATGTTCCAAAATCTTCGTGAGGGGCAAATTGTTCAGGGTTCACATAAATAGAAACAACGATGGCATCGGCATGTTTGTGGGCCAATCTGATGAGAGAAAGATGCCCATCATGTAGCGCCCCCATAGTGGGAACAAAAGCTACTTTTTTCCCTTCTGATTTCAGGTGATTTACCTGTTCCCGAATTTCTTGTATGGATTCTGCTGTTTTCATTTGAACATAAAAAGAGACGCAAATAAGCGTCTCTGAAATTTAATTTTGTCATTTCGACCGAAGGGAGAAATCTAAACTATTGCTTCTAAGTACAATTTTAGATTTCTTGGTCATTCGCCAGCGCGAATTCAACTCGAAATGACAAGTTAGTTAAACCGCACGATCCATATCAAATCCCTGAAGAATTTGTTTAATTCTGTTCAGGAATGCTCCACCATGTGCGCCGTCAATAATTCTGTGATCGTAACTCATTGACAGGTACATCATTTGTCTGATCGCAATTACATCTCCGTTTTCGGTTTCCAGAACAACCGGTTTTTTCTCAATGGCCCCGGTACCGATGATGGCAACCTGTGGCTGATTGATGATCGGCGTTCCCATGATATTACCCACACTTCCGTAGTTAGTTAAAGTGATGGTTCCTCCAACAAGATCGTCCGGACTTAATTTTTTGCTTCTGGCCTTAGTTGCAACTTCATTTACAGCTTCAGCGAGACCAACCAAATTCTTTTGTTGCGCTTTTTTCATTACAGGAACGATCAATCCGCCTTCGCCGCCTTCTCCAAGAGCAACAGCCAAACCAAAGTTGATATCCTTTTTAACATGGATCTCATCACCATTAACAGAACTGTTAATTAATGGGAATTCCAACATAGCTTTAATGATCGCTTCAACAAATAGAGGAGTGAACGTAAGTTTATGTCCTGTTTTCTTTTGGAAAGCGTTCTTGTTGGAGTTTCTCCACTTCACCATATTAGTAACATCTACCTCAGCAAAAGTTGTTACATGAGCTGAAGTCTGAACTGATTTCACCATATGCTCCGCAATCATCTTACGCATGCGGTCCATTTTGATGATCTCAACTTCACCTGATGGAGACTTGATATCCAATTGACCGGCAGAAATAGAACCGTCGCTGGACTTAGAAGTGCTAGTGGATTTTGCAGAAGTTGTTGATGGAGCTGATACTTTTCCGTTCTTCTTGTCTTCTACATATCCAAGAATGTCCTTTTTGGAAACTCTTCCGCCTTGACCTGAACCATCAATGCTTTCCAGTTCTTCCTGGCTGATTCCTTCTTCTTTTGCAATAGAGCGAACAAGCGGTGAGAAAAATCTTCCGTCACTTCCCATTCTTTGTGGTTCTGAACCCTCTGAAGAATCACTTGATCCATTACTTTGCATCAATTGATCCGGAGTTTTAGCTGCAATTTCTTCTTTAGATAATTTCTTTTCTTCTTTGTTAGCTGATGAAGAGCCGGAATCGGATTTTGGAGCTGATGATCCTGAACCCGATCCTTTGCCGGTTGAAATGATTGCAATCGGTTGACCCACTTCGATAGTGTCATTTTCCTCTGCTAAAATTTCTACAAGTGTTCCGGCGGCAGGTGAAGGAACTTCGCTATCTACTTTATCTGTAGAGATCTCTAAAAGCGTTTCATCTTCCTCAACTTCATCACCAACTGATTTATTCCAGCCAATAACAGTTGCTTCAACAACGGATTCCCCCATTTGTGGCATTATTACTTCGATACGTTCTCCGCCATCATCTCCACCACCGGAATTTGATTCTTCGGCAGCAGGGGCACTTTCTTTTTCTTCCGCTTCAGGTTCTTCTTCTTTAGCTTCTTCCTTTGCCTCTGGTTCCTGAGATGAATTTGTGTCTCCAACAGCATCGGCATCGGTCTCGATAATGGCTATAGGCTTACCAACTTCGATGGTGTCGCCTTCTTCAACTAAGATCTCAACAAGTGTGCCGGCTTCGGGTGAAGGAACTTCACTATCTACCTTATCTGTAGCAATTTCGAGCAGTGTTTCGTCAACTTCTACAGTATCACCTACAGACTTGCTCCACTCAATTACTGTTCCTTCCATTACCGATTCGCCCATCTGGGGCATTACTACTTCTACCTTAGCCATAAAAATCTTTTAATTTGATGCCTTAACGGCGGTTTTAGCTGTTTTTGCAAAGGACTTAAAGTTCTACATTATTCTAATTACTTCAAAATGCAGATAGTTCCTTTTATTGTTTAAAAAAGCGCTTTTAGAGAAGTTTTATAGAATGTTAGTTCAAAGCCTGTATCAAATCTTCAATGAGGTCATCCGGATGCTCTAAACCAACGCTTAATCTTATTAAGTTTTTCGGAGAATGAGACTGATCACCTTCACTCGAACGTCTGTGTTCCCAAGTGCTTTCAATTCCGCCAAGGCTGGTAGCTCTTGTTATGAGTTTAGATGAAGCAACTACTTTAAGCGATTCTTCTTCTGTTCCGTCAAAAAGAAATGAGATCATCCCGCCAAATCCACTCATTTGCGCTCTGGCGATTTCGTAACCTTGATGCGTTTCTAATCCCGGATAATAAACCTCTTTTACTTTTGGATGGTCTGTGAGGAATTCGGCGAGTTTTTGAGCATTTTCATTATGAGCTCGCATTCGATACGGAAAACTTCTGATACTTCTGCAAAGCAACCAGCAATCTTGGGCAGAAGGTACAGCACCCTGCCCTTGTTGTATAATTCGAATTCGATCAAACATTTCATCTTGTTTTGCAGATATAATTGCGCCACCTAAAATATCACTGTGTCCGGCTAAATATTTTGTGGTGGAATGCATAACCAAGTCAGCACCAAACTCAATTGGATTCAGGTTTAAAGGAGACGGCCAGGTATTATCCACACAAACTTTCGCATTGATGGTTTTTGCTAAAGCACACACCTTTTCAAGGTCGGTAATGTGCATTAACGGATTGGAGGGAGTTTCTGCATAGATCAGTTTTGTGTTCGGGCGAATATTATTCTGAACTTGTTCAAGATCTCTCATATCTGTGAATGTAAACTCCAGATTCCATCGCTTGCCAAAAGTATTTAGTGTTTTCCGGGTTCCGTGATAAACATCTTCCGGAACAATGATATGAGAACCTTCTTCCATTGCTTGGAATACACTTCCGATAGCTGCCATGCCGGACGAAAATGCTGCACATGCTTCTCCACCTTCTAATTCTGCGAGGACTTTTTCCAGTTGCAGACGGTTTGGGTTACTGTGTCTGGTATAAAGATAATCTCCATCCTGATGTCCGGATTCTGAATGTTCAAAATTTGTGGAAACTTCTATAGGAGGAACTACAGATCTCGACCCTGAAGTATGATCTAGAGATCCGTGAATGGCTATGGTTTCTATGTTTTTTGATTTTTTACTCATATCAAATCTCCCGAATTGCTTTAATACGTTGAAGTGCCGGCGGGTGCGAATAATTCAAGAATACATAAAAAGGATGCGGAGTTAAATTAGAAAGATTGTCTTTCGATAACTTCTTTAGTGTAGCGATCATATCCTCAGGTTTTCCGGTTGTTGTAGCGGCAAATTCATCAGCTTCGTATTCATGTTTGCGGGAGGATATCTGCATAAATACGGACAAGATCATATCAATCGGGGCGTACAACATCCCGAAGAAAATGAGGCCGGCATACACAGGCATTTCATCCATATAAAAAGCATCAAATAACCCCTTTGCTTGCAAGAAAATGGAAAGCACAAATAGCATAGCTCCGGTTTGAATTACACTAGTTATCATTCCTTTGATGATATGCTTCTTTTTATAGTGACCAATTTCGTGAGCAAGTACAGCAACTAATTCATCATTGGTGTGATTTTCGATCAAGGTATCGTACAGAGCAATACGCTTATTATTTCCAAATCCTGTAAAGAATGCATTGGATTTACTTGAACGTTTTGAACCATCTATCACAAACAAACCTTGCAGCGGGAAGTCTACTTTATCGGTGTATTCCTCGATGGCTGTGCGCAGCTCTCCCTCTTCAAGCGGAGTGAATTTATTAAACAATGGCATGATCCAGGTTGGTGCAACATATTGCATCACCAAGGAGAAAAGAGTGATGGCAATCCATGCATAAAGCCAAGCCAAATCACCCGTGTACATAAAGAAAGCAAGAATTCCGGCAAGCAATGGCATACCGATCAATAGCCCAAGCCCTAATCCTTTAACGAGATCCAAAACAAAGGTTTTTGGAGTTGTTTTGTTGAACCCGAATCGTTCTTCTATCACAAAAGTGGAATAAATGCTGAATGGAAGCGAGATCACTGATTTGGCAACCATCAAAACAGCGATGTAAAGTAATCCCGTAAACAGTTCTCCAAAACCCCACGCTCGTACAATTTCATCCAGCCAATTAAATCCGCCTGAAAACCAAAATCCTAGAAGCACAACAAGATCAAAACCACCGGTTATAAATCCGAAGCGAGTTTGGGTTTTGGTGTATTCCTGCGACTTGGCATAAGTTTCTTCGTCATAATCACCTTCAAATTCATCCGGTAATTCTTTGGATAATGATTTCAGATTCAGATAATTGGAAACCAGGTCGAGTATAAAATCCACCGCAATGGTAACGAGGATTATTATGGCGTAAATGTTCATTTAGATGGATTGTTTTTAGAAAGCATCAAAAATAGGGAAATCAAACTTCAGTTCCCCATCCATCATAATTTCCATTGTTCTTTTCAGCAAGTTTCTCAAGCCAGTTTCCAATGTCTTCTAATCTTTCAGAGGAAACAATTATCTTTTTAGAAGCACTACAACACCACTTATTATCAAAAGGCGATTTATTTACGAATGTTTCAAATTGAAGATTTATTAATTCAACCTCAGCATTTACAGCATCAATTTCGGTGGGGAAATACATAAAAAAGTCTACATGACGCTTTCTGTCAAGATCACCACCAAGTTTAGTGATGTTTTGAACAACAGATTTATCGATTCCTTTAGGGCGTTTCATATAGCATGAAATCAAAAAATCAGGATAAATTCAAAACTTTTGCCATGTAATTACATTGTAAGTATGTTCTGATAAACTTTTCGTGCTATGAAAATAAAGTTAATAAAGATTGGAAATTCTCAAGGAGTTAGGATTCCAAAGCCTATTATAGAAGAGAGTGGGCTTAAAGGAGAGATTGAACTTTTGCTCAGAGACAATGAGGTTGTGCTTCGCTCTGTGCAGGAACCAAGAGTGAGATGGGATACTTCTTTTAAAGAAATGGCAGATAATAACGATGACGAGCTTCTGGATAAGAAGGATACAGAGAGAAGTAATGATTGGGACGAAACCGAATGGGAATGGTGAGGAAGGGCAAATAGTTTTAGATCAGATAAGAACAGTAGACAAACAAAGGTTGATAAAAAAACTAGGATCAGCAAACACCTCCACTCAGGCTAAAGTTCTCGACGTTTTAAGAGAAATGTTTGCAGAGTTGGTTTTAGAGACAATAAGGCAGAAAGAAGGTGATATTTTTATTTATCTTAATTCTTTAATATTCTGATCCTATTATTTATGCCCGCCACACCAAAAAAATTCAAGTCTTCCCCCAAACGATACCATCCTAAAGGTTTAACCATTTTATACGAAGATCATGATATTCTTGTGATCGATAAATCCAGTGGTTTGTTAACCATGGGAAATGAGAAAGAATCGGTCAATACTGCTCATTATTTGTTGAATGATTATGTGAAGAAGGGAAACAGTAAGTCCAAGAAGAGAGTTTACATTGTACATCGCTTAGATAGAGATACATCAGGTGTTTTAATTTTTGCTAAATCAGAGCAAACTAAAAGATTTCTGCAGGACAACTGGGCTGATTTTACAAAGACATATCATACTGTCGTAGTGGGAACGCTATCAAAAAAGGAAGATACTCTCAGTTCGTATTTGGTAGAAAATAGTATCCATAAAGTATATTCGACAAATAATCCTGATGAAGGAAAGCTGGCAAAGACGAAATATAAAGTTCTTAAGGAGAATTCTGATTTCAGTTTGCTGGAAATAGAGTTGCTTACCGGAAGGAAAAATCAAATTAGGGTTCACTTGGCTGATAAGGGTTGTCCGATCGCCGGAGATTATGTGTACGGACAAAAAACCAAAGGAGTAAGAAGGTTATTGCTGCATGCCTCCAAGCTTTCTTGTACACATCCTGAAACAAAGCAACAGATGAGTTTTGAAGCGCCGTTACCTAAAGAGTTTGAACGATTGATGAAATAGAATCAGTTTTTAAGGATATTTAAAGGTGGTTGAAGTGATAAAATTAGTTTAATATTAAACTATTTAATATATTTGTATTGTTTTAAACAAGGAGGCAATATGAAACACAATAAAGGCTTACATCACATTTCAGTTTTAGCAGGAGACCCTGCGGTGAACTACGACTTTTATGTCAAAAAATTAGGAATGAGAATGGTTAAAAGGTCGGTCAATCAGGACGATCCTTCTACATACCATCTTTTTTACGGAAATGAAGCTGCTAATCCCGGATCAAGTATAACTTTCTTTCCATGGCCACGGGCTCATAAAGGAATTCCCGGAAGCGGAGAGTCCGTAAATGTTGCTTTTCAAGTACCGGAAGGAACAGAAGACTTTTGGAAAGAAAGGTTGAATGCTCATAATATTGAACACTCAGATATCTTTGAAGTATTTGGAAACCCGGCAATTCGTTTTCAAGATCCGGACGGACTGGAATTAGATTTAATATTTTCCGGTCTACCCAAAGAAAAAGTGAGTGCTTTTGAGACCACTGTTTCAACAGAATCGTCGATTCAAGGCTTTTGGTCAACACGCCTGAAAGTAGCTGATCCTGATGGAACTTCAGAGATACTAAAAGATGTGTTCAAATTTGAAGAGAAGGAATCAGAAGGAAAGCTAGCCAGATTTTCTACAGATGCTCAGATAGGAAGCAATGTGATCATAGAAGAATCGGATGATGAGCAAGGAAAAGGCGGAAGGGGAATCGTGCATCATGTTGCCTTTCGTGCTAAAGATGAAGAAGAATTAGCGGAACTCAGAGAAAAAGTGGTGGAGAAAGGTTTACATCCAAGTCCGATTATAGACCGCCACTGGTTTAAGTCGGTATACTTTCGTGAGCCAAGTGGAGTTTTGTTCGAAATAGCATCCGATGGTCCTGGCTATGCAGTTGATGAAGATTTTGAGGAACTCGGAGAAACGTTGATTCTTCCACCTTGGTTAGAGCCAAGAAGAAAAATGATCGAAGATAATCTGCCTGATTTAGGTATCTAAAAGATAGTGTAATGGAATTATTCAGAGTTGATAAAGAAAAACCGTTTAAAGGACCTCATCAGAATCAGAAAACTGCTTCCGGAGGAGTTGATCTTAGTGATGCAAAGTTTGCCATGATCATGATTCACGGACGTGGTGCTAGCGCAGAAAGCATTATCGGGCTTGGCAACGAATTTGAAACAAGTGATAAAATTACTTTCATGGCGCCTCAGGCAAGTGGATTTACTTGGTATCCGTATTCATTTCTTGCTCCGACAGAGAAGAATCAGCCGGGCTTAAATTCAGGCTTACAAGCTATTGCTGATTTGATCGTAGAAATAAAAAAAGAAGGTATTTCTAAAGAAAACATCTTCCTCCTCGGATTTTCTCAGGGAGCTTGTCTTGCGACAGAATTTGTTGCCAGACATCCGGGAAAATACGCCGGAGTAATTGGATTGAGTGGAGGCTTGATCGGCGATAAAATTGATCCGTCAATCTATTCCGGAGATTTAGAAGAAACACCTGTATTTCTTGGCTGTAGCGATATAGATCCTCATATCCCAAAAGAAAGAGTAGATGAAACAGAGGCAGTCTTTGAAAAATTGGGCGGAAATGTCACAAAAAAGATCTATCCGGGGATGGGGCACCTTGTCAACGAGGATGAGATTCAGCATATTCAGCAGTTGCTGAATTCAAAATTAAAGATTCAAGATTAAAAATTTGCTCTGAGCAATTTTTAATCTTGAATTTTAAATCTCTAATTATTTTTAATGGAAATTCTCTGGCTTGGTCTTGCCTACGTTTTTGGTATGGTAGTTAAACAACTAAAACTGCCTCCTTTAATCGGTTATCTTATTGCAGGTGTGATACTGTCAGCTTTTGGTGTGTCAGATGAAAATGGTCTACTCCACACGATCGGGCACTATGGCGTTATTTTTCTTCTGTTCACAGTTGGGTTACATCTAAGGATAAAGAATATTATCCGCCCGGAAGTGTTTGGTGTCGGAAGCATTCATCTTGTGATCAGCGCCGGGATCTTTTTGGTAATTGCAATGGCCTTTGGTTTTTCTGCAATTGAAGGCTTGATCATAGGGATACTCCTCGGATTTTCAAGTACAGTTTTAGCCGCAAAAACACTGGAAGCTCGCGGTGAACTGAATGCGTTTCATGCCCGTGTTTCAATTGGTATTTTAATTGTTCAGGACTTGGTGGCAATCACTGTTTTAGCTTTAACCGGTGGTGGAATACCTTCTGTTTGGAGTTTCGGACTACTATTATTGCCGCTTCTTAGACCTCTTCTCTTTAAATTACTTACATCAAGCGGACATGAAGATCTTCAGCTACTTTATGGACTCTTGCTTGCCATGGGTGGAGCCGCTTTGTTTGAGGTACTTGGGCTTTCCAGCGAGTTAGGAGCGCTTGTAGCCGGAGCGCTACTTTCAGGAACTCATGAATCGGATGAGCTTTCGGAAAAATTGTGGGGACTTAAAGAAGCATTTCTGGTTGGCTTCTTTTTGGAAGTGGGGCTAGCAGGCTTGCCTAATATGAATGATCTTCTCTTTGCAGGGGCTTTATTTGCTGTTCTCCCTATCAAAGCAGTTTTGTTTTTCTTTCTGCTGATACTGTTCAAGCTTCGTTCAAGAAATTCATTTATGGTGACCTTAACATTAACTTCCTTTAGCGAGTTTACACTAATCGCAGGTATGGTAGCTGCATCATCCGGCTTTATTCCGGAATCCACGATCATAGTTTTCGCACTATTAATAGCGGTTTCGTACACAGTGAATGCTCCTTTATCTGCCAAATCGAACAGCTTATGGAAAAGGTTTGAGCATAAACTCATTCCGTTAGAAAGAAATGTCAAACATCCGGGACAGCAGGTGGTGAGTTTGGGTGGAGCCGAATATCTTGTAGTTGGAATGGGACAGGCCGGATCTTCTGCTTACGACTATTTAAAGGAAAGAGAATACAGAGTAACAGGAATGGATTCTGATCCTGCTCAGATCGAATATAATCTGGGAAAGAAACGTCGGGTAGTTTATGGCGATGCTCAGGATGCTGAGTTGTGGGAAAACATAGACCTATCAAGCGTCAAGGCAATTATGCTTGCAATGCCTTATGCTGATACAAAAATTCAGGCAACTAAAATGCTTCGTGAAAATAAATTTACTGAAGATATCTACGCGCTTACTATGAGGGATGAAGAGCATCAGGCGCTTAAAGAAGCGGGAGCAAATGCAGTTTGTTTACCGCTGATACAAGCCGGAAGAAAACTTGCTGAAATAAGCATAAGTGATGAAGTTGATGGTTCAATGTCTCTGAATTTTGAAATGAATTCTTTTGAATGATTACAGCTTAAATATCAGAAATGAAGAATATCCGAAAGGAAACCTTTCTTCACAGAATATTCTGATCGAATATGGAGATTATGAATGTCCGTATAGCCGGTTGGGATATAGATATGTTCAAAAAATCTTGAAAGAGGATAAAGATTTGAAATTCATATTCCGTCATTTTCCTATTAAGAAAAAGCACCCACATGCTGAAATGTGTGCTGAAGCAGCTTTATGTGCTGGTGATCAGGGAAAATTCTGGGAAATGCATGATCTTATGTTTGCAGACAATCAGAATCTGAGCAGAGAAAGACTGGAAGAATTTGCTCAGGAACTCGATCTTGATGGAAGAAAGTTTCATGTAGATCTGGATTCACACAGTTTTTTAAGTTGGGTTCAGAAAGACTTCAGAAGCGGCGTTAAAAACCGCGTAAATGATACTCCGACTTTTTTTATGAACGAAACCAAGTATGAAGGTAAATTAGCGTACAAAGAGTTGTTGGCTTTTATCACGAATCATAAATTAAGCTGATATGTCCTGTGAACATGAAAATATGATCAAAATTACAGAGCCTACATCTCATGAATGTGAAACTTGTGTTCAGCAAGGAGATGAATGGGTTCATTTGCGAATGTGCATGACTTGCGGTTATGTGGGCTGTTGTGATTCTTCAAAGAACAAGCACGCCAGAAAGCACTATATGAGAAATGATCATCCACTAATAAGATCAGTTGAGCCCGGCGAAGACTGGAGATATTGTTTCATCGATAAGGAAATGCTATGAGCACATTAAAAGAATTTGCAGTTCAAAAATTACACAGTTTCCCGCAGTTCGATAATGTACCTGTGGATCAACTCGATTGGCTGGTAGAAAACTCCAGAATCTGTACCTACATGACAGATGAAAGGATCATGGAGCCGGGTACAGAAATTGATAAGATGTTCATCATACTGGATGGTAGAATTAGAATTCAGCTTCCAAGAGGAAGTTCGTTTACAAGCATAGGAGATTTTGTGACCGGTGATATTTCCGGGCGGCTTCCTTTTTCCAGAATGCAATCTACTTTAGCCCATTTAGTAGTGATGGAAGACACTACCATTCTTGAAACTCATGAAGATCTCTTTGTAGAGATCACAAAAAAGTACGAGCTGATCGAAGCTTTTGTTCACAGTTTATCGGATAGAATTCGAAGTTTTACCTCTCAGCAGCAGCAAAATGAAAAGCTGGTAGCACTGGGGAAACTTTCTGCGGGATTGGCTCATGAATTGAATAACCCGGCGTCGGCATTGGTTCGCGGAGCTACTGAGCTAAAGAAACGCTTGTCCCAAACGCCGGATAAGTTCAAATCTGTGATGAATATTAAGCTTACAAACGATCAGATAGACGCGGTGAATGATCTGGTGTTTAAAAAAGCGGGAAGCGGATCTTCAAATCAACAATCTTTAATGGAAAGAACAGCGCTTGAAGATGAATTAACAGATTGGATGGAAGATCATGGTGTAGAAGAGGGCTTTGAATATTCTGAGACATTTGCGGAGTTTTGCTTTAATACTAAAGATCTTGAATTTGTTTCTTCTCATGTAGAAGACGAATATTTGGCTGCAGTTTTAGGATGGATCGAGGATGTTCTTACTACAGAGAAAATGGTGGAAGAGATCGAAGACTCTGCCCGGCGAATTTCAGATCTGGTTTCTTCAGTTAAGACCTATTCTCATATGGACAGAGGAACGGATAAAGAAGTGGTGGAACTTAAAAAAGTCCTAAAGAGCACAGTTACGATGCTCAATCACAAAGCAAAGCAGAAGAAAGTAGAGATAGAACTGAATATCCCTTCTGATCTATCTGAATTCTATGGATATGTAAGCGAACTAAACCAGGTATGGACGAACTTGCTGGACAACGCAATTGACGCTGTGCCTCAAGACGGAAAGATCGAGGTAAAAGCTGAAGAGAAGAATAAAAATCTGTATCTGTTTTTTAAAGATAACGGGAGCGGAATTTCGGAGGATGTGCTACCAAAAATATTCGATCCTTTTTTTACAACTAAAGATGTTGGTGAAGGAACCGGATTAGGCTTAGATGTAGTTCATAAGATTATTGAAAAACACGGAGCCTCTATCGATGTAGAATCAAAACCGGGACAAACAACCTTTGAACTTTGCTTTCCATTAAATAATTAAATTAAGAATGAAAAAATTCAAAATTGATTCTTTTCATTCTTAATTTTTCATTTTGAATTCCATAATTCCGAAGGAATGAAGAAGCCTATAATTTTTACGATCGATGATGATGCTCCGGTGCTTAGAGCCATTACTAGAGACCTGCGTAGCAATTACAGAAAGGATTATAGGGTGATGAGCACTCAATCTCCGAAAGAAGCATTGGAGAGTCTGCCCGAACTAAAAAAGCAAGGCGAAACTGTTGCGCTATTTCTGTCAGACCAACGAATGCCCGATATGATTGGGGTAGATTTCCTGGAGAAAGCAAGAGCATATTTTCCTGAAGCAAAGCGGGTTTTGTTAACGGCTTATTCTGATACTGACGCTGCAATTCGGGCAATTAATGAAGTTCAGCTGGATTATTATCTATTGAAACCATGGGATCCGCCCGAAGAAAAATTGTATCCGGTTTTGGATGATCTGCTGGATGAGTGGCAAGCTAATTTCCGTCCTGATTTCACAGGAATTCGGTTAGTCGGATATCAGTATTCTCCGAAATCACATACAGTTAAAGACTATCTTTCCGGAAACCTGATTCCTTACCGTTGGTTAGATATTGAGGAAAAAGCAAAAGCCGCTGAATTATTAGAAGAGAATCAAATTGACCAAAAAGATCTGCCTGCCATATTTTTTGAGGATGGTGAATTCCTTACTAATCCTAGCCCGATTCAAATTGCTAACAAGCTTGGGAAAAATCCATCTGCTTCAGAAAATGTATACGATGTAGTAATTGTAGGTGCTGGTCCGGCAGGATTAGCGGCTGCGGTTTACGGTGGCTCGGAAGGATTGAAAACATTGCTCATTGAAAAGAGAGCTCCCGGAGGACAAGCCGGAACTAGTTCCCGAATCGAGAATTACCTTGGTTTTCCAAAAGGTTTGAGTGGTTCTGATTTGGCAAGACGTGCAATTACACAAGCCACAAGATTCGGCGTCGAATTTTTATCCCCACAAGAGGTCATTGATATCAAGCTGAATGATCAGTATAAAACGGTTTGCTTGGCGGATGGAAGTGAGATCAATGCAAAAGCGGTAATTGTAACTACAGGCGTTAATTACAGAAAACTGGAAAGCAAAGGGATTTCAGATTTTACCGGAGCGGGAATTTACTACGGCGCTGCAATGACTGAAGCACACGCGTTTAAAGACAAACAAGTCTACATCGTTGGAGGAGGTAATTCAGCCGGACAAGCAGCCATGTATTTGTCTACATTTGCAAAAAAAGTGTACATCACCATTCGGAAAGATTCGCTGGTTTCAAGTATGTCTTCTTATTTGATTGATCAGATAAACAGGACCGAAAACATAGAGCTTCTTGGAAACAGAGAAATTGTAGAGGCTTCCGGGAATGGTCATCTGCAAGGACTGAAACTCCTGAATAACGTGGATGAATCAGAATTTGAAGTAGAAGCAGATGGATTATTCATCTTTATCGGTGCAAAACCTTATACCGATTGGATCCACGATAATGTGATCAAAAATGAAAGAGGTTTTATAGAGACCGGAAGAGATCTTCAGCGATATGATGACTATTCCAAAGTCTGGAAATTGGAACGTCAGCCTTATTTACTGGAATCTTGTGCACCCGGAATTTTTGCCGCCGGGGATGTCCGTGCTGGAGCGATGAACAGAGTCGCATCAGCTGTTGGGGAAGGCTCCATGGCAATAAAATACGTGCATGAATATTTAGCGGATTCGAATTTGTGATTATGGTAAATATGAGATTGAATAAAAGTCTGATCTTAAGCTTATTTATTGCATTTGCATTTACAAATCAGGTGTATTGTCAAGAAGAAGGTCAGAAAGAACAAGCATTTAAAAAAGTACAAAATCTTGTAGAGTTTAAAGATACGGTTTCAAAGATCGACTCATTAAAACAATCAGGTCATAAAATAGATGTTAGCGTTGTAGCCATTTGGGAATCTATTTTACCTGAGGATTCTACAAGTTCTATCGCACTATACTATCTCAACGAGGTTTTATTTAACAAGATTGAAAATCCTATTTATCTGATTAAGTTCGATAAAATAAAGAATGAGATTGTCTCCGTTGAAGGGGTAGGTCAAATAAGTATCGAATAAATTTGACCTTTTTGCGATTGTAACCTGTTCTCCATTAAGTATATAGTGTCAGACAGATTCAAAAACAAATATCGAAATGAAACCACTCGATTAAGGTCCTGGGATTATGGGTGGAATGGGTCTTATTTCGTAACGATTTGTACGAAGAATAGAGAGAGGTTTTTTGGAGAGATAAATAATGATGAAATGTTTCTGTCTGAAATTGGAAAAATCGCAAACCAATGTTGGAAAGAGATCCCGGATCATTTTCCATTTGTGAAATTAGGAGAATTTGTTGTGATGCCTAATCACGTTCATTGCATTATCGTAATCGATAAAAAAGACGATGGCAGGTTTTCAAAATCTTATGTAGGGACGCAAAATCTTGCGTCCCTACATGCATCGAAACAGAATTCATTAAACAAATTTGGTCCTCAAACTAAAATCTTGGTTCCATTATTCGTGGTTTTAAAATCGGTGTCACAAAGAAGGCGAGAAAGATCAGAACTGACTTCCAATGGCAAGCCAGATACTACGATCATATAATTCGTGATCAGGAGTCCTTTAATAATATCTCTGAATACATACGAAATAACCCATCTCAATGGAAAGAAGACAGATTCTATTAAACATCGATTATTCTAGTGAACTCAGTTGCTTCTCCAACTCCTTTCCCCGCAAATCCTTTGCTATCACAAAACCTGAAGAATCAATCAAAAAAGTAGTCGGGGTAGAATAAACGCCATATTTGGTAGCAACAGGAGAATCCACTCCTTTCAGGTCAGAAACTTGTGGCCATGTAGTACCATCTTTCTCAACTGCCTTTTCCCAGTTCGTTTTACTGCGATCCAGAGAAACGGCAAGGATTTCAAACCCCTTATTTTTGTAATCAGGATAGATCTCTTTGAGGAGTTTATTTTCGGCTCGACAGGTTGGACACCAGGAGGCCCAGAATGTCAACAGAACGGTCTTTCCTTCAAAATCAGACAGCGAAATTTGATCACCATCTAAATCCGGAAGAGTAAAATCCGGGGCTTTGCTATCAACAGTTATCTCCTCGTAATTAGATACAAGTTCTTCCTTTTTCCCATCTATAGCTTGGTGTTCCAACGTGCCGTTAAACACTGAGTAAACGGTGAAAAACAAAGGATATTCAGGGCTTCTGAAATAGAAAGGAAATGCGACAGCGTACATTACTATCAGGCCTGCAGGAACCCACCACCATTTAAATTTCATAGTATTTTTGATGAAAGATAGAAAAGTTTACAATTCTGTAATATCACGAAAGAGTAAAATTTATAGATAGTTAGCATACTATTCCACATTTATTCTGTGGATAACTTTACTTGCTTTTACACTTCGGCGAAACTATAATGTTACGACCCACTTGTGTAATTCTTGTAATTTGGGACAAGAAGCATCCACCTGCCAACCGTAATTGGCTGTCACCACTCATAGGTCGCCTTAATATCATAAACGATAACTAACCCCGGAGGCGATATGCGTGTACTCGCTACTTCTCTCAAGAAGATTACGGCAATTTCTTTTGTTCTTACTCTTCTGATCTCATCTTTTGTACTTGCGCAGGATGTAAATTTCCGCGTAATGACCTATAACGGACTTAAACTTGACGGAACAGATACAGATCGTCAAAGTGCATTCCAAACCGTACTTCAGGCGTCAAACCCCGATGTTCTTCTTATGCAGGAAATAGTGGATGCGGCAGGAGCAGACCTCATACTTACGGCGCTTAATGCCGGAGGGAATCAGTATTCAAGAGCTACTTTTATAAACGGTACTGATACTGATAATATGCTGTTCTATCGAACTTCGATTGGAACGCTGACTTCTCAAAATGAAATTCCTACGGCATTGAGGGAGTTTTCAGAATATGTAATGCAGATCGGAGATAATGAGATCCGTTTTTACAGCGCTCATTTAAAAGCAAGTTCAGGCTCAACCAATGAGCAAAAACGATTGGACGAAGTAACGGTATTGAGAAATCATTTGAATAATTTACCGGCTGGAACTGAATTTGTTGTGGTAGGTGATTTCAATATGTACGACAGTAATGAACCCGCTTATCAAAAGTTCATTGCCAACGAAGCAGATAATGATGGTAGAGCCGAAGATCCACTGGCTTCTTCAGGAGGAGTTGGTGATTGGCATGTTAATGCTGCTTTTGCAAGTGTACACACTCAAAGCCCGAGAACCACGCAGTTTGGTGGTGGTGCTCACGGAGGGTTAGATGATCGTTTTGATTTTATTCTTACTTCTTTTGGGATTAACGATAACTCGAAAGTCGATATGGTTCCGGGAACATATACTGCTTTTGGTAACGATGGAAATCACTTTGATACTTCTTTACTGGACGGTCCAAACTCAGCGGTTAGTGCAACAGTAGCTCAGGCAATACACGATGCTTCTGATCACCTTCCTGTTTATGCTGATTTTGTAAGTCTAAGTAACGGTGGCGGAAGTAATCTTCCTCCGGTTGCAGAAGCGAATGGCCCGTACAACGGAAATACAACTTCACCAATTTCATTCAGTAGTGCCGGCTCAAGCGACAGTGACGGAATAATATCTACTTATGCTTGGGATTTTGGAGACGGAAATACAAGCACATCAGCTAATCCAAGTTATACATATTCGTTGGACGGATCTTACACTGCAAGTCTTACGGTAACCGATAATAACGGAGCAACAAACACTGATTTTGCTAATGTAACGGTTTCTACAGGAAGCGGCTCAGGAGCAGGAGTTGTATTCAGTGAAGTATTTTACGATACACCTGGAACAGATTCAGATGAGGAATGGGTGGAATTATATAACGGAACCGGATCAGCGGTTGATCTTTCGGGATGGACGATTACTGATAACAACGGAACGGGATCTTCTATTACTATTCCCGGGGGAGCCACAATTCAATCCGGAACTTATCTGACGGTAGCAACTAACTCCTTAGGGTTTAATGCTATTTACGGTTATGATGCCGATGTATACGGATCGCTGCCGGCGTTGAATAATACAGGAGATGCCTTAATCCTTGCTGATAACACTTCTTCAGTGGTAGACGCGGTTGCATGGGAAGGCGGAGCATCCTCAGGAGTGCCAGCCGGTTGGGGAAGTTCGTCTGCACCCTCAGCATCTACAGGAAGCTCAATTGTAAGAACGAGTGTAACTAGTGATACTGATTCTTTTTCTGACTGGAGCTCTGCTTCAGGAAATGGAAATCCGCAAACTCAACCTGATAACACACCGCCAATGGCAGTGGCAAACGGTCCTTATTCAGGCGATACAGGAGCTAATATCTCATTCAGCAGTGCGGGATCGAGTGACAGCGACGGAACAATTGTTTCATACACGTGGAATTTTGGTGATGGAAATACAAGTACATCAGCAAACCCAACTCACTCATATGCTCAGGCAGGTTCGTACACTGCGCAGTTAACAGTTACCGATGATGGCAGTGCTACCGATGTTGCAACAGCCGGCGTAACGGTAACAGATGTAGCAGGAACAGGTGTGCTGTTCAGTGAAATATTCTACGATACTCCGGGGACAGATTCGGATGAAGAATGGGTGGAGATCTATAACTCGACCGGAAGCTCACTCAGTTTAGATAACTGGACTGTAACGGACAATAACGGAACAGGAAGCGTTTATACTTTTCCTGCAAATACAACGATTGAATCCGGGACATATCTGACTGTTGCAACAAACAGTGTAGGGTTCAATAGTCTGTATTCTTATGATGCAGATCTTTATGGCTCGGTTCCTTCGCTAAATAATACAGGTGATGCACTGCTGTTAAAGAATAGTGCCGGACAATTAATTGATGCAGTAGCCTGGGAAGGTGGCGCTTCTGCGGGATTACCAAGTGGATGGGGAAGTGCTTCAGATCCATCGGCACCAACCGGGAGCACAATTCTCAGAACAAACTCAGGAACAGATACAGATTCGTTTTCTGATTGGAGTATCGCAGGTTCAAACGGAAATCCGGAGACACAAACACCTCCGAATTCAGCGCCAATTGCCAGTGCAAACGGGACATATTCCGGAACAGTGGGAACTGCTGTTTCATTTAGCAGTGCCGGATCAAGCGACAGCGACGGAACCATAGCCGGTTATTTGTGGGATTTCGGAGATGGAAACACCAGCACATCAGCAAATCCAAGTCACACATACCAGACGGACGGAACATTTACGGTTTCGCTTACGGTTACGGATGATGATGGAGCCACTGGTGTCGATGCAACATCAGCAGATATAGCTCCTGTTTCAACAGGCGGAATTGTTATAAGCGAAGTGTTTTATGACACACCGGGAACAGATTCCAAAGAAGAGTGGATAGAACTTTTCAATGCCGGAGGTACTACCATCGACATTAGTGGCTGGACCATAACGGACAACAACGGAACAGGCTCAAGCTATTCATATCCGAATAATGCGAGCCTAGCGCCCGGTACGTTCTATACAGTAGCATCTGATCGAAAAGGATTCAGAAAACTGTATAGCAAAAACGCGGATAAATTTGCGTCCATTCCGGCGCTCAATAATGGCGGAGATGCATTGGTCTTAAAAGATGGATCAGGAACAACCATTGATGCAGTAGCCTGGGAAGGTGGAGCATCATCGGGAATCCCAACTGGGTGGGGAAGCACAACTAGCCCTAGTTCAGGAACAGGCTCATCCATAGTTCGTGCAGATATATTTGTTGATACAGATTCTTTCTCTGATTGGACAACGGCTTCCGGAAACGGAAACCCTAACACTCAAAGTGACGGCGCTGTTTCAAGCAAAGCATTGCCTGAAGGGGAAGAACTTTTCACAGAAGAACTTCCGACAGAGGTTACGCTTGGTAATTATCCAAATCCATTCAACCCGACTACAAACATTCACTTCACATTGACGGAATCAAACAATGTAAGACTGACGGTTTATAATATGATCGGGCAGGAAGTAGCGGTACTGGTAAATGGGTTCAAGAAAGCTGGAAAACATGATGTAACTTTCGATGCTACAAATCTTTCTACCGGAGTTTATATCTATAGATTGGTTTCAGGCGGGCAGGTAAAAGTTCAGAAGATGTTACTTACAAAATAGGCTTATTACCCCTATTGTTGTTAGCAATCACGAAAGAGCCGGGGAACCGGCTCTTTTTATTTACCAATCTATTCCAATTCTGTCTTTGATATTATTTTTCAAAGAATCTTCGAGTTCTTTCTTTTTCTTCTCTAATTCTTTTTTCTTCTCTTCAACTTTTTTGATCTCTTCATTTACCCGGTTTTCGAGTTTTTCGTATTCTTTTCGAATCTCTGCTTCTTTTTCATTTTTAAAAGCCAGAAGTTGCTCTTTTCGGTTACCTATCTCACTTCTTACTCTGGATTCTATTTTTTGGCGGGCACGATCAACTTCTTTACTTACAGTGCTTTTAAGCGCATTCACAAATAGATCGTCTACATTAGAACGAACTTTAACTTTTAGTGGTCCGTCAAGGTTATCCACTAAAGCAGTAACGTTTATTTGATCGGTACTGGAAACAGCGTCCCGAATCAGTTGTTGAATTCTGTCTTTGGATGGGTTCTGTCCGAAATCAAAAGCAATTCCCTTTGCCTTGTACCCAATTTCACTATCAAACCTTTTGTCAATGATGCTTACTGAAGCAGATACTTCGCCTGTTCCTGTTTTTAAGGGGTAAGGAAGTAGTTCAGATGGGGAAATTTTTGAACCTTTTAACCCAAACCCATCATAAGTAAAGCTGATGGTTTCACGAGGCTCTTCGCCTAAATAATTGAACTCTCCGGTAAGGGTCATAGATCGGTTTGAATCGTCTTTTCCTCCAAGATCAAACCTGATAGGCTCTTTTGTTTTCTTTTGATCACTGCTGATGTTTGTGATCTGTCCGGCAAGCTGAATAGCCGTCTTTGTTTCTCCGGAAAGATCTATGTTCTGTATCCAGAGTTTTGGCCAATCATATTTGTCGCTGAATTTATAGTCTTTTCCTTCATAGCGTTCAATTTTGTCTTTATCCTCACCAACCAAACGGCTTCCATATTTTCGGGCTATTGCTACGTATTCCAAATACCCGGAATAATCAGCAAGCAGATTTTCACCGAAAAGTGACTGAGCAATATTCCCGGGATCAATGGTAGGGAGTTTGGCCATATTCATAGCACGCTGGAAATCAGCTTGGATCCAATTATCAATTCTACCAACACTGAACTTCGAATCTCCGAAATCTTCCTGAAAATCATTTTTTAAATTCACTGCTCGTGTTTTCAGGGAGTCTACTTGCTTTGCCAGTTTTTGAACATTTTTGATGGCTTCTATCGCTTTCTTAGGGTCTTTTATTTCCTTGATATCAATAGCATTGATCGTCTTTTCGATATCAGCTATTTCTTTGTTGATCCTTGTATTTGCAAAGGTGCTATCCCACTTTTGATAATTTTTTGAAAGCCCGTTTCTCAGCGAATCAATTTTGTCAGGAGCTTGCAGATTCAATTTCGACATCAAACTGTCTACATTAATATTTGTTTTAATGTTGGTGAACTCCATATTGGCATTTCGGGAAATTTCTGAGGTCACATCCCCAATAACCTGGGCAACAAAACTTGGTTCAGCATTTTTCTCTTCTTCCGGAATTTCAAAATAGCCGTCAGTTTCTCTTTCGGTATCCATTTTAAAATCTTTAAAAATAATATCCTCAACAATTACTCTTTCCCACCAGGTTGGCCAGAAAAGAAAATCCAACTCCATCTCTCCTGTTTCAAAGCTGTTACTCATGGTATTCTCGGGATTTGCAACCTGAAGTCTGTCCCAACGAATTTTAAGGTCGATCAAATCAATATCGAAACCTTCAATTTCAACTAATGCACCATTAGCCACACTGGCCTGATATTCAATTTCAGATTCAACAAAAGGATCGATACTTATCCAGCTTATTAAAAATCCTAATGCTGTAACAATTGCCAGAAAAATTAGTCCTTTAACTCTCATAATTATCCCCTTACCCTAACTACAGTTTGATAAACCGAATACAATTTAGTCCCTTTCAAAGCTTTTGCGAACTTGGTTTTCATAACTTTCTCATGAATATGTTTTCTGTATTGAACGACGCCAATTTTTGTGAGTGGAAACATCGGAATACACAAAATTACGGCACTGATAAAGCTTCCGATCACAACTGTATTATAAAACTTGGTAATTGCCCAGAGTTCGTTGTTATACATTGAAGTCCAGGTTTCCTGCCAATTTTCATTTTCAAGTATCCAGATTCCGAAGCTGTGAAACAGAGGATCAGCCAAGTAGGCGATACCGCTAAAGATCAGAAAAGCCAGAATTACCATACCGAGATTTACTTTCAGAGCAATAACTAAAATAAGTATCAGCAAATTATGGATTGATGCAACAGGTGTCATTCCTATGATCATCCCCAAAACAAAACCACCCGCCAGTTGATTAGGTGAAGCTTCTGAAGACAGAGCTTTAAGTAGTTTTGCAATATATTTTAGTAGCAGGAACATATTATACTAATGATTTCTAATTTTATTCGTTCCAATATAATCGAATTTGAGTAGTTAGATAAATGAATTCATGTTAAATTAGATATGATTTTTCTTTAAACAACCGATTTTATGAAATACTATCATATACTGCCTTTACTGCTGATCACTTTTTTTGGATGCAAAACCAACTCCACAGAACCAGAGCAAGAAATTATAGATCCGCCCCTTGAACCGACTTTTGCCTGTGTTGATGGATTAGCAGATGGGAAATATCCTTGCGAAAATATAGATCTTTTATCGGTAGTTACTCCTCAGGAACTTGAAGGGCTGAACAGAGCTGATACTCCAAATGTAAGGTTAAACGATATTTGGGGATGGACAGATTCTCAAACCGGGAAAAATTATGCGTTAGTTGGCTTAACAAATGCGATTTCTTTTGTAGACATTACAGATCCTACAGAGCCTATTGTAGTAGGCAGATTGTTTGAAAGTAATATTTCAGCTAAGTATAAAACACTGACAGATCCCAATTATGAAGCTTGTAAAGTTGGTATTGGTGATACAGAATATTCAAAGTCATTGACTGAAGGCTCAAGCTGGCGGGATCATAAAGTGTTCAAAGATCATCTGTTTATAGGAAGTGATGCTCAATCTCACGGGATACAGGTATTTGATCTCAGTAAACTGAGATCGTATAACGGTACTTTTATGGAGTTTAATGAAGATGCTCTGTACTCTGGTTTGGCGAACTCTCATAACGTTGTGATAAATGAAGAAACAGGTTTTGCATATGCAGTAGGAGCAACGAATGCAGATACTTGCGCATCAGGCGGATTACATATTCTGGATATAAACGATCCGAAGAACCCCGAATTTGCAGGTTGTTATGAAGATCAGGAACCACCGCGCAGAAGAAGTAACTCAGCTTATATTCATGATGCTCAATGTGTTATTTATGATGGACCTGATTCTGATTATTCAGGAAGAGAGATTTGTTTCAGTGCTGCCGAAAGATCTCTTGTAATTGCTGACGTAACAGATAAGGATTCCTTGCAGACAATTTCTTTCGCCACTCAGCCCAATATGTATTATGCGCATCAGGGATGGGTTATGGAAGATCAAAGATACTTTTTTATGAATGATGAGCTCGATGAAACGAATTTAGGGCGCAATACAAAAACCTACATTTTTGATATATCTGATTTAGATAATCCTCAATTCGTAGACTTCTACACGCACAACACTTTTTCGATCGATCATAATTTATATTTGAAAGGAGATCATATTTTCGCAACTAATTATAATGCGGGCTTAAGAATTCTTACAATAAATGACGCTTCTTCAGCAGATCTTTCATTATCTGCTTTTTTCGATACTCAACCGAATACCGATGAAAACTCATTTAATAGTGCATGGAGTAGTTATCCTTATTTTGATAATGGCATAGTTATAGTGAGTGATATTTCAGACGGTTTATTTATCCTAAAGCCGGACTTAGACTAATTTTTAATGAACATTCACATAAATACAGGGAAGCCTTAACTTTAAGGTATTATAATGATTGAAAGGGGTTCAATTCTTTGAGTTAGGCACTATTTTCCGTACCTTTTTTCCGTTTTTTACATTAAGAAATGCGTTCAAAAAAGATTGAACTAACTTTATCGCTACTTAAACATTTTTATGGATTTATTTGACAAGCTTGAGGGCAGACCTAGTCCTTTAGGACCATTTACATCAGAAGGCTACGGATATTATACATTCCCGAAATTAGAAGGTCCTCTTGGGCCCGAAATGCAGTTCCATGGTAAAGATATGATCGTTTGGAGTATAAACGATTATTTGGGAGTCGGGAGCAACCCAGAGATTAAGAAGATTGATGCTGAAGCAACTGCTAAGTATTCCCTGAGTTCACCAATGGGTGCTCGTTTAATGACGGGAAACTCTACCGAACACGAATTACTGGAGCAGGAACTTGCTGATTTTTCTCATAAACCTGCCGCACAGCTGTTAAATTTTGGCTACCAGGGAATTATGAGTGTTATTCACGCACTTACAGATCGTAATGACTTTCTGATCTATGATGAGTTAAGCCATGCTTGTATTGTTGATGGAAAGCAACTTTCCATGGCAGACAAATCAGTTTTTAAGCACAACGATATCGAGAGCTTTAAGAAGCAACTGTTCAGAGCGGCGTCAAAGAAGAAGGATAACTCCTCAATTCTTGTTGTAACTGAAGGTGTTTTCGGAATGACCGGAGATCTCGGAATTCTGAATGAGATCATAGAGCTCAAAAAAGAAGTTCCTTTCAGGTTACTTGTGGATGACGCTCACGGATTTGGAACACTTGGTAATGATGGTTCCGGAACAGGAACACAACTTGGGTGTCAGGATGGAATAGATATCTATTTCGGTACTTTTGCGAAAGCAGTTGCATTAATCGGAGCTTTCGTGTCTTCCGAGCCTAGAGTGATTGAGTTTTTGAAAGCAAATGTAAGAAGTCAGGTTTTTGCAAAATCACTTCCAATGCCTATTGTAGTTACTGCCAGAGAGCGTTTAAAAATGATTCGTCAAAACCCTCAGTGGAGAGAAAAACTGTGGGAAAATACAATTAAGCTACGTGAAGGCCTTCAAAAAATCGGTTATACAGTGTTGCCTTCAGAAAGCCCTGTAACACCGGTTCTTACTCAGGGAAGCACTGATCTTTGCCAAGACATAATGCGCAAGCTCAGAGAGGAACACGGAGTGTTTGTGAGTGGAGTAGCTTACCCGGTGGTGCCAAGAGGAACTGTATTGATACGATTGATTCCAACAGCGGCTCATAATGATGAACATATTGAAAGAACGTTAGAAGCTTTCGAAGCAATTAAGGACTATGTTTTCGCAGCTTCTGCTGAAATAGCAAGCTAAAATATTCTAAAGTACACCAATAAGTATTTGGTGTACTTTAATTTTTTAGACAGGTTTTCTAATTTATCAAGAATTCAATATTTGAATATCTTTCAATTTTTATTGAGTAAATAATATTCCAGTGATACAACGTTCTCAAACAATATTTTTAGCCTTATCAATAATTTCAAGTTTCTTAGTATACTTCACTCCTGTTTATGATAAAGCTATGCAAGATCCACAAATGTGGATTGGCTATGGACTGGCTTCGGGATTAGCTTTGGCGATGATTCTATCAATATTTTCTATATTTAAATATTCAGATAGAAAAAGTCAGATCAAATGGGTAAAAATCGCAATGCTGTTTCAGCTCGCAGGGATCGGTTTTGCTGTAGGAGTGCTTTTTTCTTTAGGAGGAATTGGCACCTATTTATGGGATGAAGCTATTGGAGCTGGTTTAGCAGTGCTTGGTTTACTCTTTCAGGGTCTAGCTAACCGTTCTATTAAAAAAGATCTCGAACTAGTCAGATCCATTGACCGCATAAGATGACTTCAGCTGATTCAGAAGAGACGTATTCTCCACTTAAAGTATATGGAGCGCTCTTTATTGGCTTAACAGCATTTAGTTTAGCTCCGATACTGGTAAGGTTTGCAGCTGACTACTCCGGAGTATTGCTTGCCACGATACGAACTGTTTTAGCAGTTGTAATTCTGGCGCCAATCTACATTTCGTACAAGCTGAAAAAAGAAGTAAGACCTGTCGAGTCCCGAAAAGAGCATATATTGGTGGCCATTGCCGGGTTGGCGCTTGGTTTGCATTTCATAGCATGGATCAACTCTATTTACTACACATCAGTTTCTTCAGCTTCTGTTTTAGTGTGTATCCATCCTATAATTTTGATTATTGCTGAGCGCACTTTAATGAAAACCACTTTTCGTCCGATAGTCTGGACAGGGGTTATTATATCTTTTATAGGCACCTTGCTGCTTGGTTATTTCGATTTAGATGCTTCAAACTCATTTCCTCAAGCTGGTTTAGGAAATACATTAGCAGTAACAGCGGCGGTGATATTTGCATTGTACTTTTTAATTGGAAGGAAGATAAGACAGAAACGAACCTGGATTGGGTATGTATTTCCCGTTTATGCTTACGCAGCAATTACATGTACAATTTTTTTGGTAGCAACTGAAGGAGTACCATCACAAATAGATGGCAGGTTGTTTTTAATCGGACTCGCTCTAGCAGTAGGACCACAAATATTCGGACATGGATCCTTAAACTATGCTGTTAAATATGTTTCAGCTACATTGCTGTCTACGTTGATACTGGCGGAGCCAATTTTGGCATCAATAATAGCTTACTTTCTATTTCAGGAATTACCATTACCTCTTTCAGTTATCGCGATGCTGATTATTCTGGTTGGAATAGGCCTTACTTGGAAAAGAAGAAGTAAAATTAGTGATTCTTAGTGAGACTGTTTAGTTCGCTAAAAGCTGTAGAGTCTTCTTTAAATCATCAACTTTAACCGGTTTAGATAAGGGCTGAACGTTATTAATATCAGAAGCGGTTTTCAGGTGTTCATAGGTTGTGTCTCCAGACAAGATCAGAACAGGAATTTCATTGTTTTCTTTTCGAAGAGCTTCTACAACATCTAAACCTTTCATTCTGCCCGACAAGTTTTGGTCACTTACTACAAAATCAGGATTTAAAGATTGTATTTTTTTTAATCCCTCTTCTCCGCTTACTGAAGTTTCAATAACATCATAACCTAGCGTTTGTAACATTTTTGATTGTACTATTGTCAGTAAATGGTCGTCTTCTAAAAGAATTACTTTTTTCATTTGGGAAGCCTTTATTAATATCCTGAAACTTTGAAACCTAATTCATTATCGACTAATGTTAAGAAATCTTAACATTAATTGTAAGTTTTTTCCGTTCCCTATATAAATACGGGGTTTTCCACTTTTTAGATTGAAAAACTCCGTTGCTAACGGAAGTATGCTTCCGCAATTGAAGTAAATTGTTTGGGTTTATCCAGAAAAGCGTAGTGACCGGCATCTTCAATGATTACCAAGGCTGAATTCTTAATCCCTTTTTCAATTCTTTCTCCCTGATAAACGGGGGTTGCATCATCATTTCGTCCCCAAAGCAAAAGTATATCATGAGAAATGAGGGGAAGACATTTTTCCAGATATTCAGTAACTGATTTCACAAAAGTTTCTCTCATCACACCCGAAAGTTGATTGTATTCACCTGAACCCAAACTTTTCCAGAGATTTGTCTGTCGTAATTTCAAAAGCGCTGGTTCTCTGTAAGATTGCGGAAGAATACTGAATGGGAGCTTTAGTGTCTTAGCAAGGTATTTTTTAAAATAAAATTTCATTGAGCGTTTTGGTTTCATCCCTGCCCCACCGGTAATAAGAACCTTTTCGATACGCTCCTGACCAAACTTTCGGGCACAAAGCTTCAGAGTAATTCTTCCGCCAAAAGAATGCACAAGCAAATCAACTTTGCCATCAAATTTATCAACTATAAATGACTCAACAGCATCAGCGTAATCATCAATACTCCATGAAGCACTAGGCTCAGGAGAATCTCCGAATCCCGGAAGGTCTAAAACGTAGGAAGTTCTGATGTGAACTAAAGATTTAGCAACAGGCATCATCACGCGCCGGCTGCTTCCCCAACCATGTAAAATTACAAGAGGTTTGCCTTTGCCAATAACTTCATAACTGATTGGCCGGTCTTTATAAATATATGATTCCACGTTTGCCATAATAGAAAGTAAACATCTCACTTAACAGGATCGAATACAAGTTGACTTGCTGATATTTTGTTCCCTTATTAGAATCAAATTATTTGTGTCATGAAAAAGTATAAAAGAGATTTCTTTTTTTGGATCGAAAGGCTCCAAATTACACGAAAAGAACGAATAGTTATTTCAGGTTTGCTAGTACTTGTCTTAATAACTGCAGCTCTTTCCGTATTTATTACGGAACAACACTCAACAAGCACAGAAAATTACGAAGCGATCCTAAAAGAATTCGAAGAAAAAAGTGCTGCAATTGAAAAAAGAAATAAAACAGAGGGCAGTAATTCGATTGGGATAGTAAAAACAAACGAAACAAATACGACCTTAAGCGAGTTAGAAATCAACATTAACACAGCCGGTATCGATGAGTTACAAAAACTGAAAGGGATCGGAGCAACATATGCACAACGAATTATTGATTACCGGTTAGAAAACGGCGAATTTAAAGAAGTAGAAGAACTCTTGAATGTTAAAGGAATTGGAGAGAAACGATTACAAGACATCAAAGCGTTTATAAAACTAAAGTGAAATATTAAGGAATTATATGCCAGACATTTTATGGGTAGACGATCAAATTGATCAACTTCGTTCACATATCATCTTTCTAGAAAAAAAAGGGTTCACCATTGAGCCGGTTACAAATGGAGAAGATGCTGTAACAATGATAAAAGAGAAGATCTTTGATATAGTTTTTTTAGATGAACAAATGCCCGGGATGGATGGTATAGAGACGCTTGAACAGATCAAGAGCCTGAACCCACAACTTCCTGTGGTTATGATCACTAAAAGCGAGGAAGAGTCTATTATGGAAGATGCGATCGGAGGCAAAATATCCGATTATCTCATAAAGCCTGTAAACCCTAATCAAATTCTACTAACTACAAAAAGGATTCTGGAACGCTCGAGGCTGCAGAATGAAAAATCTGCGCAAAGTTATTTAAAGCAATTTGGAGAAATCTCATCACGAATACATCCAAGAACAGGGTGGAAAGAATGGATCGATATTTTTAAGGAGTTGTCTAAATGGAAAATCGACCTTGAAACCGGAGATGAGAATCTGGTTCACGTTTTGGAAGATCAGATTCATGAGGCAAATAAGGAGTTTGGAAAATTCATTGAAAACGAATACCAAAGTTGGTTGTCACAAGAAGATGGGGCGCCATTATTGTCTCCGAAAATAATTGAAAAGTATGTGCAGCCTCACTTAGAAAAAGGTAAAAAAACAATGTTTTTCATTATTGATTGTATGAGATACGATCAATGGCTCACTTTTGAAGCTGTGCTCTCTAATTACTACAACATAGAGACAGATTTTTATTACTCGATCTTACCTACAGCAACTCCTTATTCGAGAAATGCTATTTTTGCAGGTTTATATCCATCTGATATTGAACGATTGTATCCTGAACTATGGCAACAAGGACAGGATGAGACTTCTTTAAACCGACATGAAGAAGAGTTGCTTCAACGACAGCTGGAGCGAGCAGGAATAAATGTAAATTTCAAATACGAGAAAGTTTTAAATGCAGATGAAGGAAAGCGAATAGCAGATAAAATGCAGAATTATACGCAATCAAAGTTTGCAGCTTTTGTATACAATTTTGTGGATACCCTCGTGCATTCGAGGTCTGATTCGGCTGTTATAAAAGAACTTGCACCTGATGAATCAGCTTTTCGTTCTATAACAGAAGCCTGGTTCTTACATTCAAATTTGCTTCAGATGTTCAAAACTCTGTCAGAGGAAGATGTAACGGTTGTTGTAACTACAGATCATGGCTCGGTTAGGGCATTGAGGGATACCAAGGTATTTGGTGACAAAGATACAGCGAAAAACCTGCGCTATAAATATGGAAGAAACCTAAAAGCCGACGAAAGTAGTGCGGTTTTCTTTATGGATAATCCTCTCGATTTTAAACTGCCGGTTGTAACAGGGGTAAATAATTACATTATAGCTAAGGAAGATTACTTTTTTGTGTATCCAACGAATTACAACAAATATCAGAATCGGTATAAAGATACTTTTCAGCATGGCGGAGCTTCCATGGAAGAAATGATCTTACCTGTAGCTACGATGAGACCTAAGTAAAATGATCTTTGAGAGTAAATCAGTAAAAGAGACTATTCAATTGGGAAGAAATTTTGCAGAGAAACTTAGTATCGGAGATATAGTTTGTCTGGAAGGAGATTTGGGTGCAGGAAAAACACACTTTGTAAAAGGAGTCGCTTCTTACTTTGGTATAGATCAGGAAAAGGTAAATTCTCCAACTTTTACACTTATCAATGAGTATTCAGGGGAAATTCCTTTATATCATTTTGATTGCTATCGTCTGAACAGTATTCAGGAAGCCCTGGAAATTGGTGTAGAGGAATATCTGTATGGGGCCGGCGTTTCCATAATAGAATGGCCGTCAAAAATACAAGAACTGATACCCGAAGAAGCTATTCAAATTGAGATCAAGCATAAAGGAAATTCAGAAAGAAGCATTTTAATTTCAGATCGTAGCTAAAGTGCCGTAAATTTAATTATGTCATCTACTAAAAAGCGAAGGCTGTCATATCGTTTAGATTTATTGCCGGTGATACTTCCCTATCACTTACGGGCAAAGAACGACCTGAAGAAAGGTGACCTTGTATATTACGGGCCAAGTCCCGAATACTATGGAATCGGCGAAGTAGTTCAGCTCGAGGAGAAAGTATGTGTAGTAGATTTTCGCGGAACTGGACTAATGGGAATTCATAAAGACGAGCTCCGTTCCAGCTACCTTATCCCGATTCATAAACTCAATCTCTCCAGAGTTTTAAAAGGTCAATAAACCAAGCTTAAAGAGAGATTTTAAATTCAAGGAACATCTCTCTAAAGCTAGTCGACCAATTTCCTTTGTCCCAGTACTTTTGTCTTCTCTTTAAAATTTTAATGACTTGGTCATTAATGGTATTCTTGTTGTATAGTAAAAGAATTCTTGAAACATGGTAACTTTCAAAAGCATAAATTTTTGAATCAAGCTTTTTTAATAATGATTTAACTATGTATTGAGGTCTTTCTTTTTCAAGTTTTTCTATAAGCGTTGGGAAATACAGAAAGTTTACAGAGTTAATCGTTTGTCTGTAAACTTGTGGAATTTTATCGGGATTAAATTTTTCAATAGAGTCCAGCATTAATACCAGGATAGAGTCTTCGGGGAATCCATAATTGGAATTTTCTGGGTAATCAATTAATAGGAAGTTTTGAAAACGAAGGTTTTTTGAAGTTGAAAGCCCTTCTGCAAATATAGAGGAAGCCTTTTCAGGGTCAGTTTCTAATAACCTTGTAGTAGTAGAGAAGTCGATTATCTTATACTCTAACCAAAATTTTTTAATAATAGAATCATAAATAGGATCATAATTTCTTACGACAGCTTCGTATAATTCTTCAAAATAGCCGATATTTGCATTCTCTTTATTTAAATGCGAATAAATTTCTGAAAGTAGCTGTTTGGATTTTTCATTCTTATAAGCTGCAATCGATTCATAATATTGTTTCTCCATAGCAGTGAATTTGAAGGACTCCAAAAATTTCCAAAAATCAGGATGAGGAAAATGAGAAATAGCTTCAAAAGCTTCTTCATTGAAGCTTAGTATATTTTCTGTGTCAGATGGATATCTGTATTTAGCTAATTCAACTAAAGCCATCAAATCTTTTTCTTTTAAAGCCAAGTACTTTACCCGATTATATGTTTCCGGATCTTGATCATTATTAGATAATGAACTGTTTCTGAGATATGATCCATATTCTCTGTCATAATAGCCGGGTAAATGATTTGAGTATAAAATTAGACTATCAATTATTGATATTTTATTTAGATAATAAGTTGAATCAATAGAATCGGTACTTAACAGACTAGATTTAAGCCGAGAGTACAAAAGATGACTGAGATGCTCCTCGGATCCTACATCAAAGGAAATTGTATATAGTGTTTTATTTGATTTAAGAACTCTCTTAAATATATATTCTAAACCGTTATACTTGTTATCAACAAGACCCCAGACTGAATATCCATTCAAGACGGTATTCTTATGATCTATAAGATGAACAAGTTCTTTATTTGAAGCCGTTTGTTTAAGAGTATCGAATAGTTGATAAAGATCTGATTCTGCTCCATACATTCCTATATATGGATATTCTAAGCTAGAATATTGATTTATTTGATCTACAATTTTCTTAGTATTATCACTTAGTTTTTTTTCACAAGAAATAAAAAGGACTGATAAGCAGATATAAATTTGAAGCTTCTTCATAGCTAAATATCAGTTTTTATAGAATGATATAAAAGTCAATAAATGCAACCAATCATTGATGGGATTATAAACGGAGTCATACAAACTTCAGCACTCGAATGGACTGCGGTAATTTGTGGAGTAGCAAGCGTGATTTATTCCATGCGAGAGAATATCTTGGTTTACCCTACCGGAATTATCAGCGTTCTTATCTATGTGTATCTGGCATTTGAATACAAGTTATATGCCGATATGGGAGTTAATGGATATTACTTCGTGATGAGTGTGTATGGCTGGTACTACTGGACAAATACCGATGGTAACAAAGATCAGGTTCCTGTAACTATCAATTCCTTAAGAGAGAACTTTTATTCAGTGGGAATTCTGGCAGGAAGTTTTGGGATATTGGTTTTTGTACTCATCAACTTTACCGATAGTGATGTTCCTTTTTGGGACGCAACGACCACTTCGTTTGCAATACTTGGGATGTGGTTAATGGCTCGAAAAAAGCTGGAAAACTGGATAGCCTGGATCATAACAGATCTGATCTCAATACCACTATACTTTCATAAAGGATTGGTACTAACGAGTTTCCAATTCCTGATCTTCACTGTTTTGGCAACGATGGGCTACTTTGCCTGGAAGAAGTCATTGGAAGAAAACCATCTTCACTCTCTGAAATAAAGAAGGGAAGTCATCCGACTTCCCTTCTTAGAATCTGTGCTGATCACAGTTATAAAATTCTATTGCTTTAAATAGAAAGCTGCTCTTTTGCTTTATCAAAGAATGATTGATCAACGACGATACGACCGCTGTTCTCATCAATAATTACTTTATTCATTCTGCGAACTTCCACCTGAGTTTGTGGAGGGAGAGCCATGCCGAATGCGGCGCCTCTGTCCATAGCTACAACAGCGATGCCATTGTTAAGCCCATTTCTCAAGCGGTTGTAGTTACGCAGGTAACGCGCATCAACTTCTTTTTCTACTTTCTTTCTTTCTTTAAGAAGTTGTGCTTCTTCGTCTTCAGTAGATTTCGTAACAGACTCAAGACTGCTGCTCTTTTCTTCGAGTTCAGCTTTTGCAGCGTCAAGTTCAGCTTTAGCCTCTTCGATTTCAGGCCCGATCGCTTCTTGTCTTTTGTCGATCTCTTCAATGCGGGAAGTAGCATTTTCTACTACATGCTTCTGAGCTTCAATTTCTTTCGTAAGTGCGTCATACTCACGGTTATTACGGACAGCAAGTTGCTGATCTTCGTATTTCTTTGTTTTCTCTTCAGAGCTTGCTAGTTCAAGCTTAAGGTTGTCATATTCTACAATAAGATCTTTCTCTTCTTGCTCAAGTTTTGACAGACGAGCCTCTTTACGAGCAATATCTGTTTCAATATCAAGAATCTCTTCCGGAAGATCGCCTCTTAGCTGTTTAAGCTCATCTATACGGCTGTCTATATATTGTAAATTTGCTAGTTGTTGAAGTGCTTCTTTCATGGATTGCTTTTCAGCTTGGTTGAATGGATTGGGGTTTATGTTCCGATACATATGTTTGCATCGGATTGGTTACAACTTTAGTAACGGATACACTAAGGTTGTCGAAAGCCTCGGTTAACTCTTTTCTTAAAGCTTCAGCTATAGGAAATTCGCTTTCATAATGTCCTACATCTACTAATAAAAAATTCTCTTGTTCTGTAAAATATTCATGGTATTTAATATCTGAAGTCACAAATGCATCTGCACCGCTTTTGATAGCTTTGTCTTTAAGAAATACACCAGCGCCACCACATACCGCAACGGTTTTGATACGATCAATATCACCGGAAAAGCGGATAGCTTTTACATCCAAAGCTTGAGAGACTAAATGAAGGAATTCATTCTTTCCGAGTCCCTCTTCAGGATATTTACCGATTACGCCCATTCCAAAATTATTGGAAGTTGAAACAAGATCTGTAACCTGAAGGGCTTCTTCTTTCAGCAAACCTTCTTTCTTCAATCCTTTTCTTAGCGCTGGTAAATGGTGTTTATCAATAGTTGCTTCAAAGCATCTGAGATCACTTTCTCTGCTCTCTACGCTATAATGATGCACATCTTCAGCTGAATAATAATTCAATAACTGAACCATGGAATCACTGTTCTCCACAGAGCTTACAAGACTTATTTTTTTGCTGATGGAGTAATTCTTTGTAAGAAAACTCAGATCATCAAGACCGAGCATGTTTGCAAGAACAAAAGAAACGCCATCAAGTGCTGCGTCAAGGTTTGTGTGAGCTACAATTAAACCGATATCATTTTTAATCAGTTTGTAAATAATACGGCCTTGTTCATTGGTTGGATTAATACTACCAATTTTGCCGAAAATGAGCGGGTGGTGCGCTACAATAAGCTCACAATCGTTCTGAATAGCCTCGGCTACAATTTCATCAGTAACATCTAAACAGGTAAGTACATTTGTTACGAGAGAATCAGGATCTCCTACAAGAAGTCCGACATTATCGTAATCCATTTTAGTGCCCGGAGGAGCCCACTGATTCAAAAAGGTGGAGATATGTCGGATTTTTGTTGCCATTTATCTTTTACCTTTTGGAATGATTAGGATAAATTGGACCGACAAGGGCGCTATTAATTTGTAGAAAGTCAGTTTGTACAATAGAAGTTAATTTAGGCTTTCTTTGAGCTTCCAAAAATAAGGGTAATTTTTGAATGATAAAAGCCTAGATTGCTGTTATTAATGTAAAATTAATGTGAAAAGCAGAATTAGAATGGAAAAATCACAAATTTGTGAAAATTTAGAGCGAGTAAAACATAAAATAAGGGAAACTTGCAACAGAATTGGAAGGGATAGTTCAGAAGTTATGCTGGTTGCAGTAAGCAAAACCAAACCAACTTCTTATATTGAAGAAGCATTAAGTTGTGGTCAAATTCAGTTTGGTGAGAACCGAATGCAGGAGCTTGAAGAGAAGATGGAAGAGCTCAAGGAAAAAGACATTTCCTGGCATATGATTGGAAATTTGCAAACCAATAAAATCAAACTTATTGCTGACAAGGTGAATTGGGTTCACTCCATAGAAAAGTTAAAGTATCTCAAAGAATTCGAGAAAAGAGCTGGTGGTAATAAAATTGAAACACTTATACAGGTTAATATCAGCGGCGAAAAACAAAAAGGTGGAGTTGAGCCGGAAGATTTAGCCGGAATTCTGAAATCTTCTACTGACTTTGAGCATGTTACGGTTTGTGGGTTGATGGGAATGGCTACTTTTACAGATGATCCTGAAGATGTGCGCCATGAATTCAAATTGCTGAAAGATCTTTTCGATGAGCATCAGAAGTATAACACAGGAAGTGTTAACCTCCGGGAATTGTCTATGGGAATGAGCAGCGATATGGAAGTTGCTATCGAAGAAGGAGCAACGATGGTTCGGGTAGGAAGTGAAATCTTCGGGGCACGAAACTATGATTAACGATTCCCGTAGTCGGCATTGTATTATTAATTAAAAAAGGGGCATTATGTTATTTGGATTACCTTGGTGGGCACTTATCCCAATTATAGCTGTTGCAGGCGGGCTTTTTATTGAGTACCGAAAACAGGAACTTAAAGCCGAAGAGAAAAGAATGGCAAGCTCAAAAGAAATACATGAGCTTCGTAAAATCATTCATAACCTGAAATCCAGAATAGAAAAGTTAGAAGGTTCTGTAGGTGCTTCTCAATCCGGGACGAAAAAAAATGTACCATTAGATGACATAGAGATAAAAGATGAGTACTATTCGGAAGAAGATGAAGACTCAGCAACCCGAAGTAGAGTTCAAAATTAAGAGGAAATTATGACTGAAGAAGAGTTTATAATCTCGATAGTAGCCATCGTTTTTGGAACGGGATTTTCAATATTCCTTTTTTGGGGTTTTTTCAGCCTGATCAAGTCATGGATCAATAGAAAAAGCGGGACTTCTCAGGGGGAAATAAATCCACAATTCTTTAAAGCATTAGGCGACTTCAAGAAAAGTACCGAGCGCAGAATTTCTAATCTGGAATCAATTGTGGCAGATCTAGAAGAAGAAAAGATAAGAATTCCAGAGGCTTCGGATGCCGGAGAAATTGAGATTGAAGAAAAGGAAGTCAGGTCTTCTGATGAAAAAGAAGATGATTCTAATCTGAGGAACATGTTAAACGAATAAGTGTTATTTTATTAACTGATAAGATTACCCTTAAAATATTCGTGCAATGAAACTTACCCCTCTTGAAATTAAACAACAGCAGTTCGAAAAAACCCTGCGCGGTTTTGATGTTGCTGATGTTCAATCTTTTCTGACGCTGGTTTCGAACGAGGTTGAGCATTTGCTTAACAAAAACAAAGAACTTGAAGATCAGATCGATAAGCTAAACGATCGTGTTCGCCATTATGAGCGTGTTGAAGAAGCACTTCATGAAACACTGCAAACCACCAAAGAATCAGTTGCTCAAAAACTGGATGGAGCAAAAGCTGAAGCTCAAAACAAGATCGATAAAGCAGAGATGCAGGCTGAGGGCATTCTAAAAGAAGCCAACCATCAAAGGCAGCAAATTCGCCAAAACATTCAGCGGTTATTAGAAAAAAGAGAAGAGATTATAGCAGGGATGAATTCTTACCTGGAAAACTCTCAGGAATCACTATCAAAATTTGGTAAAGATGAGTTGGGTATTTTTAATTTACCCAAAGAGGATTTACAGGTGGCACAAGATTCGGCTGAAGAAAGAAAGCCTCGTTTTGAACTCGATGAAGAGGAGCCTGACACCGAAGAGACGAAGAGTAAAAAAGAAGAGGAAATAGATCTCTCCTTACCTCCCGGTACAGAGCATCTTGATGATATCCTCGACGAAATAGACTAACAATATTTTAACTGACTATGGCATTAGACACTGTTGAACAATTTCGTTCAAAAAGAGACGAAGCGCTAAATTTTATACAATCAAAAACAGATTTCCAACCGGAATATCTGTTGATCCTAGGAACCGGTTTAGGTCAACTGGGCGATGAAATAGACGTTCAGGATTCTATCAGCTATGATGATATCCCTCACTTTCCGGTTTCTACGGTTGAAAGTCATGCAGGAAGATTGCTTTTCGGAATGTTGGGTGGTAAAAAAGTAGTAGCCATGCAAGGGCGCTTTCATTTTTATGAAGGATATACCATGCAACAGATTGCATTTCCGGTAAGAGTAGCTAAAGCTCTTGGTGCGCATAGTCTTTTTGTAAGTAATGCCTGTGGCGGTATGAACCCCAATTTTGAAGCCGGTGATATTATGTTGATCACCGATCACATTAACTTTTTAGGCGACAATCCTTTGATCGGCCCAAATGATGATGAATTGGGACCTCGATTCCCGGACATGAGTGATCCCTACACTTCGCGATTGAGAGAAATTGCTCAGAATGTTGCGCTCGATAATTCTTTAAAAATGCACCAGGGAATCTATTTAGCTATTTCGGGACCAATGCTCGAGACCAGAGCTGAATACAGATACATGAGGCAGCTGGGAGCCGACGTTGTTGGCATGAGCACAGTTCCTGAGGTAATAGCGGCAGTTCATATGGGAATGGATGTGCTTGGAATTTCAGTAATTACTGATGAATGCTTCCCGGATTCACTAAAGCCGGTAGTGCTTGAAGAGATATTTGCAGCGGCTGCACAGGCCGAACCTAAAATGACACAAGTAATAATTGGAGTATTAGAACGACTTTAGCCAATTTTTATCCACAAAAAGCGTTACTTTTCCACGTACCCTTGCGTGAATGGATAAAATTTCTTTTCTATGAACAACCCACACATTTGCGAGAAAATATATGAGCATGGATGGATTTAACGGCGAACTTTGGAATGAATTTCAATGGGAAGCCCATCTTAATGAAGTAGAGAAAAAAAGCGAGCAACTTAGAAAGTTTATTGAGTCTGATGTAAAAGGAAATGTGCCAAGATGGATCACTCTTCTAAAAGAAAGTCTGAGTGAAGATGATGCTTTTGAAGCATACGTAGAAGAAGAACTGTTGATGGACGAAGCTTACTTTCCTGAAGATGAAGATGACTGGGAAGACGAAGATGAATTTGATGACGAAGACTTTTTGTTTGGTCTTGATGAATTCGACGATTTTCCGGACGCAGACGAAGATGATGACTTTGATGCAGGAGAAGAGTGGAAAAGCCTAAGTGAAGATTTTGCTCTTTCGGATAATGGTTCGTTAGACAATCTCGGATTATTCAGAGATGCACGTTTCTACGCCGTTGATATTTTAAAATGGGCAGAATCAGTTCCTCCGAAAAATCAGGATAAAGTATTTCTGGAGTTTGTAGGTGACAGCTTAAAAATTGCTGCAAAATTAGCCGGTGGCTACTCTTTTGGTTTCGAACAAGAGTTTTTAGGAGCTAATATAGCTTACACAAAAAAGTCACTTAGATTCGCAAACCAATCATTAGAAATGATGCGAAAGCTTAAAACCAAAGCCTATTTTACCAAACAAAGCTACGCTGAGTTTAACAGTCGCTTATTTGAATTGAGAAATGATATCGGTGTGTATGTGCAAGACCTCAGAGATCGTTTCAATAACTCTGTTGATTGATTTAGAGGTCAATCGGTCCTTTTAACGAGATTTTGAATACATTCATCGAATAAAATTTATCCCGGTTCCATAGTTTCTTTTCTTTGATTTGCAATCAAAAACAAATCACACAATTATGAAATCGTTAGTAAGAAATACCATTTACCTGTCTTGTATTCTGATTCTATTCTCAGGGTGTTTTCTTCAATCTTTACACCCTTTAATTACCAAAGAAAAGGCTGAACTAATTGAGGGATTGGAAGGAAGGTGGGAAACGGAAGATTCCCGATGGACATTCTTCAGAGATTCGAAAGATATAAAGAACATATCTCTTAGCGGGTTAAGTGTTTCAGGTGATATGAAGTTTAGTTTCGATGAAGGAGATGGTCTTTCAAGAGATGACAAAGGTTATTTCGTTATTTTCGAAGATCTGAATAATGATATTCCTGATTCAGTGTTATTAGAAGGAAGAATCGGTAGAATTAATGATACCTATTACATGGACATCACCGTTTCTGATATTTTTCGGGATGTTGATTTCGAGAATTATCACCTATTTCCCGTTCATACATTTTCGAAAATCAAAATCAAAGGTGATAATCTGAATATTGAGTTATTCAAATCTGACTGGATATCAGATCTGATCCAGGAGAATCGCGTGAGAATTAAACACGAGACAATTGGGGAAAATGTGTTGATCACTGCATCTTCCGAGGAGCTGAATAAGTTCGTAAAAAAATATGGTCAAGATGAAAAAGCTTATGAAGAGCCGATTAACTTGAAAAGATTCCGTAATGAGCTTTAAAAGGAAAGTGTTGAGCCAAATTGTCCAGAATGCAGTATTCTGGACAATTTCTTTTGCCATAACATTAAACCTTTTTTCCAGAGGGGATGAGATCAGAAAGATCGACTGGATCTATACGTTTCTGTTTCATATTCCATTTGTGGTAGTAGTAAGTCTTAATATGTACCAGACTATTCCGAATATTCTAAAGAAGTATAATATTTGGTACTATCTCTTTTTAATGATTTTTGCAGGTTTTGGAATTGTACAAAGTGTTTACAGTTTATCATATGGTCCCATAGCAGAATTCTTGTTTCCTGAATTTTATTTTGTAAGAGTTTATTATCCGTTGGAACTGTTTGGTATTATGGCTATTTATGTCACCGCATCAACTTTGATCGAGCTTTCAAAATCCTGGTTCAATAGAAAAGAAAAGGAAGTGGAAATCGCAAAGCTGGAAGAGGAAAAAATAAAAAGTGAGCTAAAAGCTTTACAAGCTCAGATAAACCCACATTTTCTGTTCAACAGCTTAAACACGATCTATGGTGAAGCGTTAAAAAAAACAGACAAAGCTCCTGAAATGATCTTAAAACTATCTGATATTCTGAGATATGTTGTTGAGAACATGAATAAAAATGAAGTTCAATTAGATCAGGAAATAGAATACATAGGGAAATTTATTGATCTTCAAAAAGAGCGACTGAGTAATCCGAATAGAGTCATCTTTGTAGTAAATGGAAATGTTGAAGACCTAAAAATTCAGCCACTTTTATTGATCACGTTTATTGAAAATGCCTTTAAGTATGGTTCGGTTTCAGGATTAAATGAAAGAATAAAAATATCGTTGGCAGTAGAAGACAAAATTTTGGAAATGACTGTCGAAAATGCTCTTAATGAAATTGAAGTAATAGGAGAATCCGAATCATCCGGAACAGGATTGGCTAATACCCAGAAAAGACTGGAGTTTTCATATCCGGGTAAACATAATCTGGATATAAAAAAGGATGACGGTACATTTAAAGCAGCACTTAAAATTGATCTCTCATGATACGTTGTATAATTATTGAAGACGAGCCAGTAGCGAGAGATGTTCTTAAAACCTACGTTCAGGATACACCTTCCTTAGTATTGGTTCGTGAATTTGAAAACGCAGTTGACGGTCTGGCATTTTTACAAAAAGAGTCGATTGATCTGATCTTTCTGGATATTAACATGCCAAAACTTTCCGGGATTAGCTTTCTGAAAAGTCTGGATGATCCTCCCAAAGTAATTATTACAACAGCTTATTCCGAGTATGCTCTGGAAGGATATGAATTGGATGTGGTGGATTATCTGTTGAAGCCGTTTTCTTTTGAAAGGTTCCTGAAAGCAGTAAATAAAGTGACTTTAAAGAAATCCGAAATAAAAGAAGAATCTATCACCGTAAAAGCGGATGGAAAACTATTCAGAATCAGTTTGTCTGAGATCTTGTATGCAGAAGCATTGGGGGATTACATTACTCTTTATACCGAATCACAGAAACTTACATTTAATAGTACACTAACTTCATTTATCGATGAGCTTAACTCTGCAAAATTTGTGAGGGTTCACCGTTCCTATGCAGTTTCTCTTACAAAAATAAATTATGTAGAAGGGAATATGATCTCGATCAAAGAGCATAAAATTCCAGTCGGGAAATCATATAAAGAAGAATTCAGAAATAGATTTGAGGGATAGAAAAAAGCCACTTCAATTACTGAACTGAAGTGGCTTTACGTACACCCGGAGGGGTTCGAACCCCCAACCCCCAGAGCCGAAATCTGGTACTCTATCCAATTGAGCTACGGGTGCATTTTTTGGACTCCAAATATAGGAAACATGTATCTCTTTTACACGGCTAATCACAAAAGAGAATACCTAATTTGGGCGATTTACAGACTTTAGTGGTTCTATTAGTTTTATAGAAACCTTAAAAAAGTTTCTTAGTCATGAAGTTAAAATATTCGATCTTATTAGTTACTCTTATTGCAACAACAGCAAGTTTATTTGCACAAAAAACATACCGACAGATCTATTCAGATCCGACTGAAGTTCAATCCGGTTATCTCGGGCTTCACTATTTCGGAGTAGATGCCGGATTTGACAATACCTCAGGAGCTTCTATTCTCAGTATAGGGGCAGAGACTTTATATCCAATAACTGATAAACTTAAAGTGGAAGGGTTGTTTTTGTATTCCTTGTTTTCTTTAGAAAAGACAAGCTTTCCATTTCTGTTTAATGCCGGCGCTGAGTTTACACTTTCTTCAAAAACTAAAAGTACCACAGTTCCTGTTTTACTGGCGTTTAGCTATGAAAGAAATTATTTAGAAGGGAAAGACATCAATACATATACCACTGTAAAGTTACCGGGAGATATAACTTCAGAGCTGAATGTAAGAGGTGGTCTGTATTTAAGAAACAGCGCTTTTGAGTACGAAGAAAATTTCACTTTTTATGAAGTGACAAACATCTTCCATAAAGGAATTTATGCCGGGATTGGATACACCAGAAAGCTATTTATGCATATTCAGGACAGTGATGGCTATACTTTTGCTTATGCCCGTAATTTCAGGCCTTTTATAGATATTTTGGTTTTACCTACAAGCGTAGATGTTACAGCAAATGGGAATACCCAAACGGTGGAAGAAACCCTGGGCTGGAGAGCAGGTATGACCTGGCAATTAAATCCCATGACTCAAAAACAAAACTTTGACCGAAAAATTGGATTCTTTGGAAATCTGTTGTACAGATTAGAGTTTGGTCAACGTCCGCTGGAGGGTTTTTATGTAACTACCGGCTTGGCCTGGACGATTAAGAAGTTTAAATAATAAGATGGTTAATAATAGATGTAAAGATTTGAGAAAAGCTTCCAACTACACCGACCTTTAGAATTATTGGTGAAACAAGAACGTAATGAAAGCGGCGGCTCCGAAGGAGCAATCATTACACTCAGGCTGATTCGTGAATATGTATCATACGTCCGAAGACCTTTTGTAATGATTAGTCGATGTAATGGAGTTCGCGCCAATAATTCTTGTCGGGAGCTTTTGGTACTGGCGCCTGTGCTGAGGAAGCTCAGTAGCGGTACAAAAGTACATAGAACAAAGAATTGATTCCTATAAACGGGCTTAGTTTACTGCAAGGATGACCAGATATTTAATTTGCGTAACAGATCAGTTACATATATATTAGTAACCAATTCGTTACATTTTTAAAAAAGAGTACAAATGAGAAGGGATGTGTTTCAGGCAATAGCTGATCCGGTTCGGCGGGAGATCATTGAGATCCTATCCGAAGAACCATTAAACCTGAATGCTATAGCTGAACAATTTGATATCAGTCGACCTGCGATTTCACGTCACATTAAGATCCTGAATGAGTGTGGACTGGTTGCTATTGAACAACAGGGAAGGGAACGGTTTTGCATTATAAAACCTGACACACTTGCTGAGATCGCAAACTGGATCGATCCTTTCCGTGAGTTATGGGAACAGAGATTAGACTCTTTTGAAATATATCTGGAACAACTTCAATCAAAACAAAACAAAGAAGAAAATGGAAAAAGCTCAAGCTAGTGATCCCCGAGTAGCCACTATGGCTCGTACTTTTAACGCTCCAAGACAATTGGTTTGGGATGCATGGACCCAAGCAGAACATCTAGTGAATTGGTGGGGACCAAAAGGTATGAACACCAAAGTAGAAGAGTTGAACTTTGAAGAAGGTGGTTCATGGAAATATACTATGATGATGCCGGATGGAAATGAGTTTGTGACTGAAGGGACTTTTATCGAAATAAAAGACCCGGAAAAGTTAGTAACATCAGCAGATTTTAAACCCATGACTGTAGATGTAGTGCTTACTGTTTTGTTTGAAGATCTGGGAGAGCAAACTAAGATGACATTCTCAGTAGCTCATAAAACTGAAGAATACCGTCAGCAACAAGAAGAAATGGGTTTCAGAAATGGTTGGGGTTCTACTTTTGATAGATTAGAAGAATATTTGAAAGAGAAATAAAACAGAACATTATGATTGCACGAATTTGGAAAGGGCGTACAAAGCCGGAACATTTTGAGGAGTATACACAGTTTATGAGAGATCGAGCAATTCCTGATTATAAAAGCACTGAGGGATTTGTAAAGCTTTTGTTTTTGAGGAGGAGAGATGAAGATTTTGCTTACTTCGAGTTAATTACTTTTTGGCAAAATATGGAAGTGATCAAAAACTTCGCAGGAGATGATCATAAAAAAGCAAAATACTATCCTGAGGATAAAAAGTATCTGATCGATTTTCCTGAAGAAGTAACACATTTTGAGGTTTTTGCAAATGAGAGATTAGATTAATCAATCTTCAAAACCTCATTAATTCCTGCGGTCAGCCTTAATCCACTATCATCTCATCCTTCACATTTTTTAACTCTTCAGGGATACTGTCTTTAATGGTTTCCACAAAAGCATTTACAATATTCTGCTTCAGGAATTCACGACTGTAAACCAATCTGATCTTTCTTGTAGGAACAGGATCCATAAATTCTTTGATAACACCATTGGCACAGCGGGTATCATGATCCTGCATAGCAAGATAAGGCATCAGCGTAATTCCATAATCCTGCTCAACCAATCGTTTCAGAGTTTCCAGATTTCCACTTTCAAAAGAGATGTTGGAATGCTGAAGTTTGTCGTTGTTCTGCTTACACAATTTTATAGTTTGATCACGGAAGCAGTGTCCTTCATTCAGTAACCACAAGTCTTGCGAGTAGAGATCGTCTATGCAGAGTTTGTCTTTAGAAGAAAAGTCATGTCCGGGTGATAAATAGCCCAGAAATGGTTCTGAGAAAAGTTCATGCTCATAGATATGCTGATTGGTGGAAGTTGCGATAATGCCAACATCAAAGTGATCTTCATGCAAACCTTCAAGAACTTCACTGGTTAAAGCTTCTTCAAAAACGAGCTTTACATTCGGGTGTCGTTCTGAAAATGGCTTCAGGAAAAGTGGAACCAAATAGGGAGCAATAGTAGGGATAATCCCGATTCTGAAAGATCCTTTAAGCTCACCATCTTTCACGGAAACCATATCTTCAATATGTTTGGAACCGCTTAGTATAACTTTGGCCTGATCAATAATTTGTTCACCGATAGCGGTTGGAACTACCGGAGATTTAGAACGGTCAAAAATTAAAACACCCAGTTCATCTTCAAGCTTTTGTATCTGCATGCTTAAAGTTGGTTGAGTGATATAAATCTTCTGAGCTGCGGTAGCAAAATGCCTGTACTTGTCTACAGCTACTATATACGAAAGTTGAGTTAGGGTCATATCTGAAATTTGTTTGGCTCAATCTAATTACTTCTGCTAAAAAAAGCAGTTTGAATTCATGAAATAAGATATTTCAATTAAAATTCGAATATAGGCGAAACACAACTATTAATTTTTTGATGATATGATTATACTCGGATATGTATTTAATCTTTGATACCGAGACCACCGGACTTCCCCAAAATTTTTCAGCTCCGATAACCGATTTAGAAAACTGGCCGAGACTGGTTCAATTAGCATGGCAACATCATGATCATACAGGAAAGTTGCTGTCGAGTGGAAATCATATTGTTTATCCGGAAGGGTTTACGATTCCATTCAATTCCGAAAAGATACACGGCATTTCCACAAAACGCGCGCAGGAAGAAGGTGAAGATCTGGAATTTGTTCTTCATGAATTTCGAAAAGCTATAGATAAAGCTCATTTCCTGATCGGACATAATGTAAGTTTTGATGAAAAGATCATGGGAGCGGAATATATCCGTAAGAAAATCCCATCTGCCATCATGGATAAAGCAAAGATCGATACCAAAGATGATGGTACTGATTTTTGTAAAATTGAAGGAGCTCGTGGATACAAATGGCCGACACTTACCGAACTGCATTGGAAACTGTTTGATAAAGGTTTTGAAGATGCTCACGATGCAGCAGCAGATGTAGAAGCGACAGCAAGAATTTTTCTGGAAATGGTTCGATTGGGAGTAACCAAAGTCAATTTCCCGATCGATGCGAAGTTATATGAGCCTTCTGCCAGCTATATGAAGCGGGAGCATTACATTGACCTAAGATCTCCTTCGCGCATCAAAAAAAAAGATGAGGTAACAGAAACCTCAAGCGATGATGGTAATGAGATCGATCTTAAAGTGGAGATCGACGAAGATATACCATTCACACATTTACATTGCCACTCCAAATTTTCAGTGCTTCAGGCTACTGCCGGAATTAAAGAACTTGTGGCAAAAGCTAAAAAAGAAGGGATGCCGGCCGTTGGTCTTACCGATCTGGGAAATATGTACGGAGCATTTTCTTTTGTAGCAGCTGCAAATGATGCCGGTATAAAACCGATCGTTGGTTGTGAGTTTTATATGGTGGAAGATCGTCACCAAAAGAAATTTACAAGAGATAACAGGGATAAAAAATATCAGATCCCACTTTTAGCTAAGAACCAGAATGGGTACAAAAATCTGGCGAAGCTAAGTTCCATCGGTTTTACAGAAGGTTATTATTACAAATTTGCCCGTGTAGATAAAGAAGTAATCAAAGAATATTCCGAAGATCTTATCTGCTTGAGTGGTGGTATTCGCGGAGAACTTGCTGATCTGATCCTGAATAAAGGTGAGGAATATGCAGAAGAAGCACTGCAATGGTGGAAAGAAGTTTTTGGGGATGATTTTTATCTGGAGGTGATCAATCACGGTCTGGATGAAGAGCAGAAAGTAAACGAAGTATTTAAAGAGTTTTCTCAGAAATATGATGTTAAGCTGGTTGCTTCCAATAACGTGTTCTATTTGGAGCAGGAAGATTCAGAAGCTCATGATGCCTTGATCTGTATTGACGACGGAAAGCTGAAAAGTACTCCGATCGGAAGAGGTAAAGATTTCCGATGGGGATTCCCGAATAACGAATTCTATTTTAAGACCACCGAAGAGATGAAAGCGCTGTTTCCGGATATGCCGGAAGCGATATTATCTACCAAAGAAATAGTAGATAAAGTTGAGCCGATCAAGCTTTCAAGAGATGTGATCCTTCCTAATTTTGAGCTTCCGGAAGGATTTGAAACCGAGAACGATTATCTCAGACACCTGACATTAGAAGGCGCCAAACCTAGATATCCGGAATTTACTGATGAGGTGAAAGACAGAATTGATCTGGAATTAGGCATCATTTCAGATATGGGTTTTGCAGGATATTTCCTCATTGTTCAGGATTTTATTGCTGCCGCTCGTGATATGGGCGTTTACGTAGGACCGGGACGTGGTTCAGCAGCCGGTTCGGTAGTGGCTTACTGCACAGGAATTACAAATATTGACCCGCTGAAATACGATCTGCTTTTTGAGAGATTCCTGAATCCTGAGCGTATTTCCATGCCGGATATTGATATTGACTTCGATGATGATGGTCGACAAAAAGTGATCGAGTATGTAGTAAATAAATATGGAAAAGATCAGGTTGCTCATATTATTACTTTCGGTTCTATGGCAGCTCGCTCTTCCGTTCGTGATGTAGCCAGAGTGCTGGATCTGCCTTTATCCGATGCTGATCGTTTGGCAAAACTGGTTCCGGAACGTCCGGGTACTTCGTTGGATGACGCTTTTGGAGAAGTGAAAGAACTTCGTGATATGAAAGCCGGAGAAGGCCTGGAAGCAGAGACGTTAAAAATGGCCCATGTGCTGGAAGGCTCAGTTCGGAATACAGGAATTCATGCGGCAGGGGTGATCATCGCTCCGGATAAACTCACAGAATATATTCCGGTTAGTACTGCAAAAGATGCTGATCTGTACGTAACACAATTTGACGGTAGCGTAATTGAAAACGCTGGAATGCTTAAAATGGATTTTCTGGGATTGAAAACTCTTTCGATCCTGAAAACAGCAATTGCATATGTAAAGGAAAATCATGGTAAGGAATATGATCTGGATGATATTCCTCTGGATGATGAAAAGACTTATAAGCTTTACCAAAAGGGTGGAACCTTAGGAACATTCCAGTTTGAGAGTGAAGGGATGCGGAAGTATCTCAAAGATCTTAAACCGACTACCATTAATGATTTGATTGCAATGAACGCTTTGTATCGGCCGGGACCGATGCAGTTTATTCCGGATTACATCAAGCGTAAACACGGAGTTGAAAAAGCAGAGTATGATCATGAATTAATCAAAGATATTCTGGAACCGACGTTCGGAATTATGATCTATCAGGAGCAGATCATGAATGTTGCTCAGAAAATGGGTGGATATACTCTTGGCGGTGCGGATCTGCTCCGAAGAGCGATGGGTAAGAAAAAGCACGAAGTGATGGAGGCTGAGAAGCCGAAATTCATTGAAGGTGCTCAGGCTCAGGGCGTGGATGAGAAAACGGCGATCTCTGTTTTTGAGAAGATGCAGATGTTTGCGAGTTACGGATTCAATAAATCTCACTCTGCGGCATATTCGGTAGTGGCATATCACACCATGTATTTCAAAGCCAATTATCCGGCTGAATATATGGCTGCGGTAATGAGTCACAATATGAGTGACATCAAAAAAGTGGCTTCATTTATTGAAGAATGTCACCGCTTGGGAATTGAAGTTGATCCGCCGAATATCAATACGGCGCGAGGAAAATTCGTAGCCAAAGACGGTCGTGTTCAATATGGAATGTCGGCAATAAAAGGAGTGGGTTCATCCGCCATTAAACAGATCGTTGAAGAGCGGGAATCAAAAGGATTGTTTAAAAGCATTTTTGATTTTGCAGCCCGGATTGATTCCAGAGTGTGCAACAGAAGAACACTGGAAAGTTTGATCGCAGCAGGAGCATTTGATGAGTTAAATGACAATCGTGCCGAGTTGATGATGGGAGTGGAAGATATTCTCCAGTACGGCGCCCGCAAGCAGGAAGAAGAGCGATTAAGTCAGGTTAATATGTTTGGTGGTGATGCCGGTGGAGCGATGTCTCAGGAGCCAAAACTGAAGCCCGTTCCAAAATGGAGCAGTATTGAACGACTTAATAATGAGCGTGAATTAATCGGGTTCTATTTGAGTGGACATCCGTTAACGAAGTATGAAGAAGATATAAAGCTCTTTGGCAGCCAAAATCTGAGTGATGAAAGCATGAATAAACTTCGTCACGAATCTACGATCCGGTTTATAGCAATTATAACAAGCAAACGTCAGGCAACAGATAAGAAGGGAAGACCGATCGCATTTCTTCAGGTAGAGGATTTACACTCTTCAATGGAATTGGCTGTGTTCAGTAAACAATTCGATCAGTTTTCGGCGCTACTGGAAGTAGATAATGTAGTTTTTATCTCCGGAAAGTTTGTGAAGCGAGAACGTGGCGATAGCGTAATCGTAAACAATATCGAAAGAGTTGAAAATCTCCGTGAAAAAAATCAGGATAATCTGAATCTTAGATTAAAGCTTGATACTGCTTTATTAGATGAAGAGATCTTGAACAAGATGGAGACCTTATTCACTACGAACCGAGGAAGTACTATGGTAAAGATGATGGTACACAGTCCTGAAGCAAATGGCCCGATCAGAATGAATATGAGAAACTTTGTAGTGGATCCTAATCCGGAGTTAATGAAGGGTTTGAGGGATGTACTCGGAGAAGAAAGTGTGGAATTGGTGATGGGTGCTTCATAAAGGGGTGCAATCAAGATGATAATTACAAACAATGTGACTAGTTAGCAGATTTATTTGCATATTTAGCGCAGTAACAAAAAAGACATTTAATTTAATTTTTGAACAATGGCAAAAGCATTAGAATTTACAGACGGCAACTTTGAAGCTGAGGTACTTAACTCGGATAAACCGGTGCTTGTAGACTTTTGGGCTGAATGGTGTGGTCCTTGCCGCATGATTGGTCCGGTTGTAGAAGAGATGGCAGGCGAGTACGAAGGAAAAGCAAAGATCGGAAAAGTGAATGTGGATAATAATCCTGATATATCCGTTAAATACGGAATCAGAAGTATTCCTGCATTATTGATCTTTAAAAATGGTGAAGTAGTGGATCAGATTGTTGGTGCGGTTCCAAAGCCACACCTTACAAAGCAATTAGATGCGCAGATCGCTTAAAAAGCTAATTCTTTTTAGAA